>Ga0364859_10042_pt1 | contig 88502 bp, 92 predicted proteins | sample ExccelAu500001D3_FD_206911 | JGI IMG/M metagenome (GOLD analysis project Ga0364859, IMG submission 206911) | Enriched cells from Trout Bog Lake Hypolimnion, Wisconsin, USA - BchlTB.Aug20.5000.01 .D3 | ecosystem: Environmental > Aquatic > Freshwater > Lake > Hypolimnion/Profundal zone | place: USA... | reverse complement strand
AGAATTTATACCTTCAAATACCCTGGTTTTGGTGTACCATTTTTTTCTTCTTTATACACTTCACGCAATCTTTGGATATTTTTATAGGCAAGCCAACCACACCATACACCCATCCCAATATTCGGCATAGTCAAAACCAATCCAGCAATTTTACCAACCCGGATCGCGGTAGTTTTTTGCCGTTGAAAAATATCTTCGGGCTTTGGTAATGGCTCACATGGAAGACCTACTCTGGCAAAACGACTTTCTCTTTCCCTTTGTGCTTTTTCTATATTTTCAATCGTAGCAGATTTGCTCTTTTCAAAGTTGGCTCCTACAATCGATCCGAGCCTAACACAATTCCATGTGCACCATGCACACAATAGCACAAGCCCGCTTTGCAAGATAATTTTTGTATAAAGAGCTACTTTACTTGGTTGTTCTTTAATTTCTGCAACCGGGCTAAAAGAGGTTGCTCTGCAACCGGAGGTCATTCCGAGAATCAAAAGTGCCATCATTAATTTTTGAAGTTTCATAATATCCCTAGGTTTTAATTTTTACTTTATATATTGTACTCATTTTACCGGACAAGAAAAGTTTTTTCCTCTTTCTTGTTTTCCTTTTGCAGCACTTCTTCTTTATAGAGTGCACGTAACTTTTGAATATTTCTATAGGCACACCAACCACACAATAGCGCCAGGCCTCCGCCCAACACACAGGCACCACCGCCGCCCCATCTAAATATTACTTTTACAACGTTTTCAATAAGCTGTACCCCTGCTTCTACTTGAGGCTCGCTCCCTTGATCAGTTCCTATACCGCCAACATTCCGCACTTTATCCTTGATCATTGCTTTATCTTGAGCAAACCCTTCTTGCACCAGATTTCCACTCTGGTAAAGAAATCGAGCTGCCTCAATTGTTCTTACGGTAAAAAAGCCGGTCAAGGCACCTTGTATTACAATTTTTGTATACAACCAAACCTTACTTGGTTTCTCTTGTTTTTGAACTACAGCAACCGGGCTTTGCTCGGTTGCATAGCAACCGGGCTTTGCTCGGTTGCATAGCAACCGGAAGTCATTCCGAATGCCAATAAAATTATCATTACATGTTTGGTAATCATATGCGCCTTATATACATAATAAATTTTGAATTTCTACCACTTACTATGAGAATACCGAATTTAGAAGAATTTTCAATGAGAAACTATCTATTTTTAATGCAATTTCTTCAAAATACTTTATGTAACAATTTAAGTCTGATTTCTATTGTTAGGAAATAATTGCGACTTCACAGGAACACTTCCGTTTTCACTCAAACCGACCGCGACCAACGCACCGCCACCGACTACTACTGTGGTAATCGCAGAAGCAAGACAGAAAATGGTAAAGCCGGTAGAAATCTGCTTTTCATGCTTTTTGCAAAATTCTTTTGCATCGTGCATTGAATAGGCCGATACCATGGGGGTAATACTTCCTATCATCAAGGCACTAAAAAGAGCTACTTTAAATATCTTCATGGTGTTTCCTCTCTGTATGACTTTCTACGGTATTAAAGCCCGACCCCTTGAAGGAGGGTAACCGAAATGACCAGAACCTAGCGAAGCGCTATCGCCTACCTGTATAAGACAATCAGATTCACCGTTTCCCCCTCTAGAGCAATGAATGGCAAACACAATCGCACCAATGGTAACGATTGCAGCTACTGCAATACCTGAACCGATGAGAACTTCCTGTTCATGATCGTCATACCAGGTGGTTACTTTTTTTTTAATATTTGTTATGGAAACAGCTGAAAGAGGTGCTGCCATTAGACATAACGATAAGGATATAAGAAGCGATTTTTTGACTGTTTTCATAGTTCCTCCATTCACTTATAAGTCTATAGAAACGGGGAAAATTGTCAATCTGGACTACTCTTATTATGTTAGTGCGCAGCAGCATGGAGATCTTCTGCCAAGGCATGGCGATCGTCCCTCCACTCCTGGTATTCTGCGGGGCTCAAAACCCCCTGCTCAACCCGATTATGCAATGCTCGCCATCGAGCTTGCAGCTCAGCAACATATGCCGGTGGCCTTATCCAGAGATACCCTATAGAGCCAATCACCCCTACCACGCCAATAGCTCCTATAATGGCCGCTATAGTACCCTTATTTTGAGACACCCAATTTTTCTTTTCACCTTCTGAATGAACGGGCATCATGGCCAGGCATAGGCATACAACAAGAGAATGTTTAAATTTCATGCAATCCTCGAGATTTTTAATATAAACCTTTTGGGGCATAAAAGGCAAAAAAAAGAGGTGCCATTTTCAGGCACCTCTTTTCTTAAGTTTTGGCTCAGAAATTTTACCTTCCGCTACCGCCAACGCATTTTATGTAGCTTTTAAGGCTTTGGGAAGCAAGACTGAGGAAAACAATTCCTGTTGCTGCTGCAATTACAAGCGCAGTTCCGGCTGCACCTGCTGCCACACCAACAGCTACTTTATGTTTTTGCACAAAAGTTTCTTTCTGTGCGGGAACAGTTGCTGCTGAAGCACTCATTACTGAGACTGCAGCGAGACTTAACATCATTTTCTTGAATAAATTCATAGGTAAGATCCTTCTATTAATTAATTTGCAGCAATGGCTTCATTGACAAAGGGTAGAGTAAACTCAAACACGTCTTGTGAACCCATGCTTGCTACTACAGGACTCACTACTGGTAAAGAACTTACATCCATTACTTTGTCCAGAGATAATTCAGCAGCCACTTCTGGAAGTACTCGACCTGCGTGTCCTGCTGGCATAAAATTTCCTTCTGCCGCTAAGTTGCCTGCAAAAAGCTGGGTTCTTGCAATAGCCTCTTTCGTTTCTGAGAATGCAGCAGCTAAACGAGCTTTTCTTTCTCTCAAAAGGCGCCCATTTTCAGCCAGTTCATTTGCTACCTCAATATCTGCTGCCCGTGTTGCAAGTTCATGAGCAACTTTTTCTGCATGTCTAGCTACCAAGCGACGGATACCATACACTATCCCGCCAATGACTACTATCGTACCAACAACGGCAGTTGCAGTAATGAAAGGATGCTCTTGCGCATATTCTTTTGCAGCTTGAGCTTTTGCTTTAATTTTTGACTTTACTTCATTGACTGAAATCGCTGAAGCTGAAGTGGCGATAAGCCCCATAAGGGTTAACGCTGATATAGATTGTTTGAAATTCATAAAGAATCTCCATTTAAGAAAAAATATAACTACTACGTAATAAAGTTATAACATTTAATTCAGTTTGTCAAAGACAAAATGAAGTATTTTATTGTCATAATGGCGACTCTCCATAACAAATTCCTAAATATGATATACTGCCCTCATAGTATAAAGGACCAATACATGCTTTTTGACGATATTTCCGAGCAATTAAAATCCCTCCAGCCCGATTTGCAGACCATCATTTCCTATTGGAATGCTTCTGGGCTTGAAAAGACCTTTCATTCCTTGCAATCGCAAAGCGAGCAGGAAAACTTCTGGCAACAGCCTGATCAGACCGCCATTCTCAAGGAACTGCAGCGGGTCAAACACTTGCGCGAGCAGTATCTTTTTATTACTGAAAATATGAAATCATTAGGCGAGCTCGTCAGTCTTTTTAAAGATGATGAATCGGAGTTAAAGCGCGTAGCCTCAGAAGTATATACGCTCAAAAATGCAGTCCATTCTTTTAAAATTGAACTTATGCTCAAAAATCCGGAAGACGCATCCAATGCGTTTTTAAGCATCAACTCGGGAGCTGGGGGCACCGAATCGCAAGATTGGGCAGAAATGCTCCTGCGAATGTATGTGCGTTTTTGCGAACGAGAACGATTTACGGTTACGGTGCTTGATTCTCAGATGGGAGAAGGCGCAGGAATCAAGTCTGCCACCCTCTTTATCAAAGGTAAAAATGCCTATGGCCTTTTAAAGGGAGAGCATGGAATCCATCGATTAGTGCGAATTTCACCTTTTGATGCCGCCAAGCGGCGCCATACCTCATTTGCCGGCGTATCGGTTACTCCCGAAGTCCCTGATGTAGAAATCACTATCAATCCTGCCGATTTGCGTATTGATACCTATCGCGCAGGCGGAGCTGGCGGCCAGCACGTCAACAAAACAGAATCGGCCGTCCGTATCACCCATATCCCCAGCGGCATTGTGGTGCAATGTCAAAATGATCGCTCCCAGGGTGCTAATAAAGAAACGGCCATGAAAATGCTCAAAAGCCGTTTGGCTCAAAAGGCCAAGGAAGAGAAAGAGGCAAAAATGGCTGCGGTGGAAAAAAAGCAGATTGAATGGGGATCGCAAATTCGCTCGTATGTCTTGCATCCCTATAAATTGGTTAAGGATCATCGTACTGATTTTGAATCGCCGCAACCTGATTTGATACTCGATGGTGAATTAATAGATTTTATTGAGCAATACTTGATCTGGCAAGCGGGAACTAAATAGCCTCTTCTAATAATTAATTTTTTTCTTTCTATTTTTTTATTTTTAATTTTACCGCTTCCAGCGGAGGGCCAAATTATTCTTTTTTGGGCCTACTCGGCCTGAGAGTTTGGGCTGCTCGCCCGGAGGCTGAAACATGCTTCTCCATGTTTCAGCACTTCAGGAGACCGCGTTCCCCGGCCCCTTATTCCGCTCGTGTTGCTACCCACTCCTCGCCCCCAAAGGGGGGCGCATCGAAGTGCAATACTCGCTAATAGGAGCACTTTATTATCCCGCTCGTGGTGAGTAATTTTTGAACGTAGTGAAAAAATTGTATCGAACCATGCGAAGAAAAAATAGACCATGAAAAATGGTTGTTTATAATAAGAAGTATAGATTAGAATCATTAAGATCAATGTATAAGAACTATGAAAAAATTAGAACGCAAGTATATCTCAGTCATAAAAGTTCAAAAAGCATTTGCAAGAAGCATAAACTTTTATCAAGAAAATTCGATCAGCCAGGATCAGCTTACCAGAGAAACGAGCATAGCTACCATATCACAACATTTCATCTGGTTCTATGGAGAAATAGAGGAATACTTAAAATATTTTTTTGCAAAGAAACAGCCCAAGAGTAGAAATATCTTAAAAGCTCTTCATAACAAACATCTTCTTACTCCTGTAGATCGTGACATTTTTCTTAAAATAATCCATCTTCGCAAAACACTTATACAAAGCAAAGATGATATCGAATCAGCCATTCCAAATATTATGGAATATACGCCTACTCTTCAAAAACTTACCCATATCATTGCCACATTACATTCTACCGTTCACCCTGAGTAAATCTCGAAGAGATATCCCTGCCCGGCGTCCTTCGAGACGCACTTGCAGTGCTCCTCAGGATGAGCGGAAGGACGCGTTTACTCCTGAGCTTGCCGAATGACTTGGCGAGGACGGGTAGCGAAGGGTACAAATTTATTAGTCTCTTAACCGTCACACCAACGCCGAAAAGACCATATATAATGATCCGGCGGCAAAAACACCTGACCAAAAGGGTACATACTCATCCTTATCTGCTACCAACAGGCTCAAAGCACCACCAAAGACTAAGCTGATCGTCAAATGAAGTGGCATCAAAAGTCCACCAAGGACGAGCATCGGGTTGAATTTGAGCAATTTCAAAAGATAGCCAAAGACAAAGCCCACGAGCAATACGATTACATTAAATGATTGCGCAGCCAATAATAATTGCCGCGCTTGCGCACGCTGAGCAAATAAGTGTTCTGATCCCAAAGGAAAATGGGAAATTAAAAGCCAAAAAATAATACCGATACAAAGAGCGGTAATAATGAGTCCTGCATATTGGTATAATTTCATCGTGTTACGTGAAATGCCGCTCAGCTGCGCTATCTTGCGACCAAATAAAATATCACACGCAACGCCGCCACTGATTTCTACAAAGGTTGCGATAAACACAATCTGAACCACATTTAAATTAAATAAAAAAAGCGCAGGAACCATAACAAAGGTAGCCCATCGGCCCAATTGAGCGAGTCCAATTTTTCCTGCAATCACCGCCATCTGATAGGTGCATACTGCTGTCGTGATCAGAAGATAGCCCTGTGCAACAAATCCAAAACCCCAGAATGATAAAAAGAAAAGAGCACCGCCAATGACGAGTATCCCTTGCACTATGAAAGAGCGAGAAAGTTCTGGCAATGAGCACCATTGTGGCAGCCCACACCAAATATTCCATCCTCCCGCTTTTAATGATCGATACCAGTGCACGGGAGAATCTAAGATACCCGCTGCAGCACTGGCAATGACCATACCTGAACAAAAGGCGAGCAAAAATTCGCTATTGGCAATAGTAGAAAAAAAGAATGCATTACAGGGATCAACCACCATCAGCTTAGAAAGAGAACCGACCAGCAATGGCGCTGCAATCACGGGACCTGCGATAAATCCCACAGCCCAAAATAACGGTGCAAAATCAAAACGCAATGCCGGAAATGCAAAAGATCCGATATGTCCACCCTGAAACAGCGTCAATGAAGCGGGAATGATACCCTGAATACCGGCAATTCCCTGTTGCAACACTGAAAATAATAATGAACTGAAAAAACCAACGAGCAATTCATACGATTTGCGCAACTGCTGCGTGGCAGCAATCATTTTGTATACTAACTGCCCAATGGGAAAATCGAGCTTTTCAACCACTAATAATTTTTCTTCCGCCATGTTGGCAATCCAGATTCCATAGGCTCCTGCAACTAATACTAATCCTCCTAATGCACTGGCAAAATATAATGGCGATTCCATCCAATTCATAAATAAAGAAGGGGCTGCAAAATAGAGGGTAGGAAATGAAAAACCACAGGCAGTAGCAATAATACCACCCACCGATGCACTGCTCGCGATTAAGGCGATGGGTGATGTCTTATCTTTTACGGGAATGCATTTAAAAATCACCAACGCAATGAGCACAATAGAAGGCGCAATCCATGGGCCTACGGGCGTTGCCATAGCAATGTAGCTCATAATGGCCGTTGCAAAAATAGTCAAAAGTGTAGTAAAAAAACATGATACAATAGGAACAATCATTTTATTCTCAGGTAATGGATTTTATAATGCTTATTGAATGTACCAGAATCAAATCATGCTTCAAGAAATTCATAGCGGCTTTCGTCATTAGCCTCATTATGCCTCTTTCTTTTGCGTCATTCGATTCCCATCTCCCCTATCCCCTTTCTTGCCCGTATACCCAGTCATTATATTTTAATACTGCTTTTCTTTCTCAATCATCGTTGGTCGCTGAAACACTCACAACCCATGAAGGATTTCAGGAAGTGCAATTTCCTTCTGCTGATGGCATTGCATTGCGCGGATTATATAAAGAAGTAGCGAATGCTCAAGCAACCATTATTTTTGCAGCAGGATTTTTTCCCGGGCGCAAAGAAGGGATAGCAACATTTATTACCATGGTGCCCCCTTCATGCAATATGTTATTTTTTGATGCACGCGGACATGGACAAAGTGATGGACCTTTTTGGAGTACTATTCCTTGTTATGGCCTCCACGAATATCAAGATATTCTGGGCGCTTTATCCTGGGTTCATGAAAAAACACAGAAACCTATTTTTCTTCACGGACTCTGCGCAGGAGCCTTTCATAGCATCAAAGCCATACATGCACTCATGCATGCTAATACTTTTGACTCATTTCAAATCAAAGGCATTATTCTTGATAGCAGTATCACCGATACGCCGACGGCCTGTATTATTCCGCTCATTCATATCCGAGAGAAAATGTTGCCTGTATGGTGGTTACGAGTGTTTGGCAATGATACAAAACAATCGGTAAAGGAACGTTGGTTCTATAAAATGAGTTGGTATTGCGCTGCCGCAGCGTTATATCCACTCTATTGGATTATCAAAAATACACTGACTACCTATGGGCAAGAATTGACCATTGAATCAATCTTGCCAACCATTTCCTGTCCGACACTTATCATTCATGCACGGCAGGATTCCTATAGTCCCTTTGCCCATATTGAAAAAATTATTCCGCAGCTTGTGAATGCGCAGCTCTGCATTCTTGATGATACTGATCATGCGGTGCTTCATTTAAAGCACTCGCAGGCATATAAAAATGCGTTTATGGGATTTGTTGAGAGACAATTAAGCAGCTGCAGCAGCTCGTTGTCTTTGTAATTTTTTATCTAAGTAATGAGCAAGATTTCGCAATATATGAGGAACATCGGGACGTGCTTTCATCGCTTCGCGCACCGCTTTTTCTCCTGCTTCATATTCCCCTGCATACCATGCACATTGTCCCAACACATCATAGCGTGTAAATTCATAGACTTCTTTTTCCACAAACAATACATCCTGAGCAGGATACGGTATTTGGCAGGCACGCTGTGCAAATAAAAATGCAAGGGGATGATTATTTTCTCTTAAATAATGGAACGCAATTTTCATGAGTGGTTCTATTCGCGTTGGGCGCATATTATACGCACGTAAATAACATTCCAATGCCGCAAGCCAGCCGCCGCCTTTTTCCACAGGAAGTTTTTCCAACACCGCACCTAAACGATACCATCCCATGAAATTTTCTTCATCCCAGCCCGCTAATTGAGTACGCATTCGATAATACTGAGCAGCCGTTTCCATATCATCAAGGCAATCATACGTTTGAGCTAAATAGAAACAAGTACGCGCACTTTCTGGCTGTTCTTTGAACTCTTTTAATAGTAACTCTTTATCTCGATGCCATCGAGCAGCTGTCTTTTGTGCCCCTTTGGTAGAAACGCGCAAATCAAAAAATATATCCGGAGGTAATTTTTCAAAGGTTACTTTTGTTACTGACTCATGCACCACACCCGCAAATCGACACCTTTCCCTCACCCGCATTAATCGCTGCGTGTAAAAATCCATGGTGGGATGCAGAATACGGACCATGTAAGAGGCATGGGATTCATGTTTATGTTGTTCGCAAAATTCAACTAATTTGTGACCATTCACTAAATACCATTCAGCATCAGGCATAAGCATAAAACAGGCAGTGGAAAATTTTTCCTCGGCCAATACCAATGCACGATTACGCGATGTTGCAAAATCCACGAAAGCTTCTTGTTCAATATAATAGGTGGTAATACCCTGCTCTTTAAAATAGGCTTTGGTAACCGCAACGGTGTCATCAGTCGAGCCGGTATCAAAAATGAAAAAGTGAGAAATGCCGCCCTTTACAAAAGATTCTAAGGTAGCACGCATCACCAATGCTTCATCTTTGACCATAAGCACGACTACCAATAAAGGATCATAGGAAGCGGGCAATTTTGACGTTTCGATGGTTGCGGTGACGAGTGTACTAAAAAAAATACATCCGAAGATGAATACTATTTGTTTCATGGTTACTCCCTTTTATGCCAATGCCGCAGGAGAAGGTGGCACATTGCGGTATTTATGCAATGTCTGTTCTTCTACTTGAGCATTTCTTTTTGCCGCAACTTTTGCTTCTAAATAGGCTGATAAATAACGATACAGATGGGCCACATCAGGCCGCGCTTCAATGGCTTTTCGCGTTGCCCACTCGCCCACCTCAAGAGAACCAACTGCTAATGCACATTGGCTTAATAAATCGTAGCGATAGAAATTATAAAAATCTTTTTCCACAAACAAAATATCATAGAGAGGATATCCTGCTTCACACGCAATTTTGGCAAAAATATAGCCGGTTGCAAATTCACCTTTTTTATAATAACGATAGGCAAGGCGTACTAACGGCTCTATTCGCCATGGCCGATAGGCATAGGCTTTTAAGTAAAATTGCAGAGCCCGCATTCCCCATAATTCAGGATCTTCTTGTTCACCCTTTATTTCGCAAATTTCACCGAGCCGATACCAGGTCATAAAATTTTCTTCATCCCATCCCTTCATTTCAGTGCGAATGAGATAATATTTATAGGCAGAATCAAGATCCTTCAAACATCCAAAGGTTTGGGCGAGGTAAAAGGTATCGCGCGGACTATCAGGATGTTTCTGCAGATGCTTTAAAAGCATATCCCGATCACGAATCCAGCGATTTTTTGATTTTGTATCACCACGTTCAGTAGTCTTTACCTCAAACCAAATTGTTGCCGGTACTTTTCCATCCGCTATTTCAATAGTTTCATGCACCACACCAATATAGCGAACCTTACGGCCAGCACGCATCATGCGCGGCAAAAAATAATCAAGTTGCGGGGTAATTAATCGAATAAAATAACAAGAAGAAGAAGAATTAACTTCTTGCGCACAATATTCTAAAAGTCCTTTTACGTTATGCATATACCATTCTGCATCGACCATGAGCATAAAACCAGCTTGTGGAAATCGCTGCTCAGCATAATCTAATGCTCGATTACGCGAGGTAGAAAAATCCACAAATGCTTCTTGTTCTATAAAGTAATGAGTAATATGATTTTTCTTAAAAAAGGCATGCGTAACTTCTATCGTGCGATCAGTAGAACCAGTGTCTAAAATAAGATATGCCTTAACGCCAGCATCCACATAGGGTTGCAAGGTTGATTCCATAACATGCTCTTCATCCTTGACCATCAGCACGACTACGAGCAATGGATCGTAGATCACATTTTGATTCACCGTGGCATAGGTGGCTATTCCATTACAAAGAAACGTTACAAGACAGGCTATAAAAAGAAGGCATTTATACTTCATCACTTTTTCCTTTTTCAAAACTTTGCTTAGTTATAAATCGTCGCCAGAAAAATGTCTATCACAGGAAAATTCATTTTTTTAAAGAAAATAATGCAAGGCTTTGCATTTTGGTTAGAATAAGTGTTTATACTAAAAGAAAACAATAAAGGATGTTGCATGCTTTTAATTATTATCATGCATGCCCTCTTTGGCATGTCATTCCCGATCAGCAAAATGCTGCTGAAATATACCACACCAATATTTTTCACCGCCATTCGCATGGTCATCGCTGGTCTTATTTTGTTGGTATATCAAGTAGGGTATGCACGCAAACGATTTCATTTTGATCGCAAACATTGGTGGATGTATTTGCAGGTCATTTTCTTTGGCGTGTATGTGACGTATATTTTGCGCTTTTGGGGACTCGTACAATTAAGCGCAGCAAAAACCGCTTTTCTTTTTAACACTGCTCCCTTTTTTACCGCCCTCTATGCCTATCTCATGGAAAAAGAACGATTAAATAAAGAGCAATGGGCAGGCCTTTTGTTGGGCTTTATGGGAATTCTTCCCGTCTTATTTACCAGTTCAACATCAGAAAGATCTTTTGGTGAATTTTTCGTATTTTCATGGGCCGAGCTTGCAGTACTTGCTGCCGTAGCAACCCATTGCTATTCCTGGATGATCATGCGCCGATTGATTCGGGTAGAGCATTATGCACCCACTCTTATTAATGGTATTTGTTTGACGGTTGGAGGAGGTGCTGCGCTGGGGACATCTTTCTTTATTGAAAGTCCGCCACCAATTGCTGACTTGGGATATTTCATGGCATGGCTTATGGTGGTCATTTTGATTAGTAACATTATTTCTCACAACCTCTATGGGTATCTTCTCCATTCCTACTCAGCAACCTTCCTTTCATTCACCGGCTTTCTTGGCCCTCTTTTTGCCGCTTTTTATGGCTGGATGTTCCTGAGTGAAAAAATAACCTGGCATTTTGGAGCATCAGCACTCTGTGTGCTCCTCGGCTTATATCTTTTTTATCGCCATGAGTTGAAAGATCTAAAAAAAGCTGTGACCTAAGCAAAAAAAACCGTTCGGGCTGAGATGACTAAGTTAACGACTTAGTCCACACCGTATAACCAGCCCTTATTTCCTGAGCATAAAAGACAATAAGCGCAAGAATCATAACCGCCGCTGCACTATAAAAATGAACCGGCGGAACTTCGCCTAATAAAAGCCATCCATACAACGCCACAAAGAAATTAACTGAAAATCCGGCCAATGATAAAAAAGTGGCGCTGTGATATTTCAAGAAGTAAGCATACATAGTCAATGCAATAATATTACCCACCACAATGGTATAGATCATCGCGGCACTCAAAGAAACCCAGGGAGTTGGCGTTGGTAAAATCCAGGCTTCAGTAGCATAGGAAATAATAAAAGCGGCAATACCACTCATCGACATGGTCAATCCATTGACCTGACCTGCAGTATAGCGTTCTTTTCTGATCAAATATTGAATTAACATCCATCCAATCCTACCCAAAAGTGGTGCGGCTAATGCAGCCAGCTCAGGATATGAAATGCGGCCAAAAACAAGCAAGTTTGCTTCTTGGGGAGCTACTGCCCAAAACATAATTAATAAACTGATAAGCCCCAGAAGCATGCCCACAATTTTTGCACCGGTTAATCGCTCACCCCAGAGGAGATAGGCATAAAACGCGGTAATAAAAGGATCAACACTTCCTAGAAACGAAAATTTAGCAGAAATCATATGCTTTAAAGCGTATGCCTTAAAAAGTGATGGGATGAGGGTAGTGAGAATACTGATACTTAATAACAACCAAATATCATGCTTGAAATAAGACCAACGAACTCGATCGGTCCTGCCCCAGTAGTAGGCAAGCAATAAAAATCCGGCACCGAGCATGCGTATCGCAACAAATAAGGTGGGCGATAAAGAAAGGAGTGCAATCTTATTAGCAATCATTGCACTGGCAAGAAGAGCGAAACCAACAAAAACTGCTATCATCATCTTCCTACGCCAAGATTTCGGCGGACAGGCCTATTTAAAGAATTCACTTAAAGTTACTGCGTCAGTCCGGCGTAGCTTGCCGAGCCGAAAGGCCCGGATAAGCGTAGACGGAGTGCCGAGAGCCGGACTCGAACCGGCATGATGTTGCCATCGCAAGCACCTGAAGCTTGTGCGTCTGCCAATTTCGCCATCTCGGCAATGTTTCAATATGCCCCTAGATTACTCAGGTTGGCAATTATTTCAAGAACTATTTCAGATCAAAAAAAGCATGCTTTCTAAAAATCATGCATTACTTTTCCCGCCAAAAGATGCACATGGGTATGAAAGACCGTCTGCCCCGCATCTGCGCCAGAATTTACAATCAATCGCGCAGCCTTTAATTTTTTCTGTTTAATGATATCGCGCGCTGCAAAAATGACACCTGCCGCATGGGCTGCATCAGCATCAGTGATGTCTACCAGAGTATCGGTATGTTTTTTGGGAATAATCAGATAATGAACGGGCGCTTTGGGATGAATATCATTGATCACTATTACATGATCATTTTCATACACAATGGTGGCTGGGAGTTGATGCGCAATAATACGACAAAAAATACAAGAATTCATTAGACTTCCTTAAGCTGGCGTCAGTCCGGTGTAGCTTACCGAGCCGGAAGGCCCGGAATAAGCGAAGACGGATTGCCGGGAGTCGGACTCGAACCGACATGGTGTTGCCACCGCGGGATTTTGAGTCCCGTGCGTCTACCAATTTCGCCATCCCGGCCTACTCATGTAAAAGAATATCTCAAGAATACGGAAAAAGAACCGCACCGTCAAACAATAGCGCTTATTATGGCAAAAATTACCCCCCAAAAAGGCCCTTTTAACGCCTTCTTTATAAAAAGACCCAAAAATTGGCACCAGAGTCTTGCACTTCCCTCTTTCAAATTGTTAAATTACAAATAGGATATTGTTTCTATATAAAAAGGGAAATCTGTAATGAAGTGCCTTATGCGGTCTTTTTTGGCTCTTACATTTGTGCTGATTTTCAGCACAAACTCCCTTTGCGCGCTGCAAGTAATGGAGATTTTAACGGGATCATTGGAACATTCAAGGGCACCAGAAGCGGCGATAGCCCGCGATGAGATACAAAAATTTAATACCACGATAAAAGAAAATACTCATTTTCCCCAAGAACCAAAAACTGCACAGAATGATATCTTTAGAAACCTGCGATCACAATCTCTGAAAACTATTTCTGCATTACCCCTTCTTTATACCGAACTGATTGATCTCAATGGAAAATTATTGCAAGCAAATACTGATCTTGAATATGTAACACAATTGCAGAATAAAGTTGCTCAATTAAAAGCGTCAAAACTTCCTAACGATAATGCTGCAGCCCAAGCCATTGAAAGTAACATTAATGCACGATTTGGTTCCTTTAATAACGCTATCAAATATGCAACAGCAGATGTAAATGGTTATCAAGCTGCTACACAGGATCTAAAAGACAGAATAATTGCCTATAAAGTACCGCCATCTGCACCTGCAGCAAGCCCACAAGAAATTGCAGCCCAAGAAAAATTTTATCAGTATCAAGAAAATACTCTCCAGGAACGCCAAAAACGGAACCAAGAATTAATTATTAATCAAATAAGGCGAAGCCATGGAGATGTAACACCTCCTCGAAAAATTTCAGACCCTAATATAACCCCAATACGTTAAAAAGGAGAAACCATGAAACGTATAGTAATATTTACCGTTTGCACTCTGAATATGCTTACTACTGTTTTATGTGGCATAGAAGCAATTACCGAAGCTGCACGTTCTTTAGAAACGAGACCTATCGCTAGCTCAGAAAAATTTTTGCAATGGGCAGAGCAAGCTAAAACAGATCAAAAAAAGGCCACTGACGCGCTTACACGAAAAATGAATCAGCTTACCCTCAATCGAACAATGCATCCCAAAGCAGTAGATTTTTTAAATAAAAATCTGTACGCAAAAGAAGCAACAGCCTTACAAAATCTTCATGATGTACAACAAGATTATATTACGTTAGGAAATTTACAAAATATGATTACCAATCTTGAAACATCTAAAAACGAGGCCGATAGGCTTCTTGCACAACATCTTAATAATCAGTTCCCTAACCTACAAGGTCAAATTGATACTCTGAAGCAAACTTTAAATAACAGAAGGCTCACGTATGAGTCTGCAACGCAAGCCACCGCAAACTATGAGGCCAAAAATGAGACTTTCCTTAATGCCCCACTGCCAATTAATGCCACGATTGCAGCTCTTCGAGATGCATCTGATACCAATGTTGCCCCACGTTTAAAAATATATATAACCCAACGAGACAACTACATTGCTGGAATAGATGAAACCAGAAATCCTCGTATACAGCTACTCTATGAAAATATTGCCGATCGGCTTAATCAATTAATAGGAAACATTCGTCAATTTTCCTTCTTAAATGAAGTACGCAACTATCTAGAAAGCCGCCAGTATACTCCCGAGGCAACTGCCATTCTTAGAAAACTAGGGTACAGTTCTCTGGGTGAACTTGATACCGCTATTGCGACAGAACAAACAGCAATGACACAGAACTTAATGGCTTTCGATGCAGTTCGACCAAAGGTGCAATAAAAATGGTACTGCAAAAAAAAACTCATAAAAAGAAACAAAAAAGAGGAAAATGACATGGCACACCGCATATACCGATTCGTACCATTCATTTTCCTCTTTGCTTTTATTGGCTCTATCCGATCCATGGAAATCATCAACCGAGTCGGCAATGAATTAAGGGGCACCATAGATGCCAATTCTCAAGATCTCTTTGATATTTTTGCACAAGGAGTACAAAGCCGTTATGCTCACGATGAAGCTTTCACGAATACATCATTGAAAAATTTTACGCAAGCAGCAGAACAGTTTCCGCAAGCAAGAAATGAACAGGGAAACCTCTATAAGCAATTGGTTGATGTGCTTCAACAAGAAAAAGCGGTACAACAAAAATATGATGCCCTTCGCCACCTCAATAACTTATATGCTACCCTCCTGCAAGCACCGGAAGAAGATTTCGCATCGCGACGATTATTGCTCGCAATAGAACCAAAAATCAAGAATCTTGAATCTCAGCGAGTATACCTAGAAAACGAATTAAATAGGCTTAGAATAGAAACAGAACGACTCGGTGGCGCTATTAGTACCTATCATATCGATATTGAATTAGGGCCCGTGGTTACCTACAAGCTTACCGCAATGAAAGATGAAACTGATAAAGAATTAGAGCCGATTTTTAAACTGTATGGTGCACAGATTAAAGATTATCAAAAAAAACGCGATGGTCTTTGGGCCATTCAAACCCATAATAAAGCAAATTATGAGGCGCTTAGACGAGATACCAGCGAATTATATGATAATACACATCAGTTGCATTATCTTTCAAAAATTGAATCTTCATTAAAAAACAACCCCCCTTGGAAGGGAACCATGCTTCGCCGCTTGAATCTCAATTCATTAGAGGATCTCGTCAAAGAAATTGAGGCAATCCTCGCAAATATTACCATCATTCGGGAAAGAATCGCTGATCTTCAGGAAAAAGTCGCTCATGCTGATTCTCCCCATAATCCTGAAAATTGGTCAATGTAGAGGAAGGGATATACCATGATACGCCGCATTTATAAATTACTTTTACTCATTGCACCACTGATGTGCACTGCGCCTGCTTTTGCTATGGAACTTCTTGAGCGAGTAAGCAAAGAATTAGAAGCTGAGGGAAAAATCGATCCTGTTCGAGAGAATTGGGGTAATTTTATTAAAGGCGCACAACGAGAAAGCAAAATTGGAGAGGATCTTTATACGCCAACCATACAAGGCTTTCTTGATGATGCTCGAAATAATCCTAATGCAGTAGATGCAACTGGCCAGAATATATATCTTCAACGCGCTACCCTTACTCTGAAATGTTTAAGGCTCATGAAGGATCTTACTGCCCTTAGCTCATTGAAAGGTGTACTAAAAAAACTTCCTACCTTATCAGATGAAGCGGTAGGGGAAAAAAATTTCTTACAAGCGCTGCAACAAAAAGTAGGTGATTTGGATACCAAAATAGTCGCAACAGCGATGAAATTCAGAAATACTGAACAGCAAATACAGGCAATAGATGATAATATTCTACAGTATCATAGCAAAGCCCTTCCAAGCTATTTTAGAAGAAAAATGGCACAAGCAACAAAAAAACTTGATACGATCAAAGAACAATCGGAAACAGAAATTGCACCGCGGCGCGCCGTCTATCATCAAGAAATGCAAGAACTTGCAAAAGACATGAAACAATATCCTACACTCGAGCCACTCTATAAAACATTGATTGAAAACATGTATAACTTGTATGGCGATATGCAAAAACTCAACTATATTAGTAATATACAACGCTATTTCATGCCAGTAGGATCAAATGACGCATACTCTCGAGCAGTCATGCTGCATCCATTAAATCTCCGATCGCCAGGAGAATTAAATCAAGAAATGGAAAAGATAAACCAATCTATCGCCAATAATAGTGTACAAATTGCTGAGATCAAACAAGAAATAGAAGATCAAAAACCAGGGGCAAAAAAATAGGGGTTACTATGATATACACACCAAAAACTCGTTTATTGATTATCATACTTACACTCGCACCCCATGCTATTTTTAGCATGGAATTTGTAGAACAGCTTAGAAAAGAACTACAACAAGAATTGGAATCAGAGGGTGAAAAAGGGGAAAAAGCACTCGATAGATTTGACACTGCTATTCCTCGGGTTAGTGCAGCAACCAAAGACATTACACACAAAAGCGAAGAATATAAAAAAGGCTTGGAAATGCTCCTACAGCGAGAACAAGCGAATCCCTTAGCCGTCGATTCTGAAGGGGTAAATCTTTACAGACGCATAATTGACCGAGGACCTCAAATCCGTAAAACATATGACGATTTTAGGCTACTCCTTCAGTTAAGAAGTTTAAGAGATGCCTTGGCTTCAAAACTTTATACCGAGAGAGATGCACCAGAAAGCTCGCTTCTCCTAGATAAACTGAAACCAAAACTGAAAAATCTTAATGTTAAAATTGCCAAATTAGAAGTTACCATGGAGGAAAATAGGGAAGCCAGCAGCGCACTTCATGAAGCTATCGCGAAATATGAAGCGCGCAAAAGAGCAGCAGAATTTGAAACAGCGCGTGAAATTGTTTCATTAAAGGCTCCTGCACTAGCAAAGAAAGCTGCGCAAGCTGTTGTGCCTCAATTGCAAGCCTATCTTCAAAGATTAAAAGCAATTGATCAAGAAATGAAAGTTATAACATCACCGGTGCTTAGACCTCTCTATATCAACCTCGAGGATACCATTAAAACACTTCATAATGATTTACAAAAAGTAAGTACCTTGAGCCAAATAAAAGAACAGCTTGTTTTTGAAGAAAACGGTGGAGGCCTTCAGCCTTATTCTTATTTCTATTCCCCAAAGGAGATTAGTAAAGATATTGAAACCTTGAGAACCCAAATACTCGATAATGAAGAAAAAGCCGCTGATCTTCAAACGGAAATAGATGCATTGAAAGAAGCTGAAAACCCGCCTATTCCTGCTCAAGAAGCGGTGCAGCAATTGGGCCGAAAGATTGATAAAACGGCACCAGAAGAAGGCACTCCACTGGGAGAGCCCGTAATGGAGCCACAGCGCCGCATATTACCTGCAAGTAAACAAGAGTAGAAGGAGATCGCATCATGAAATATACTTCTAAGATTTTACTTTCCTTCGGTCTCTTTATTGCTACTTTTATTCCTCTGAATGCAATGGAACGATTTTTGGCTCCTGCATCCGTAGCGTTAGAAGTGTGGAGGCAATTTCCCGAAGAAAGCGAACTGGAGAGACTTGCCGACCTCAGCGTGGAAGATCGTCTTTTAGAAGTTCATGAAGCATTAAAAAAAGAAGTACAAATCCCTCCGGCTTATCAAAATCTTCTTACTCAATTTATAACCGAAGAACGTGAAAATGCCAGAGCAGAACAAGAATTTGATGACGCACGCGTACAACGATTCCTGACTCTTGCTCGTGAAAATCCTCAAGCATTAACTACATGGAAGAATATCGATTACGAACATGAAAACCTGTATGTAAGATTTGCCAATGACTATGCTGCGTATAGTGCAGGCATGCGCTTACTCCATTCTCTTTTTCGACTTCGCAGTTTCGGACTAACGCTCCTGGAAGCAGGTTCTTATGACGATATAAACCTTGGAAAAGCAATAATTCCAAAGATTCCTCGCTTACTACCCGAAGACACGCAAGATCTGATGGATCAGCTTAAACGTAGAACCTTGGATTTAGAAAATGGACAAAAAGATATTCGCGCTTATGAAGAAAAACTTGCTCAAACTCCTACGAAACCTATTGCCCCAGAAGCAATAAAAAAAGCAGAGCCAAGTGCTAAACAAGCATTGGAAACGCTAGAAGAACAAGCAAATACCGCTGTCCAACTACGCTTAGCCCCTTATCGAAAGCAGATTGAGGAATATTCTCTAGAAATGAATCAATTTCCTGATCTAGAAAAGAAATATCAACCCCTTATTGAAGGTATCATAGACCTTTACAATGACACTCGCCGATTCAATTTTCTTTCGGATGTAAAATTGTATTTAAAAGGAAAAAATGATGCCGCATATCGTGCTGCCATATTTAAGCAATTACAATTAACTTCTGAACAACAATTGGATGAAGAAATCGAAAAAATATACCTGAATACCTTAAAAATCAAAATGAAAAACCAAAAGCGCGAGGCGATAATTAGAGTCCTTAAACTTGCCAAAAAATATCCTGCAGAAACTGCTTTTCTTAAAGGACTGTACCAAAAGTACAAAGGATTGTTTGAAGAAGACAAATAATTACACCGCATAAGTCAAACTGAAGACTGGCATATAGACCGCCAAAATAAGAGCGGTAATTAAAAGCCCGAGGATAATCATAAGGGCTGGTTGCACTAAAGAAGTAATGATGCCGAGCCTTTTATAAAGCCGCTCGTAATATTCAGTACCAACGGCGGTAAAAACCGGCCCCAAAACGCCCGTCTCTTCTCCAATAGCAACCATAGCAATCACTTCAGGACCCACCATGCGATGGGCATGGACATTAAAGGCCTGATTCAGGGTATAGCCACTGGCAACATCATGGGCAGCGGCAGAAAATCCTGCGGATAAAGCTTGATTTTGCACTGCCTGGCTTGCAAGATGAAGCGAGGGAACCACATGCATGCCCCCGGAGACTAAAGCTCCCAGGGTTTGAAAAAAGGCGCCCGCGGAGGCATCAATAATACAAGGGCCGACAACCGGCACCACAGTCCAGAGGGTATCCCATCGTTGAGGACCCATAATCCGAGGTAAAAATCGGTATCCAAGACCAATAATTGCCGCTCCCAATCCAATGGCGATAAAACCATAAAAACTCCCGATAAAAGAACCCACTGCCAGCAATCGTTGGGTAATGGGGGGAATATCCCGATGCATCGATTGCAAAAGTTGGGTAAATCGGGGAACTAAGACCACAATCATCAAGACAACAACGGTAATAAAAAAGCCCAGGGTCACCAGCGGAACGACCAATGCTCTGCGCAAGCGCTTGCGAATACGATCGCGCGTCGAAAGATAGGCAGTCAGTAACTGCAGGGAAGGCACAATATTGCCGGTTTCTAAACCGGTATTGACCATGGCAATCATTAAGGGAGTAAAAAAGACCGGAAATTTGGCCATCATATCAGGCAGATGAATCCCTTCACTCACTCCCTGGGCAATTTCTTGAATCACCACCGCCCATTGATCATGGGCAATGCGCTCGCCGATAATGCGCAAAGCAACCGGAAGAGGAACTCCTGATTGAATAAGGGCCGCTAATTGCTCAAAAAAATCATTTAAATCGCCAAAGCCGATAGTAGGAGTAAAGAGCCATTGCACCGGTTTGCATGAGATAAGGGCAATATCGCGCTGCAAAAGTAAGATATCAAGCTCTTCTTTTGACCGAGCAAAATGAGTCCCGGTGCGATAGGAAGCGGTGAGATCAACCCCCTGCCAACGATAATAGGGCATCCTTTTTCCTTATGATTCTAATGACATTTGGATTTCTTTTTCCCCTGCTACGCCCAGGGTAGTTAGGATCTCTTTCTCAGTATGATTCGTGGAGATTGCAATGCGCTTTAACCGAGCAGTCTGACCAGTGAGAATAGTAATGGCCTGCTTGGGAAGCTTTAATGCTTTTGCCAAGAAGGCGATCACCTCATAATTAGCAAGCCCCCTTTCTGGCGGACTTTTTACAAAACATTTCAGAATACCCGACTTATCCCGTATGAGCTCGGTGCGACCCGCACTTGGAGCTACCTTTAGCACAAGAATAATGGTACGCTGTGTTTTACTCATACAAAAGCACATCCTTTTATGAAAAGCAACTTAGGGAGATCCTAGCACATGCTTGCATAAACTGATAAATACTTTATGCTTTTTGGGTATTTTTCTTTGATCAACCTACGCCTTGCGAATAAACTGCGAAGTACGCATGACGGCTACGGTTGACAGGATATATTGAAATTAAAGGTAAATTCCTGTGGGGACCTGTCCGTCGCCTTTCGATACAATTTTTCGTCTTAACGAAAAATCACTCAGGATGAATGGAATACAAATTTCCGATCATGGTGAGTAGGCCTGTAGGCCGTATCGAACCACGAAGGCCATTCCCAAGACGCAGACGGAGAGATGGCAGAGCGGTTGAATGCGGCGGTCTTGAAAACCGTTATCCCATGAAAGTGGGATCGGGAGTTCGAATCTCCCTCTCTCCTATGAAATCTTTCTTTGAAAAAATTAATGCGCCTATAGCTCAATTGGATAGAGCATCAGACTACGGATCTGAAGGTTAAAGGTTCGACTCCTTTTAGGCGCACCAACCTTCGCCCTGCGAATAAACTTCGAAGTATTAAATGATGGCTGCGGTTGGCGGGCCTTATTATTGAAATTAATTTCTTTACGGACTTGTCCGTCGCCCTTCGATACAATTTTTCGTCTTAACGAAAAATCACTCAGGATGAACGGAATACAAGTTTCCGATCATGGTGAGTAGGCCTGTAGGCCGTATCGAACCACGAAGAACAATTCCAAAACGCAGACGGAGAGATGGCTGAGTGGCCTAAAGCGCTTGCCTGCTAAGCAAGAACTCCAGAAATGGGGTACGAGGGTTCGAATCCCTCTCTCTCCACCAGGCTTCGCTTATCCGGGTCTTCCGACTCGGCAAGCTACGCCTGGCGCAGCCAATCCATAATGAAACTCATTTAAATACCTACGTCAGTCCGGCGCCCTTCGATACAATTTTTTGTCAAAACAAAAAATCACTCAGGATGAACGGAATACAACCTCTCCGATCATGGTGAGTGATTTTGAGCATTAGTGAGAAATCGTATCGAACCACGCAAGTAAAAACGTAGCTTGAACCGGGCCGCCCCTACTCTAGATTCAATCTTATATATTTCATGTAAGGAAGTTTAAGTGGGCGAAATTTTATTATTAAATTCTGACATTCAACCTGCAATAGGTACCCCATATGTAAAAGTGATCCAGAGCTTCCACTCGTACCCTCTATTACCATTCTATATAATACATTAGCTGGTAGGGAAAACTCGATCACTTTTGAGCCTACTCGATCCTCCATTTTCACATTGATCTCTTGCATATGCTCACTACCTATTGTAGTTAAAAAATTCCTGATAGATATTTTATAATCTGCTGCAGTAAGTCCCTTTCCAATCTTTGGCTTAAGGGTAACTTTAACATTATACTCTTCATCATGACCAAATGATTTAATCAAAAGATAATAATGAGCTGAGGTGGAAGTCGGATAGTCAAAATCTCCGTATATAAGGCTAGGAGAAATAAACCATTGATATAGTTTATAACAACCAGCACCTATTATGGGCAGAATAGCTATTATTCCTCCAATACAGGAAATATAATCAGTCCAATGTTTATTTTCGGTATTTATCATTATTTTCCTCTCTTTCGCGCATGCATCGCTGTATTATTTGCTGAATCAAAAGGCCGTTTGATAATCGGCGATTTTTTCATGTAAACTGGCGTAACGCTTACATTGGATTTATTTTTTGAGCGAGTTTTACTCACTTTAATAGTAATATCGTGTCCTAAAATATTTAAAAATCGAAAAAGCCTTTCAAATGAAAAGCCCGATAATCTTCCTCTACTGAGCAATGACATTTCAGGTTGATCTATATCAAGAAGCCTGGCAGCTTCAACCTGATTAAGACACTTTTTATCGATAAGATTATTAATTTGACGTGCTAATTCTGCTTTTGCCAATTTCTCTTCAGGATTAGGAAACCCTAAATCAGCAAATACATTTCCTGAACTGGTTGATATGTAGTTATTATTCTTTTTCATGTGAGAGTCTGCCTTGAAAGCAATAAAATCATCTTTTATTCGCTGAAAGAATATCGAGTGGAATGTATTGACCACGAAATTCAACCATCAGTTTTTTACACCCAAGGCCTTTTAATACCTTAAAAAGGCTCTGCATATTAAAATCATTTTTTGTACCTGAACGCATACTTTGAATGAGAGTAGGTGATACACCCGCAATTTTTGCCAATTTACGCACCGAAACATCATCTTGCTGCATTAATGCCAAAATAAGTTCGGATATGGCAAATTCTCTATAGCCCTCTTTAAACTTCTCTAATTCTTTTGGACTCAGTTTTTCGATAAATTCATCGTAGCTTGATTTCATTTTCTTAGGCATAATAATCCCCTTCAACACATCGTTTTATATAATCTGATCTCAACTTTAACGCTCTTTCTTTTTCTCTTATAGGCATTTTATCTTGTTTCTTTTCAAATGCATTAGTCACGATAACCTTACCACCCTGGTAAAAAAAACATAAAAATCTATCGGGCATTGGTTTGAAGGCATATATTTTGTCACCCTCATTACGAAACTTTTGTATGTTATATATAACACCTGTATCAGCCAACATTAAAAATAAGTGATATAATTTTGCTTGCTGTTCAGTGGTTAGATTTTCATAGTATTCACGAGCTATGCTTTTACCGTTGCTATCCAAATACCATTCTATAGTGAACTTTTCGCCTTCGTACGCAATGAACTTTTTTCCCATTGTTCTCCTCAACTTTATTATCCTCTAATTGTATCGCGATCTAGATACAGAGTCTATAGTATCAATCAAGCACATGAAATTCATTTAAATACCTGCGTCAGTCCGACGCCCTTCGATACAATTTTTTGTCAAAACAAAAAATCACTCGGGGTGAACGGTATGGAATAAGTGGAGGAGGAATTGACACCCCTGCCACAACTGAGTAGAATTCATACGACTTTCCTAAAATAATAAAAAAAAGAGAGTTGTATGAAGCGTATACTCCAGTCTCTAGCATGGTCATTTCTGCCCGTTTTTTCTTGTATTGCCATCGTAGAAAAGCCCATGGTAATTGTCATCCCATCCTATAATAATGCTCCGTGGTGCCTTAAAAATATTCAATCAGCAGTCGAGCAAAATTACACTAATTTTCGCATCATCTATATCGACGATTGCTCTACCGATGGTACCGGCGAAAAAATTCTGACCTACATTGAACAAAATCATTTAGAAGATAAGGTTACCTTTATTCATAATACCGTGCATAAAGGCGCGCTCGAAAATCTTTATAATGCCATCCATTTTTGCCAGGATTGTGAAATTATTCTGACCCTCGATGGCGATGATTGGTTCATGCATAATTACGTACTCAAACGCATTAATCAAGAATACCAAGATTCTGATGTATGGCTTACCTACGGTCAATTTCTCTTCTATCCCAAAGGGCATAAAGGATTCTGCGCTCCCTTTCCTGCAAATGTTATTCAAAATAATAGCTTCCGTTCTCATCCCTGGCTCAGTTCACATTTGCGCACTTTTTATGCTGGTTTATTCAAGCGTATTAAAAAAGAAGATCTCATGCTTGATGGCAAATTTTTTGAAGTCAGTTGGGATCAAGCAATGCTCTTGCCTATGCTGGAAATGGCCGGATTTCATGCGCATTTTATTTCTGATATTCTCTATGTGTATAATTACAACAATCCTATTAATGATGAGAAAAAGGCACCTCAATTGGTCCTGCAAACGGTTGAAATTATTCGCCGTCGAGCCCCCTATCACCGCCTGGAAGCTTTGATTACTCAGGGACCTGATCTTATTGTGTTTTCATTTGATCGGCCCTTGCAGCTTTATGCGCTACTAGAATCTATTAAAAAAAATATTAAAGATATTAATTCGTATCAAGTTATCTATCGCGCTTCCTCATCTGATTTTGAGCAAGCCTATGAGGTAGTAAAAAGCCACTTTTCTCACATTAACTTTAAAAGACAACAAAACCCTCCTCATGATTTTAAGCCATTGCTTTTAGACAGTATTACGAGTCAATCAAGTGCCTATATTATTTTTGCCGTTGATGACATAGTCGTGAAAGAACCAATCTCTTTAATTGAATGTATTAGAAAAATGGAAGAATATAAGGCATATGGTTTTTATTTACGCATCGGCCTCAATCTGAAATATTGCTATGCCACAAGAGAACACACACTTCAACCACAAGCAGTACCCCCGCATCGCATTGTAGAAAATAAATATTGCCTGTGGAATTTTAATCAAGGAGTATCTGATTGGAATTATCCACATTCAGTAGATATGACTCTCTATAGAAAATCTGACGTCATAGCTCCATTAAGATCTTTGAACTATAGCGCTCCTAATAGCCTAGAGGGCAGTTGGGCTGGTCAAGCACAACAGATATTATCACGCATAGGAATTTGCTATACCACAACCGGTATCGTTAATATTCCCCTTAATATTGTTAATCAAGAGTGGGCTAATCATCATATGCACTGGAAAGATACGAATGAATTACTTCGTATCTTTAATCAAGGTATGAAAATAAATATTGAGCCCATTCAGCATATGCAGAATCTATCACCGCAAGCTCATTATGAACCTGCCTTTATTACTCGTTAAAAAAGGAATATATGATACTGGCATTCTTCTTATTTTCGCTGATCGCCAGCGCATTGCATGCTGAAAATAGTAACGAAAAACCGATTGTAATCGTGATTGCCAGTTATAATAATGCAAAATGGTATCAAAAAAATATAGAATCAGTACTCTTTCAACGCTACAAAAATTATCGTGTTATTTATATCGATGACGCTTCTACTGATGGCACAAGAGAATTAGTACAAGTATATATCAAGCATACTTACCTTCGCCATCGGACTACTTTTATTGCAAATGAAGTTCGAAGGGGTGCCCTTTATAATCAATACCATGCTATTCATTCTTGTGCCGATAATGAAATCATCATTATCCTTGATGGCGATGACTGGTTCCCTCATTGCGATGTATTGCAAATCATTAATCAAGTCTATCAAGATCCAGCCATATGGCTCACCTATGGTCAATTTGTGGAATACCCCTCGAAGGGGATAGGATTTTGCAAACCAATGCCCTTATGGGTGGTCGAGCAAAATGCATTTCGAGAGTTCACCCATATTCCTTCTCATCTGCGCACCTTTTACGCATGGCTTTTCAAACAGATTAAAAAAGAAGATCTGCTCTATGAAGGGGAATTTTTAAAAATGACGGGAGATATTGCAGCGATGTTTCCCATGATTGAAATGGCTCGCGATGGCCACTTCAGGTTTATTTCCGATATTCTGCTCACCTACAATGCAGAAAATAGTCTTAATGATCATAAAGTATCCAAAGAATTACAAAAGAAAATGGATATCCATATCCGAGAACAGGAAAGATATCCTGCTCTTGACGTTCAGCCTGTAAAAAATGAAATGGTAATACAAGAAAGTGTATAGGAAAGTCATGCAAAAAAAGATTCTATTTCTCATGCTTGCAACAATATCAATCCCGCAAATGGACACATTTTTGCATGCAAATGAGAATGAACTCACAATAATACGTAACTTATACCTTGATATGATAAAACGCACCATCTTAAATACTATATACGAACCACACCCCCTTAAAGAAGATGGCAAAACATGGCCTGCCACTGCTCATTCCATGATTGGGAATAAAAGAATGGATAATATTAAATATTGTATAGAAGATATTCTAGCACACAATATACCGGGAGATCTTATTGAAACGGGTGTATGGCGTGGAGGAGCAGTTATTTTCATGCGTGCAATCCTTAAAGCACATAATGTTACTGATAGAGTTGTATGGGCAGCAGATTCATTTGAAGGGCTTCCAGCACCCAATACTTCGATCTATCCGGCAGATAACGGATCTGATTATCATGAAAATAATTATTTAAAAGTCGGGCTAGAAACTGTACAAAATAATTTTCACTCCTATGACTTGCTCGATGACCAAGTCGCATTCCTTCAAGGATGGTTCAAAGATACATTGTCAATTGCACCTATCAAAAATATTGCAGTTTTGAGGCTTGATGGCGATATGTATGAAAGTACCATGGAAGCACTTGAAGCTCTCTATGATAAGGTAAGCCCCGGTGGCTATATCATCATCGATGATTGGTGTCTTTTAACCGCACGAGCCGCGACACTTGATTTTCGAGTACGTCATGACATAGTAGATCCCATTCAATATATTGATGGAATCGGTAGTTTTTGGCAAAAAGCAAGTAACCAAGCGAGCACGGTATGAACACTAACTATTATTACCTCATAGTGTTGGCCTGCAATCTTATCCACGCCAATGCCATTGTAAAGTCGCTTATAAAATCCGGGGACTTGGTCTTTGATGTGGGTGCCCATGTGGGCGTTAAAACGCAAGAATATCTTGCCTGTGGAGCCCGAGTCATCTGTTTTGAACCCCAGCCCACATGCCTTGCACAATTAAAAAGTAAATTTGGCAATAACAAGAGCGTTTCTATTGAACAATGTGGGCTTTCGCTCAAGGAAGATACTCTTACTTTTTATCAATCTACTACTGCCTCAACCCTCTCTACCTTTTCCCATGACTGGACCCACCACAGTAGATTTAGTGAACATGGTTATACCTGGGACAAACAACTGAGTATTCCCGTTACAACCCTTGATATCATGATTGCAAAGTATGGAACACCTCAATTTTGCAAGATTGATGTAGAAAATTATGAGTTTGAGGTACTCCAGGGATTAACCAAGCCAATTCCGTATATCTCTTTTGAATTTACCCATGAATACTTTAATAAAACGGAACAGTGTATTCGCTACTTAGAAAAACTTGGATATACCAAATTCAATGTAGCATTCGGTGAACAGAAGCATTTTTTCTTTGCATCATGGATGCCGGTGACTGAATTTATCACCATACTCAAAGAATGCTGCCTGCATGATATCTACCTTCATGATCCTTATGGGTTGTGGGGAGACGTATATGCCTGCTATTAAGTACGCGGTATAAAGACCGGTCTATATCCCATTAACACACAATCATTATTAACGCGATCAAATTGAGAAATATCAATACAGAATCCTTGTTCCCACTTGCCCTGCAATTCTTCAATACTATATGAATTTTCGTTGGGAACCCACCAATCTTGCTGCACAATATTTAACGGTAACATGAACTTTTTAGAAACGGCATAGCATAAGGCATAGACATGAAGGTTTGCAGCCCCTGACCATGCAGATTCTAGGGTATTGGGAGAAGAATAATGGCGATTTCTAAAGAAAGATTGAATATCAGACTTTTTGAAAATAGTCATATCAAGATTATGAGGATAGGCCCAATCCCCAATGCCATGTTTAAAACTAAATTGGAGAATGTCATCCTCAACTGGTACCGGAGAGGGGATCATAATAGATAAATTTTGTCCATATTGACGCGTAATATTCATCCCAAGACGAAGATAAAATCCATACACATTATATTTTTGCATAGCTTGCACACAGCGGGTGATATCCACAGAGTCTTTTACAATATCATCATCCACCGCAAACATAATATATTCTGCCGGAGAACCGCTAAAACAGCGTAGGAGCAACGGCTTAAAATCCCCCCGAGGATCATTGCCTTGTTTTGCTAAAGTAATTGAGGGAAAATGGCGAGAGATTTCTTGATATCCGACCTCAAATCGATCCGAACTGGTGCGATACAAGACATAAATGTGATTTAAGTTAGTAATGTATTTTGAAATTGATTCCAACAAAGCATAGAGTTGCAGAGGCCTGTTGAAAGAAAAAATAATTAAATCGGCCGTTTGAGAAGGATGAATTTCTCCCTGAAGAGATTGTCCCAAAGAACACAACACAGCGATCACAATAAACAAAGATTTCATGCGCTTCATAAACACCTCTCATTTTTCATTGCATTTTATTCTATGGCTTACCTAGTATAGTAAAAGTTAACATTGGTCGTGAAGGATTTGAATATGTTTAAAAAACTATGCTTGTTTTTTAGTTTCGTACTCTATGCTCAGGCAGTTGAACACAGAAATGTACCGGTGGGGGCATTAAAAATTACTGAAAAAGCAAAACAATATGTGAATCAAGTGCTTGATTCAAATCGACTTTCTTATGGGCCTTTTCTGCAAAAATTTGAACGCGATTTTGCCCATATTCATGAATGTAAATTTGGCTTAGTCAGTAACAGCGGCACCAGTTCCTTGCAAATTGCATTACAAGCACTAAAAGAATTGCATGATTGGCAAGACGGCGATGAAGTATTAGTTCCGGCAGTTACCTTTATTGCTACTTCCAATATTGTGTTGCATAATCGCATGCTTCCCGTTTTTGTGGATATTGAACCCGATTATTATGAAATTGACCCTGCTCTTATTGAAGCAAAAATAACACCGCGCACGCGAGCCATTATTGTGGTGCATCTTTTTGGTCAGCCGTGCGATATGGATCCCATTCAAGCAATAGCACAAAAATATAATCTCAACATTATTGAAGATTCGTGTGAAACTATGTTTGCCCGTTATAAAGGAAAAATGGTGGGAAACTTAGGAGATATTGGCTGCTTTTCTACCTATATTGCCCATCTTTTAACCACCGGGGTCGGCGGCTTAAGCACCACTAATAATCCTGATTATGCTATAAAAATGCGTTCATTACTCAATCATGGCCGAGATTCCATTTATATCAGTATTGATGACGACGATTCTACCGATGAAGCTACCATGCATGAAATTATTGCCAAACGGTTTGCTTTTGTATCGGTGGGTCATAGCTTTAGAATTACTGAAATGGAAGGGGCACTGGGAGTAGCACAACTAGAAACAAAAGATGAGATGATTCAAAAAAGAAAAGCCAATGCAACCTATTTAACCAAGCAACTCCGTCTTTTTGAAAATCATTTGCAATTGCCAAAAATAAGACCGGAAACGGACCATGTCTTTATGATGTATCCCCTCGTACTAAAACATGAGCCCAAACGGAAAATGGTCCAATTTCTAGAAAAATATGGCATAGAAACAAGGGACATGCTCCCCCTCATCTGCCAGCCTATTTATAAAAAAATGTTCAATATTCAAGAAGGTCAATATCCCATTGCTGATTGGGTCAATGCAAATGGTTTTTATGTCGGATGTCATCAAGAATTGACCCGCGAAGATCTAGATCACATTGTCACCGTCATAGATGCTTATTATAACCGTACCGGAGAACTTGATGATCTATCGCAAGAATACGATTCTTTTTATTCTATTGAGTAGTTATTCCCTTCTCTTTACTATGCAGCCCCATTCTTCTATTTATATTGCAGGGCATCGGGGATTGGTTGGCTCAGCATTGGTAAGTCTTCTACAAAACAATGGCTATACCAATCTTATTACTCGGACATCACAAGAACTTGATTTGCGCAATCAAGAAGCGGTCAATGCTTTTTTTGAGCAAGAACGTCCTGAGTATGTCTTCTTGCTTGCTGCAAAAGTAGGCGGGATTAAAGCAAACATGACGTATCCCGCTGACTTTATATACGATAATCTTGCCATAGAACTTAATATCATCCACGCAGCACACCACTATGGAGTCAAAAAACTGTTATTCATGGGCTCTTCTTGCATTTATCCCCGCTTGTGCTCCCAACCCATGAAAGAAGAATATTTATTAACCGGCCCATTAGAACCAACCAATGAAGGTTATGCCATTGCAAAAATAGCAGGCATTAAACTGTGCCAGACTTTCAACAGACAGTATGGAACCCACTTTATTACCTGCATGCCTACCAATCTTTTTGGACCAGGAGACAATTTTAATCCCGAAACTGCTCATGCATTGCCTGCGCTCATTGCTCGAATGCATACAGCAAAAGAAAAAAATGCTCCTACCGTAAGCATTTGGGGATCCGGATCAGCACGCCGAGAATGGCTCTATGTTGATGATCTTGCCAATGCCTGCCTCTTTCTTATGCTCAATTATGAGGGCAACGATATTATCAATATTGGCACCGGACAAGATATTTCCATGAAAGAGTTAGCGTATACCATTAAAGATATCGTTGATTATCGCGGAGAATTGGTCTTTGATACCACGAAACCGGAAGGGATGCCGCAAAAACTTTTAGACGTTAATAGGATACATGCTCTCGGCTGGCAATCCCAAACCAATGTAGAAATAGGAATACAAAAAACCTACAAATGGTATGTAGATTTTATTTCTTCGTCGCAATAATTACTTGAGCCATCCATTCTATTTTATTATGGAAATGTCGCTCAATTTTAAAATATTGACCAATATACTGTTCCAACTCAGCAAAACTCCATTCTCTGACATGATGAGGATTTACTGGTGGCCCACTTTGACTTTGTTCGGGAGGTTGTTGATACCGAGGGAGCATGTCTTTATCCGGAGTAGAAATAACTAAGTATTTAAAATCTAAACGCCGTAACCAATTTAAAAGTTGATCGGGATCGGTAAGATGCTCAATAACATCGGCACACACTATAATATCGCAAAATGGTAAATCATCGGGAAAAGAAAAATCACCATAATACCACTTCTTATCCGGATACCGAGAGGTAACACAGGAAAAATTTGGTTCTACTTCAAAACCAATCGTATAAAGATTGGGAAAGTACTGAAGCACCTTCACCCCAGAACCACATCCCACATCAGCTACCACTTTGGCTGCGCACTGAGGAACTAAATTCGCAGCCGCTTGGTACACCTCTTCTTGACAATGATCTTCTCCATTATGAGTATGATCATCGGGCAGATACTCAGTACGCGCTTGATAGGTAGGTTTCATAAAGTAATTTTGATCTTTAAAACATAAATCCTTACACTGAGCTGCTCGCTGATCAATTTGGCACACTATATTTAAACTCACTGCTATTGCAGCAATGAGGGATATACTTAGAAAAAATCGAGACATTCTATATTCCTTAAAGTAAAGAGATTAAAAACTCACCATATCGTTAGATTACAATTTCCATCACCAAATATATTTGCTACGACTCCCAGATGATCTAAAAACATACCCTTAATCTCCCCCTTTCGATAAAGGTTATTGATATAACGCGCTACCACTGATTCAAAATTCATCATACGATCCTCCATTTCTTGAAGATTGATACTTTCAATCATGTGCTTAAAGTAACGAGCTCTCAGGGCGAAACAACCGGTAAAGATCATATCTAATTGGCTATCGTACTTTACAAAAGCATCAAGAGTAGAATTTTGTTGTACATACTGTAAAAAGGACTGATCACTAAAATAATAGCGGCCTGTTAATTTTATAATTATATCGTCATCATCAAACGGGAATTTTTTAAATGCTGCGCGTAATGCAAGAAGTTCATTGACCCCTTTATTGCGTAATAAGCGATTGTTGGTCCCCGAATACAGCACATGATTACTATAATCATTCAAAAAAGTAGGCCCATTGCTACACGATTCTACAACAAAGGGCTCATATCCCCATCCTTTTAGAATAGTAAGGGAATGAATATATTCTTGTTTTCTTTCTTCATACTTTTTATCAATGAGTGCTGCAGTAGTAATAATATGCACGGTAGAAGCACAAAACTCAGTACCTTGAAGAAGAAAAAAGCTGAATGCAGAGAAAAAAATGCTGCTTTTCATGATCGGAGACTTCTTTATACTTTTTCACCTAAGTACACCACAAAAGTAGCCGGTGTTGCAGGATCTTTAAATTCAAAATAAAGCACTTTTTTGACACCCAAGCTTTCATAGAGCCGCACATAATCAATGCCTATGTAATTGATCGGCGACATGCCCGGGGAATTGACAATGGTCATATTGTACCAGTTATTTCCTTCATTTTTGTTTTCAACATGAAGAATATATCGCTTACTGATACGCACTATTTCTTGAGCAGATTTAACAGCAATAATAAAGGGAAGATGCATCATCACCGTACACGTAAAAACTAAATCATAGGAATCAGAAGATAAAAATGATAGATCGGGCAGACAACCGCGTATAATTTGAGCCTTTACCGTAACATCTGGCTTAATGACACCGGTATTCGTCTCAAAATTTTCTCTCAACTGCACTAAGTGACGAGCATTATGTTCCACACAGGTAATATTAAGTTGGGGATTAGCCGCATACAAAAATTTTGAAACTTTGCCGCACCCTGCCCCCAGATCACAAACAGTTGATATGTTCAAGGGCGCTACAGCATCAAGCAACGCCTGATGAGCTGGATGAATAGAGGGATAGGTATAATCAACATCTTTCCACTGTGCAAGCGTAGGAACGCCCGCATAATTAGATTCTTGTGGTAAAGCCTTATAATAGAGCTGCAACTCATAATCAACATTACACAGCGCAGCAATATCTCGACGGGCAAGATTACACTTAAGAAGCTCATTAAAGGTGTGCGTAGAAGCTGCTACCATGTGCCAACTTCCCAGTATCAGACTGAGCAAAACCGTTACATAACTTTTTTTAATCAAAAACATAACAATCCCTTTTTATAACAATCTATTCATATGCTTTTTTTAGTTGGTCAATAAAAGCAGCCGCATCAAAGCCACTGCCTTCTATCCATGCCCGTGTATTCCAACCACACAATGCATCCAAGAGACTCCCAAAGTCAAAGAGAAAAATATTATTGTAGCGATACCAAAGTCGCTTCTCTAACACTCTTCCTGAGCATCCCATTGCAATTACAATGACCCTATAGGCATCATCTGAGCCAAGAGCTGCAATGCAATCCTGCTCAATGCGGTCAATTTCGTTATAGGAAGAGGCAGAAGGCGTTGGAACATATTTACATTCAGATCCAAAAAGTAATTCTCTAACTTCTAAGGGGATGTTCTGATTTCCCACAAACAAAAAGCACGGTGCTTCCTTTAAGAATTTCAAAAACCGGAGACATAATTCTGGGTTTGAAGTAGCAGTATGATGCAATGCAACATGAGTATAGACATCACTAATGCGCTTACCCCATATTCCACGCGCCTTTTCTAAAATATCAAGAACCCAGGATAAGCTTGCCTCATGATTCCCGTTTTGATTCATTCCCGGTTCCCATCCGATTTCTTTACAATAGAGAGGGAGTGTCTTAAGCACATGCGGAGCATTAATTAAAAATGCCTCTCTCATTTCTCGTTGTAATCGCGGATTGCAAGATTGCAACAATTCCGATTGACCCAATGCCAAATTAATATCACCATCCCCAAATCGTAAATAAGCTCCCTTTTGCTTATGGGTAATAATTTCTTCTATTTTCGCTAATGTTTCGTGGCTTTTATGAAATTGCAAAGAAGGAAATTTATGTTGCCAGCCCATAACAGAAAAGGTACTCACGATACCAAGTATTAAAATACTCATTCGCATTTTTATATGATGCATGCTGCTCTCCTTTATAAGATCTGCTCAATATAATTATTTAATAGACGTGTTTTTTCCCTCAAATATTCCGCCGAATAACCGGGCCAATTAGAACCTCCCGCATAATAATGCAGAAAATTATTATCGGCATGGAATTCCATTCCCTGTTCCGGTCGTAAACTTTTAATAAAATGAATAGTCCTACTGTCGTATCCCAACTCCTGTAATTCTTTTTCGGTGGCAGGAAGATGATTGGTAGAAAGAGGATTAAATAACTTGTATTTCAAGCCGGGATTATTCTGCATATAATAATACAGATGCCCTCCCACATCACAAGCAAGCCCATGAATATATCCACCGTCAAAATTGAGAGAACGCTTATTGGGCAATGCACCCATATCCATAAAAACAAGACCGGGAAAAATATAGGTTACCTGTTGTGTTTCATTGCTTCGATATTGAGCCCCTCCTATCAGCGCATATCCTTGCATATATTCAACAACACTAAAAGGACGTATCAAAAACATATCTGAATCAATCATTAACACGATACCATCATGCTCAAATCCCATGATTTCTAATGAATATCGAATACCATCCATATGCCGAGCTCCCGCATCGGGACGCACATGTAAATGTTGTGGAATTCTAATACATTTGACACCCAATCGCTGGCATGTTTGCTCCATTTGCTTACACATGTTTTCATTCGCAGCATCATTAAATACTACGTATTCATAATCATCTTTTAAAAATGCTTTGAAAGTTTTAACATGCAGCTCTATAAAATCAGGACGGCTATGCACATGCGTTATAATAAGTACTTTATCTGCGGCCTTTACAAGTGGCATCAATCCAAGTAGTCCTAATAATAAGAAACGTTTCACTAATACTCCTTTATCAATAGTAAAAAGCTTTTTCATAGTAGTAAGGTAAATTTATCTTGGCAAGAAAAAAATCATGATTTAGACTCTCTGGATACTGAGTGTGTTATTTCTAAAAAGGAGTTCCATGAAGCATATCGTAAAGAGTAGCATAGTCTATCTTATAATTATCTTATTGCATCCCTCTTTGAAAGCCGACAACTCCCCTAAAGATCATCTGTACAAAGTCTATATCAATCATTGCACAACTCCTTCTGACATTAATGAGCATATTCCTACTCTTAGAAGGCTTGCCAGTGAATGCTCATCGGTGGTAGAGCTTGGAGTACGTCATGTGCTATCTACTTGGGGAATTTTGCAAGGACTGTCAGAAAGTCCATTACCCAATCGTTCTTATCTTGGTGTAGATCTTATGCAGCCTCCGATGACAAATTTCAAGTTGGCACAATCCCTCGCTGAATCAAATGGAATACATTTTGATTTTTGGCTCGCACATGATCTTACTATTACTATTGAGTGTGTTGATATGCTTTTCATCGATACTCTTCACACTTATTGCCAATTAACCGCTGAACTGGAAAAATTTGCTTCCAAAGTACGCAAATATATTGCTATGCATGATACGAGTGAACCATGGGGTGATCGAGATGGCGATGATTATTTTGGCGACTATTCAGAGTACCCTGCAGAATATGACCGTACCAAAAGAGGGTTATGGCCTGCGGTACAAGATTTTTTACAGCGACATCCCGAATGGTCTCTTTATGAACGACATTTTAATAATCACGGATTTACGATCTTACGACGCGTGGGCGCATAATGAAGTATTTTATTCTTTTGTCCCTGCTTACACCGTTGTATGCTGTAGATCACGTACTTATCATAACCCATGTTCATAACCGCTGGGATTTTATAGCCCTACAACACGAAACATTTAAAAAATTTTTGCGAGATGATTATGAATATGTGGTTTTCAATGATGCGCCCGATCAAGAAATGATGGAAGAAATCAACAGCATTTGTGCCTGTTATAACATTCGGTGTATTCAAGTTCCCCAAGAAATTCATACCCGCCCCTATCTACCTCGAAAACCTGACGATTGGCTTCAACAAAATAATTTTAGACATGCCAATTGCGTTCAATACTCTTTAGATACAATAGGTTTTAATCACAATGGTATAGTTTTTATCATTGATAATGACTGCGTTCTTATTCGTCCTTTTTCTATTACCGCATACATGCAAGGAAAAGATATCGCTGCTTTTATTAAAAGACCTTGTAATAAAGCCTACTATTGTTCCCCTCTCTTCTGCATGCTCAATATGCCTCAGCTACCAGAGAAAAAAACACTTAATTTTAATTGTGGCATTATTAATGGAGTACCCGGGGATACCGGTGGATGGAGTTATTACTACCTCCTTAAACACCCAGAGCTCACTGTCGTGCCGGTCAGTATGACTTTCAGTCATCAATTATTTTTAGAAGATAAGCACATACATAAACTGGCAGACGATTTGGCAGATGATATTAAAAGGGGATTTTATGAACATTTTGGATTTAACGATATCGAAATAAAATTCTTATTACAAAAGCCCGATACTTTTGAATTTTATCTTAATAATTTATTTCTTCATTATCGGGGAGCAACCTATACACCGGATGATTTTTACAAATATAGTATTTTTATTCAATTTATTAATGAAATTTTAACTTCCTAAAGGGGTTATCATATTTTGAGCTTATCCCCTTTTTAAGCTAATACATTGAATAACATTCAATAATTGATAAGCAGCCGCTTCATCGCTCAGGGTATCAAGAACCCATGCTCGTGGATTATACCATTGCAACCGACGCTCTATATCTTTAAGTAATAATTCCAGTTCTTCGAAAGAATACCATTCTTGCCCTGCCAAAGGATTGAGGCACGGGCATGAGGGTAATGCGAGATGTTTACCTTGATAGATACAACACCATGGATTCCATACCAACGTAGGTACTCCCATAGACCAACATTCAGAAAGGGCTATCCCTTGCGATTCGGAAGTGCTCATAAAAATCGCAAAACGACTCTCTGAAAGCTGTTGTTTATAAGAATCGTGGGTATACTCCCCATATCGCACTAGGCATGGATTCCATCCCTTTTCTTTTACGAGTGCTACAACCCGTTGATAAAATTCTTCCGATTCCGTCTTCCAATATATTAATACAGTGCGAGATTCAATATTTTTTTTCTCTGCATGCCAAAATGCGGTATCTACTCCCGCCGGACAAATATATGTATGCTGTGCCAGACATGGTTCATCATCTATGTACACTTGCTTTATCGCAGAGGATGGCAACAAAAGTCCATCTATGGAAGGATGTGTCAATAAGCGATTACTTTCATGGGGTAATATTACAAAATTAGGACCTGCCAAAAGTATCTTGATGATCTTATTATTTTTTAATGCAATACATTGTAATAACGCTTGTTCATTGGTCAATACCCATACTACATCTCCCAAAGCCGCTACTGAAGATGGATTTACATTATAAGGAACATTGATTTTTCTTAATCCATCAATAACAGAACGTGTTACTGCGGGATGAAACCAGGTCTCTCCTTGATATCCTATGGGCTTGGTAATAATACTAAGCAATGAAAAAGGGAGGGAAAAGAGAGGCACTGTAATGGTAAGGCTAGCAATTAAAACAACTATTTTCATGGCAAAACAGTATCCATTACCGCATGCAGGCGAGAACACCATACGCTATACATGATACCCTCAGTGGAATCTACTAAGCTTTCTCGTAATATTTCACGAGCATTGTGTATTAATTCTTCCACAGAAAGATTTCTAACTTTTTGTGCCGTCACAATAATATTACGAAGATTATAATGGCGCGTATATTGAAATTGTATGTTTCCAAATCCTAAAGCCTGTAACACATGCTCAAATTTTTCTTTATACCATCCATCGCAATGAATTGCCCATCGCGCTTCATGAGAGCCAAATATATGGCGCATGATAACTTGTTTTTCTTGGTAAGAAAGTCGGTTATCTTGCAGTAAGGCAATAGAGGCTGCAAAATCGGGTGTTTCTATAACTATAGTACCTTTCGGCTTTAACCAAGAGGCCCATTGGCATAAAAGTACCAACGCAGTTTGGCGATCAAAATGTTCAAAGACATGGTGTGATCTGATTTGATCTACACACCCACGAGACACACGTAATTGGGCGATATCACCAAAAATATCTGCTCCTGCAATCTCCTGTACGGTATGTTCAGAAGAAGGAAAATCTATATTGATATAGTCGGCTAGATGACTCTGCCCACATCCAAGATGCAACTGCAAAGGAGTGCCTGACCGCCATAATCCGTGTTCAGATAGTTGATCAAGAAGTGATTCCTGTTTGAGAAAAGGTTTTTCTGCTTCTAATGGATGACCCATGGATACTATACAGAGACACACCCATAGTATTGTAGACCGTATTTCCATACATTCTCTCCTCATAATACCTATTGCGAAATTAGTTCCCGTGAGTGTACCATACTTCCATAAAGTGATAAAACAACTCCCTCTTCCCTTGCATAAACTCACCACTATTTTTTACGCTCATAATGTTTTAGCCTACAATTTTTCCGAGGCCGCTATGATGTCCAATAAAGTATTCAAACTCGCTATCCTCATTGGTATGATTTTTTGCGGTAGTATACGATCTAATAATGTGCATTTTATTGGTACCTGGCCTGCCGGCTTCTTTGCCTGCTTCAATTGCGTTTTAAATCATCTTGATTGGTGTGAACGAAATGCCATGACACCCATTGTTTATTGGGATGAACGGTCTTGGTACTATGTGCCATGGGGATACAATAATAGCTATAATGCATGGGAATATTATTTTGAACCGGTAGCTTCAATAAATTACCCTCCCCCCTTTAAAATTCGTCTTAAATTTACCCCGTATGTTCCCGATGTTATAAAATTTTCAGTAGATCACCTGTATGATTATTCCCGCCAAGAAGCTTTTGAAATAATTTCTAAATACATACGAATAAAACCAAACATTCAAGAAAAAATTGATCATTTTTACACACATAATATAGCATCCCGAAAGACTATTGGTATTCATATCCGAGGTACCGATAAGGCGAGCGAGGAAAGGCCTATCACTCCCGAAAAAATAATCGATGCTGCATTGCAGTATGCTGATGATGATACCCAATTTTTACTCGCCACTGATGAACAATGGATGCTTCATAGAATGATTGAGCTATTAAAGGGTCGTACCACCGTTTATTACGATTGTTATCGCTCGGATAATGGGAAACCTATCCAACTACGCCAACCGAAACCCTCAAAAGCTCAGGTCGGCGAGGATGTTTTAGTTGAAGCAATGTTGCTTTCTAAATGTGATAGATTAATTCATACGCTCTCAAATGTTTCGTCGGTAGCCCTTTATTTCAATCCTACTATGCCGCATACTGTTGTGCGGCAAGATGGATTACCTACAGAGCCTCCCTTTCATCGCGAATCTTCCTATGATCAAGAACTCGATTAAAATATTGAAGCACCTTGTATCTCTTGCATAAATTCACAAATATTTTATGCTCGTGATGTTTTAATCTCCATTCTTAAAAAAGGAAGAAGATAATGAAGCAATATGTAGTAAGAAGCCTTTTTATATTTATAACGTTTGCTCTGCCTATTTCTGCAGCTAAAGTGGGTCTTTGTATCGTAGCAACGGGCAAATATATTCAATTCGTACAACCCTTGATTGATTCAGCCCAGCAATATTTTTGCAAAGGTCATGAGGTAACTTATTTCGTGTTTACTGATGGCCAAGCACCCCAAATGCCGCAAGTAGTGAGTATTTATCAGCAAAAATTGGGCTGGCCCTATGACACTATGATGCGTCCCCGAATGTATTGGCTTGCTAAAAACTTATTAGAAAACATGGATTATCTTTTTACCTGTGATGCTGATATGCGCTTTTGCGCACCAGTAGGCAATGAAATCCTCCATGAACGAGTAGCTACCCTTCATCCTGGCTTTGTCCATAAACGGGGCTCTTATGAGACTAATCCCGTTTCGAAAGCATTTGTATCATGGGAAGATGGAGAATATTATTTTGCCGGTGGCTTTTGGGGCGGCAATAAGCACGAATTTTTACGCATGGTAGAAACCGTAACTCGCAATATTGATGAAGATACTACCAAAGGATATACCGCTGTATGGCATGATGAAAGCCATATCAATCGTTATTTTATTGATAATCCACCTACTTATATTCTTACTCCTTCTTACTGTTACCCAGAAAGTTGGAAACTTCCTTACCCCAAAAAATTACTTGCTTTAGACAAAAATCATAACGCTATGAGAGCTTAAGGACCTATATGAATCATACAAACATACTTAAAACTATCACCTTCACTGCCTTCATTTTTCCCCTCATACTTTCTGCTGCCCGCAATGATAAAGTGGGAGTATTCACTGCATCCTACCCAACTCTGGCTGGTATTAAGTGGGGAAACTGGGGAAGTAGGCCCTATGAGTATTACTGGGTTAGTAAAATTGTCCCCATTCAAGGTAAAAGAGTTATTGATCTGGGAGTAGGACTCCCTTCACAATATAATTGGTATCAGTATGTTATTAATAATTTAAAACCCTCTTTTTACGCAGGCATCGACTTTGATGGACGGGTTTTGCAAGAGCTAGAACAGGGCAATAACTTCGAAATCAGACACATGAATATGGCTCAATTAGAATACCCTGATAAATCATTTGATATTGCCTACTGTATTAGCACATTCGAGCATTTACCCTATGAAGCATTTATAAAATCTATTCAAGAAGCCCATCGAGTACTGACTGATGAAGGGTTACTCATTATCACGCTTGATGAAGAATGGGATCAAAATCAGCCCTCTAATTATAACAATGGATGGAATACATTGGAATTAAGTTTGCTAGAACAGGGTACCTTTACAAGAACACATCGTTCATTTGGATTGCCAGAATTTCTCACACTCATTGAAAACTATTTTACGCTGGTCCAAGAAGATGCAGTCGTTGATCCACAAACACAGATCATTTATTCAAGCACCGATAATCATATTTATTACAATCGAGTAAATCGTGATCCAGCAATTCTCAATAGTGGATTGCCCACCAATAGCTGCGTCAGCTATGCGGTCCTGAAAAAGAAAATACATTAAGACGATATAATTTTCGCTAGAAAATTATTAAGTGCCCGAGTTTTTGCTTCATGATATGAAGCAGGCTTATTATTCCAATTTGAACCGCTGCGGTAATGCAAAAAATGATGATCTAAGAAAAATTCAATATCATCAGGACATTCATTAATAAAGGCAATAGCGGCATCATCGAAATTATTACTTTTCAAGCGCTGTACGCAGTCTCCGCATGACATAGTGGTACACTGCTGACATGAAAAACTTTTTTTCCATTCACCAATATGCAAAACACCAAAATATTTTTGCCTTACTTCGGGATTATTTTTTAAATAATAATAGGTATGTCCTCCCACATCGCACGCCAATCCTTCAACATAATTTCCATCAAAGGAAAGACTGCTTCTATTCGGTAAGGTTTGCATGTTCATAAATACCAACATAGGATTCAAATAGCGCACTTCAACATGTCCCTCTCTTCTTCCTTGCAATTCTGCTGCAATATCGTATCCCTGTAAGTAATTTTTTATGCTAAATGGCTTCACAAGAAACATATCAGAATCGATCATCACCACTATACCTTCATGCACAAATCCTATTTGATTCAGCGCATATCTGATGCAATCCATATGTCGATAACCTGCTTCCCCTCGTGCATGTAAATTCTGAGGAACTCGAATACACCGCACATGCAAACGTTGACACATCTGCTCTATGTTCCTGGCCATATCATTCTGAGGGGCATCATTAAATACTATATATTCATAGTCATCTTGGAGAAATGCATTAAAAGTTCGTGCTTGTTTTTCTATAAAATCAGGTCGATTATACGCGGTAGTAAAAATCCGTAGACGTTCTTTGGCAGAAAGTATCACGGGCAGTAACAGTATCAACACTAACCATTTTCTAGGAAATTTTTTTATCAAATTTATCGAATCCATGTGATATTTTTCTCCCCAAAATAATTGATTAAAGTATCAGATATAATGCAATCAGCCGCCTGAAGCGGTACTGGTGAAACAAATGGAGGATTATGCAAAGGATGATAAGGAGGTTTTGTTAAAATAGAACGAGCCAAATTATGTTGCAAGTGTTCATTCACCCGATGATCATTAATAGGATTGTTATTGTTGTAAATATAGAGCACATCTTGAATAAATTTGTGGTGGCTATTAGCCATTTCCAACATCGGCGCCATCATGGCTTTATCCCAGGCCATGCTATAAAATTTATGAGCCGATTCTTTTAAGTCTTTCGGATCAATGCGCTTAAATAAGCCGGCATAGAAAGTACGTAAATGAGAAACCGGTAATGAAGTTTTTCTAAAGGTATTATACCGTATTACTTTATGAGGAAATGGCGAACAAAACCCAATTTCTCCGGTAGGATGTTCCTTATATTGTCCATAGGTAAGCCAAATATCACCATTTTGATACACCGCATTCAAATAGGAAAGCACTTGAGAGTTGGCAAGCCAATCATCACCATCCACGGTAACAATTACAACCCGATCATCGCATGAAACAATAGCTTTATAGAGATTTTCCATCGCTCCACGACGTACCGTATTATTAATAACAATAGTGCGCCATCCTTGATCATATTCCTGCACTATTTTCTGTACTTTTTGCAACGTATCATCAGATGAACAATCATTCACGTAAATAACTACATAATTGGTATATTCTTGCTCATAAATAGAGCGCAAATTTTGTTCACAAAAGGCAGTGTTATTATACGAAGGCACAACGATCACCATAGGGCGTTCCCCCTCAAATGGTACCTTTTTTTTCTTACTAACACCCCACAAAGTGACTGGTACTAAAAGAAGACACAGCCATTTTATTATTCTCTTCATTGTTTTCCTTTTTAAGTAATTTGATCAAACAGCGCGGCCCATTGTTGTAACACTTCTAATTGATGCAATGAAGCATATTCAACAATCATCGCCTGTTTTTCTTTATATACTGGTGATTGTGCTGCCATAATAAGCTCATCCCATGAATTAAAATATATCATTAAATGTTTATGTTCAGGCCGATACCATTCACTGAGCTCATAATGAGCAAACGTAGGAAAAATGGTCACTTGCAAAGCCAAAGAAGGGGTAGGCACAAAATGTACAATACCATATCTCATGTTTTCAAACAAAGCGATATTTGACCATGCATAGGGCACATAAATAACCCCTTTAAACCCTACTAAATCTTCTGGCCCTGCATAAGAACCAGAGTAAGTCTTTATACCGCGAGCAGCACAGAAATTGGTCAGGGCTTGAATGGTTCCTGGTTCAAGGCGCGGATAAATAAACAGAGTTTCTTCTTTGATTACCGTATCAGGAATTAGGCTCTGAAATTCTTTTTTATCAAGAACATGAGTTCCTCCCAAAGGCTTAATGACCGGATGATTGCAGTACACGCCCTTTTCTTGTGCATATACCCGTTCATATTCAGTGTAGGGAATGAGAAAAACATTGAGCTGTTTACTTGCTTCTTGCAATAACGTGTAAAATTCTGAATCTGGAAAATTATCGGAAGCATCATGAGCATAATCACAACGATTACACATCCATACAATTAAGGGCTTTTTCCATCCATTTTGTAGGAAAATTCGAGCTAATGGCACCGTATCTGAAGTCACAATAGCATCAAATTGATTAAAGTATTCTTTGTGCCGATTCCAGATCCGCTCGGCTCGTTCATGACTCATGTTATAAATGCGATTCTCGCTATCCTGCCCTTCAAAATCAGCCCGTGTTTGCGGAGTTTCTAAGACAAACCACGAAGTAAGATTAAGGCCCAATTCTTCCCCTACCGCTTTAAAATCATTGATGCAACCTTTATGAAAACTAATGTGGAGTACTTTTCCGGTGTAAGTACCACAAAGTAAGGTAGGAATTATTAAAAGACTTACTATCGCTGATCTCATGAATATCCTTTCTCTATGATCCTGCTATCGGTTTAACTTCATTTAAAAACCATAACAAATGAGTAATGCGGTTAATATAGGTATGTTTTTCCTGTACAACCGTCATCAATTCGCATAATTCTTCAGGCGTAATCGTATTCATACGCTGACGTGCTAATAAACCCAATTGATAGGTATCAGGATGATAGACAATCTTTTCTTTAAAAAGATGATAGACCGTCTCAGAATTGGTAATTCCAATGTGCCCATAACTAATATTCTTAAAAATACGGCATGGAATATATCCTTGCTTTACTTGCCAGGCTCCTTGAATGGCGGGCGCTAATGCCGCATGAAAGATAAGATCCATATGTTCAGGTAAATCTACAAATCGCTTATTAACAAATTGAATGCCCTGTTCACGGCAGGCACGCATAAAACCTTGCAATTCAGGCTCATTACCAAAGATTCCTCCGCCAATAGTGCCAATAAAATAAGCATTTGGCCGCAATGCGCGCTTTCCGAGTCTTACTTTTGCTTTGATAGGCTCAATTTCATGAGGGAGCAAATCAGTGCCCCATGGCATATACAGACAACGATCATTGTGATCAACAAAAATAAAATCATCAATTTCCTTTACCGCTCGAGGCAAACAATCATGAGTGTACACTTGCATCGTTATGCAAAGATTTTGATCTCTCAGATGCTGATATTTTGTACTCGTACAATTGTGCAAGATATAGCGACAATCGGAACGAAGTGGAATACCGGTATCTACCTGCCCCTCAGTAATAAAAAGAGTATTATGAAAATCCATATTTCGGATATTGTCATTCTGATCAAGCCAATAGGTGTCATATCCCAAATGCTTAAAGGCTCTATAAAAGGCCCAATGAATATAAGAATGGGTATGGGAATGAAGTTTATGCCCCCAAATTACTACCTTTTTAAAAGGATACTGATAGTGCACATCAGAGGTAGCATTGGCCTGGGTAATAATAAGTAACAAACTGGCTAAAAACGCATACAAACGATTCATTATTTTCTCCAATGAATGTAGGGGGTAAAGCGGGCAAGATCAACATCAAACCGCGATGCATAGATATGAGTTTTTTCTGTCCTGTCCTGCGCATTGCAAGCAATATGAAATGGCTCATTTCCGGTAACCTTGCAAATCATTATATCTTCTTTGGGATTTTTGAAATGCTGATAAATAGTCATATTATTACGTAAGGCGAAAAGTGAAAACAGAGTAAGATCATGCCGTGCATTACCAAAACCCCGACTTCCATCATCGGCAAAGGCCTGCAGATCATCACGCGCTAATTCATACATTGGTTTGACAAAATCCTCGTATACTTCACGGGTAATTCCCATTAATCCCCCTTCTAAGCCATACGTATCCTCATCAAAAAGCCAAGCCATAAGTTCTGAGTCCAGCTGGAATTTTTTGCTCACATAATCAGTAATCATGCGCCCCATATGCCACGGCGAGCCACTATGGAAGAAGTAGCCTATATATTTAATGTGAGAAAATAAGGGCTCTAGAGAGCGATAGATCGTGGTTCCAGCATCGATGTAAAGCAGGGAAGGAAATATATCGAGTGCCTGTTTGATAATAACTGGCTTCCAGGCATACCAACCCGGCACTGGCTTGCCCCATGCTCGGGTATTAAAAGGTTTTAAAATATCCGGATTCACTTGCTCAACCTCATAGAGTTTTACCTTTTCTATGCGCTGCAAAGTGTCTTTTTGCTCTGGGGTTAAGCCCAAATCAAAGACTGCAATACAACCAATATTTTCAAAATCAACTCGATGCAATGAACCAATTAAATTTAATAAAGGAACAAAATAACCGGCATTAGCAGCAGTCACAAAATACATTTTTTGTTCGTCATAGACTGGATTATTTTCCATGATTGGTTGGGGTTTTTGCTCGGGAAGAGGAACTGTTCCCGTCACCAGTGAAGTTGCTAAGGAAACAAAATTCTCTATAGTAAAATTTTGTACCTGGGAACTTTTCATAAACTGATCAATATGCCGAATGTAGTCTTCATATTGAGAGCGACTCATATTCTTTAAGAATTCATAGAGCTCTTGATGAGAGGCAAAATTACGTCTATCAATAAAGCAATTTTGAGGCACATATTGGGTAATATTATTAGCACCCCAATAAATGGGCACACACCCTGCACGCATAACATCAAAGATTTTTTCAGTAACATAGCCATTCATACCAGCTAGGTTTTCATAACAGAAACAAAATTTATACTGCGGCAAACAATCAATCTTACGCTCAATAGTACCTTTGTAGGTTTTATAGGTATTACCATCCCACCCTCTTCCATACAAGGCAAAATCCGCAGGGTGATATTGCTCAAAAAATTCAATAACCTCTTTGCGCTTGCTGTAAAGCTCCTGAGAATGATTGGAATATTTATTGCACGCAATCATAGTACAAAAACGTTTTTGATCAAAATCGACGATCCTATCGATCATAGGACGCCAAACCGGATAATAAAATTTAAAATATTTTTTATTATCAACTAAATCATCTGCCCAGGTGTATACTTTGCCAAAAAATTCATGCAGCCGTTTATCATAACTCTGTGGCAATACTGTCGGCGGTTCCCATAAAAAGAGAATTCTTTTTTCTTTGGGGTATTTCAAAAGATGCTTCAACTCTGATAAAGTCGGCACTTCAAAACAAATCACTGCTTCCGCTTCTCCGCACTGAGCAAAGGAGGTGGTTTGCTCTAACTCATATCCTTTTTCTTGTAATACTTGACGCAATCGATACGTATGCTCAATACCACCGTCTCTATTAAACACGGGAGAGGTAATATTAAAAAGATCACCCGCAAAACCAGGAGTGATATATATTTTTTTCTGTTGACGATAATGAGTCAGCGGTTGATAGGGTTTTTTCGCGCGTAATTTCATCCCTAAGTCTAATTGCAGGTCACGATTTACCGTTGCATCATTTAAATTGGTCGTCACATTATAGATGTAAAGAATTTCTGGAACAAAGACGCTATGTTTGCCTGCCATTTCCATGATGCAAAACATAAAGGCTAAATCGCTTGCCATAGGCACAAATTTGCCATCAAGTTGTAAATAACTTGGATCAACTTTTTTAAATAATCCTGCATAAAAAGTACGCAATGCTGTGGTGACCCAATCGTGTCGGCGGACAGTATTGGATTGAACAACATCGTCCGCAAGCTTGCAGGCCCATCCCGGAGAACCGGTGGGATAATAAATAAATTGGCCATAGGTTACCCAAATATCAGGATTAGCATAAAGCCTATTTAAATGGGCAAGCACATATTCATGTGCCAATCGATCATCACCATCAAGATCAATATAAATTTCATGATCAAGACACAATTGAGCCCCATAATACTTATTGGCACCCGCTCCTTTGCGTTCTGTATTCTGAATAAAGGTTACTCGATGCTGTTGGCCATGTACCCTAATAAAGTCTTGAACTAACTGCGCGGTATTATCAGTTGATGCATCATCAATATAAATAATACGATAATTGGCATACCGCTGGTTAAAGACCGATTGCAGGTTTTCACAACACGAAGCAGCATTATTATAAGAAGGAATTACAATAACCATAGGTTTTTCAGTACATTGGGCGTATTGATTATTCCAAAAATCGGTATAGAGGTCAGCCCCTGTTTGTAATTCTTTTTCGTATGCGTCAAAGTTTTTATTTTTCCATTCTCCTTCAAAATGGATTGCCCATATTCCCGGTATTTTAACAAAACGTGCACCACGCGATATTGCCCGATTCAAAAATTCCCAGGAGGCTAATTCTTGAAAATCTTGTCGAAAGTATCCCACTCGATTATGCAGTGAACGTTTCCATAATGCTGCAGGACCGGGTAATAACGGCGATCGCATCAGAGCCTGTATACATTCTGGCAACGTTATATGAACCCCTTGTCCTTCTTGAAAATGGGTTGGTTGAGTACTGCTTTCATAATAATCACCATAGACCCCATCAAAATCGGGGTATTGCTCAAGAATATTACACAACGTAGCCAACATATCAGGCTTATACCGATTACCCGTGTGCGCAATAAAAAAATATTTTCCTGATGAAAGAAGTGCTACTGCATTTAAAAGACTCGCATATTCCAAGGAAGCCAGGCAGGGAAATTGACGAATCGCCGGATGCCGCTTTTGATGATTGGCAATGACCTCATATAAGCGCGGATCGGTATACTTATTCATTAAAATAATTTCACTGTGTTGAAAAACGGTTTGCTTACTCAAGTCTTCAAGAAATTCATCGAGCTCTTGCGCTGATTCCGGTACTAATGCAACAAGCGTAACTAAGCTTTGCGCAATAATACCGCTGCAAAAAGCTACACTTACTAAGAAAATAACCAATAATTTACGCAAACCATTCATGAACATTCACCTGATCACTTATTACTAATACTTCTTGTTCATACCGTTGAAAGCAATACACCGATGCAAAAGAATATGCCAATGCGCGCGCTTGTTCATCGGGATTCACCAATACAAAAACGCCGGTATATGTTCGCATTTTTTGGATATCATGCACATGCCGCTCATGCGGCACATGATTCATAATTACTATCGACCAAAAATAATTACGATAAACATTGTCCCATTTATCAAGCGTTGGAAATTGTTCTTGTGAATATTCAGGCGTCATAATAAGCCAAAATGGATGAGTCGGTGTTGCAAGATGGGAAAAAAATCCTAATTGGATGCTATCAGTTTGCGCGGTTCCCAAAAATCGCTGCGCGGTTGCACACCACGCATGCAAAAGAGGGGTTGCTAAGGCATCAGTTCCCATTTCTAAGACTGGTCCTTGAGTATGCATAAATACATTCCATAGAGGAAGAATATAACTTCCTGCATCTGATAGCGGTTGATGCCGCACTTGGGGAAGATCATGAACTGGTTGATAGCGATGATTCAATGATAATGTATCTGCCAATGCATCAATTTCTTTATAATACCGATAATACGGCTTTAATAGGTGAGCATCTACGTAGTATCCTGCTTTTGCCCATTGCGGATTATAATACCAAGAGCCTCGATCAATCCGAGGAGGAGAACTATGCCCAAGCTTTACTAAACGATGAGAAGCTTCAGGCCATTGCGCCAATGCATTAAATAATACTTTTTCATCGGTATGCCATCCAAAGCCCTGCCCATACCAATGGCGCATGGTTTGTGCAAAATCTGATTGCGAATAAACACCCAATAATTCCGAAAACACTTTTCCTTTTGCCGCAATATAGCACATCGGATAATGCTGAGAATGTTCAGGATATGCCCGATCGCGATACACCACAAAACACGTATCAGGAACGGAAGCAACTGAATCGATAAAATAGGAACGAGAACAGGGAAGCATATCCATATCAGAAATAAGGCATCCTTGCTCAGGAAATAAGGTAGGGACTAATAAACGAATGAGTTGCGCTTGGGTATGAGTGGGGATACCAGGAATGGGTTCAAATCGAATGACATCACCCATTGATTCATCCACATAAATATGTGCAGGAGCTATGAGGGCCAAAACAGGGCGCACTCCTACAATCTGGTGCCATGCTTTTGCTACTAAGGGCCACAATCCTATATATTCATGATTGAGATCGCACCCGAGGATGACGCGATCAATAGGCAAGCTTTGTATGCTTAGAGTATATATACTCAAGACAGAAAGCAGCATCGTTATAAGGCGCTTCATTAAACTCTCTCCGCGATCAAAAAAACTGCAGGCTCACTTTACTCAAGCGTCACAATTTTGTCAATTGCGCCCATAGCCACACCCCAAGGCAATTGATATACTGTGCCAAACTCTCAAAAGTAGCTAAAAGGAGTACTATGAATGCATCTTACAAAACCCTTATTCTCTGCGCCCTTTTTTCTCTCTCGCTCAAGGCAGAAGATAAAATTGTCGGCTTAGTAGCAGCACGGAATGAATCCTACATTATTCAACAATGTTTAAAGGCATTATCACAAATCACTGATGCAATTGTCTTTCTTGATGACAATTCAACTGATAATACGGTTGAGAAGGTTAGAGAAATTGCGATCCAATGCCGTGTAGAACGCATTATCACAAAAGATGGCCAGGACTGGCACCGCGATGAAACCGGTGATCGCAATAGACTCCTTCAAACAGGAAGAGAAATTGGAGGAAAACGATTTATTTTACTCGATGCGGATGAAATGCCTTCGGCCCCTTGCAAAGATAATAATTTTTTACGCAAAATTATTTACAGCTTGCAGCCGGGAGAAAAACTCGTAATGCGCCTGATAGATCTGTGGCGATCGCCTTACTACTATCGTATTGATCAATCGCCGTATGCGAATCGCATTTTAGATTTTGCATTTTGTGATGATGGGGTGTGCTATTATGACGCGGGATTTATTCATTCTTCTCACAGTCCTCATCACCGAAAAGGGGGAGAACGTTGGCTCAAAGATGACCTGCATGTCATTCTCCATTTCGCCTTTGTCAATTGGGAAGAGGTCTTGATTAAACATGCCTGGTATAAATGCCTTGAGCACATTCGCCTGCCTACAAAAGCCTGCTATACCATTAACGCAGAATATGCATCGGCAACTGATGAACGGGGTATCAAATTAGCCCATATCAACGATCGATGGTTAGTCGGATACGATTTTTTTGATCCTTCTATTTTTAATCACATATCCCACTGGCGCGCGGAACAAATAAAAGGATGGTTTGCTCAGTATGGAAAAGATCACTTTGCTGATTTAGCCATTTGGAATATCAATTGGGATGCTTATTAACATTGGGAATTGGTTTAGTAAAAACCGCTCATGGTGAGTAGGGCCTTAGCCCGTATCGAACCACGTAAAAATTTATCGCCCCTTCGATACGCGTTCACAAAGTTCACGCTACTCAGGATGAGCGGAAAGTGTAACGAATGCTATTTACTTAAGGAGATATATGAAACGACTTATAATTCTTTTATTCCTTTGCTCATTTGCACAGGCACATGATAAAGAAATGCCTTTTTATATTTGCACCGCTGCTGATTCGAAATATTATACACCCTTGCTCCAACTCATTGGGTCATTGCAGAGTGTTGATTTTGACAAAATTGGCCAGATTGCAGTTTTTGATTTGGGGTTAAGCAACGCACAAAAGAAACATTTAAATGGTATTGATAAAGTGCAGGTATATTCTGTTGATACCACCAATCCCAATGTTCTCAAGTCTATTTTGACCCATCCAGGCAAGAGAACTCCCGGTTCCTATGCTTGGAAACCAGTTGTCATAAAGCAAGCACTTGATATGTTCCCCTATGTGCTTTACATCGATGCAGGAACTACCGTTTTAAAATCGTTAGAAAATGTTTTTAAACACATCATACAAAACGGATACTTTATTATTGATGTGGGCCCTTGGTCAATCCAATGTCAATGTACCCGTAAGGTTATCAAGCGCTTTTCCTTACAATCACCTCACTATGCATGGATTCTTGATGAAAAAACACATGCTATTGATGCAGGAATTCAAGGAGTTTCTCGCGCTCTTTACGATAGTTATATCATGCCTCTCTATCAATTAAGTGTTCACGAAATGGATCTTTTTATTGATGATGGCACTGCATTGCGTGGATTTGGTACCGCACGGCATGATCAAGCTCTTTTTAGTATTTATGCTCGTATGCTTGGCCTTGAGGTGCTTCTTCATGATACGGAAGGAACCGGACAAATGACCTTGTTAAAAGTAGATGAAAAAACGGTGCCTATTCATATCACCTGGAATCCGATCTGGGTCAGTTCTGAAACAACGATCTATCGTTCGCGATGGCATCTAGAAAATCTTAATTATTATACGGGCTTCATTCGCAAAAAAAGAAGATAGTTAATGCCTTTTTTTTGATCGGCATAAATAAAAGTAATACGGCTCATCAACCGATTCTTCCTTTTTCAAAAGTCCCTTGCGGAGTAATTGAAGAGCCCAATCAGTATCTTCTCCCTGATTGCCCAGACCCGGCTGTTCAGGAAAGGAACATTGCTTTGCAAATTCACTTCTCATCGTATTTAAATGATTAAAGGGACGATAATACACGCCATCTTTTTCAAAATAAGAATTGTAGGCAAGAGAATGGATAAAAAGATGGGGATTCTTACCATCAAAGGTCAAAATCCCTCGCAAAGCAACAACATCAGGAGATCGCATAATACGTTCATAAATCAATGCTATATAACAATCACTGACATCATCATCATCATCAAGGAAATTCAGATATTCACCTTGAGCAGCACGCAGAAGCATATTACGCTTAAATCCAATGGTATAGTTTCGTTGATCACAAAATGAAAGAATCTCTATCTGATCTTGTAAACCCAATTGGGTAATTTGATGCATTAATTTTTTATACAAACGATCAAAGAGAGCTTTCCGTTCGGTAAGAGTACAAATTAAAATACTCCATTTTACCGGAATTCCTTGCTGTTGCGCTTGTGAAAAACGAGAACTATGAATGGTATATCCCTGCAATGGCAGCAAGTATAAAAAGGTTAGTAGGCTCAGTATTCTTTTCTTCATACCCCCTCACTCTAGCAAGATCGTTCTGCTGTTTTCTATACTAAAAAGACTTATTCCATAATTTTCAATAAGGAGATTATCATGATACGTAAAAGTGGAATAATAATCACGGGATTATTACTTATTCCTTTTATCTCTTCTCAAGGAGTTTCTATGGAACATACCAACATCGGCATTAGCGCAACCAATCGCATTGCTGTTGCCGATATTCTTAATACCATACTTGATCATGAATTTGTACTCTATGTCAAAACGTTAAATTACCATTGGAATGTTAAAGGTATTATTTTTCACGATTTCCATGCCCTTTTTAAAGAACAATATGAAAAACTTCTGGATATAGCCGATGATGTTGCCGAACGAGTACGGACATTGGGGCTTCCTGCTCATGGCACCATGGCAGAATTTAGCCAATCTTCACTCACTGAAAAACCAGGCGCTGTCCCCTCTGCTAAACAAATGATTAAAAATCTTCTGACTGATCATGAAACTATTATCAAACTGATACGAGCTGACTTGCAAAAAATAGCTGATGATCTGGGTGATTTAGGAACTAACAACTTTTTAACGGAAATTATGGAACGGCACGAAAAAATGGCCTGGATGTTACGAGCAACGGTGTCAAAATAAACCTCAAAACGAATGTTGATAGCTTATAAATATCGCAATTACAACCAGTTTTACAACCAGTGAAATGCCAACACAATACCACGTTATAATAATAATATTACGCATAGTAAATCCTTATGCGCTAAAAGAATAGAAAAGAAAAAAACGAATTGTTAAAAAGTAGTTCGAGTGGGCAATGTATAGATAATAAAGGGAGATGCCCACGTACGACGAGCAAATGTGCGACAGGGAACAAAAAGATAAGGAGTAGTGACAATACGATTAAAGCCTACAGGAAACACATTTGCATTGGGATTCAAATATCGGCGATATCGTATTATCATAGCAGCTCCTTTATGAGTAAATGCAATAAAACTATCTTAGTTGTAGCATAGACTTTCAAATAAAAACAAGAGTTATATTTTAAGAAGAAGGTGCAAGATTTTTTAATTCTTCTGTCATTGCAGCCTTGATCATGGTTACTACCGCAAAATAATTTTCAGCATGCTGGGTTGATTTTGAATTTGCTAATAGTACTCGCATTTCATAGTCATTATTAGGCGTCATGCTCACCGCATCAATAAGATGGTCATCACTTGCGTATCCCTTTGGGTGAATGGCTAAATCGGCTGCACGTTTTTGAACCATCGAAATCCAGCGTTGGAAAAATTTTGATTTTCTGTCATCGGGCTTAAGACCCATATAAGTTCGCACTACTGGTCCCAATATTATTAAAAGTCGTTCATGGTCTGCGCTCATCTCTGGCGTTGCTGTTTCTTGTTTTTTTCGTGTTGAACTTTCTTTCATACCCTTTGCACTCAGTGAATGTGCTCTTTTGCGTGTATACAAACTTTGGTCAGGCACTGTAAACTTATCCGCGACCTGCGGCAATTCCATAGAAACAACAACGGTAGATAATAAAAGGCATGATAATACTGTATATTTTTTCATTGATAATCCTTGATTATGCACAAAACTGCTTATAACAATAACCAATTATTACGCTATTTTCTATAACTTTTTATACGATTAAGCCATCCCGGCAAAAATTTCTTTTCATTCCGCTCAATCGGCGCATGCATTACCCGTCGTTCCAAAACCCGTTCTGCCGCATCAGCAAAGCCATTACATAGGTCTATCACCGATTCTGATCGCGGATGCATCTCTTGTAGAACGTACAGCAATCCCCACCCATTGCCATCATAGCGTTCTTTGGGAGAAAGACCCGAGCCTTTAAAATTACTATAATCTACTAACACATAGAGACCATGAGTATCATTACTCAATGCTTTCAACCATCGCTTAAACCGCGGTCGCTGAGAAGGTTTTACCTGATCCAGAATATCGGGCAACATGGATTTCATCCGCGTAACCATAAATTCGGCTTGCAGCGCAATAGTGTTTTCTAAAAAATTCCGTAATTTTTTCATGTATACCGTATCTTGGGAATCCAGAAATATCTGCCGTGTGGCCCAGGGAGCGTGAGAAGATGGAGTTAACCCATCAGGAAGATTAATGCCCTTTTTACTACAAAACGAAAGAAATAAAGGAAAGGCTTGTTCAAAGGGACCGTTATAGGCGTCTGGATACCAAATAAAATGACCAATTCCCAAAGAAGGAAATTCTTCTGCTCCATTCCAAAATACAAGCTTTTCAATAGAATTTTTTGATTCGTTATACCAGATTCTGTTACCAATATCCTTATAATCGAAAGGATAGATTGCCCATGCCCAGCATGCTAAACTGACAACCATGGCACTTTTTTTGCACATCATAGATCAACCCTTTTGATAAAAATCGGAGGTTTCTTATGAAGAAAATCACTCTTACCTTGATACTTTCTCTGATCATGGGATCTGCTCAAGCAATGCTCCAAGAATGTGCTCCTCCTTCAGAGGAAATGGTAGCATTAAAGACTCCCGCCACCAATAAAAAGCCGCAGGAACGATCATGTTGGGACACCATGAAAACATGGACGCTGCACATTCTTAGCTCCTATGGCATGGCTCGGGATCCCCAATTCTTTATGCTTCCTCTTCAACAGCAGCTTGAGGTAAAGAAATAGCCGCTTGCACCACAATCTGTTGTAACTTTTGCTCAAAATAGGGATCTTGTTGCGATAGGTATTCAATAATATCTGCCGCAGTGACAGGCCCTGATCGATCAATCGGCATATTTCTCATAATATGCGCTATAATGTTCACCATTCCTGAAAGCATACCAATGATTCCAGGAGCCACTGCTACTGGATTATGAGGTTCTTTGACGATAGTACCAAAACTGACAAGCATAGATGTGAAATTTCCAAGCACCACTTGAGCATCGGAAGGCTCTTGTTCTCTGCATTGATGGGCATGACTACCCTGAGGTTTATTTGGACGAGAAGACGTTGGTGTTTGGGCCATATTTATACCGCACCAAAACACTATGATAACACTATATCTCATGGGCTTCATACTACTCCTTGTGTGCTTACAGTCGGCTTTTTTTATTTTTCTCTTCTTCTGTTTTTACTTGGGAAAGCTGACTTTCTTCAAAAATTAATACCTGCAATACTCTTTTATGACTTCCTTTTTGCACTTGAAAATAAAAGTGCTTATATAAAAGACGTTCACCTTTTTGAGGTAAATGTTGTAAATGCTCAATGAGAAAGCCCCCGATAGTCAATGCACCTTCTGTTTCAAAAGAAATTTTGATCACTTTTTCCAACTCTCCCAGGGGGGTAGTTCCATCTACTAACCAACCGCCCGCCTTGAGTTGTACAATTTTTTCTAACTCAAATTCATGCTCATCGCTAATTTCACCCACGATTTCTTCTAACACATCTTCGAGGGTAATAAGACCGGTCATGCTCCCATGTTCATTAATAACCATGGCAATATGCATATGTTGATGTCGAAATTCACGAAGCAATTGATTGACCTTAACGCTTTCAGGAATGAACATAATGGGACGTACTAATTCCACAAGTGGCTTATCTTCACCGCGCGATAATAAAGCAAAAATATCCTTCAAGTGCACCATCCCTATAACATTATCTATTTTGCCTTCATATACCGGCAAACGGGTAAAGGGATTCTTGGTAAAAATAGCAAGGGTTCCTTTGATGCTATTATTCACATCAACTGAAACAATATCGGTAGCAGGCACCATAATCTCTTTAACAGGAGTCCGCCCTAATTCAAAAATATTTTGAAGCATTTCACTTTTTTCTGCTTCAATCAGACCCTGCTCATAAATATAATCAATGAGAAAGCGAATTTCTTTTTCAGAAGAAATCCATTCACTTCGTGCGGCATTGGTTCGACCACCTAATACATTCATCAATGCATTAGAAAAACCTGTCAAAAAGCTCACTAAGGGATAGCAAATGTAGAAGAGCGCATTAATAATCCACAATGTGGATCGAAATAATCTTTCACTTCTTCCCTTAGCAATATTCTTAGGAATAATTTCCCCAAAAATAAGAATGGCGCCTGTTGCCAAGGCAATACCCGCCGAAAATCCTACCCCGCTTGAAAACTTCAGTGCGCTAAAAATACGCTCCATAATAAGAGTAGCCAATGCTGCAGTAGTAACATCAGCAAGACTGTTGGCAATCAAAATCGTAATGAGCACTTTTTGGGGCTGCTTTTCTAAGGTTTGAAATAAAAGCTCATAACGACCCGCTGTTTTAAAAGCCAATTCTTTCAATTTAAAAAGGCGCAATGCCGTGACACTCGTCTCTAAAAATGAGAACAATGCACGAAAAGAAAGCGCTATAAAAAAGGCAGTAATCGGTAAAGAAAGGGTACTTAGATCCATAATAACCAATAGTTCCTTAGACTAATTTTCTATTCAAACGAATCATCTTCATCATCCATCTCCGGCAGTGCTTCATCAGCTTGAGTTTGATCTAAATCACGCTCAAAGAAGGTGCGCAAACGCTTACTCCGAGAAGGATGACGTAATTTTCGCAATGCTTTGACTTCAATTTGACGAATTCGCTCGCGAGTTACTGAGAAATCCTTACCCACTTCTTCGAGCGTATGTTCTGAAGCAACATCGATTCCAAAGCGCATTTTGAGCACTTTTTCCTCGCGAGGGGTAAGCATTTTTAAGACTTCGCGTACTTTTTCTTTCAAGTCATTATATGCCACTGAATCGGAAGGGGAAAATTCGCTATCGCTTTCAATAAAGTCTTTTATTGAAGCATCTTCACTATCCCCTACGGGCGTTTCTAATGAAATTGGCTCTTTAGAGATCTTGATAATATTCTTGATCTTCTTTTCATCAATATTAAGCTCTTTTGCCAATTCAGCATGAGTGGGTTCTCTGCCGTGTTCTTGCAAGAATGTGCGCTTAATTTTATTGATCTTATTCAGGGTTTCTACCATATGTACTGGTACTCGAATCGTACGCGATTGATCCGCGATAGCACGAGTAATTGCTTGCCGAATCCACCAGGTAGCATAGGTTGAAAATTTAAATCCTCGTTCAAATTCAAACTTTTCAACCGCCTTCATCAAGCCAATATTACCTTCTTGAATAAGGTCTAAGAAGTGAAGGCCACGATTAACATATTTTTTGGCAATATTTACTACTAAACGTAAATTGGCTTTAGCAAGATCATCCTTTGCTCGCTTATCTTTATATAAAGCATTAACCAACTGCTGATAATATTTTAAGAAGATTGGTTCTGCCAATCCTACTTCTGATTCAATCTTTTTGATGGTTTTGGTAGAGCTTCGAATATTTCTATCTAATTCTTCTATCGCTGCCAACTGATCTCCATTGGGCTGGGCAATAGATTGAAACGCTGGCAACTGCTCTTGAGAAAAACGAATGATGTCTTCTTTTTCTCTCATTTTTTTAATATATTTTTCTATTTTTTTGGCCAATTTTTTAATGAACTTATTGGAAAGCTTTATCGTGCGAATGGTCTGGCCAATGTCTTCTTTATTCTCTTTTACTTTGCGCAACATTTCATCTTTTGCGGCTTGAGAATCAAGTGATTTACGATAGCTATGGTAAATCTTTTCTTCATTTTCAATAAGTTCTTTGATCTTTCCAATCGTGACCAATAATCCCTTTTTTTCTTCTTCTACATTTGGTGAATTTTCTTCATCAAATTCAGAGAACTGAATGATATCTTTGACCGGCACAATATTCTGAATAATTCTATCGCCCAAGGTCAAAAATTCTTTATGAATCACAGGAAAACGAGAAAGAGCATCAATGGCTTCTCGTTTACTTGAAGCAATCTGATCAGCAATAACCGTTTCAGTCTTTTTATTGAGTAACGGAATCTTACCAATATCACGCAAATAACATTTGACCGGGTCAGTAATTTGGGAAGCGCCTACTTCGCGAACTTCTCGTTCCTCAAATTCTTCCTCTTCACTTTCTGCAGCTTCTTCTTCAAACTGCTCTGATTGCAGATCAAGCGAACTTTCAATTTTTGTCTTTAAATCGACGCGGCCCGCTTCTTCTTCGCCTTCAACTTTTGTTAAGGCAGTTGCTTCATGCCCTTCCATTTCTTCTTGCATAACCATATCGATATGCTCACGCTCACATTGCTTGAGCAGATCATTGGTTTCTTGTTCGCCTAAATGATTACGATCACTAAATTCAATAATTTCTTCATAGGTTAAAAAGCCTGCTTTGCGGCCCTTTTCTAAGAGCTCATCGATTAATTCTTTTTTTAAATCAACTGAGGGAGGGGTGCCTACTGCAATTTCTTTAGTCTTGCCTGCCTTTTCCGATTTCGATTTAGCAACAGCCACTTTTTGCTTTTGTGCAGGAGCGACAGGAGGTTTTGCTATTGGCATCGGAGGCGGCTTTACTTCCGCAGCAGGTTTTGATGGCTTTGCATGAAGAACTTTCTTTTCTTCTTTTTTAATCGGTGCTGGTTTAATAACCGGCTTTTTTGCCACCGATACCGGTTCTTTAATAATTTTTTTTACCGGCTCTTTATGTAACGCTTTTTTGAATGTTTTTGAAGTTTTTTTGGCAACGGTACGCGCAACCGATGCTACGAGTCTAAATAAGCCCCCTACTTTTGACTTACCCTTTTTGGGACTCGCTTTTAATGCACCAGTTCGCTTCGATTTTGAAACCATAACTCGTTTTTTTGCAGCACTCTTTGTCTTTGCTTTTTTTGCCGCTAATTGAGCGCGCTGTTTATTTTTTTTGATTATTTTCTTCATAGGTCCCTACTGCATTTTTATGGTTATCAAGTACCTGTTTTTTCAAAGCAATAAAACATTCAATAAGTGTATGTATCTCTGGTTCATTGCCCTGCAATCGCGCATGTTCAAGTTTTAGTTTTATATCATTTACTATAACTTTCCAATGCTTCCTTTGTAATTGAATGATTAACTGCTCAAATACCTCACTCGTTACTATTTCTTGATATTCAAGAACAACCTGACTCACTATCTGCTGAGCCGATTCATCAAGGAGCGGGAAAAACTGAGTAAAACTGAGTTGAGAATTACGCGCTTTTTCATCCTTTAACACCTGTAACACCGATTTATAGGGTGCCGGTAGATAAGTACACAAAAAGTCTTGGTTTTGGCCCGTAAATAACTCAATGTTGTTTATTATACTATAAAAAATCTTTTTTTCTAGGTTATCCCCTTCCCGAACTCGTATTGCTTTATCGCTTTCAGAGCGTACAACAATGGGAATAGAGGGGGGGGGAACTTGTTGGTTTTGGATATAATACATCTCATTACGCAAGGATTCCAGAGGTAATGCCAAGGTATGCTGCGCCTGCGCTAAGAGCAAATCCTGCTTCAAGGGATCTTCGATACGCACAATAAGCTCAAGAATTTTCCGAGCAATAGCCACTTTTTCTGCCAAAGGCTTTTGAGCATAGTTCTGCCCAGTATGGGCAATAAAAAAGCCAAAAATATCCTGTGCTTGCTCAATGACTGGTGCAATATCTTTGCCTTGTGCCAAAAAAGAGGCTGGATCATCCCCAGCGGGCAAAACGGCTACCCATAAATCTAAGTTCGCCTGCCAACAGAGCTCAGCAATCCGGAGAACTGCTTGGGAACCTGCTTTATCGCCATCATAGAGCAAATATACTTGCTGCACATATCGGGCCAGGACCTTTAAGTGATCGGCGGTGCATGCAGTTCCTAGAGTGGCTACCACATGCAGGTATCCATGTTGAGCCAACGCCAAGGCATCCGTATACCCTTCCACCACCAATACTTTTTGCCGTTGTTGCATCTCTTTTTTAGCGGTATTAAGCCCAAAGAGCAAGTGTCCTTTAGAGAAAAATTCATTTTCATGGGAATTATAATATTTTGGGCGCGCATCGGCTGGTCTCCAGACTCGCCCGCCAAAACCACATACCCGACCCAAATGGTCGGCAATGGGAAACATAATGCGTTCTTCAAAGGGAGAAAAAAGGACTTGTTTTCCTCGCGAAAGAAAGTTCATTTCTAGCAGATCTTCAGCCAAAATATGATGCTTATTCATATCGTTGAGCAATGCCTTAATAGCGTGTAACCCACCGGGAAAATAGCCAATTTCGTAGCGTTTAATAACTCCCAGTTCAAAACCTCGGTTTTTAATATAGGTCAATGCAGGAGGAGATTTGAGCAATTGCTCATGGCACCATTGGGCAATTAATTGGCATACTTCAAAGTATCGCTTTTTTTGGGGGCTTTGAACTATTTCTGAGGCATATGATTCAGGAACGGAAAGATTATAGCGATCGATTAAATGCTTTGCCGCCTCGAGGGGAGTGCAATGCTCTGCTTTGGCAATAAACGTAATAACATCGCCACCCGCATGACATCCAAAGCAATAAAAAATCTCTTTATGGGGACTGACGGTAAATGAAGGTGTTTTTTCACTATGAAAAGGACAGGGAGCTTTCAGGTAAATGCCTGCTTTGCGCAGCGTAGCATATTCACCGACCACGGTAACAATCGAAACATTACTTTTAATAAAGGTGAAAAGATTCATGCTGCCCTATGCCTCTGATGATACCAAGAAAGTATTATCAAAAGGATAACGGAAATCGCAAACAAGGAAAGCGCAATCCATTGCGAGCTTGAAAAAAGAAGTGCCCCCTCAAAAAATTCTCGATCGCCACGAAAAAAATCTATTGAAAATCGCTCAAGACTCATCAAAGCCCCATAGATACAAAGGGGCATTCCTGAAGATAAACGCAAAGGCCGAATAAGAAAATACATGATACAAAAAATCGATACTAAAGCCGCAGCGCTATATAACTGAGTAGGATGCAGATGACTTGCGCCCTCGAGGATTCTTATACCAAACCATGCGGTTGTCGGCAGGCCATAACAACAACCAGCCAAAAAACATCCAATACGCGCGATTGCTTGCAAAAGTGCTCCATAGGTTGCCGCCACGTCTAAAATACGCAACATGGGCAATTTCAGATAATATAAGTAGACAAAGACCGCAATGATAATGGCAATAAAAGCACCTAATATCGAAAATCCTCCGGTCCACGGCGCCCACCAGGGGCCAATATCTGCGCCATGAGCACTTTGGAGAAGAATATTAAAAAATCTGCCGCCCACTAAGGCAGCAATAATAGCAACGGAAAGAGTATCAAAATACTGCTTAGCAGTAATAAGAGAATGGGTGCGACTATCAGATAAAAATGCCCAGGAAAATACTAAAATTCCGAGCACAATCATAACCCCATAGGATTGAATGGAAAATGGCCCCCAACAGTGAAATAGCTCTGGATACATAACAACCTCTTGAAACGCTTTAAAATCATTTCAAGATACCACTTTTATTCGCCGTCGCCAAAACGACTCATTTTTTTTCCAAAACTTTCACTGCTACTACTTTCGCGTGAGAAAGCTGTAATCGATTGGGATCGTGCCAAGAAAAAGTAAGAATACATTCAGTTTGATTTGGTTCGAGCTCAAAAGAGATTTCTTTTTTACCTCTATATTGCCCCCATAAGAAGGCATATTCATAACAAATAGAAAGCTTATTTCCTTGAGGAGCAATGGCGTGAGAATGGCCTTGGGCAACCACTTGATTCTGTATCAGAATATGAAATGAAGTAGGATAATGAGTGCCAAATCTCTTGTAACCCAATGATTCAGGATCAATGTTATTAACAAGAGTAATAGCAGATTTTGCATCGTCATCAGGAGAAGGAGCACTATTGAGTGCTAAAAAAGAAGCTTGGCTTGCCACTGCTGGCACAAACCAAGCTATTATTATTCCCATTACTATTCTGGCCTTCACCAGAGCCCCCTTTTAATCAGGCAGAGTAATCACAAAGGTTAAACGCGAAAGATCCAAGGAAACCTTATCAACAGTATTCCAGGCTCTTAAATATTCTCCATCACCCAATTCTGATAAAAATTTACGCGCATGTTCATTTTCTGGTACTAAATCCGAAACTCTTTCTTCCTCAGAAGGCGGATAGCCCAAGCGCACGTTGTAGGCTAACTGAAAATCAAAAAGTGCAAAACGAGCAACTGCTTGAAAAATCATTGCTTTTAAATGATTAGAAGCTGGTTGAGAGGCAATCATAATAGGTGCAATTTTTTTACTTGGTAAATCAAGCTTCAGGCCATAGGTATGCTGCGCATTTAAGGGAATCCATTCTGACGTACCATAGGGTATTTCATACTGAACCCCTCCAGAACCGAGGGTCACATCTAACGCCCATAACTCTTTGCTCCCAGGGCATTTACCCAGTCCAAAGAAGTTATCGATATCATTTTCAACCCTGAAAACCCGGCGATTTGTTGATTCAAGCGAGGATTTTATACCCATAATGTCTACCGTAGCTTCTGATTGAGCTACTGATAAGAACCCACAGAGAAGAGTGATCAATGGGATCAATTTTGTTCTGTTTGTCTTTTTTTTCATAATAAATCTCCAGTAGATTGTGGACACTTTGAGGTATCTTTTACTGTTCATTACCCATTATATCACAGACTGGTCATTTGGCCAAATGGTCGGGGTCAAAACGGGCAAAAAAGGGCCAAACTAGTTCTATTTGTCAATCCAACTTTCAAAAGTAAGCTGCCGATCGACCTATTAACATAATTATAAAAAGATAAAGCTTTTTTAATTCATTACCGCTTGTATTTTAGGCAGATGGCTTTTTCTCGAGTTTAAAGGGAATATCGCTCAATAAGGTGGCACCGCAGGAAAAATTGGCAATGAAATCTCCCCCTAAAGCTGGAGAGACTCTTTCAAGCGATAATTGTTCTCGATTATCATCTAATGCATAGATTGCTGTTTTTACCGCCTTACCCTCAAGTGCTTGCTTGAACTCTACCATAACCACTCCTTTTTCGAGTCCCTTTACTCCCGGATAATAAGGGACCGATACCTGTGTTGCCGGGTCGTTCATCTTTTGCTGAAAAGGAACATACACTCCATTGATAAAAACATGGTATTGAGTGCCCAGGAATTCTTTGGCAGAATTTTGAGGAAAACAAGAGAGCAATCGTTGAGCCCTTGATAAGGTATTATAAACGTTAAGCTCTTTCCACCCCACTTCAACCGGTATATTTCTTTTTCCCTTAATACCAACCAGAGAAAAGGCCGTATCCAACCCACTCCTGGCCTGCTCTTTATCTCTCTCTATCCGACACGCTTGCATGTTTATCATCGTATGCGCCTGAGAACACGTTTCAAAGGGTCGAGATGCCGGTATCAAGTAGCCAAGGGAAAGAATTCCGGCACTGGCAGGAGCATTGGGCAATGCTGGTACTACATGGCGGGATTGCACAAGAGCGGCTAACGTTATGGTAGTGCTATAGGGAAGCGGAATGATTTTCCCTGCGGTAAGGGCCGCCCCATTTATCAACAATTTTTGCAGACACATCTCTTGAAAAGAAGCCGGTCTTTCTCCTTGTATATCCACCGCCTCATGGTGATACAAAATAAAAGCAGGTTTTTCATACATTCCTGCAAAAAGAACACTCTGTACCATTCCCCCAATAAGCGCCCATTTTTTTATCACAGCTACTCCTTATGATATAAACGTTACGTGACCATTTCTTATTTTAAAAATCAACACTGAAAGTGCCGCAGGCGTCATGCCCGGAATGAGCCCTGCCTGTGCTATGGTTGCTGGTCTATGCCGTTGCAACTTCTCTTGTAATTCTTTTGAAAGTCCCGGCAATCCTCTATAAGCAAATTCTGCCGGAATTGCTAATGATTTATAAAGATCAAATTTTTGGGCTTCTTTTTCTTCTCGCTTTAAATAGGGCTCATAGCGAATTTCAGCATGAACCGTATTTACCTGCCGCTCAGTCAATGAAAGCGCGGTTTGCTCTTTCACTGCATCGATAGTTGGTACATTCTCTCCAAACAAGCGCAGCAAATCAGCGTGGGAATTTCCTTTACGCAATTCTTCTATTGAGGTGCGAATAATTTCTTTTTCCTGGCAAAAATCTTTATACAGGGTTTCAGGGATAAGTCCTAACTGGTAGGCCCGATCGGTTAACCGCAAAAAGGCATTATCCTGACGCAATGAAAGGCGTCGTTCAGCGCGCGAGGTAAACATGCGATATGGCTCATCAACTCCCATGGTCACCAGGTCATCAATCATAATGCCAATGTACCCTTCAGTGCGTTCCATAACAAAGGCATCTTCATGCTGCGCTTTGCAATGAGCATTAATACCCGCAATAATCCCTTGACCAGCTGCTTCTTCATATCCCGTGGTGCCATTAATTTGGCCTGCTAAAAATAATCCCGGAACTTTTTTAACTTCCAAGGTATGGTGCAATTGAGAAGGGAGCACAAAATCATATTCAATGGCATATCCTGGGCGGGTAATAATAGCATTTTCAAACCCTACAATCGTGCGCACATATTCTTTTTGAACGTCATAGGGCAGGGAAGTAGAAATTCCATTCGGGTAAATTTCTTGCGTAGTAGCCCCTTCTGGCTCTACAAAAATATGGTGTGATTTTTTATCGGCAAAACGACCAATTTTATCTTCTATAGAAGGACAATAGCGCGGTCCAATCCCTTTAATATTGCCACTATACATAGCAGAAAGATGCAAATTTCTTCGAATAATTTCATGAGTCTTTTCATTGGTATGAGTAATATAACAAGGATGAGTACTTACTGCTTTATGGGGATAAAACTCAAAGAGATAGTTTAAGTTATCCGCTTCTTGATATTCCAGACGAGAAAAATCGATACTTGATTTTAATAACCGCGGCGGAGTCCCAGTCTTTAATCTGCCTAATTGCAAACCTACCCGCGCCAGCGTATCAGAAAGAGAAACGACCGCTTCTTCTCCTTGTCTTCCGGCAGCATAATTCACCTGCCCAATGTGCACCTTTCCATTTAAAAAGGTACCGGTAGTCAATACCACTACGGGAGCAGTAAATTCTGCACCATCGCGCGTTTTTAAACCGTGTATTTTATGTTCATTATCAAGAATAAGATCTTCTACCATACCCATACGAAGGGTAAGGTTGGGTGTTTGTTCTAAGGTTTCTTTTGCTAATTTATTGTAGGCATATTTATCAATTTGCAACCGCAGACCTTGCACCGCAGGCCCCTTGCGCGTATTGAGCATCCGGGCTTGAAGATAGGTTTGAGAACAGAGCTTGGGCATCAATCCACCCAAGGCACTAATTTCATAGACAATATGGCCTTTTCCTACCCCACCAACCGCAGGATTGCAGGGCATTAAACCGATTGTATCGAGATTTAAACTAATGAGCAGTGTTTTTGAACCCATTTTTGCTGCTGCATGGGCAGCTTCAATACCCGCATGGCCACCGCCAACGACGATAACATCAAAATCATACTGTAAAGAAGGTTGCTTGCTCATGTTTTTTTAATCCAAGGGAAAGTCTTTAAAGAGAAATTGCCAGGGATCTAAAACCCCTGGCAATCAAGTCTACTGAGTTTGCTGCATTTTCGCAATCAGTCAGCGCTGATTACAGCTTTTGCAGTCGACGTCTGATCTTATTGAGTAATTCCATTTCTTCTCGGGTACTCAATGGCTTAATGGAACTCTGTGCTTTTACAACCAGTCCTCGCAGGTCGCCAATATCGTGAGCAACATCATGCAATTCACTGTTCTTGAGCAATTCTTCCAATTCAGCCAATTCTTTCTCCAATTTTCTTAAAGTATCAAGAGAAGTAAGCGCCGCTAAATGTGGCTTTATCTGACTTACCAAGGCATTGGCACTGGTAGGGTTAGCCGAATTACGATGCGCTACTAGTATTTGATATACCTTCAAGAACTTCGAATAAAAGTCAGAAACAATTTTACGGGTCAATACTAAGATTCTATGATGAACCCGTTCCTGTTCACCCTGACTTTCACACCATGCAATGTGATGGCTTAAGCTATCAATAACATGGGCCTGAATAGATTGGGTCAGCGTCTGACATCTACCCAAATATTGAGTAAAGGTTTCTTTAGGATCTCGGGGAGTAATAAACTCTCCAATAATACTAATCACTTCAAGCACGGCCTTTCTAATATTCATGTTCATGTGCTTAATATATTCTTTGCTTGATAAATGGCCGGGCTCAACACCATGGGTCCAATCCAACTGCGCATATTGCTCTTGCAAGCGTCTTAATTCGCGTTCAGTATCAGGACTCATAGCTCCTAGTGACAAGGAACTGACTAACGTTGTTACCATTAACCATTGAATAGCGAGTTTCATAGTTGTCCTTTTCATAGGGGATAACCTCCTTTTCCTATGTAAAAAAAATCTTTAAACTCTAATACATCTTGAATAATTATTAGTCTAAATGAGGCGATTTTTTAGTCAATGGGCCTTAAAATAACGAATGGATCGATGTTTTAGAGCTCAAAGAGACTATCAAAACCCCCTTTTTCTTGCAAGGATATTATGTTATACTATCTTTCCCTAAGTCTTAAGCCCTCCCTTTCCTGGCTCAATTTATTTCATTATGTCAGTGTCCGCATCATCGCCGGCTTATTAACCAGCCTCATCCTTGCCTTTATCTTCGGCACCCCCTTCATTGAATATTCAAAACGATTGTTCCGGTCAAAAGCAAGAGCTTGGACTCCAGAAAGTCATCGAGCGAAGGATGATATGCCCACTATGGGGGGTATTTTTATCATCCTCATATCTATCATGAGCTGCCTACTATGGTGCAATCTGAGCGATCCTTTGATATGGATCTGTATCGCCTCATTACTTTCTTTTGGTTTTATTGGATTTTTGGATGATTGGTTCAAAATTAAATATGAAAAGGGACTTTCAGCCCGAACCAAATTTATCGCCCAATGGAGTGCCGCCTTTAGTATTGCCGGTATATGGTTCTACCTCATGGCTCCATCAACAGCCATCACTGTCCCTTTCTTAAAAGATTTTAACCCTGATCTCGGCATTCTTTTTATTGGCTGGGCAGCCTTTATTCTGGTCAGCTGCAGCAATGCTGTCAATCTCACTGATGGATTAGATGGCCTTGCTATCGGTTCTTTAATTCCCAATTTTGCTACATTTACCGTGATTGCCTATTTAGCAGGCCATGCAGTATTGGCCGATTATTTGCATATCCCCTTTGCGCAAACGGCAGAAGTGGCAGTATTTGCCAGCACCTTAGTCGGATCATCACTCGGCTTTTTGTGGTACAACAGCTATCCAGCTCAAATTTTCATGGGAGATGTGGGCTCACTTGCCCTTGGTGCAGCTTTAGCTATTATCGCCTTGGTAACTAAGCAAGAATTATTACTCGCACTCACCGGCGGTCTTTTTGTCTTAGAAACTATATCAGTGATGCTTCAAGTGTTTGTTTTTAAACGATGGAAGCGCCGCATTTTCAAAATGGCACCCATTCACCATCATTTTGAATTACTCGGATGGCCGGAAGCAAAAATTACGGTTCGTTTTGCCATTATCTCAATGATCTTATGCTTGCTCGCGCTCATTACGTTGAAAATACGATAGTTTTGTGTAAATAAACATACAGAATCCAAACAAGGCCAATGCTCCAAAGAGGAATAAGGGTGCAAGGCCAAAGAGAATAAAATTTCTCATGCATGCGCCAAAGAAAATGGCACAACTAATCAATGCCAGATAGGGCGCTATTCGTTGGCAACCAGAAGATGCAGGCATTCGCATGAGAGCAATAATACTAATCACGTACGCGATCACTGATGATAACGCAGAGACTTGCTGCAGTGGCATTGCGCAGCCTGCCGTAATTGCTAAAAAGAGTAAACAAAAAATCCCTTCAGTCACCACGCAGTAAATAGGAATGCCCCAGCGGCTTAAGGTAGTAAACCACGAGGCACCAAGAATGTGTTTATTTTGAGCAAGCGTATACAGGTTCCAGCTATTACTATAAAGAATGCCATAGCTTCCGCCCAAGGCAGAACAGGCAATCGCCGTATGCATTAAGGCGACAAAATAGGATGACCAGGATGCATGGGCAAAGAGTGTAGATGCCAGGATAGGAAATGCTTGTAGATAACTTCCCGCGTGCATTAATGCTTGGCCCAAAAGATTAAAGAAGCAAAACTGAAACAGAAAAATTACGGCCATCACCACGGCGAACGAATAATAAATTGCTTTGGGGCCATTGCGTTGCGCATCGGCAATTCGAGAACTTAATGAAACGGTGGCCTCAAACCCCATCGCTGCATAGAGCACTAAGGGCAAACTACTTCCCATCCCCGACCAGAGAAAGGGAGCCTGAGAAATAAGAGAGCTATCAAAATACCATAATCCCAGAATAATAATGGAAAGCACTGGCAATAATTTAAGTCCAAGAAAGCCCATCTGAATCAATCCGCCGGTGCGAATATTGAGCATATTAAGTGATACAAATATCGCCAATACAATGACATCAAGAAAGTAAACATTGCATTGCTGTAACAAAGGAAAAATATGTTGAAATAAAGAAACTGAAACATGAATCATCAAAATAGCAGAGGCCAATTTACCGGTGAAATAACTCCATGCTGCTATAAAACCTGCCCATGAACCGAGCGCTTGTTTACCAAATTGGTAAAATCCACCTTCGGGATATCGATGCATTAATGCTGCAATAGAAATGATTAAGGGCAACACTAAAAGTCCCATCAGGGGATATAAAAAAGCCCCCAAGGCACCATTTCTTTCACTCAGAGGAACCGTGTTAATGAAAATACCAACACCCATCATGATGTTAATATTTACTAAAATAGCCATGGGTAATGATAAAAGACGCTTTTCAGACATACCTATACTTTCACAAAAAAATTATGATTTGATCCAGCCCCAGTATAATGCAATCCCGGCCGCAAGGGCAGCATTCAAACTTTCTGTGCCTCCGGGCATTGGCAGAGTAATCTTTTGGTCAATGTGGGCAAACCATTCTGTGGGAATACCATGGGCCTCACTGCCCACTATAAGTAATGCTTTTTTCGCATCAAGTTCTGCGGGAGATTCTCCCCCTTTCATCACCAATGCTGCGAGGGTTAATCCTTTTTCATGCGCCTCTTTTTCAAGCGTTTCCCATGAAAACTCAAAGAGCGATACCATGCCCAGCGTTCCTGCACTCGCTTGCACTACTTTAGGATTATAGGGATCTGCACCGCCAACTACTACTACCGAATGCACACCAAATGCCACTGCTGTGCGGAATAAGGTTCCCATATTTCCTGGATCAGAAATTCCTGCCATCACTAATCCTGAAGAAAGTGTATCGATCGCCGGAGGTTCTGGGATTTCAAAAATTCCCAGTATGCCGCTGGCACTGCTTTGAGGACTCACCTTTTCCATCACCTTTTGACTCACACGAATACAACGGTCGCCCGCTAAGGCAACGCCCTGTTCATAAAAAGGTTCGGTTACCAAGAGGGTATGGAGCGATATTTTTGATGCAAGCAAGGTGGTGCATATGCGCACCCCATCAGCAAGAAATAATCCCTGCTCTTTTCTGCCCTTTGCATCATGCAATGCAACTACTGATTTAATAAAAGGATTGGTCAACGATGTTATGGATTCCATATTACAACTCATCTCGTAAAATTTTCTCTCTATACGATGCCATAAGCGTGATCATGAAGTGAAGATTATGAATGGTGGCCAGGGTATATGCACTCATTTCATGGGCTTTAAAAAGATGATGCAAATACGCTCTGGTATAATTTTTGCAGACCATGCACAGGCAATTTTTATCAATCGGCTCAAAGCTGTTTCGATTCGCACTCGCTAAAATTTTCATAGTGCCGATAGAAGTGAAAAGTAACCCATGGCGAGCGCAGCGCGTTGGATGGGAACTGTCAAAGGTGTCAATTCCTGCCTTAATGCACGGTTCAATGGAAGTTACATCGCCAATACCGAGCAAATGAATCGGCTTATCAGTAGGCAATGCTGGTGTGGTATAGGAAAGCAACTCAAACATCTCTTGATGATTTTTCCCTAAACTACCGCCAATGGCGTATCCATCAAACGGAAGTGATGTTAAGTAAGCACAACTTTTCAATCGCAATTCTTTATCAATGCCGCCATGAACCACTGCATACATTGCTTGCCCCTTGGGATCTTTTAGGTGAGCTTCCAATGATCGCTTTTCCCATCGGTGGGTACGATCTAATGAGGTACTCAATGCCGCAGGATCAATATGATAGGGCGGTAATTCATCAAAGGGAATGATAATATCCGCACCCAAATCTTTTTGCGCTTGAACAGAAGTTTCAGGAGTTAATAAAATAAGTTTTCCATCGCGATACGAACGAAATAAAACCCCTTCTTCAGAAATTTTGATCACGCTATTATCAAGCTTTTTTTTGCCCCTGCTTTTCAATTCATCCTTAACCGATCCATAGGCCAAGCTAAATACTTGAAAACCGCCAGAATCGGTAATAATAGGCATTGAGCGGCCAATAAAAGAATGCAACCCGCCCGCTTTTTTAACAACCTCAGTCCCGGGTTGGAGCATGAGATGATAGGTATTGCAAAACATGAGTTGCAAGCCCAATTCTTGGGTAGTGGCAGAATCGAGTGCTTTTAAGGTCGCATTGGTACCAACCCCCACAAAATGGGGAGTATCAATAATGCCATGGGGGGTATGAATACGCCCAACGCGTGCGCGAGAATGCTTAGATTGGTGAATTAATTCAAAACGAAACATAATGCACTACTATAGCAGAAATACGCAAAAATCGCTAAGAGAGCGCAAACCCTTGTCTTACCTTCCGTAAGTTTCATACGGTAAGAACAGAGGAGATTTTTATGAAATTATATGCTCTTATTTTCTGCGCCCTCAATCTTTCCCTACTTGCAATGCAAGAACTGGGCAATGTATCGCAATCCAAAGATACCTTGGATGATATCGGCCGAGTAGATCTCAGTCACTCCGATTTAACAAGCTTGCGATGGCAGGAACTTGCCATTCTACCGCGGGTGCATACTCTCGATCTTTCTCATAATATGCTCACTGCCTTTGAGGGGCCCTATCCTGCTCACCTTTCTATGCTCAGTTGCCTGATGGCAAGCTATAATTGCCTTACCTCAGAATCATTGCGCCCACTGGCCATGCTGACCACGTTGCGTACCCTTGATTTGAGTAATAATCCTACGCTCCATTATATTCCTCTCACCCTTCTCGGATCATTAACTCGATTACGTTCATTGAATCTTGAAAATACTGCAGTTCCCGAATTCGAACGGCAAGCTGTCACACAGTGCTTGGAACGCCGAAGGATAGTGCCACCACCTCTTGCCTGCGCTGCATTCTTGCCAGAGCAAGGAAGCTGGATCAAATGGGTTCGAGCGTTTTTCTTGGGATAAAGGATCTACTCAATCCAATAAACGGCCCGACTATCAGCAATGAAAATAATTTTACGCCATAGCTGATAAGCATAATCTGACCAATATGATCGACCATGCCATAGAGTCCGAGAAAGCCAAAAAGAATGGTATCAAGAAGCTGAGAAAAAGCGATAGAAGCGCAATTGCGCAATACAAGATAAGAAGAACCATAGCGATTTTTCAAAAATCCGTACACGAAAGTATCGATATGTTGCACAATAAAATAGGTTACTAATGATGCAATCGTAATGCGCGGCATGCTGTGCAACAATGCCATGAAATGGAGTTGCGTGGTATCACTGGCGGCAGGAATGTACCACAGATGAAGTTGGCTAATAATAGTATAGAAAAGTAAGATGATAAAACTGGCACTGATAGCGGTCCGCGCAGCTGGCTTGCCAAAATATTCTTGTAACAAATTAAGCCCCAAGACTGAACCAATCACCAAAACATCTGATGCTGTTGCATGCCATCCAAAGAGAGTAATTTGTTTTAACACTAAGACATTGGCCAATAATGCCAATGATGCAATATAAGCAACCAATGCTTCCTTACCCCAGTAGAGAGCAATTAAAGCAGTCGCCGAAACGACTCCACTATAGAAAATGAAAATTATTTCATTAAGCATTGCGTGTTAATAATTTTTTGTCTTGTTTTTTACTATAGATAACGCCTGCAACCACTACTGCAATTGCAAGTGCGCAAACCGCAATACCACCAATAATCACTGGTCGATATTTGGTAGGTAAAGAAAGAGCCCAATTAGGACTTTCCGCAAAACCCCTTGGTGGCGCTTGAGATGCCGTTAATGCATCTCCATCACTACCACTTGCAGAAGAAGCTGCAGGAGCAGAAAATGATGGGGGTGGTTGAACAAAAATGGCTGACTCCATAACTCCAACGCCATTCCCGAGTGGTATATATCCTGGTGTTCCAATCCGAATTTCCAAAGGTGTTGGCGAAGAAATCACAAGGATAGCCGGCTGATTTACCGACGCTTTTGATATTCTTATAAGAGTCCCCGTAGGAGCCTTGGTAAACTCATTATGAGCCGATTCTCCACACTTCGCTCGAACAGCGGTTTGCATCATTACACTAATCGTATTGCAATAATTTACAGGGAGATTTTGATAAAAATTAATGGTCGGCTTAAGTGATTCAGCGGAATCCACACCCACTTGGCGTTCCATACTTATGATGGATACCGTAGCACCAAGAAAAATAAGTAAAAAAAGTTTATGAAAAATATTCATCATTATTATGCAGTTGCTTTTTTGTTCTTTTGACGTTTTGCGTAGATAACGCCGCCGACAATTGCGGTAATTGTTAAAGCTGCAACTACTACTGTAGCACCAATCAATGCTTTATTACGAGAAAGAATAGATGGTCGACGACCACGTTTTCGGAAGGCTTTTGTAGCTGTCTCAAGCGTATCTAGAGCATCATCAGTTGCTGATGATCGTTCTCCAACTGCACCATTTTCTCCATCTGCGGCAAAAAGTCTTTCACCCGTTCTTGGTCCCTGGTTATTTGCCGGCATTGGAAGAGGCCGAGAAGTGGTATTGGTACCACCAGAATTTTTATTGAAATCAGCAAGCTCTTCTCCCCCTACTGCTGTATAGGTGGCTGATCCACCGCCATGTGCAAGCCTTTCATGAGCCTTCAAGGCTTCTGGAGAAGGACCCGTTAAATCTTCATCGCTGCTTAATTCGTCGCTTAAGTCATCATTACGGCTTGCTGTTACTGGCGATGCTTCTGAAGCTGCTGAAGACGTTCTATTTTTTCGTCCGAAAAGACCCTTGGCCCTACGCCCTATTCCGCTAAAGAATCCACCGACTGCGGCTGCTCCGTGATCAACCCAATCTGGCTCTGCCTGTCTTGCCAAAGCCGTAGCACTTCTTCCAAAGTTTTTGGCAGTTGTTGTCAAGTTTGCAGTTCGTGCTCTTAAGCCTCTTCGAGGAGCTGCTGTAGATTCAACTGCATCTTCATCCGATTCCATACCCACGAGGGAAACGGACATAAAAGCTAACATAAGAAGTAAAAATTTATGGTTCATGATAAAAATCCTTGAAAATAGCCTGTTTAAAATACTTGTTTTTAAGTGTAAAGCAAATCGATGGAGACGTCAAAACCTCATTATAAAAGGCTTTCTTGCCCTTTTCTGCTTGAATTATTGATAATAATATCATAATAGAAATATAATTATAGGTGATATAGATCCGGATATTACAAGGAGACTCTGTAATGAAATGTGGTATACCTTATAAAATGGTAGTATTTCTGCTCTTTTTTGTATTGCTCACCCCTGCAGCCTCCCATTGCGGCGCTTTAAGCGAAATTATTGAAGGTTTGGGAAAAAGGACCGCTGAAGCAGGAGAAGCAGCAGGCAAAGGAAGGGGGAAAATAGAAGCGGACGTAGCCGCTAATGCCGCTTTAGCAAATCGAGTTCTTACCGCTCCAAGCATGCAACTCTATTTAAAAGGACTGAATGATTCTTTTGCTGAGATTGATAGGCAAATGCGCCTTCAAGCTACCGAAAAGCTCCAAGAACTAGAGACCACATTTAGGATTACCGGTATTAATCCACCATCACTTATTCAGTTAAGACAACTCTTTGATGAATATGCCAATGTTTCGGCCGATATGTATAAAAAACGGGCTTTTATACAGCAATATGAAGCTCTCAAAAACTCAAATCCAACCGCTGCAGCGGCACTTGCTTCCGAATATGAACGCCAAACCGGAGAAACCTTAGGTCAATTATACAAGGATGCTTCTTTTGATAATCCAAAGCTCCAAGAATCCAATGATGCAATAACAAATGCCATTGGAATCGCCTTAACAGACAAGACATATAGGCTCATTGATACTCAGATGAAAGAGATACTTACTGCTCAATATGCCAAAGTAACTACTTTTCTTACTCAAATGAAAAGTTTAGCAACAACCGCTGATGAACAGGCAGCAATTGAAGCATTTTCTCAAGTAGCCGCAAATGTAAAGGATGGGATTGAGGAAGCAGCAGTACAATTAGCACAAGCACGCGCAGCCTTACAAGCCGCCAAAACCGCCGTGGAACAAGCCCCTGCACAAGCAAAGGTAGCGGCTGCCGAACAAGCATTAGCTACCGCACAACAAAAAGGATTTATTGCACTTGCCAAAGCCAAGACAGCTCCCCTTATTAATTTTATACAAAAATATGAGTTCCAAATTGAAGCCATAGCAGGAACCTCGGCCATTGCGGGCGCATTGGTTGGAGGTATTATTATTGCGGTACTTTTTGGGAAAAAACTCGATCAAGTTGGCCGAATTCCTATGAGCAAGTCCATACAAATATTAAGGGATGATTTGCAAAAAAACTGCTACGATATTCGCACATTAACCCCTGCTCAATTGCAACAACTGGTTACTTTAATTCAAGAGGACAGTCTTGATGTCGATCTTCCGGCCGCACAAATTCCAGGCGTCCTTCAAGAAGCGGGAATTTCCTTACCTATGCTCACCCCTCTTCCAGGAACCACCACTTGTAATGCTGCCACTGCCTCTCCTATTACAGTAAGCATGTTGGAAACCGCATTAACGGTGGCAGGCTATTCTTTTGCAGGATGGACTGCTATCGACATGCAAACACTCGCTAACTACCTGGGAACACAATATGGATATGGTTCAACGACAAAACTTACTGCTGATCTGATGCATACTGCCATCGGTGGCACCACGCAAAAAGACCTCATCAACACGCTCTTAAAGGCATACCAGCAAATAAATGCAACACCGGGGCCCAAGAGTGTGGTATATGGAATGACAGCCGCTCAATAGGCACAAGCACTACAATCGCCCCTTCAATTGACTCGTAGTACTACAAAATGGTACTATGCCTTTATTAAATATAAAGAGAGGCATAGTAATGAATGCAAAACAACGGAAAACATTAGAATTGATATTTAAAAATCCTGTTCCCTCAGATATTAGATGGGCAGATATTGAAACACTCTTTAGAGGCTTTGGTGGCATAATTGAAGAGCGCGAAGGGTCCCGAATATGTGTCAAATTACACGGAGTTAAATTAGTTTTTCACCGGCCCCACCCAAAAAAAGTAACTGACAAAGGTGCAGTAAAATCAGTACGCAAATTTTTAAAAGATGCAGGAATAAATCATGATGAAATATAAAGGCTATATCGGCCAAGTAGAATACGATGACGAAGCAAAATTGTTTCATGGAGAAGTAGTGGGACTGAAAGACACCATTACATTTCAAGGCACAACTGTAAAAGAATTAGAAAAAGAATTTCAAAAATCCATCGATGTATACCTAGACTGGTGCAAAGAGCTGAATGAAAAGCCGGAAAAAACATTTTCTGGAAAGTTACAAGTACGCATGGATCCCAATCTTCATGCACATCTTGCTATTGAAGCAGCAAAAGTAGGCATAAGTCTCAATGAACTTATTAATGCAAAACTCAGCAAATAATTATCTGTTCTAGATAGTTATACTCTGTCCGATTTTGAGAAGCACCAATGACTGATTGCTCGGTGGCAATTGTTGCTTCCAGGCTGCTTGCAAACGTTGCAATGGCACATCAAAAAGATCGACACCAAAGGGAAATGTTCCCCAGTGCATAGGAATAATGGTCTTGGCTTTTAATTCCATTCCTGCTTGTACCGCTTGTTCAGGACTTAAATGAGTGCGCTGCATCCAGGCAGCTGGTTCACAGGGAGCAATAGGCAATAATGCAAGAGCAATAAAAGGAAATTCCTTGGCAATCGCAGTAAAATGTTCCCAATAAGCACTATCACCGCCAAAATAAAGAGTATGGCCTCCCGCTTGGATCATCCAGCTTCCCCATAATGAACGATTACGATCAAAAAGACCGCGTGCTGACCAGTGGCGAGCGGGCAAAAAGGTAACAGTCACCATCCCCTGATCAGTAGCAACATCCATTTGCTCCCACCAGCCAAATTCTTCCACCCTGCCCAATGCATATTCATCCATCCATTGCTTATCGCCCTGGGCCACCCCAAAAAATCGATCTTTATTGACTGGCAATGCTTGCAAACTTTTCATATCGGTATGATCCGGATGATTGTGAGAAAGCAATACAATATCAATGGGGGGCAATTGAGCAGCAGTGGTAATGGGATGGATCATGCGAGGGAAAAAGCGAGAAATAGTATCGAACACAGGATCAACAAGCATATTAATACCATTCACTTGTATCAAAAAACTTGCATGCCCGAGCCATGTCACCAAAGGAACGTGCGAACGCTGAGGAAAAGTGGGTATCGCACACCATTTTTCTGGCTCTTGAGGCAACCGCTGCGCACGATTGCGCAAACTTCCAATAAAAGAAGGCAGCGTTTGAAAAAGCATATGCTCAGGCCAATCATTTTCCTGATTATAAAATCGAGATTTATAGCGATGGGGAAGAAGGTGAAGAGTTAATAATTTTTTCATGTAAAACAATTTTCCCCCACCCAGACAGAACGTCACGGATAGGGGAAATGGAGGTTATCAATGTATACTGCTTAAAGCGAATTTAAGAATAAAATAATTGGTAGAAAAACGCAACCTATTTTTTTTGCATAATAAAAGCCCGTTCAAACGCCATTTTATAGTGAGAAATCATTCGTTCATAGGAGCCACATTGTTCTATAGTATGTCGCGCATTCGATCCTAAAAAAGTTCCCCACTCTTTATTTTCTATAATTCGTTCAATGACATGCGCTAATTCATTTTCATCCGTTGCAGATACTACTAATCCATTTTTTTCATGCTCAATAATATTCTGCACATTGGCCGCATGACTTATGATACACGGCAATCCGTAGTGCATCGCTTCTTGCAATGCTAAAGAAATTCCCCCTTCTGATAAAGAAGGCAAAATAAAACAATCAAAAAAAGGAAGAAATTCCGCACTCGGTTGATCATTAATAATTGTTACACACTCTTTTATACCCAATTCAGTGCACCATGTTTCGATCAAATTAGTATTGCCTGCACCCACTAACAGCGCTTTGAATGCATATTTTTTTTGCAAGAGAGCCAACGCTTTTAATACGGTGATGTGATTCTTTACCGGATCAAAACGAGCCACCATACCAATGGTGAATGGCTCAATCCCGCTCATCCTGAGGAGCAAAGCGTCTCGAAGGACGGCGGACAGGCCTGGTGAGGAAAATATAATACCATTGACGATCACCTGCACCCGATTCGGATCAATGCCCTTTAATGCTAAGGATTGCGCAGCACCATACGAAGCCGCAATGGCAGGAACTTTTTGCGCAGCCGTTAATCGATCAAGCATATTCCGCACCCTTCCATCCAATTGTGCGCAATTATGATATGCATGAATCACGGGAATCTTTAAAATCCATGCTGCCAACCGCCCACACCAATTTGCTGCCCATAAACTCGTATGCAAAAGATCGGGTTTATATTCTTTCAAAATTTTAAAAAGGAGAAAGAAAAAAATTGGATCATAAGAACAGAACAATCCCCTGATGGGCTGGCAATGAATGCCCTTTTTTTCTAAGGTTTGCCGATGGGGGCCATCATGAATAAAAAGAACTCGATGAGTGTATTCTTCACTTCCCAATCCATCGATAAGAGAGACTAATACTTGCTCAGCACCGCCGTAAGCAAGGCTGCTAATAAAATGCACAATCTGCTTTTTGCTCATGGTTTTTGCAATTTCTTCTTGTCTACTTTTCCGGTAGCCGTCAGTGGCAAATTATCAACGGTACACGAAAAACTTTTCGGCACTTTATAGGCTGCTAACGTCCGCGTGCACAATTCTTTTAATTCTGCTTCTATTCCCGCCAATGCTTCTCGTATTTGTACATACGCTACTGGCACTTGGCCTGCTGCTTCATCTTCTTGCGCCACCACGGCAACCCGTACCACCAACGGATGGGTCATAATGACGTTTTCTACTTCCTGCGGATAAATTTTAAATCCTTTATTCACAATAAGATCTTTTTCTCGGCCGGTAATAATTAAATTACCCTGCGGATCAATGTATCCTAAATCTCCCGTGTTGAACCAGCCCTCTTGCAACACTTCTGCCGTTTTTTCAGGCGCATTATAATAGCCAAGCATAATGTTTTCACCCCGTGCCCAAATGACTCCAATAATGCCCTGAGCGCATTCAGTCCCTTTTTCATCACGAATTGCTAGTGTAACGCCAATCAAGGGAGTCCCCACGCAATTAGTTAACGCCGTCTGGTCTTCCATATCGGCCGTGAGCACCGGCGAAGTTTCGCTCAGGCCATAACCACTGCATAGTTTACGATTATAAATTAAGGCAAAAGCAGCACGAATTTTATCGGGCAACGCATCGCCACCACTCACAAAATATTTTACATGGGAAAAATTTGCGGTACGCAATAAACACAACAAGCCAAAAAGAGCGGGAACTCCCAATACGATCGTAGGCTTTAAAGAAAGCCCTTCCACAATCAAGCGCCGCTCAATACGCGGCACCACAATCACGGTACATCCTAAAAAAGTACTCGCCCAAACGCAGGCCATTTGCGCAAAACTATGAAAGAGAGGCAATACTCCCAAAAGTCGCTCTTGGCCCGTAAATCCTAATCGTGCAATACTTTGCACCATGTTGATAAAAATATTGCGAGAACTGAGCATGACCCCTTTGGGCAATCCGGTAGTCCCTGAGGTATATAAAATCGCCGCCATTTCATCCGGTTCTAAATAGGCTTCTGGTTTTATTAAGGGCGCTTCAGGCGCCGGCTGATCAAGGGCGATATCAGCATCGGTCAGCAGAGGAATTTTGGTCGTCACATGAGCTTCTTGTAACAATGCAAGCAATGCTTGGGAAGCTACTAATACGGTTGCCTGACTATCTTCAATGATGTGCGCCAATTCACGATCGCGTAAAAAGGTATTCAAGGGAGCAACCACCGCACCGATTTGTGTAATTGCATGATAGGCAATGTAGAATTCAAAAGAATTTTCAAAAAATAAAAGCACTCGATCGCGGGGTTTTACTTTTTTTTCTAATAATTTTTGCGCAAATCGATGAGCATAATTATATAACTGCGTGTAAGTAAGCGATTGATCTTTCCAGCGCAGGGCTGCATTATTCGGGTAGTTACTCGTAGCATGATAGAGCAATTGCCCGAGTGAGAGTACATGCCCATCCAGCATGATAGTTGGTACTAATTGATCGAAAAATTGTTTTTCTTTGCTTCGTTCATAACTTTTCATAGAGATCCTTTTATTATATTCTTACTATATCATACTTGCACAACCCAATCAGAATGATAATTTCTATGAAAAACCTTTCTCGCGGATTTCTTATTACTCTCGAAGGCATCGATGGCTCAGGCAAAAGCACCATTGCAAAAGCACTGGCAGATCACCTTCGCCAAAAATATCCCGTAGTACTCACCAAAGAACCGGGAGGCACCCACTTGGGCACCACGTTGCGCAGTTTAGTGCAAGATAAAAAAATTGCCCGCACTGCCAAAACCGAATATTTACTCTTTGCAGCCGATCGTGCACAGCACTTTCATGAGATTGTCATCCCCGCTCTGAAAGATTGCATGATCGTGATTTCTGATCGCATGGCCGATTCTTCGCTCGCCTATCAAGGATTTGGGCGAGGTTTGGACCAGGGAATGATTCATCACGTCAATCACTGGGTCATGGAAGGCAGATCACCCGATCTCGTATTATATTTGAGAATATCACCATCCACGGCTCTTGATCGCGTTCATCAACGCAATGCAACACTCACCGCTTTTGAACAAAAAGATTTTATGGAACGCGTGTATCATGGGTTTGAAACTATTTTTGCTCATCGCAAAGAAGTAATCACCATTGATGCTGAAAAGCCTCTTGAAACCGTCATTACACACACTCTTGCTTTGGTAGACGAATGGATCAAAACACACACTCAGTAAATCAATTGCTCACCCATCCGGCCCATCTTTTTAGCGGCAATCGGGATACTGCCGTGGCGCAAGTCATTGAATCACTCCAAAAAACGCTCTGTTCTCATGCTGGCTGCTATACCTGCATCGTTTGCCGCCAGATTGCGCAAACCAATCACCATGCATTATTGTGGCTCACTCCTGATGGCAATTACACCCTTGATGATATTGAAAAAATTCACACTACCATTCGATTCGCTTTAGATCCTGATCAACATTTTTTTATCATTATTGAATACGCAGAACGATTAAATGCTGCCAGTGCAAATAGTTTGCTCATGTCATTAGAAGAACCGCCAGCAGGATATCATTTCATTTTGCTTGTTGAACGACCTGAACAATTATTAGTCACCATTCGTTCTCGTTGCTTGATTCATGGTCAATCAGGCATGCACAGCCCGCGCGATTCCCATCCTTTATTATTATTTTTCACCCAAGAAACTGCGCCCGATCCGCTTATTTTTATCCAAGAATTGGAAAGTGCGCTGCCCTCAGAAATAGAAACAATGACTCTTCTTGATACACTGCTTGCTTATTGGCATGATCAGCATAAAAATGCACTGAAAAATAATAAACCTTCTGCTGCCAAACATGCGCACGCCATGCTTGCTATTATTACCAAAGCCCTTGAACATCCGCCGATGCCAGGAAGTAGCAAAGTATTTTGGAAGAATCTCATGCTGGCACTGCGATATCAATAATTATTTATTTTGCTTTATACATTCGATAATAGAGTAACTTTATGATCTCCGTTATCGCAAGATACCCAATCACCACCCCACCCATCACCATAAGATGGTGCAGTTGGGGGGTCACAAAATGGAAATACGTATGCCCAATAGAGGAATAGGGTAAAATCAGTGAAATGACCGCGATAATACCCGCCAAGGCAAGAAGCGTGAACGATGGTGGTGAGCTGGTAAGCATAAAGCCTCTGGTACGAATACTAAAAATAAAGACCAATTCGGTCCAAATGCTCGCAATAAACCAATTAGTTTGCAACACTGCCGGTGGCAAGCGGAAAAACCAAGCAAAAATTAAAAAATCAAAGAGGGTACTCGTAATGCCTAAAATCAAAGTAATTACAGCAATATCGCGTATATTATAGCGACGGGGATAGGCAATTTCATCAAGATCCACCGCATCGGTTGAAAGTGCAATGAGAGGAATATCACTTAAGAAATTGAGTAATAATAATTGTGTGGGTAACATCGGCATCGAATCAATACATAAGGATGCAATGCCTATAGCATAAAAATTGCCCACATTCCCTGCTAAGGTAATTTTTAAAAATTTCATCGTATTGGCAAAGGTTTGCCGGCCATACGAAATACCATCCACAATAACGCGCAAACTGCGATGCAATAAAATAATATCGGCCGATTGGCGTGCAATATCGGCAGCATCATCCACTGCCATAGCCACATGCGCAATACGCAATGCCGGCGCATCATTAATGCCATCGCCCATGTAACCCACTTGAAAACGCTCTTGCAGCAATTTTATAATTTCATATTTTTGCACGGGAGTCACCCGAGCAAAGACTGAATATTCTTGTACCGCCTTTTTTTTGCCTTCATAATCAAGCTCTTGAAAGATTGCGCCTTCCATTACTTGTGCAGGACTTTGCAAAATGCCCACTTGCATGCCCACGGCTCCGCATACTGCGGCGCTATCACCACTGAGCACTTTGATACCAACATGGAGTTGTTTTGCTTTTTCCACCGCTTCTTGCGCCGTTTGTTTTAAAGGATCTTCAAAAGCAATGAGGCCGACTATGGTGAGTTGTTCTTCTTGCATGGGCGCATCACCTTTAGATGTTGGGTGCCGCGCAATAGCCAGCACCCGTCTACCTTGTATGCCTTGCTCGCTCATCCATCGATCCAATTCTTCTTTGTGCGCATCAGAAATAATACTGCGTGCTATAACCGTTTCGGGCGCTCCACGCACTACTACTTCAATCGCATCAGGTCCATGCATAGTGACCATGCTGCGGCGACGTTCAGGATCAAAAGGAACTTCATGCACCTTGGTATACTGCGCCAACCGTTGACGATGCAATTCATCCAATGCCTGAAAAATGGCGGCATCAAAGCCTTTTATGGTGGCTGCCGCATAATGGGACAATCCCGAGCCCAAGGCTGCATACCACAACACTTCTTCTCGCGCACCATACACTGCAACCACAGCCATTTTATTTTCAGTCAGCGTACCGGTCTTATCGGTACATAAAATTTGCATGCTGCCCAAATCTTCAATAGCAGAAAGTCTTTTTACAACCACATTATGTTTCGCTAATAAGGCTGCTCCGCGCGATAAACAAAAGGTGGTAACCACCGGTAATGCCTCCGGAATAACACTCACTCCCAGTGCTGCCACAAACATAAGCAGTTCAAAAATATTAATCGTGCCAGAACGCAGAAGAATATGAGCAAGTACCAATACTGCAATGGTGCCGATCGTCAAATACACCATGAAGCGACTAATGCCCGCAATGCCTTGCGCAAAAGGCGATGGCGGCACTTCTTCAGTGACCAAGCGCGCAATTTCTCCAAAAGAAGTACCCACACCAGTAGCCACTACTAATGCCCGGGCTTTGCCACTCAAGACAGTCGTTCCGGAAAATACCATATTACTTGCGCGAGAATATTGGACTTGTGATGTATCGGTGATCGGTGCCGCTGTTTTTGACACGGGAACCGATTCTCCCGTTAAGGAAGATTCATTCATGAGAAGCTGTTCTTGCCACGTAATGCGTGCATCAGCTGGCACAATATCTCCCGGATAAAGCACCATAATATCACCCAGCACGAGGGTAGTACTTGCAACATTGACTTCAAGACCCTCGCGAATAACTGTTGATTGCAATACCATTAATCGCTGTAATGCTTGCAATGCTTGGGATGCTTTATACTCTTGATAAAATCCCACCAATGTATTGAGCGCAACAATGGCCAAGGTAATAAGGGCATTGGTGGTATCGCCCAAGAAAACCATGAGTCCGCAAATTAACAATAATAAATAAATGAAAGGCGATTGAAATTGATCCCAGAGGGTAGACCACCACCATTTGGTTTTCTCGACCACGGTATTAGGACCATACTTTTGCAATCGCATGGCAGCTTGATTAGCAGAAAGCCCTTTGGTTAACGATGTTTTTAATCGATTCACCAATGCCGAAACTTCCATACTCGCTGCGCGTTCTTGTAAGCCTTTATTCATGAAGACCTCCCTTTTACAACACAATAAACCAATGAACCCTCTTATTGGAATAAAGTACCTTTATAACCGCTAAAAAGTTCGACAAACAGAGAACCTCTAGCTCAGAACATCCTGAGGAGCGATGCAAAGCGAGCGTACCCGAAGGATAAAGAATATTTCTCCTTGCATAAGCACGTAACCTCAGTTACGATCGCACATGAATACCAAAGGAAACAAAATATGGCCCGTGAATTAAGTGATTTATTAGCTTCGTTACTTGGCTCCCAACATTCTTGGCAACTTACGTTGCTCCAAAAATGGGAAATGATTGTCGGCAATTTAAAAACCCGGGTGCAACTTTTGAAAATTCAAGAAGATACCTTAATCCTCGGAGTTCCTGATAGTTGTTGGATGCAAGAATTATACCTTCTTTCCCCTCTGCTTATCCATACTATTAATAAGCATTTAGACAGCCCGCGGATCAAGCATCTTCGCTTTAAAGCAACGGGAAAACCAGAACAAAAAAGACGCCGGGGATACCAAGCAACGACTACCAATCCACAAAAAATCACCTTATCTTCCGTCGAAGAAAAAGCACTCCATGCGCTCACTGATCCTGAATTAGCTCATGCGTGTAAAGAATACTTAGCACGCATTAAAGAGTAATACACTTCTCTTTCATTCAAATGACTTGGTAGGATAGCTACAATGATAGTTACGAATTTTAAACTTCGTTGGCCCTTCGATACGCTCTCACAAAGTTCGAGCTACTCAGGATGACCGGAAGAGGTATGCATGCATCGATTTTTTCAAAGTAAAATATATCTTGTTCTACAAACGCAGCAAGATAAAGATATTCCACACCGCTCATCCTGAGTAGCCCAAAGGGCGTATCGAAGGACTATCCGAATGGATTAAAAAGGACACTAAAATGCTGTATCTTCTTATTCTCCTCCTTTGTGCCCCGCTTGCCTGCACCGCAAAAAAAGATCCTGCACCCATTCACTGCAACGAGCTTCATCATTTTATGATGGCCAGCTACTATCATTTTGGTAATCAACCCAAAGAGGCAGAGTATTGGTATAAACTGCTCCATCAAAATAACAGCAATAAAGCCTTTTATGTCGGCTATATTCCCTTTTTAGCTGCCACCAACAGCAAAGCCTTGCTGCCCATTATCGATAGACTTGATGACGCTTTTAGTAATAATGTTGAGATACAACTCATTATCGCCTCAGCCTTAGAACAATCAGGCAATCTTTATCGCGCTCAGGAATTATTAATGTCCCTTTTTGAAAACCATAAAACCCATCAAGAATTGGCTTTCAAAGTGGCGCAAATCTGTATTAACAATCGCCAACCAGAAAAGGCGCTTGCGGTCATTGATGCCCATTTAAATAATAGCCCGCGCAAGCCCAACAATTTTATTTTTTATTTCTTAAAAGCCCAACTCGCTATGGGGCTCAATAAAGCAAAAGAGGCCCTTGATGCCATTACCATGTGCATTGAGCAATATCCTAAATTTGATAAGGGATGGCTCTTATACGCCGTCATGCATGAACAAGCGGGTAACATTGATAATGCGCTCAATGGATTCACCTCATTTTTAGAAGTATTTCCTGAAAGAAATAATGAAATAGAGCAACACCTAATACAATTGGCGGTAAAACAACGATTGCCTTCCGCTTCAGAAACTTATACCAAACATTGCATAAGCAAAGCACTGGCACTCTTTGAACAACGCGAATATCGCAAAGCATTACAAGAAATTAACATCTGCATCCATGACAATCCCCAATCAGCAGAGGCACAATTGGCAAAAGTGCAAGTGCTCGTCGCGCAAAAATCGTATGATCAGGCGGTTGATACGCTGGTATCCCTTGCATTGAATGACGCAAAAACAGAATGGCTAGAAGCATTGCATCTGCTCTATGCCACTCCAACGCCCCCTACTTTGATTATGCAAGGCTATGAAAACATTCTCAAAAAACATCCTCATAATCTGACTGCGCAGCTTTATTATCTTGATATTCTTTTAAAAGAACAAAAAACTGAGCAAGCGCTGCCCCTCTTGCTCAAAGCAGAAGCTGCCTGCACTGATACTGCCGTTAAAGCACGAATCCTCTATCAATGCGCCCTTATTTACTATGACACCAATCAACAGGAAGAATTGCGCAAAGCCCTTTTGAGTATTAGAAAATATGATAAAAACTTTATGCCAGCAGCAAATTTATTGGCATACCATTATGCAGAAACCGGTGACGATCTTGCGCAAGCGCAACAACTCATTGACCAAGTATTGGCACACCATCCAGAAAATCCCCATTTTCTAGACACGCAAGCACTTATTCGGTATAAACAAAAGAACTATGAGCAAGCGTTGGCATTATTGGAAAAGTGTGCGAACATCTGCCCAGAGGATGTGACCATTTTGAAACATTTAAGTAAAACACTCTATAAACTCGGCAATCGTAATCGTGCCGTGCAGACACTGCAGACCGCACAACAATTTGCTACGCATACTGAACAAGCACAATTAAATACCTTGATTACCCGTTGGAGCACTAAAAAAACATGAGCACGTTATTATGCTTTGTTGCTGGAAGATCAGGAGGACACCTCATTCCTGCTCTTACTTTGGCACAACACCAGTATGATATCTCTGGCAAAAAATCATTATGCATCACCACTGCAACACCCTTAGATCATGCAATCGTAGGCCAATACCAAGAAAGTGTGGAGCATGTTCCGCTTTCATTAGACAATATTCCGCGCAATATTTTTAAATGGTTTATTTTTGTCCCTCGTTTTATACAAGCATGCATTCAAAGTTATCGCCTTTTGCGCGCCCGCAAACCAGAGCGCATCATTTCCATGGGTGGGTATATTTCCATTCCGGTCTGCCTTATGGCACGTCTTTTATGTATTCCTATTGATGTCTATGAATTAAATGCAGTGCCCGGCAAAGCGACTACAATTCTTTCTTATTTTTCAACGCGCATTCTTGTTTGTTTCGCCTGCGCAAAAAAATATTTCACGCGTATTGAATGCGTAGAAGTTCCCTATCCTCTGCGCTTTGGCCCGGCAGTAAAACAGGTTTCAGCAGAAAGCATACGCATCAAGCTTGGCCTGCAACCGAATAAAAAAACGATTCTCATTACCGGCGGTTCGCAAGGTTCTCGTTTTATTAATACCTGTATCAAACAATGGATAACACTCAACCCTCATATGCATACGTTGGTACAAATTATTCATCAAACAGGAAAGGCTGAGAGCGCAAGCTGGAAAGAATATTATGCCCAGCATGAAATTCCTGCGATTGTCTTTGAGTATCAGCATGATATGGCTCCTTACTACCAAGTTGCCGATCTTATTATATGTCGCGCCGGCGCTGGTTCATTATTTGAAGCACTTTTTTTTGAAAAACATTGTATTGTGATTCCACTTGAAATATCATCAACAGCACATCAAAAAGATAATGCATGGGCCATGAAGCAACAGTATCCGCAGCTTGTTACGGTCATCACTGAACGAGAAATTATTCATAACAATACGGCACTGTTTAGTGCTTTGCATAAAAGAATTTATGGCAGTGCTCATACTGCTGCAAAAAATATTGAAATCCCTCGCTACAATCGCTAACGCGATCACTTCCGTCGTCGCTAAAAGCTATGCCGGACACGCGGGACGAACGGGTAGAGAGACAAATTTTTATCTCCGCTCGCCCCGAGTACCCGGCGTAGCCTTGGCGTAGACGGGTGTAGCGAGGGGTCCTACTTCACATTACTTACCACGAAGATCTTGTTATTTCCCGTTCGTGGTGAGTGATTTCGATCCTGCGTAGTCCGGCATAGCTTTAGCAAAGACGGAAGCTGTCGAAGGGGAGAAATAGTATCGAACCACATGGGAAATAACAAAGAGAAAGTATC
>Ga0364859_10041_pt1 | contig 90432 bp, 91 predicted proteins | sample ExccelAu500001D3_FD_206911 | JGI IMG/M metagenome (GOLD analysis project Ga0364859, IMG submission 206911) | Enriched cells from Trout Bog Lake Hypolimnion, Wisconsin, USA - BchlTB.Aug20.5000.01 .D3 | ecosystem: Environmental > Aquatic > Freshwater > Lake > Hypolimnion/Profundal zone | place: USA... | reverse complement strand
CAACGCTCGTTCTTGTAAGCATATACGTTATTTGCTTTATCTGCTGCAGTAGCATCAAGATTGCTTTCGCCATATGCTACACCAATTTTAGTTGCTGTTGGTAATACATAAGTAAGTTGAACGTAACCACCATTTGAATCACGCTTTGTACCAGTTGAATCTAAAGCACCAAGCAATTGACCTGTTGTACCCATACCAGAACCACCGTAGTAGTAAGCTGTCAGGCCAAAGCCAGCTGCATTAAGATTAACACCGATATCACCTACGTTACCAGTTTGTGTTGAACCTGAAGTTGGAGACTGTAGTTTTTGTGACAAACCAGAAACCCATACTTTACCTTTTACAGCGTCAGCAGCGAAGTCATAAGAAGCTTTACCTTCGAATGCAGGTTGTGAACCACCACCTTTGGCTGAAGTTGCATCCGCTTCATTGAAAGCCTGAACATTCCAACCTTGTGAAACAGCAACAGTAGCTTGGAAGCCATTCATGTTTGGTGTTGTGTAAGCTATTTGGTTTTTCCAGTCAGCGTAGATATAACCAGCGCCGATACCACCTAGTGTAGTTGTAGTAACTGCACCACCTTGACCTGGCGCACCCCAACCAACGCCCAACAATGTCATGTCATTCAAGATAGCATCTGAAGCGAATACGCCTAGATCTTTACCAAGTTTAATAGAACCCCATGATTTGTCACCGAAAGTGAAGAATGCTTGACGGTTTTCTTGTGTAGTACCCTTACCATCAACCGCTGTACCTTGGATTAATGATTTGTTTGTGTAGCCACCTGGATCGATCGCGATAACGAAAGTAACATCTAAGTCATTTTGACGTGTAGAACCTGAAACAGCCAATACGTTTGGCAATAAGCCAGTACCGATGTTAGATGATGCAGATGAACCTGCTGTTTTTGATGAAGTGTAAAACGCGTTTACAACACCACCGATGTCTAAAGTCCAATCACCAGCTGGAATTGAAATGCCAGCGTTTGCGCTTGAAGCTGCTGCTAATAAAGCTGCTGCCACTGCTAATTTAATTTGATTATTCATATAAATCTCCAAAGTTTGAATTGCTATTTTTGTTTCTAAATTACCTCACCTTGACTTTGTCATTACTAACAAATAGTTAGATGAAGCATTTTTGCAACTTCCTTAATGAATGATTTCATCAAGAAGATGTGGGTAGTATGCCGAAACGATTTCAGCTAAACAACTATTATTTGGTATTTTTGTCACAATTAATTACATTTGTTGTAATTTTGCAACATTCAATCTTTGATTGGACTATTGCCTAGCTTTAGTGGCTGTTGCATAGCCAGGTTCAAGACTTAACATCACGTTTCTTACCTTAAAAGCGCTTACAAATTTTCTTCCACAGTAAATAACTTACGATGCTCACGGATAGCAAAGCGATCGGTCATGCCCGCAATGTAGTCAGCCACGGCCCGCGCTTTATCGATTTCCGCATAAGCTTGAAACTCATCGGGAAGCAAACCTATATTGTCATAAAAGGCTGAGAATAATTCATGCACGATGCGAGAAGCCTTATTACTCATGCGATTAACTTTGTAATGGTGATAAAGATTTTTACGTAAAAATTGCTTAAGCTCTTGGTTTTGCTTGGCAATGTCACCACTAAAGCCTACCAACTCTGGTAGTTGACGAATCTCTGCAATACTTGTCGGTTGATGCTGCTTTATATTGTTTGCGCTATAGGTACATAAATCGACCACTAGCGTATTAATCATGCGCCGCACTGTTTCATGTATCAGTCGCTTCTGCTCAAGCTTGGGATATTTACTTTTAACAATACCTAGGTTTTGTGCGAACAACTCCACTTGAGATAATTGATCAATAGTAATTAAGCCTGAACGCAGGCCATCATCAATATCGTGATTATTGTAGGCAATCTCATCTGCGTAGTTAGTCAACTGTGCTTCTAAGCTTGGCTGCGTTTTATCTAAAAAGCGGTGACCAACCTCACCTAGCAATTTGGCATTTTTAATCGAACAGTGCTTAAGAATGCCTTCACGTACTTCAAAGCTTAGGTTTAAGCCGTCAAATTCCGCATAACGCAACTCTAACCTTTCAACCACACGCAGCGACTGAAGATTATGTTCGAACCCGCCAAAGTCGCGCATACAAGCATTTAGCGCATCCTGCCCAGCATGGCCGAAAGGCGTATGTCCAAGATCATGGGCCAACGCAATGGCTTCGGTAAGGTCTTCATGTAATTGCAGGGTGCGTGCAATACCTCTTGCTAACTGGGCCACTTCCAAGCTATGGGTTAAACGAGTGCGAAATAGATCACCCTCATGATTCACAAATACCTGCGTTTTATATTCTAAGCGGCGAAATGCCGTAGAGTGGACGATGCGGTCACGATCACGCTGAAAAGCATTACGTGTACTAGAGGGCGGCTCGTCAAATTGACGTCCGAACGATTGATCGGGGTGAGCAGCGTAGAGAGCAAGTGGTTTCATAGTCAGGAAAATGCTTATTCTTAAATTGATCGTAAGGTGCAGTCTATCGGAATCTTTAGATAGGCAAGGTTTTTAATCACAAGTAGTGAGTAAGGTATCTCTTAATTGATCGGCTGCGTAATCACTACTGATCACCGCTTTGCCGATGCCTTGCTGCAACACTAATCTAATTTTTCCGTCTTCGACCTTCTTATCGTGACCCATTAAATCGAGGTAACGCTCCACGCCTAGATTGGGTGCGACAATAGGTAGATTAGCGGCTTGCAGAATGGCGGCAACCCGTGCTGAGTCGGTTGCAGTCAACCAGCCCAATCGTCTGGATAGGTCTGCGGCTAATATAGTGCCAGCCGCTACTGCCTCACCATGCAACCAAACCCCATAACCCATCGCGTTCTCAATAGCATGACCGAAGGTGTGGCCTAAATTCAGGAGGGCGCGATCCCCTTGCTCGCGTTCGTCTAGCGCCACCAGTTCCGCCTTATTTTGGCAGGAACGGTAAATGGCGTAACTTAAAGCTTCTTCATCCTGTACCATAAGGGACGCAAGATTGTGTTCTAGCCAATCAAAGAATTTAGTGTCGCGCATTAACCCGTATTTAATCACTTCAGCCATGCCCGCTGAAAACTCTCGTGGGGGTAAAGTCTTTAATGTATCGATGTCAGCCAACACTAACTGAGGCTGATAAAAAGCCCCAATCATATTTTTACCTAACGGGTGATTGATGCCTGTTTTTCCGCCCACTGAAGAATCCACCTGCGACAGCAACGTAGTCGGGATTTGAATAAAAGGAACACCACGCAAATAGGTTGCAGCTGCATACCCAGTTAGATCACCAATCACACCGCCGCCCAACGCAATTAGGGTAGTACTGCGTTCACAACGATTCTCTAACAACGCATCATAAATAGTATTCAACGTTTGCGTGTTCTTATACGCTTCACCATCGGGCAAAATAATGGATAGCACCTTGACGCCAGCTGCCTCTAAACCGCGAGTCAACTGCTCTAAATAAAGAGGGGCCACTGTGGTGTTAGTCACCACGGCAACCTGCTTGCGTTTAAGGTAAGGCAAAATTAAACTTGCGTCAGACAGCAAATTGCGGCCGATATGAATGGGGTAACTTCTACCAGCGAGCTCTACTTTAAGTGTTTTCATATTTAAGACGCGTTTGATTGTTGTGGTGGATTGGCTGACGCACAGTTGGCCGCTAGATTTTGTTGATTGAGCAGATGCTCAATTTCATTGGTAATTTCAGCCGCTGACTGCACCCCTGTATCTACAATAAAATCTGCCAGCTTGGTATAAATAGGATCACGCTCATGGTGCAACTCCTCTAGCTTTTGTCGCAGATTACCGCCTTGTAATAATGGGCGTGTTTTATCATTGCGGGTGCGATGCCACAAGTCATTGACACTAGCACGCAGGTAAATCACTTTGCCATTGCCCTTAAGGAAGCGTTGATTATCTGCCAGTAACACAGCGCCACCACCGGTAGCCATGACAATTGGGTGCAATTGGCTCAACTCTTCAATAATAGCCGCTTCACGCTTACGGAAACCTTCTTCGCCTTCCAGCTCAAAGATTAATGGAATTTTAACGCCCGTTTTACGTTCGATTTCAAAATCGGAATCATAAAAATTCAGTCCCATTTGCTTGGCAAGTAAACGGCCAATCGTAGTTTTTCCAGCGCCCATTAGGCCGATAAAATAGATATTGTTCAATTATATTTACCTTAATTTTTTAATGCGCAATGCATTTAGCCTAGCTTTAAGTTTTATTTACTTAAAGGTTAGCTCATGCAAAGCTCATCATTCTCCTCTTAGACATTTTATGACATTCTCATCACGTTGTCAGATTTTGCCTATTTTAATCCCTCAGAATAGGTCATTCTGCACAGAAGGAACGGTTAAGTAATATCAATCCGTCATTTTACAGGGCGAAAAAAATCAATTCTCTGGTTTTATTTCATGGTTTTTTCGCATACACACCCATACCAATTTATAATGTTTCAAACTCATTATCAATAGCGAAATCATATTTCCATGAATCCAACTAAATGGTGGCATTACCTATTACTGGCAATCACTGTGGGCACTCTATCTGTTGTGGCTTTGGTGTGTATTGCTACTGTGCTGATTTACCCTACGCTACCCTCACTCGACACCTTAACGGACTACAACCCTAAACTACCATTACGGGTTTATTCAGAAGATGGTTATTTAATTAGCGAGTTTGGTGAAGAGCATCGCGCCTACGTCAAAATTGAGAATGTGCCGAAAAACATGAAGAACGCGGTGATTGCTATTGAAGACCGCCGTTTCTACCAACATAATGGTGTTGATTTACAAGGTGTAATGCGCGCCGCAGTCACCAATCTTCTTGGAGGTGCAAAAGAAGGTGCCAGCACGATCACCATGCAAGTGGCACGTAATTTCTTTTTATCAAGCGACCGTAATTTCAAACGCAAAATTAATGAAGCCTTACTCGCTATTAAAATAGAGCATAGCCTCAGCAAAGAAAAAATTCTTGAACTCTATATAAACCAAATTTATCTTGGTCAGCGCGCTTATGGGTTCGCTGCTGCTGCACAGGTCTATTACGGCAAGCCTCTCGACAAACTAACCCTTGCTGAAACTGCAGTACTGGCAGGGTTGCCAAAGGCACCATCTGCTTACAATCCATTTGTAAATCCTAAGCGTGCAATCACACGACAAAAACAAGTACTGCATGACATGTACCTCTATGGATTTATCGAAGACAAGGCCTATCAAACCGCATTAAAACAAACGTTGCATTTTAAGGATTCAAAACAATCACGAGACTTGGCGGCTGACTATGTAGCCGAAATTGTGCGTGCAAACCTCTTTGATAAGTATCAAGAGGCAATTTATAACAGCGGCATCAAGGTATACACCACCATACGCAAAGCCAATCAAGAGGCTGCGAATGCCGCTATCAGACAAGGTGTTCTCGACTACGATATACGCCACGGCTATCGCGGCCCAGAAAAGCTTTTGAATATTGCGGGGCTAGACGACTCTGATCAGAAGACTACGATCGAAAATGTGTTGGATGAAACTGAAGAATTTAATGGTTTTATGCCAGCTGTAATTACTAAAATAACACCCAAAGCAGTGCGAGCACTAGTTAGAAGTGGTGAGGAAATTGAAATCGTTGGCGACGGTCTTCAATTCGCACAGAAAGCCCTGTATGAAAAAGACCCCGCCAAACGTACATTAAAAATAGGGGCTCTGATTCGCGTATTAAAACAAAATGATAGCTGGCGCATTGTGCAGCTGCCCCAGGTTGAAGCTGCCTTGGTTGCGCTTGATCCTGAAAATGGTGCCGTACGGGCCCTAGTCGGTGGTTTTGATTTTAATCGCAATAAATTCAACCATGTGACTCAAGCTTGGCGTCAACCTGGGTCAGGCTTTAAGCCGTTTATCTACTCAGCCGCTTTAGAAAAAGGATATACGCCAGCAAGTATTGTTGAAGATGCGCCACTCAATCTCACTGCAGCACAAACGGGCAGCAAGGAGTGGTCACCACAGAACTATGAAAATACGTTTGAAGGGCCCATTAGCCTAAGGCAAGCCTTGGCTCACTCAGTGAATTTAGTGGCCATTCGCGTGCTGCAATCCATCGGGGTAAGCTATGCACAAGACTACATTACTCGCTTTGGTTTTGAAGCTAAAGACCATCCCCCTTATTTAACCATGGCACTTGGGGCAGGTTCGACTACCCCATGGAAAATGGCCACCGCTTATGCAGTGTTCGCCAATGGCGGTTATTTAATACAACCTAATTTAATCGCCAAAATTGTTGATAAGGACGGTAAAGTCCTGTCACAAACCAAGCCCATCGTTGCTGGCACTGACGCGCCTCGTGTCATCGATGCTCGTAATGCCTTTATCATGAACTCTATGTTACAAGAGGTTGTGCGGCGAGGGACTGCTACCCGCGCGCTGGAACTTGGACGCTCTGATTTAGCAGGTAAAACTGGCACGACCAACGACCATATTGATGCTTGGTTTAACGGTTATACGCCGAAACAAGTGGCAGTGGCTTGGATAGGATTTGATAAGCCACAAACCTTAGGGCGGAATGAAACAGGTGCTGCCGCGGCACTGCCTATCTGGATGAAATATATGGCGACCGCACTTCGTAGCGAGCCTGTGGTTGAGATGCCGATACCCGACGGCGTCATGGCCATTAAAATTAATCGAACAACAGGCTTGCGCTCTGATAATGATGAAAATTCAGTCTATGAGTATTTCTATCATGAAACACCACCATCTGAGGTTGCTGGGCAGCAGCCTGGCAATGAGACTAGCGTAACAGATTCGTTGCTTGGTCAAGCACAGCACATATTACAACCCGTTAAACCTTAGATTAGTACCCGAAAATCCAAGCAGCACGTTCAATGTGTGCGACATGGTAATGAATAAGTGATGGCTAAAGATAATTCACAACAGATACGAAGCATGATTGCCCAAGTCGCAGCCCGTATGATGGCGGAGGAGGGGATTTCCGATTTCGCGTATGCCAAAAAAAAAGCGGGTCGGCAATTAGGGGCGGGTGAAAATAGCACGCTACCATCTAATGCCGAAGTTGAAGCAGCACTAAAACTTCACAATGCGCTATTTCTAGGCGAAACACAGCAAGCTAACTTACTTGAACTACGAAAAAAATCCTTATTCACAATGCAGTTACTGGAAAAATTTAATCCCTATTTAACCGGCGCAGTGTTAGATGGCACGGCGGGATTGCTGGCTGAAACACATATCCACCTATTTACAGATAGCGCTAAAGACGTGGAAATGTTTTTGCATAATCAGCAAATTCCCTTTGAAACGGGTGAAAAATCTTACCGGGTGGCGCAAGACACTAAGCGCGATAAGAAGGGTGATCATCGCAAAACAGTACCTAAGCTTACCCTGGAAACGGATAGCGGTTTAATTCACTTAAGTATTTTTATGGTAGATGATATCAGGGTGGCGAACCGACGCCCTACCGATGAAAACCCGCTGGAGCGTCTGGATATTAACGGCTTAATTGCCTTACTAAAGTAATGATTTAAGTACTACGTAGCCAACGTGCAGCATCCATCGCGTAGTAAGTCAAAATAGCGTCAGCGCCAGCACGCTTAAAAGCCAATAAACTTTCCATAACGCTGGCCTCTTCATCTAACCAGCCATTTTGTGCCGCTGCTTTGAGCATGGCATATTCACCGCTGACCTGATAAGCAAAAGTCGGCACGCCGAATTTATCTTTTACCCGACGGACGATATCCAAATAGGGCATGCCCGGTTTGACCATCACCATATCAGCACCCTCGTCAATGTCCTGCGCTACTTCTTGCAGCGCTTCATCACTGTTGGCGGGGTCCATTTGGTAAGTATATTTATTTCCCTTACCTAGATTGGCCGCCGAGCCTACCGCGTCACGAAATGGGCCATAAAATGCTGAAGCGTACTTAGCGGAATAAGCTAAAATTTTAGTATGAATATTTCGTGTACTTTCTAGAGCCTCTCGGATTTGACCGATACGGCCATCCATCATATCTGAGGGCGCCACGATATCAGCTCCTGCATTAGCGTGAGAAACCGCTTGTTTCACCAACACTTCGATGGTTTCATCATTAAGCACATAACCAGTATCGTCAATGAGGCCATCTTGGCCATGGATAGTATAGGGATCCAAAGCCACATCCGTAATCACACACAACTCTGGAAAAGCCGCTTTCAATGCAACCACTGCACGTTGCACTAGCCCATCAGGGTTATAAGCTTCTGCTGCGTCTAGGCTTTTAAATTGAGCATCAACCACTGGAAATAAAGCGACAGCTGGAATACCAAGCACCACGCACTCGGCGGCCGTTTTTAACAACAGATCAATACTTTGACGTTTAACGCCAGGCATAGAAGCGACTTCTTCTAAGCGATTGAAGCCATCCAACACAAATACTGGGTAGATTAAATCATTACAGGTCAGCACATTTTCACGCATTAATCGACGTGTAAATTCATCTTTACGCATACGACGTGGGCGGTTGTAGGGATAGCTCATGATCAATTCCTTATTTTTTCTTAAGTCTTAAGCAAAGACTTTTGCTAATTCAACACCCGGCTCAGCTTGACGCATAAACGCCTCGCCGACCAAAAATGTATGTACATTATTTTGACGCATCAGCGCCACATCTTGCACACTAAAAATACCCGATTCAGTCACGACGATTTTATGGGGTGGGATACGTGCCAGTAATTGCAAGGTAGTTTCCAGCGTCACCTCAAAGGTACGTAGATTACGGTTATTAATGCCCAGCAAAGACGTATTTAATTGTAGGGCTAAATCCAGCTCTTCACCGTTATGCACTTCCACCAATACGGCCATTCCCAAACTATGGGCCACTTGCTCCAGCTCACGCATCTTCGGAAGATCAATGGCGGCCGCAATCAGCAAAATACAATCTGCACCCATGGCACGCGCTTCATAGACTTGATAAACGTCAATCATAAAATCTTTACGCAACACTGGGAGGCTACAGGCAGCACGGGCTTGTTTCAGGTATTCGACTGAACCCTGAAAATACTCGATGTCAGTGAGCACTGACAAACATGCAGCGCCTCCAGCAGCGTAGCTCTGTGCAATTTCTTCTGGTTTAAAATCAGCGCGAATCACACCTTTTGATGGGCTAGCCTTTTTAATTTCAGCGATCACCGCTGATTGATTTTGGGCTATTTTTAGACGTATGCTAGCAATAAAATCACGCACTGGATTATTAATCACTGCCGCTTCAGCTTCAGCCTTAATCTGCGCTAATGGCTTGATAATTTTTGCTGCCGCAACTTCTTGTACCTTAGTGGCAATAATTTTATTAAGTATATCTGACATGATTTTTGGTCTATAAGTAATTGATATTATGTGCGCTACGCCAACAGCATTATTAAAACATTAGCTAACATCTTTAATGTGGCGCTCATGCGTTAGTCATTGTGATTAACTGATTTAACTTTTGAAGCGCATTGCCGCTATCTAGCATGCTGGCCGCGATGGTAATACCCTGCGCTAAATCAGGGGCCAAGTCAGCCACGTATATAGCAGCCCCTGCATTCAGTAAAACGATGTCTCTTGCTGGCCCCATTTTGCCTGTTAACACACCCAGCAACATCGCCTTAGATTCCTCAGCGTTTCTTACCTGAATAGTAGACAGTGCATGTAGCTCCAAACCAAATTGTTGTGGGTTGATGATGTACTCTTTGATCTCATTATTTTTAAGTTCAGCTACAAAGCTATCCCCAGAAAATGAAAGCTCATCCATCCCATCAGCACCACACACGACCATCACATGCTCACTGCCAAGCTGCTGCAATACATGGGCTAACTTACCCGTTAAGGCGGAGGAGAACACACCCAGTAGTTGTCGATTGGCATTTGCTGGATTAGTCAGAGGACCAAGTAAATTAAATAGGGTTCGCACACCTAGCTCACGACGTACCGATGCAGAATGCTTCATCGCACTATGATGATTAGGCGCGAACATGAAACCTAACCCTATCTTATCAACGCAATGCGCTACCTGCGCCGCAGTTTGTTGAACATTGACCCCTAAGGCTTCAAGAACGTCGGCACTTCCACAGCTAGATGACACTGATCGGCCACCGTGTTTAGCGACCTTTGCCCCTGCCGCGGCTGCCACAAACGCACAGGCGGTCGACACATTAAAAGTTTGAATGCCATCACCACCGGTACCACAGGTATCTATTAGGTGGCTTCGATCGGTAATATGGACTTTGGCTGACAGCTCACGCATCACAGTCGCAGCGGCAGAAATCTCATCCACCGTTTCACCTTTAATTCGCAGTGCCACGAGCAAAGCTGCAATTTGAGCTTGGGTTAACTCGCCGGCCATGACCTGGTGCATGATGCTCAACATAGAATCATGGCTTAAATCATCGCCATTGACCACTTGATTAAGGAGTTGTGAATACGACACCCGATTACTCTTTCAAGAAATTATTTAACAAGGCATGTCCATGTTCGGTCAGTATCGATTCTGGGTGAAACTGCACGCCTTCAACACGCAAAGTTCTATGGCGCACTCCCATAATTTCACCATCATCAGTCCAAGCTGTAATTTCCAAACAATCCGGCAAGGTATCTTTTTCAATCACTAATGAATGATAGCGAGTCGCAGTAAATGGATTCGGCAAATCTCTGAAAACACCGAAATTATGATGATGAATTAAGGACGTTTTGCCATGCATCAGTTGCTTGGCATGCACAATATTCCCACCAAAGGCCTGGCCTATACTCTGATGACCAAGGCATACCCCCAGCAAAGGAATTTTTCCAGCAAACTCTTTAATTAAAGGCACGCTAATGCCGGCCTCGTTTGGGGTGCATGGACCAGGTGATATGACAATATGCGTAGGTTTTAGGGCAGCAACTTTAGCTAAATCAATCTCATCATTACGATACACCTGCACTTCTTGACCTAACTCAGCCAAATACTGGACCAAGTTATAGGTGAATGAATCGTAGTTATCTATCATTAACAGCATGCTATTTCCCAATGCATAGTAAATATGGCGCCTAATTCAACATGAAGTAGGCTATGCGAAAACACTCTCATGCCATTTTACCTAGCCCCTACTTGATTGTATAGGCAAAATGCATTCGGGTAGGAATAGATTAAGGTATCGAGTCATTCCGAGCTAGGCGGAAATCTGGAGAAAATAGAGGCCAAAAATAGCCAAGCTTGATCCATTGGGCCTGCTGTATTGCATTTTGACCTAATGACTCCCATGTCGATTTAACCGCAATAGCAGCACTGGCAGCGGCGTCATTAGCTTTTTCAGCAGCCTTAAACATCAAGGGCAACATTAAGCTGGCGAACACCAATACTAGCACCAGTAAAGTATCGAAAATTTGTCCAAAAAAACCTTGTTTAGGCGGGATGTAGTTTTTTTTCATAGTATTCTCCTAGTGCTTAATTTTAGTGGCACGATTAGCATCAAAATGCTTGATATCTAAACCGTAGATGAAATCCTTGTCTTCTTTAAAATGTTTTGTCATAGCAAATACGGATGCTGTGTTGAAAAGCATCAGCATAAAGCTCGCCATATAGAGAACAAGACGAATATTAGAGTCTTGCACGATGCCAAGAATGGCGATTAATACAAAAATTACTGCAGCCCATAGCAAAGCAACATCAAACCAAGCCATTAAGCAGTCGCGCTGATACATTTCATGCATTCTTATTTCTATACTATTGCTCATTACGCTCTCCCCATCTATTAAAAAAATTAAAAAAATACCCTTAATTGAGTAGTCACCAAAAAGGGAGGCATAGCTCAAAACGATTGGTACGTGCGACTAAAAAATTTCTTAAATGCCGGTGCAGAGAAAATAAGTCTAGTAAATACAAAAAAAAGGGAGCTTATGCGCATTTAATATGAACAATTTTTTTACCAAAATTCGGTAGTTGGAGGTCGAGTCCGCTTCTAAGTAAAAATCATTATTCATTGCACATAAGCTCCTAAAACCCAAGTTTCTGGGTGGAGTTAAAGGGTTTTAATAATCTAAAATTTAGTGACTCCTGGTATCCAACTAGTCCCTGCCAACGGCACTTGTGCCATGGCTGAAGCTTCGATAGTTAGCGCCACTAAATCTTCTGGTTCAAGATTATGTAAATGTGACTTACCGCAAGCACGTGCAACCACTTGCGCTTCCATGGTTATAACCGCAATATAGTTAGCCAAACGATGGCCAGCTTTAATCGGATCCAAGCGTTTCATCAGCTCTGGATCTTGCGTAGTAATTCCAGCTGGATCTTTTCCTTCATGCCAATCATCATATGCACCAGCGGTAGTACCTAATTTCTGGTATTCAGCTTCTAGATGTGGATCATTGTCACCCAGGGCAATTAATGCAGCAGTTCCAATAGCTACAGCATCTGCACCTAAAGCAATAGCTTTAGCTACATCAGCACCGTTGCGAATACCGCCAGAGACAATTAATTGCACGCTGTTTTTACCGTTACGGTACACACCTAAATCTTGCAGTGCTTTTACCGCTGGGCGGATTGCAGCTAGAATTGGTAAACCAACGTGCTCAATAAACACTTCTTGAGTTGCGGCTGTACCTCCTTGCATACCATCCAACACCACTACATCAGCCCCAGCTTTAACTGCAAGTGCCACGTCAAAGTAAGGTCTCGTTGCACCAATCTTTACGTAAATTGGTTTTTCCCAGTCGGTAATTTCACGCAGCTCAGCAATTTTAATTTCCAGGTCATCTGGACCAGTCCAATCTGGATGACGGCAAGATGATCGTTGGTCAATACCTTCTGGCAGGCAGCGCATTTTCGCTACGCGTTTAGTGATCTTCTGACCTAACAACATACCACCACCACCTGGTTTTGCGCCCTGACCGATGACTAATTCAATGGCATCGGCTTTACGTAAATCGTCAGGGTTCATACCATAACGTGACGGCAAGTATTGATAAACTAAAGTTTCTGAATGACCGCGCTCTTCCTGCGTCATGCCACCATCCCCTGTAGTTGTACTGGTACCGGCAGCAGTGGCACCACGGCCCAATGACTCTTTTGCAGAGCCTGATAATGAACCAAAGCTCATACCAGCAATCGTCACTGGCGTTTTAAGATGGATAGGTTTTTTGGCAAAACGCGTGCCTAAAACTACATCAGTACCGCATTTCTCACGGTAACCCTCTAATGGATAGCGACTGACTGAAGCGCCTAAAAATAGCAGGTCGTCAAAGTGCGGTAACTTGCGTTTAGAACCAGCACCGCGGATATCGTAGATACCAGTTGCTGCCGCACGCCTAATTTCTGAATTTGTATATTCGTCAAAAGTAGCTGAATAACGTGGCGTCGTTTGTGGTGTTTTATGCACTACGTCTTTTGTTTTATCGTCGCTCATTTTAGTATGCTCCTGCGTTATCAACATGGAAGTGGTAAAGGGTACGTGCTGAGCCATACTGCTGGAAGCTATCTGGATTCACATTGGCATGTCCTGCTTTAACCAACAAATCTGCTAATATCTGCCTATCTTCAGCGCTCGTTGTTTTCTTTTCACAATCTGCACCTAAGCTTTTTACTTTTCCTCGTACAAATATTTTTGCTTCGTAAATTGAGTCGCCGAGACCTTCACCGGCATCACCCAAAATCACAAAGTTACCGGCTTGTGCCATGAAAGCAGAGAAACTACCTACTGAACCACCTACAACCACATCAGCACCTTTTAGTGCAATTGCAGTTCGTAGACCTGCATCGCCATCAATAATTAGTAGACCACCGTTCGCTGTTGCCGCCGCCGCATTAGAAGCAAAGCCTTTTACATGCACCACGCCTGACATCATATTCTCAGCCACACCGCTACCGGCACTGCCTTCAATAGTGACTTTAGCAATTTGGTTCATACCTGCAGCGTAGTAACCCGCATGGCCTTTAATGGTTATGTCCAGTTCTGCTTTTAGGCCCACGGCAATGTTATGGGCGCCGTTTGGGTTTTCAATAACGATTACTTTTCCATTCAGACTACTTGCATCGCCGTGAAGAAATTGATTTACTTCACGTAAAGGTTTAGTGTCCAAGTCAAATTTTAGAGTTTCCATACATACATCTCCATAGGTGATGGTTCAAACACCTTTGCATTTTTAATATCAGGCAGATGCGCCAATGAGCGGAATTCTGAAGCAATCGCTACATAATCATCGTGTTCTGCAATAATGGCTGGCTTACAACCGAATGGGTCTCGTACCAAAGCAAGTTGATTGCGTGTACCCATTAATAAAGTGTAAAAGCCATCAAGCTCTTCAAATCCATGGTGTAAAGCAGTTTCAAGGTCAGCGCCCTCACGCATACGCCATTGCAGGTAACGGCAAGCAGCTTCAGTATCGTTGTCTGTTTCAAACTCAATACCTTGATATTCAAGTTTGCGTCGTAAGCTATTTGCATTAGATAAAGAACCGTTATGCACTAAACACCAATCTTCACCGGCAGTAAATGGATGGGCATGGGCTGGCGTAATAGCCGATTCAGTTGCCATACGTGTATGACCAACTAAATGGGTGCCTTTAAAGTTTTTAAAGTCATAACGTTCTGCTACTTGCGCTGGCGTACCTACGTCTTTGTAGATATCCATTAACTGGCCTACTGATAAAAGGTGCAGTTGTGGATAGTGTTCTTTTAGCCAACTTTTAACTGTGGCTGGCTCTAAGTTTGTGGTCAATACGGCATGGTTGGCCTTAGGTTCTACCTTAGCTTTTATGCTTAAATGTTTTTCAAAATCATGTCCTAGCTTAGTCCAGTTAAAATCAGGCGTACCTGAATATAGGCTAAATTTTCTTTGATCGCCGCTAACTGGCTCGCCAAACATCGCTAATCCAGCAGAGTCTGGGCCACGTTCTGTCATACCGATCAACATGGGTAACATGAGCTCACCAATTGAGTCACGCATCTTAGGGTTTCTTACTAACAATCCAACAATTCCACACATAGTTTTCTCCTTACAAATTTTTAGGTTTTATCGCAATAACTAATAGTTAAATTAGCAATTAGAAAAACTCAACATAACGATTAATTTCCCAATCTGAAACGTGGCGTTGATGTTCCATTGCCTCAGCTCGTTTTAGCTTGAGAAACTCTTCTGAAAGTGCATCGCCTAATGCATCACGAATCACTTGATTACTTTCTAACTGGTCTAAAGCCTCTCCCAAGCTTTGTGGCAATATACCAATACCTTGCTCGCGCATTTGCGTTGGTGATAAATCATATAAATTATTGGCATGGCCAGCGCCTGGGTGTAACTCACGCTTAACACCATCCAAACCTGCCGCAATTACTGCTGCTGTCGCCAAATATGGGTTACAACTTCCATCAGGCAAACGTAACTCTAGGCGGCCATATGGAATACGTACCATAGTTGACCGGTTGTTATTGCCGTATGAAATATACGCTGGCGCCCAAGTAGAACCTGTTAGTGATTGACTTACTACCAAGCGTTTATAGGAGTTAATGGTTGGGCAGGCTAGGGCAGTAATTGCTGGTGCATGGGCCAAAATTCCGCCCATAAAGTGATAGGCTAATTTAGATAAACCATGACCAGTTTTATCGCTATCATCTTCGAATAAGCTTTTCTTTCCATCGCCAATTGACATATGCATATGCATACCATTGCCTGGACGGTTTCCAAAAGGTTTAGGCATAAACGAACAAATCATGCCTAATTCATTGGCAATATGGCTAGCCGCCATCTTGAACATCAGGTAGTCATCAGCACTGCGTAAACAGTCCGCATAGGTATAATTGATTTCAAACTGACCATTGGCATCCTCATGATCAATTTGATAGATGTCTAAGCCTGCAGCAATCAGCGTTTCTGTTAATCGCTCCAAAAATACTGATTGTTTAGACATACTCTTATAGTCATAACAAGGTTTTTGAAGAGTATCAGTTTCATCGTAAGGATGAATCGCGCCTTTTTCATCTTTACGAAGTAATGAAAACTCTGGTTCTAGTCCGGTATAAAGCGTCCAGCCATTTTTGGCTAAGCGGTCAGTTTGCGCTTTTAAAACTACGCGTGAATCGTGACCATAAGGCTTGCCATTTACATGGCCATCGCAAATAATACGAGCGTACCCAGGCTGCCAAGGCATTAAAGTTAAAGTAGATAAATCACCTACCGCCATGTAATCTGGACCGTTAGGAGCAATTCCCATACCCCAAATAGCTCCGCCAGCAAAGCCTGCACCACCTTTAAGTATGCTACCAATATGCGCAGCAGGAACTGACTTAACTTTTGCGACGCCGTGTATATCAACAAACTGCGCCAGCACATACTTCACATTATTATCTTTTAAGAACTTTTTTGCTTCTTCTAATGTTTTCATTTATCTATCCCTGAAATCTAAGTTATCTGTAACGCTAGACGTTCTAGTTTTAGTGCTGGTAACTAGCAAGTCCAACTGCCCCACCACCTAATTCAACTGCAATTTTTATTAAAGTTTTCCACATATAAGCCCCATAAGTACCATCACACCAAATTCGATAAACTGGCTCACCTGCTATGGTTTGACGAAGCACAATTGCTGAGATCCCTGCTACTTGAGTCATGATTACATCACTCACCAACACTGAAGATGGTCGCAAATCAAGTGAACATAATTCTGAAAATAAATTAAGCACGGCGCTACCTGACAAGATAAAAGCAGCGTCCGCGCGTGGCACTTTATAAACACCAGCCGAACGTGCAGTAACGCTGGCTAATTTTTGACAAGCATCACCACCAGGCTGATCTTCAACAACGAACTCACTTCCACCTAGTCTTAATACCAAACTTTTTTTATCACTTAACGTCCATGCGTTAGGGTTTGAGGGAATTGCCAACTCATGATCGACTGCCCACTGAGCGGCTTTTGGCCCTTTAAATCCATAACGATGAAAACAACTAACATCGGTTACTCCCAACACTTTTTTTCTGGCCTGCTCTACATCGGGAGTTGAAAATGTCGCAGCGATTTGCATATTATTGACTACCGCCCACTGCACATCATCACCTTGCTGCGCGAGTGCTACTGGTGAAGTTTGTGCATCAAGTTTTAGTGAATTTTTTGTTGATAGTGCTTGCATATCAAACTCCTAATTATTTCTTTAGAAATGGTGTTTTGACTACGGTTGCTGTCACCGATATGCCGCTGTCAGTTCGAATTTGAAACTGCGACCCGATGGCGGTTTTACCTGGGGTGACAAAGGCCAAGCCGATGCTTCGATCAATAAATTTGCTGTAAGCTATACTCGTTATGCGGCCTAGAATTTCTCGGCCCTCTAGTACCAAATTACAATCCATAGGCATTTCACCTTTAAAATTTTCAGCTAAAACAAATGCTACCAGACGTTTTCTAAGCGGCTTTTTTTCCAATATCTGAAGACTGCGTTGGCCAATAAAATACGGCTTATTCATTTTCAACGCCCACTCCGCACCAATTTCAAACGGATTAGTTAAACCATCAGTATCTACACCTGGCATGGCGTGTCCCATTTCTAAACGCAGTAAACGCTGAGTATCACTGCCGAATGGACGGATGCCGTGTTTTTTACCTGCATCTAGTAAGGCTTGCCAAACCTCAGGCAATTGGGCCATTGGTATGTGCATCTCATAGCCAACATCTGAAACAAAGGCAACACGAATCAACCTAGCCTCAACTCCAGCCACCTTACTTTCACGCACACTGCTCATTGGAAAAGATTCATAAGATAAATCTAGATCGGTTAATGTTGCTAAAATTTCGCGTGCTGCAGGACCAGCTATATTGATTGCACCCAAAGCACCTGTGACATTGACTAAACCTAGGTCTAACTGCCACATTTGTTGTGAGCGCTGCATTTCACGATAAACTGCAGCGGCATTGGAGGTACCAATTGAAAGATAAAATAAATCATCGGCCAATCTACTGGCAATGCCGTCATCCACGATTACCCCTGACTCATCAAGTAACATCACGTAGCGGCAACTTCCTACTTTTTGCGTGGCATAAACACCAGTAAAGAATCGCTCTAAAAACTCAGCTGCATCAGCTCCATGTACCTCGATTTTACCGAATGAGCTACCGTCAATAATGCCAACAGTATTGCGCACAGCCATTGCTTCAGCTTGAATGGCATCTTCTTTACTTTGCCCATTAGCTGGATAATAAGCTGCACGCTTCCACGCACCGATATCAGTAAAAACTGCGCCATGTTCTGCATGCCATTGATGTAACGCAGTGAGGCGATGTGAATGGAAACCGCGCCCACCCAAATGCCCAATTGGGGTTGGGTGAAAAAATGGTCTTGAAGTCGTCGTTCCAATTTTCTCCACTGGCAAATCACGGATTTTCGCCAATATACGGATCGCATTCATATTGGAGTGCTTTCCTTGACTTGGTCCCATACCAACCGTTGTAAAGCGCTTCATTAACTCAATATTATCGAAGCCTTCTTTAGCTGCATTCACAAAGTCTTTAATCTGTATATCTTCATCAAAATCGACAAAGTTTTTGCCCTTATCATGCGGCACCATAGGATAAGCATGGCTTGGGCTTGTGCCCATATGTTTTTGCAGTGCATTGTCTGGTGCAGATAACCCTAAGTAACGCAAAGCTGCATTTGCAGCACGCGTACCATCATTGATACGTTGCTCAAGTTCATAAATGCCGTTAACTTTACCTGCAGCAAAAATACCATCAGGAATACGACTAGGTACAAACTGTTGCACACCATAATCAAACTGCATCGAAGTACCTGCTTGGTATAACAATGCCCCTGCTGGTGCCCAGCCTGCACTCATTGCAATTCCATCACACTCTATCGTGATTTTTTTACTGGTGATCGCCACATTTTTTTGTTCATCGTAGGCACAAATAATGGCACCCCGTACACTGGATTTGTCTGATGACGCTAAGGCTTCATACACACAATGTCCCGGGTAAATTTTTACACCACGTTTGGCGACCTCGACAGAAAATGGGCTGGCAACTGTCCGCAAATCAACTACAGCCAATACTTTGGTGCCTGCGTCGATTAAATCTAGGGCGACACGATATCCATAATCATTGGCGGTAACTACTACTCCGTTGTTAAATGGTTTTACACCATAGCGATAAATTAATCGTTGTGCGGCAGAACCTAACATTACCCCAGGCAAATCGTTGTATCTAAATACCGGTGGTTGTTCAAATGCTCCACTAGCAACAATGACGGTTTTAGCACGCACCTTGGTGATGCCATCATTAGCAACAATTGGGATTAAGTGATCTGGGTAATATCCAGCAGCGTAGGCTCCTGTCACTAAATTTATATTGCTGTAACCAGCAACTTTATCTAACAATTCTGTTAACTGCCTGGCCATAGCCAAACTGCCGCCCCGGTTATAACCTAGACTGCCTCCGGCCTGCTGGTTTTCGTCAACGATTGTCACTTCAAGACCAGCTTCAGCTACGATACAAGCTGCGGTTAATCCGGTCGGTCCAGCTCCAATGATTAATACATCACAATGCGTATGTAGTTTCCGTTTTAGAATGCGCGGATAATCAAAGTTCACGATTCCTAGACCCGCCGCTTTGCGTATCACTTTTTCCCAAAATGGAAAAAGTCTGCGCGGCGTGTGAAAGGCTTTATAGTAAAATCCGACAGGCAACAGTGGTGATATTGAATCAATGTAGCTATTCTTATCTTTTTTAACGCCACCTATCGTGTTCACGGCATTCAGCACCATACCTTCTTTGACTAACACCACATCAGCTCGCATGTTGGTATCTACGCCATCGGTTACTAGAATATTGACATCATGATTTGCTAAACTTAATACACCACGGGCACGATGGTATTTAAAGCTACGCCCTAATACTTTTTGGCCAGCCGCCCAAAGTGCACTTGATATCGTATCGCCTTCATATGCTGTGAATGTTTCACCCTCAAAACTAAAATTAATTCTTTTAGTTCGATTAATCCACTCACCATTTTGTTTAGTTGTACGCAGATTCATTTGGCTTGCTCCTGCGTTGCATTAGCATTTGAACTTAGTAAATAGGTGCGTGAGACTTTATCGCTCAACGTGTTACGTTCTGCAATAAACCAAGTACCGCTTGGTGAGTGATACCACCACTCTTTTTTATCGCCAGGGGCACCACTCCGATTGTGAACATAGGCAGCCCATTCTGAGTCGCTACATGTTTTTTGATCTGGAGCATCACGGTACTCACCACCGAATATAAATTCACTTAGTGGCCTAGTGCCATTCATTGGACAGGTAAGAAGTTTCATTGGATATTCCTCTAATTAATAAGTGCGTATCAACGGCCTAATGGCCTACTGATGCAGCACCTTTTTCCCCGGTCAGTTCGTAATCTTCAAAACGTGACAGGCGGAACGAATGAATTAAGTCAGGAGCGCTATCATTAGCGATTGTTTGTGCCATTGTTTTACCGCTAATTGGCGTGGCTTTAAATCCCCAAGTACCCCATCCAGCATCTAAATAGAAACCTTCAATGGGTGTTTTACCCATAATTGGCGCAAAGTCTGGTGTCATATCTGCCATACCAGCCCATTGTCTAACTACTTTGACATTGGCTAAGAATGGGAACATATCTAACATATGGGAAGTGAGTCCTTCCACAAAATCTAATGTAGACCTTGTAGAATGTACTTCGTATGGGTCTAAGGATGAACCCATCACCAGTTCACCGCGTGATGATTGGCTCACATATACATGCAAACTACCTGAAACCAAAATAGTATCTAACCAAGGCTTCATAGGTTCAGTCACACAAGCTTGTAATGGGTGAATAACAATAGGAGTTTCTAAATCAACCATTTCAGTGATTCGTGGCGTGAAACCAGCGACTGCACAAAGCACTTGTTTAGTTTCTATATATCCTTTATTAGTTTTAACCCCACAGACTTTGCCATTCTTAACATCAATTGCCAGTACTTCAGTATTTTGATGTATCTCAGCTCCTAATCGATCAGCTCCTCGTGCATAGCCCCAGGCTACCCCATCATGGCGCGCAACAGATCCAGGTGCATGAAACAGAGCGCCTAGAATCGGCGCTTGGCCACTACAAGTTAAATCAAGCTGCGGACATGCTTTAGCAATTTCATCTGGTCCGACAACGCGACTTTCAACACCTACATGTTTATTAACTTCAGCGCGCCAACGCATGGTGCGCATTGCTGATTCAGTATGTGCAAGTGTGAAGTGACCGCGAGTTGAGTAAAACAGATTGAGATCTAACTCTTCAGATAAATCTTCATAAATCTTAACGCTGGCATCATAAAAATTAACACCTTCTGGTGTTAAGTAATTAGATCGTACAATTGTAGTGTTACGACCAGTATTGCCCCCGCCTATATAACCCTTTTCTAACACAGCCACATTTTTAATACCATGATCTTTAGCTAGGTAGTAAGCTGCAGCCAAACCATGGCCACCACCACCAATAATGACCACGTCATAGGACTTTTTAGGTGCATCGTGTGACTTAAAAAAGCGTGAGGCTGGGTGCTCTTTTTTTATTGCATATTTTAGTAATCTTAATGGCATTTATTAACTCCATTTACCCTAATTTTTAAACTTAATTCTATTGACTCAAGATATGAAAATCAATCAACTTTTTTAACCTACATGAAACACCTAAGTTGTATTTAGCCACATACAATTACTGACTGTCAACACCTTAATGAAACTTTATTAATTAATATGAAACATGTGATAGAGTTGTATGACATTCACTATACTTATTAGTGCGTTAGATAATGTAAATACTAAGTACTACTCCTTAAGTGTAGGTATTAAGCACCAAACCAATATTGGCAAAAAATCAACCTTAAAATTTAACAACTGAGCCATGAATACCACCTTCAATTTAGATTCCAAAAACTCTCCATTGCTAATCTCAATGCCTCATATGGGTAGTATTATTCCTAAGCACATTGCTTGCGACATGACTGCAGAAGCCCTGCAAATGGCTGATGTTGACTGGCACTTGCGACAACTCTATGACATGACAAAGGAATACGATGTAAGCGTAATATCAGCTAACTATATGCGTTATGTAATCGACCTTAACCGATCGCCCGATGACCTGTCTTTGTATCCAGGTCAAGACACCACTGGGTTATGCCCGCTTGACACCTTCGCCAAACAGCCTATTTACAAAATAGGCAAAGAGCCTGAACCTAGCGAGATTAAACATAGGATTGAACAATATTGGCGACCATATCATGTCCAATTGAAAGCTGAACTTGATCGAATATATAGCATTTATGGCATGGTAATTTTGTTGGATGCACATTCAATTGCATCTGAAGTACCGCGATTTTTTCATGGAAAACTACCTGATCTCAATTTTGGTACAGCAGATTCCCAGACTTGTGATGAGTCTCTAGAATTGCATCTTGCACGCACCATGCAGCAGTCCCCACTTGCTCATAAATATAGCCATGTATTTAACGGCCGCTTTAAGGGTGGTTTTATCACTCGCCACTATGGCGTTCCAGCTTTAAACATCCATGCTCTGCAGCTAGAAATAAGTCAGTGTATTTATATGCAAGAAAAATTTCCTTACAAATATACACCAGCGCTAGCAGAGCAGTTACAGCCACTTCTGGGACAGTTAATTGAAACATGTCTTAGTTGGGTTAGTGGGTACAAAAAAAAGCACAGCTAATTTTGCTGTGCAAGTCCTAATTCATAGAAAAGCCTAAACTATAGCTTACCGTCTAGACCCATTTGATAATATTTATGGGTAATTTTATCTTGATTCTCGAGCAACCAGTCTATGTCTGGCTTATTGTTCATTGCCTTATGGATGGCCAATGCTGTCGCTTTACGGTGAATATCAAACAGTATTTTATGATCTAATTTCTCGTCTTTGCTCACCATAGGGTTAAGCCAAACTGAAACAATAATCCCTAAATCGTTGGCACGCTCTTTGGGAATGTCGCCAGCACGCACAGCATCCAACACCCCATTAGCAATTGCAGCCTGAACGGTACCCATTAATATATTAGTGTATTTACTATCTTTAACAGTGACTTTACTCACCATCAAAGTCACTGGCCTTACTTGAATATCGGTATTTAATAATGCAAATACACGCGTATGACCGGCAACTTGATCGCCGGTAAGAGTGGCGATTGCGGTGCCCACAGGCCCATCCAATTCACCAATAATGACTTCCGGTTCTGCAGCAGTGCCTGGAGGTCCACCTGCAACAAGGGCTTCACCGGTACGCATAATAATTCTTTCACTCACAACAATCTCCTTTTAAGGTGAATTGGTATGTAGGTTTAAACATTCACCGAGTTAATGCCCGCAGAACCCCATACCAACATAAATAATTTATATAAAAAACTGACATTTTAGTGTACATCAACTATTATTATCTTAGTGAAACTTTTTCGGTAGTGCGATAAAAATTTTATGCATTACTTTAAAGTGCAAGGACTTAACCCAACTTTTATACTAGAGTACACAACTCTCTTGTAAAATCTGCTTATTAATCATCACTGGACGTATCATGGCTGCCAAAAAAGATAACGAAATTGCCAAAGTTGATATTCAGAACAAATCATTAGTTCGTCATTTAGGCACGACTATTCGACAACTGCGCTTGCAGCATAATCTGACCATCGCCGCTGTATCTGAGAGGGCTGGTATCAGTCGCGGCATGCTCAGTAAGATTGAAAACAGTCTAGCAGCGACCAGCTTGGAAACGCTAGAGCAATTAGCGAATGCCCTAGGAGTGACATTATCTAAACTCTTTCAAAACTACAACTTGCCTATGGGCGCAGCCCAACTGGTTAAGAGTGGAGAAGGGATGGAAGTGGTTAGGCGCGGCACACAAGTGGGGCACACCTACCACTTACTGGCTTACGACCAAGGCCCACGTAAAACTTTTGAACCATTCTTAATCACTCTGGAAGATTCATGCGAGGAATTCCCTGCATTTGAACATCCTGGAACTGAGTTTATTTACATGCTGGAAGGTAAGCTTGAGTATAGAGTTGGCAAAGATACGTTTATATTAAGTCGCGGCGACTCACTAACCTTTAGAGGGCAAATTCCGCATCGTCCAGAAAATAAACTGGAAATGCCTATTAAGTTTTTGGCCATCATCCATTATGACTTGCCCGATCAAAGTACTAGCGAGGACTAACGATGCAAAAGATTAGCTATCATCAGGCTCAAGCTGCAGATATTGCTGACCTAGTTAACTTACTCGCGGATTTATTTAGCATAGAACAGGACTTTAATCCAGATTTCACTAAGCAGAAAAAAGGCTTGGCACTGCTGATAGACAGTCCAAACACAGGTACCATTTGTGTTGCCAAGAACGAAAGTGGAAAAGTTATAGCTATGGTATCCGCACAATTAGTCATTTCAACTGCACAAGGTGCCGCTTCAGCTTGGGTAGAGGATATGGTGGTTGATGTGGCGTATCGAGGTCTTGGTATTGGCAAAAAACTGTTGCAAAAAGCACTAGACTGGGCCAAAGCCAAAGGCGCAACACGCGCGCAATTACTAGTGGATCTGAGCAATACCGAAGCTATTGGCTATTACCAGCATCTAGAGTGGGAGCCGACTCAATTACAGGCTAGACGGATATTTTTGTAAGCAATTACCCACAAAAAAGGGCACTCATTGAGCGCCCTTTTTATCGAACAACTGAATTACTTGTTCATTACGTACATTGTAACTTCAAAACCAAAACGCATTTCTGTAGCAGCTGGTGTAGTCCACATAATAATTATCCTTTTTTATTGTTTAAGTAACGCATCTGCATTACATATTGTAAATCATACGTCTTAGAGCATCGCAGCACACGGGGTACGTCATTAAAAGCACCTCATGATTTTCATTAGTACACAATACCATTTAAACCGAATACTCCTGACTTAACCTTGCCCGCGCAATCAAACCAATAGACACCAATATCACAACACCAAAAATACTAGCGGCTTGTACGATCGGAAAACCAATCTTTTCCATCAATATGTAGAGGCCCACCAAGAGCAACATACTAAAGTTTTCAAAGAAATTCTGAACAGCAACTGCATTGCCTGCCCCAACAGTGGCATGACCGCATTCTTGCAATAACGCATTCAATGGCACTACATAAAAGCCACCAGCAGTCCCAATCAAAATCAATAAGCCTATAGCCATATAGAGATTGGTGCTGTGCGCAAACAATATGATGAGTACGCCTATGCTGATCCCCACGGGTAACACACGCTCTACATTCTTTAAGCCTATAAATTTAGCCGCCATAAAAGCACCCACGGCAATACCAATTGCAACTACGCCACTTAGATTGGCTGGCAAGCTAATATCATTAATATGCAAAGCTACAGGCACCCAAGCCACCAGTAACAAACGTAACGTCGCGCCAGCACCCCAAAATACGCTCCCGCCTAACAGGGCTAGCCTGGCATCCCGATTAACAATAAGTTGGATTAGCACTAGTCGGAAGTGCTGGACTAGCGCATAAGGTGAAAAGGTTTTAACCGACCTAAATGCCGTTAGCTTTGGAATAAGGAGATTCATTAATGCCGCAGCAAAGTAACAACCGCTGACAACGATTAATGCGATCGTTAAATGTTGGCTGGCCAAAAATCCACCTAAGACCGCCCCAAGTAAAATGGCCACTATTGTCGAGCCCTCCATCAAGGCATTAGCTTTTACTAACTGTTCGCGACTTACTAACTCACTTAAAATTCCATATTTGGCGGGGGAATATGCGGCTGCACCAATACCAACCAGGCCATAACTCACCAGCGGATTTAACCCGAGCATCATGGCCGTCGCACCGATCAATTTAATCGTGTTAGCAATCAGCATAACACGGCCTTTAGGATAACTATCCGCAAACGGACCCACAAATGGCGCTAGCAAAATATAAGAAAGTACAAAAAATTCTTGCAACAGTGGAATCTGCCAATTGGGCGCGAATTTCGCCTGTAATAAGGCAATCGCTGCAAACAATAGGGCATTGTCCGCCAGTGCAGACAGAAATTGTGCACAAAGTAAGGGCAACATCCCACGCGTGCCGACAGATTGTTGATCTATGCGCATAAAGAAGCAGACATCAATGAAATGTGAAGTTTAGTCATCTGACTTTGTCGGCTAGCATTTTGGATTATAAATTGCATAGATCTATTGTATTTGAATATCATTCGTCTGACCGCAATATATAAGCTGTTTACTTTTATTGATTTTAAGGTCAATAAAAAGGGCGCTTACGCGCCCTTTTTATTCACTAAGTTGATCTAAAGACTGACCAAACTAGCTATGGTAAGCACGTTCGCCATGCTCAGTTGTATCTAGCCCTTCACGCTCTACTTCTTCACTAACGCGCAGACCGATAACCATATCTACAACTTTGTAAGCAATGTAAGCTACGACACCTGACCACACTAGGGTTGTACCTACCGCCCATGCTTGGCTAGTTACCTGTGCCACCATGTCGTAAGGAGCTACTGCGTTAGCCACATAGTCATAAACACCTGTACCACCTAATGCTGGGTTAACTAGCACACCAGTTCCAAGAGCACCGAAAATACCACCGACACAATGCACACCGAATACATCAAGTGAATCATCGTAGCCAAACATAGTTTTTACTTTAGTTACAAAGAAGAAACATAGTGGTGAAACTAAGAGACCTAACACGATGCCACCCATAGGGCCAACAAAACCACATGCTGGGGTAATTGCAACAAGACCTGCTACTGCACCTGAAGCTGCACCTAACATTGATGGTTTGCCTTTAAAGAACCACTCAACAAACATCCAAGAAGAAGCTGCAGCACATGTGGCTAATAAAGTATTAGCAAATACTAGACCCGCCGCACCGTTAGCCTCTAAGTTAGAGCCTACATTGAAACCAAACCAACCTACCCATAATAAAGCTGCACCAACCATTGTTAAGGTCACGCTATGTGGAGCCATTGATTCTTTACCGAAGCCCAAGCGCTTGCCAAGAACAAAGGCACCTACTAGACCAGCAATACCGGCATTAATATGAACAACCGTACCACCGGCAAAGTCTAAAGCACCTTTTTGGAACAAGAACCCAGCCAATGCAGTAGCGGCATCGCCAGCAGCAGCAGAAGTGTAAGCATCAGGACCTGTCCAATACCAAACCATGTGTGCAATTGGTAGGTAAGAGAAAGTGAACCATAAAACCATAAACGCTAGCATTGCTGAGAACTTCATACGTTCTGCAAAGGCACCAACAATCAATGCGGGGGTAATAACAGCGAAAGTTAGTTGGAATACCATATACATGTATTCAGGAATCACAACACCCTTGCTGTAAGTCGCTGCTGTTGAGTCTGGCGTCAATCCCATTAGGAACAAGCGATCCAGCCCACCAAAGAACGGTGTGCTTCCCTGCGTAAAGGCAATACTGTAGCCATAAATAGCCCACAACACACCAAGAACACACGTAATCATAAATGTCTGCATTAACACTGACAACATATTTTTCTGTCTTACCATACCGCCGTAAAACAACCCCAAACCTGGTACACACATTAACAGCACTAATACTGTAGCAGTAATCATCCAAGCGGTATCGCCTTTGTTAGGCACCAACACTGGCGCAGCAACTGTTGCTGCAGCTGGTGCGGCTTCTGGTGCAACGGCAGCAGGAGCAACAACTGCCGATTTATCCACTGTAGGTGTAGCATCTTCAGCAAAGCTATTCGCTGTAAAACCTAAGCCAAAAACGCTGACTAAGGCAAGTATCGAAAGTATTTTTTTCATCATAATCCCCTTATAGCGCTTCCACGCCGGTTTCACCGGTGCGGATGCGATAAACTTGTTCAAGGTTAAAGACAAAAATCTTGCCGTCACCAATTTTGCCAGTGGATGCTGATTTTTCAATCGCATCAACGACTTGATCTAACAAGTCATCTTTGATAGCCACTTCTAATTTTACTTTAGGTAAGAAATCAACCACGTATTCAGCACCACGATATAACTCTGTGTGGCCTTTTTGGCGGCCAAAACCTTTTACTTCAGTTACGGTAATACCCTGCACGCCAATGTTTGACAGTGCCTCCCTAACTTCGTCAAGCTTAAATGGCTTGATAATTGCAGATACAAATTTCATGTTGCTCTCCCGTATATAAGGATGGTTTCGGGTTAAGCGCACTAAGCACTCAACCCATTTAAAAAACTAAGATTAGAAAGTTTTTTGCACGTAAATAGTACCTTGTGCGTTAGCAATATTGCCGCCAACATACCCTGTCTTATAAGCAGCCAAATCCTTACCGTTAGTGTCTGTGTAATAAGCACCAACAGTCACACCATCAGCAAAGGCCTTACTCACGCCAAGCTTCCAATCCGTATAAGAATAAAGGCTATCATTGCTTGCGTTGCCAGAAGTACCACCGGTATATTGTTGGCGACCAACGTGTGCTGTAGCAGTAATGGTATCGGTTATCGGATAATTGGCAGTAATGTCTGCATAATATGTACCACTAGCATCTCTAGTTCCAAAAACGGAGCTCGATGCAGCAACAGAAAGTTTAGCTGTTACCCACTTGTAACTTAATGCGCCATAGACTTCGGTTGTTTCAGCCCTAGTAAATCCAGGATTAATTGAACCAGGATAAACATACTGTAATAAGCCAACATCATAGGTCACATCTTTAATGGCACCACGATACCCTCCATACAAGTCCCATTCAAGACTGGCATTTGTATAAGTTCCACCATCTTCAAGCCAGCTAATATTAGAACCCCACGTGCCTAAGTAGAAACCATTTGGATTAGCATAATCCACGCCGCCTTGAATAGCTGGCTTGTTAGCAGTTTGCGTCAAGCCACGGAAAATGTATTGACTAAATAAACCCACATTGTAAGTAACCTGATTCGCTGGGGCTGGGGCTGCTGCAGCTGGTGCTGCTGGCGCGGCAGCTTCATCAGCAAAAGATAATGTAGGTACTGCAAGTGTAGCTAATACTGCTAAAGATAATAGTGATTTACGCATGTTGCTTACTCCTCAAAAAAACAATAAAAATAAAATTTCGCATTTAACATTAAGCAAGGTGCGTGCCAACTTAAATACCCATTTAAAATCAATCACATAAATATAAATATATCCATATTAGTTTTTTGTAGTTAATCATTAAAACTGCTAAACTACATTATCTATAAAGGAATACATCATGCTTAATTCAATAAAATTAAATGAAATATCTAATAAAATCAGAGAGATGGTCAGCCACTCCCCCTTAGCAGATGCTGAGCACAACTTTGATGCACTATTAAAGAGCGTACTCACCAAAATGGAGCTTGTTTCAAGAGAAGAGTTTGATGTGCAGTCCGAAGTCCTTAGAAACACGCGTCAAAAATTAGAGTTATTAGAAGCTAAACTGGCACAACTAGAAGAGCAGGTAGTCAATAAAGCATAAATTCAACGCGATGCATTTGAATGCTTCGCTCTGTTGGCGACTCACGCCAATGCTATAATTTGTACTTGTATTAAATTTAAATCAAAGTTAGCCCATGCCCCAGCAAATCCATTCTGCCACCGAGAAAATTCTCCGCGACTTATTAGCCCAACACATCTTAATATTAGATGGCGCCATGGGCACAATGATTCAGCAATATAAACTAAGCGAAGTAGATTACCGTGGCACTCGTTTTGCCGACCTTGCAGCACCTACAGGTCAACGTGAATTGTTTGTCAAGGGTAATAATGAGTTGCTAACGCTCACACAACCACAGGTAATCCAAGAGATTCATGAAAAATATCTGGCAGCTGGCGCTGATATTATTGAAACGAATACCTTTGGCGCTACCACTGTGGCGCAAGACGACTATCACATGGGGTACTTAGCATACGAGATGAACGTTGAGGCTGCTAAACTTGCCAAAGCGGCTTGTGTAAAATACAGCACGCCAGATAAGCCTCGCTTTGTGGCTGGGGCCCTAGGCCCGACACCCAAAACAGCCTCCATTTCTCCAGATGTCAATGATCCAGCAGCACGTAATGTCAGTTTTGACCAATTAGTGGCAGCCTATTTAGATCAAGCGCGCGGCTTAGTGGCTGGGGGCGCGGATATCTTAATGGTAGAAACCATTTTTGACACCTTAAACTGCAAGGCCGCCTTATTCGCTATTGACACGTTCTTTGCCGAAAGCGGGCTTCGTTTACCAATCATGCTCTCTGGAACGGTAACCGATGCTTCAGGGCGTATTTTGTCAGGACAAACTGTCACGGCCTTCTGGCACTCCGTGCGTCACGCGAAACCACTCACCATTGGTTTAAATTGTGCTTTAGGTGCAACGCTCATGCGCCCTTATGTAGAAGAGCTCTCAAAAATCGCTGATACTTTTGTCTGTATCTATCCGAATGCAGGGCTACCTAACCCCATGTCAGATACTGGTTTTGATGAAACGCCGGACATTACTTCTAGCTTGATCAAAGAATTTGCTGAAAGTGGATTCTTAAATATTGCTGGCGGCTGCTGCGGTACAACGCCCGCTCATATCAATGCTATCTACAATCAAATTAAAGATATGCCCCCTCGTATTGTTCCGACTTTGCCAATAACTCTCAAACTGTCTGGTTTAGAGCCATTTGTCATTGATGAGAACTCTTTATTTGTCAATGTAGGTGAGCGAACCAATGTCACCGGTTCCAAAGCATTTGCACGTTTAATTATCAATGAGCAATATGATGAAGCACTCACGGTCGCACGTCAACAAGTTGAAAATGGTGCGCAAGTAATTGATATCAACATGGATGAGGGCATGTTGGACGCCACTAAAGCCATGACGCACTTCTTGAATTTAATTGCATCCGAACCTGATATTGCGCGAGTGCCGATTATGATCGACTCTAGTAAGTGGTCAGTCATTGAGGCAGGCTTAAAATGCGTTCAGGGCAAAGCGATTGTCAATTCAATTTCAATGAAAGAAGGCGAAACTGAGTTTCTACGTCAGGCTACTTTATGCAAGCGCTTCGGTGCGGCTATTATTGTGATGGCATTTGATGAAAAAGGCCAAGCTGATACCTTTGAGCGCAAAACTGAGATTTGCCAGCGCGCCTATAATTTATTGGTAGATCGCCTAGATTTCCCGCCGGAAGATATTATCTTTGACCCCAATATTTTTGCCATCGCAACCGGTATTGAGGAACACAACAATTACGCGGTAGACTTTATTAACGCCACACGCTGGATTAAAGAGAATTTACCCTACGCCAAAATTTCTGGTGGTGTGTCCAACGTGAGCTTTAGCTTTAGAGGTAATGACCCAGCACGTGAGGCCATCCATACCGTGTTTCTGTACCATGCTATTAAAGCTGGGATGACCATGGGCATTGTCAATGCAGGCATGATGGGTGTTTACGATGACCTTGCCGCGGAACTAAAAGAGCGCGTCGAAGATGTAGTGCTGAATCGCCGAGACGATGCGACCGAGCGCATGATTGACATTGCCGGCACCCTAGTGGCTGGCGGTAAAAAAATTGCCGCGACCTTAGAATGGCGAGGAACAGAAACTGAACCTACACCCGTAGAAAAACGTTTAAGTCATGCCATGGTGCATGGTATTACTGAATTTATCGTCGAAGATACCGAAGAAGCCAGGCAAAAAGTTGCCGACCGTGGCGGTCGCCCTATTCATGTCATCGAGGGGCCGTTGATGGACGGCATGAATGTAGTCGGAGATTTATTCGGTCAAGGTAAAATGTTTTTACCGCAGGTGGTGAAGTCCGCAAGGGTCATGAAACAAGCGGTTGCTCATTTGATTCCGTATATTGAGGCAGAAAAAGCCGCAGATGAAAAACGCACCGGTATTGTGGCCAAACCTAAAGGTAAAATGGTCATTGCCACTGTCAAAGGTGATGTCCATGATATTGGCAAAAACATCGTATCAGTGGTGTTGCAATGCAATAACTTTGAAGTTGTGAATATGGGCGTAATGGTGCCGGCATCTGAAATTTTAGCCATGGCTAAAGCAGAAAAAGCCGACATTATTGGTCTATCTGGATTGATTACACCGTCACTGGAAGAAATGACGCATATCGCCAGAGAGATGCAACGCGACCCTTATTTCAAAGGTCTTAAAACGCCCTTACTTATTGGCGGCGCCACTACCTCACGCGCACATACTGCACTGAAAATTGCACCATTTTATGACGGGCCTGTCATCTATGTCGCCGATGCTTCGCGCTCAGTCGCAGTCATGCAATCACTATTAACACCAGAACAGAGAGACGCGTACATCGACGAAGTGGCCACCGATTATGAGTTAGCACGCACCCAGCATGCCAACAAAAAAGGTATTCCGCTTCTCACCATAGCGCAAGCGCGTGCCAATAAGATCAAGCTATCATTTGAAGAAAAATCAGCGCCAATCAAACCTAAATTTCTTGGGCGTCGTGAACTTAAGAATGTCGATTTAAGCATACTGGCGCAATACATTGATTGGACACCTTTCTTCCAAACCTGGGATCTAGCTGGGTTTTATCCGGCTATCCTCAGTGATGCCGTGGTTGGTATTACAGCCACCAAGTTACATAATGAAGCGCTGGCCATGCTCAAGAAAATCATTGAGGGACGTTGGTTGAGCGCAAATGGGGTAGTTGCACTATTACCTGCCAACGCCGTGCATGATGATGACATTGAAATTTATACTGACGACACACGTAGTCAAATTGCCTTTACTTACTACGGAATGCGTCAACAAACGGTGAAGCCAGTGATTGAAGGTGTCGCGCGCCCTAATCAATGTTTAGCTGACTTTATTGCTCCTAAAGGAGCGGCCGACTACATCGGCTTATTTGCTGTCACGGCAGGCTTGGGTATAGAAAAACATATACAGAAGTTTGAAGCGGCTCACGATGATTACAGTAGCATTATGTTAAAAGCCTTGGCCGATAGATTAGCCGAGGCATTTGCTGAATATTTACATGAACGTGTGCGCCTTGACTTCTGGGGCTATGCTCCGGATGAGCATTTAAACAAGACCGAGCTCATCAAAGAGCAATATCAAGGCATACGACCAGCGCCTGGTTACCCAGCTTGTCCAGATCATACGGTGAAGCCTGATATGTTTAAGGTGTTACAAGCGGAAGATATTGGTATGCAGCTAACCGAGTCCTTCGCCATGCAACCCGGAGCAGCAGTTTCTGGCTTTTACTTTTCTCATGCCGATGCCAAGTATTTTAGTGTAGATAAAATAGGCGAAGACCAATTGATAGAGATGGCAAAACGTCGTGGCGTGGATAAGGAATATCTGCACCGATGGCTAGCGCCTAATTTATCGTAATGAGCGCTCAAGCACTCAAGACACTGTAATAAGTAAAACACCGGGTAGAAGAAGACTATGCATATTCACATATTAGGTATCTGCGGCACATTTATGGGCGGCATTGCGGTCCTAGCGAAACAGGCTGGGCATAAAGTGACAGGCTGTGATGCAAATGTCTATCCGCCTATGAGTTCGCAATTAGAGGCACAAGGCATAGAACTGATTGAAGGTTTTGACCCAGCACAGATCGCCCTTAATCCCGATATTTATGTGATCGGCAATGTGGTTTCTCGTGGGAATCCATTGATGGAAGAAATTCTTAATCGCGGCTTACCCTACATCTCCGGTCCGCAATGGTTAGCAGAAAATGTACTGCAAGGGCGTTGGGTATTGGCGGTAGCTGGGACCCATGGCAAAACCACCACAAGCTCTATGTTGGCATGGATACTCGAATATGCGGACTTAGCACCTGGCTTTTTAATTGGAGGCGTGCCGCAAAACTTCGGTGTTTCAGCACGCTTACCTGGCATCCCAAAACAAGACCCGCAAAGTCAATCACCGTTCTTTGTAATTGAAGCCGATGAGTATGACACTGCATTCTTTGATAAACGCTCTAAGTTCGTGCACTACCATCCAAGGACTGCGGTACTTAACAATTTGGAATTTGATCATGCAGATATTTTTGACGATTTAGCTACCATAGAAAAACAATTTCATCATCTGGTTAGAACAGTGCCTCAGCAAGGCTTGGTCGTCGCCAATGGAAAAGAAGCGAGCTTGCAACGTGTGATTAATAAAGGCTGCTGGACGCCAGTGGAAATATTCGGCACAGATGCCGACTGGCAAGCAGTCAATGCACAGGGCAATGGGAGCTTTGACGTGGCCTTTCAAGGAAAGATTCTAGGTCATGTTGCTTGGGATTTATTGGGTGAACATAACCAAATGAATGCACTAGCCAGCATCGCCGCCGCGCGGCATGCCGGAGTCACAGCCCAAGTGAGTATTGAGGCATTATCAACATTTAAAAATGTAAAGCGCCGTATGGAAATCGTAGGTGTAGTGAATTGCATAACCCTCTATGATGACTTTGCCCACCACCCGACAGCGATTACTACTACCCTAGCAGGCTTACGTGGCAAGGTAGATAAAGCGCGTATATTGGCTGTGTTAGAACCTCGCTCAAACACCATGAAACTAGGTGTGATGAAGGGCGCGCTACCGAGCAGCTTAGAAGAAGCAGATTTAGTGTTTTGTTACGGTGCCAATTTGGGCTGGGACGCCGCAGAGGCCTTGGCACCGATTAAAGACAAAGCCAAAACTTATGCTGATATCAATCAAATGGTCGCTGATATTAGCGCAATCGCAGAAGCTGGCGACCAGATACTAGTCATGAGTAACGGCGGGTTTGGGGGCGTGCACCAAAAATTAATAAGCGCATTACAACTCAAATTCCAGACTAAGTAATTCAGTTAATTCAAAATGGCCGTTAAAAGGATAGCCCCACTCACTTTAAAACCAGTGCCGTTGTTCGGAAATCACGTTTTTCGCATTGCCATTTGGTTATCCATCTTATTACATATCGCACTATTGAATTTGGCATTTAAGGCCACTATTCCCGAAAAATTTAGCGACTACTCCCCTGTGCTAGAAGTGATGTTAGTAAATTCCAAAACCACCCGCAGCCCAGACCATGCCGATACGTTTGCGCAAGCCAATTTAGATCGTGGTGGTAATACCGAACAAGATCGACAAATGAAATCAGCACTACCCTCGATCAAACTGCAATCTACTGAATTGTTACCAAAACCAACGGCAAAAGTGAATTCTGGCGATCAGGCGGCGGAAAAAATAGCTTTAGTGGCCAAGCCGCAAATGCGAGTCGCCGAACTTGAGAAAACTGCGCGTTCACTGATGAGCCAAATACGTTCAACCTACCAAATTGATTCACGACCAGAGCAACAAGTGGTGGCAAAAAAAACTGAGAATGATCATCAGGACATTAACGCGCCGAATACTCATGACATGTCGGCTACCGCACTAGAAATTGATCATCTAGAGGCGCTTATTTCCAAACAACAAGATGAATATCAAAAACGCCCTAAGCGTAAATTTGTAGGTGCGCGCACTAAAGAATACCGCTATGCCCTATATGTGGATGCTTGGCGGCAAAAAGTAGAACAAATTGGTAATCTTAATTACCCAAAGGCTGCTAGAGATCGCCAACTTTATGGCCAACTAGAAATGACGGTGTCGATACATGCTGATGGCAGCATAGAAAATATAGAACTTAACCGTAGTTCTGGGCACAAAATTCTCGATCAAGCAGCCAAGCATATAGTCGAGCTAGGCGCACCTTATGCCAAGTTCCCAGAGGATGTGCGTAAAGAAATTGATATTTTAAGCATCACCCGCACTTGGACTTTTACCAAAGAAGATAGCCTGTCTAGCGAGTGACCCAATAGATCCATTAAGCTATCATTAATAAATACTCACAAATAACCTAACCTTAGATCCTATGAGCAACTACTTTCAGCACCATATATTTTTCTGCCTCAATGAACGTGAAGACGGAAGCGCCTGTTGTTCCGATAAAGGCGCGACATCGGCATTTGATTATATGAAATCGCGGATTAAAAAATTAGGTCTGAATGGTGAAGATAAAGTAAGAGTAAATCGGGCAGGGTGTTTTGACCGCTGTGGAGAAGGACCCCTACTGGTCATTTACCCACAGGCGATTTGGTACACCTTTGTTGACAATGACGATATTGAAGAGATTATACAAAGCCATTTACTGAAGAATACCTTAGTCTCAAGACTAATGGTTTAGATTGTGGCGCTCAATGCGCAGGCGATGTGTGTAGCAATTTTTTCACTCAGTTGCTGAAGTTCTCCCTCGCTCACTAACCGAGGCTGACCATCGCGCATAGGCTGACCCCAATGCGGATTAGGGAAGTGGCGATCTACTTCAAAACGAGGCACTACATGCCAATGTAAATGTGGCGTTTTATTGCCCAAACTGGCTAAATTGATTTTATCTGGATTAAAAATTTCACGCACTGCCAGCTCTACTGAAAATACAACCTTCATCAAGCGCGCCCGTTCCGCTAGCGGCAAGTCAGTCATTTCTTTAATATGTGCCCGCAACTCTACGCGGCAATAAGCAGGATAATCAGTATCACTTAGCAAAACGACACGGCAAAATTCATCTTGCCACAACAAAGTATCTAGCGTTTCTGCACAAAGCACACAAGCCATTAAGAAGCTGCCAACATACGTTCTAAAGTGAGCTTAGCCAACTGTGCTTCATGCTCAGGTACTTTAATTTGGTTCACCACATTACCAGCCACTAGATTTTCTAATACCCAAGCCAAGTGCTGTGGATCTATGCGCGCCATAGTCGAACACTCACATACAACATGACTCATAAACTGCACCAACTTACCCTGCGCTTTCATATCATTAGCTAAGCGATTGACTAAATTCAACTCAGTACCTACGAGCCATTGTGTATTGGGCGCCGCCTCACTCACCGTTTTTAATATGTATTCGGTAGATCCCACATAATCTGAATTGAGGCACACTTCAAATGGTGCCTCTGGATGAGAAATGACTATGCCCTCTGGATATTGGGCTCTAAATTGCGTAATGTTTTCCAGACGAAACATTTGATGCACTGCGCAGTGCCCTTTCCACAACAGGATTTTTGCATTTTTAATTTGCTCAAGCGTAAGACCGCCCATTGGTAAATCAGGATCCCAAGTAGGCATCTGCTCCAAAGGTATCCCCATTTTATGACCACTCCAGCGCCCAAGATTTTGGTCCGGAAAGAACAATACTTTTTCACGTTGAGCAAAACCCCACTCAATAATCTTAGTCGCATTGGTAGAAGTGCAAACAATGCCTCCATGCTCTCCGCAGAAGGCTTTGAGGTCGGCAGCAGAATTAATGTAGGTAATGGGCGTAATCGTTTCGTCAAAATTAAGCACTTTATTGAGTTCGCGATAACTACGTTCAACTTTCGCAAGATTTGCCATATCGGCCATAGAGCAACCAGCAGCCAAGTCTGGAAGTATTGCGACCTGTTCCGGGCGACTTAAAATATCCGCCACCTCAGCCATAAAATGCACGCCTAAAAACACGATATATTCAGCATCTAAATTTTCGGTATAGCGTGATAATTTGAGAGAATCTCCCGTGTAATCAGCATGTCGATAGACCGCTTCATTTTGATAATGATGACCTAAGATTACCAAGCGTTTGCCTAGGGTTTGTTTGGCGGCAATAATGCGGCGCTGACAGTCGGCATCATCGGCGGCTTGTAAACGCTCAAATTTAATCGGAATACTTTTTGTTGTGGTTTGCATAATCAATCGCTTCAGGGGTTCTATTTAAGGCTGGGTAATATTTTACCAAAATTTGCGCGGAAAGCTTCGGGGTTCAGCCCGGAGATGGATAGCGCGAGCACCGGAGGTGCTCATGATGTTGGTGTTCTCTGATTTTCAACGTATTGTTTAATCACTGACAGCGGAGCGCCTCCGCAGGATGCCGCGAAGTAAGAAGGTGACCACAATACGTTCTTCCAATAACGATGAGTAATGTCAGGACGCTCTTTTTTAAGCATGCGACTCGACACCCCTTTTAAGCTATTCACTAACGTTGACAACTGTACCGTTGGTGAGTATTCAACTAGAAGATGCACGTGGTCGTCTTCCCCATTCATTTCAACTAATTTCACATCGGCTTTTTCACACACTCTGGCGAAATGCTCACGCAATAACTGAATCGCACCTGCGTCCAATACATGGCGTCGATACTTAGTCACAAAGACTAAATGCGCATGCAATGCAAAAACACAATGCCTGCCTGTTCTAATTGCTTGATTTTTATCCATAGACCAATTATAATGTACGCTATGATACGTCGTCAAGCCTATAAATTTCAATTGAAGGCCAATTTATCACAAACTCGCCAAATGCGACGCTTTGCCGGTGCTTGTCGCTTTGTCTTTAATCAGGCACTGGCCTTGCAAAAGGCAAATTATGAAGCAGGCAATAAGAAGCTAAGTTATGCAGACTTGTGTGCTGAGCTATTAACATTAAAATTGAGTAATCCATGGCTTGGCGAATCTCCCTCTCAAACGCTACAACAATCACTAAAGGATTTGGAGCGTTCTTACACGAATTTCTTTGCCAAGCGCGCGGACTTTCCGCGCTTTAAGAAAAAAGGTTTGTCTAGCAGTTTCAGATTCCCGCAAGGCTGTAAGTTAGATCAAGCGAACAATCGCATCTTCCTGCCAAAACTTGGTTGGATACACTATCGCAATAGTCGTGAAGTCTTAGGTGAAGTCAAGAATGTGACGGTGTCACATTCTTGCGGTCATTGGTATATCTCTGTTCAGACTGAGCGTGAAGTATCTGATGCTAAACATCCATCCACAAGTGCGATTGGTGTTGATATGGGAATTGCACAGTTTGCGACATTAAGTGATGGTCATGTTTTTGCTGCTGTAAATAGCTTTAAACAAAAGCAAAAACAATTAGCACGCTACCAGCGTGCTTTCAGTCGCAAAGTGAAATTCAGTCAAAATTGGAAGAAACAGAAAAGCAAGATCGGAAGGTTACATCAAACGATTGCGAATATTCGGAAAGATTACTTGCATAAGACCACCACAATCATCAGCCAAAACCACGCGATGATTGTGATTGAAGATTTGCAAGTAAAGAATATGAGCAAGAGTGCGAGAGGCAATCTAAATAAGCCAGGACGTCATGTGAAAGCCAAATCAGGCTTAAACAGATCGATTCTGGATCAAGGCTGGTTTGAATTCAGGCGTCAGATTGAATACAAGCAAGTCTGGCGTGGAGGTAATGTGCTTGCGGTTCCACCGCAATACACTAGCCAGCGTTGCAGTTGTTGCGGTACAGTATCTAAAGAAAACCGCCAGTCACAAGCGAAGTTTGCTTGTATAGCCTGCGGTTATCAAGCGAATGCTGACGTTAACGCAGCGATGAACATATTAGCGGCAGGACATGCCGTATTAGCTTGTGGAGAGATTGTGCAACAAGACAACTCTGTGAAGCAAGAACTCACTGAGGAGACTTCGCATGAACACGCGTAGCTCGGTAGGAATCCTCGGCATTCATGCCGGGGAGGATGTCAAAACTGAAGACCATGGCGTTCACCCAGTTTGTGCACGGCATCCACATTGGTCCAAGAAAAAACGCGCCCTGCCGCCTCGCGCCAATCTACCCATTCATATTGCACATGTTCATTGGGTGCTAATGTAATGGATAAAGATTGCGGCAAACATAGACCAAAAACGTGTTCAGTATTTTGACTGACTTCAGGCGAATATCGATATCGCCAATGCGGATAAATATCATACACATTAGAGGTTTCCCAGTCTTGCAAATCATACAAATTGGCATCTAAACCAGTTTCTTCATACACTTCACGAATTGCGGTTTGAAGCGGCATTTCCTCCAACTCTAAACTACCTGTGACGGACTGCCAAAAACCTTCTCTATCAGCGCGCTCCATAATCAGCACCTTTAAGTCAATGGTATGGATCAGCACTAGGACTGAAATTGGGGTTTTATACATAGGGTATATTTCTTATTACGCAGACTTAACGGTATTTTTTGCATTAGTGAGATTTTTAGGCAACTGAAACACTACACTTTCTATCACCCCTTGTAACTCTTGCACCTGCGTGACACCCAATTCTTGAAGTCTGCTAATGACTTCTTGCACCAGTATTTCAGGCGCTGAAGCGCCGGCAGAAACCCCAATTTTCCTTTTACCAACTAACCACTCTGCTTTAAGAAAACTTGCATTATCTATCATGTATGACTCAATGCCTTGGTGCTCTGCTACTTCGCGCAAACGATTGGAGTTTGAGCTATTTGGCGAACCGATGACAATGACTAAATCGCAATCTTTAGCCATAATCTTCACAGCATCCTGGCGGTTTTGAGTGGCGTAGCAAATATCATCACTTTTTGGCGCTTGAATTTGCGGAAACTTAGCCTGCAGAGCTTGTATCACCAAGCTAGCATCATCCATAGATAACGTAGTCTGCGTTACGAAAGCTAACTTACTAGGGTCCTTTACGATTAAATTGCACACATCCGCAGGCGTTTCCACTAAATACATTCCCGTATCATGAACGCCCTCGTCAACTTGACCCATAGTCCCTTCCACCTCGGGATGTCCTTTATGCCCTATCATCACGATTTCTAAGCCAGCAGCACGCATTTTAGCGACTTCAATATGGACTTTAGTCACCAATGGACAGGTGGCATCAAAGGCAATTAATCCGCGGGCATCAGCTTCCGCACGTATGGCTTTTGAAACTCCATGCGCACTAAAAATAACGGTGCTACCCCTTGGAATTTCATCGAGATCTTCGATGAATACTGCACCCCTGGTGCGCAATTCATCAACCACAAATTTATTGTGCACCACTTCATGACGCACATAAATCGGCGCACCAAACTTTTCTAGGGCTTGCTCAACAATAATAATGGCACGATCTACCCCTGCACAAAAACCTCGGGGATTGGCCAATAGTACTTCTGGTGATATATCATCTAACATACACAGTTTTCATTCATAAAAATTCACTCAAGGTATAATGCACATATTAACCTAAATCAGGATGTGCTTAAATTTCAAGCATGCTTAAAACATGAAAAATATAACAGCGACTAGCGCTAAAGCTAAAAATACTGCAACCCTATTAATCACCTGCCCAGATAAAAAGGGTATTGTGGCCGCCATTGCAGATTTTTTATACCAACACAACGCTAATATTTTGCATGCCGATCAGCATCAGGATGCAGAAAACAACTTATTTTTAATGCGCGTTGAATGGGATTTAGAGGGATTTTCATTCAATCCGGCTCATTTTTCACAACATTTCGCAGAAGTTAGCAACAGATTCAACATGGAGTGGCAACTTAAACTGTCACAAAAACCGTTACGTGTTGCCATTATGGTTTCACAATATGACCATTGCTTAGCGGATTTGTTGCACCGCCATAAAAATGGCGAATTAATGTGTGATATTCCACTGATTATAAGCAACCATCATGATACTGAGGCGCTAGCTAAATTTTATGGTGTTGATTTTCACTATATTGCCGTGACCAAAGACAATAAAGTCGAGGCTGAAGCGCAACAGTTCTCCTTATTTGCCAAGTATGAAATTGATTTAATCGTGCTTGCACGCTACATGCAAATCCTATCGCCAGATTTTGTGGCGCGCTATCCTAAACAGATTATCAATATACACCACTCATTTTTACCAGCCTTTATCGGTGCCAAGCCTTACCATCGCGCCTTTGAGCGTGGGGTAAAGCTGATCGGTGCCACCAGTCACTACGTGTCTGAAGTGCTAGATGAAGGTCCTATTATAGAGCAGGGTATAGACCGAATTTCACATCGCGATCAGGTTGAAGACCTCATTCAAAAAGGCCGTGATTTAGAACGCGTAGTCCTATCAAAAGCCGTACGTTGGCATATTGAAAGTCGCATTCTGCTTTATGCGAATAAAACGGTTATTTTTGACTAAGCTAGTTTTGGGAAATTAAGGCAACACTTTTTCTAAAGCAAATAAATCAGCGATCACTTCACGAGGTCTAATGAGGTGGCATACGCTATCGTCCACCATCACCTCAGCCGCTCGCGGCCTGGTGTTGTAGTTGCTGGACATACTCATGCCATAAGCGCCCGCTGACATGATCGCCAGCAAATCACCTTCTGCTAAAGCTAGTGTTCTATCATGTCCTAAAAAGTCACCACTTTCACAAACCGGTCCGACGATTTCGTAAATCAACGCTGGGTTTGTGTCATCTGCCACCCGCTCCTGAACAGCGTTAATCTCATGATAAGCATCATATAAAGCGGGGCGCATCAAATCGTTCATCGCAGCATCCACGATAGCAAAATTTTTCGATTCCGTATGCTTCAAATATTCAACTTTAGTCAGCAATACGCCCGCATTCCCGACCAAAGCACGCCCCGGCTCAAATACCAATTTAACCTTACGATTGCCCAGCTTGGCACGCATCGCCATTGCATATTCTTTAAATTCTGGTGGTGTTTCGTCGCTATAACAAATACCAATGCCTCCACCAGCGTCAATATGCTGAATTTCAATGCCCTGTTGCTTCAGTGCATCGACCAACAACAACACACGATCAAGCGCATCTAAAAATGGTGATAACTCCGTTATTTGCGAGCCAATATGGCAATCCACACCATGAATAGCAATATGTGGCATAGTTGCCGCTTGAAGATAAATACTCAGCGCATCTTCGTATGCCACACCAAATTTATTGTTTTTTAATCCAGTAGAAATATAAGGATGGGTTTTTGCATCCACATTAGGATTAACACGTAAAGACACCGGAGCTATTTTCCCCATCTCTGCCGCGACTTGATTAAGTCTTACTAGCTCACTAGCAGACTCGACATTAAAGCAGAAAATTCCAGCCTTGAGCGCTGCCTGCATTTCAGTGGCTGTTTTACCTACTCCTGAAAACACAATTTTCTTAGGGTCTCCTCCTGCCGCGAGCACGCGTGCTAATTCACCACCGGACACAATATCAAAACCAGCACCTAGCTTGGCGAATAAATTCAATATAGCTAGGCTAGGGTTAGATTTCACCGCAAAACATACTAAGTGATCACTACCCTCAAAACCTGCGCTAAAGCGCTCAAAGGCAAGCGTAAGGGCAGCTTTGGAATAAACATAGCAAGGCGTGCCAAAGTCACGGGCAATTTGAGCTAAGCCCACATTTTCGGCATGGAGCGTATTGTTTTGGATGTTGAATGAGTTCACAGAATGGGCTTCAAAATATAAATTTATTGGGTCGGAGTTTGTGGGTATTGCTTCTCTGGGATATACAAAGGGCCTTTGGTGCCGCAACTACTAAGCACGCCCGCAAAAGTAGCTAACAATGCGATGTAAACGAATAGCCTAGCAGTACCTGTTTGCATATATAAAATCCCAATGTCTTAAATCTCAGCCAATTTTAACATAAAGCCTGAGTACGTTTTATTTAGAAATCACCCGTGCGTAGGGATTGAATTATCTAACTTAAGCTATGACTCAAAAAAGTCGATTTTCTATCCAGAATATTTGCTCAACAATTTAGAGGTAATGAGACCATTAATTAATCCAAATAACACGGCAGCGGCTGCGAAAACAGGCACCAAATACGCCACGCCCGCATGTGGAATTAACCATAAACGCACGATCAGTAGCTGCCCGCCAATATGTGCAATGGCCGCCAATATACTCAAAGAAATTGGCCCAAACCAATCCTTGCTTAAATGCTGTAACAACCAAAGAGCAAGCAAGCTGAAACAGGCTCCACTTAAACTTAATACAAAGCTCGGTGCCAAAAATTGACCCAGTAATAAGCTGCTAGCAAATACCCTTAAGATACTGACCCACGCCGCAGTAGCAAATCCATACTGGTACAACACATATAAAGTGACAATGTTGGCAAGCCCCGGCTTTACCCCAGGAAGTGGAGATGGAATCACGGCTTCCAACATATGCAAAGCGATAGCAAACGCGGCAAGTTTAGCGATGCGATGATCATCGACTGTGGTCTGTATTTGCTTAATGTCCAATGCTAATCCTAACGCAATATTCTTAGCTAATAGTTAAGGCTGTCATAAGGCTTAGTTGCCCCTAACAACTCCAAACTCACTTGATTGGGCAAGCAGATTGCCGACTGCCCGGCGTGACTTAACCAAGCTTGATGCACGCAATACTGCCCCTGACAAGGCGATTTTACAAACCGCACTTTGCCTTGCGCAATATTAATGACTGACTCTCCTAGCTTTCCTTGCACATGCACTTCACGCGTCTGATTTAACGAGTAAGTTGCGTAAATTTTATCATCTAGGCGAATTTGCACTTTGGTTGCTTGTTCACTTGACCATAAAGTGTGGAATAAATACAGCACGCCCAATATCGCACTGAGAAGCACCACAAAATCCCCAGGTAAGAAATATTGCTGGTAATGCCTAAAGGACGATGCGCTAAGGGAGCGTCGTATATTGAACACTAGCATCACTCCAATGTATTTTTCTTGCCATGGTTTTTGACAGCATTATATGGGATTGGTCATCGACTAACATATAGTCTTCAATACCAAATGCCTGTGCCATCCTGCTACTTTGTGCTGCACCTGCAATAAAAATAGGTTTAGTCACCACATCTGATAACACACCTGCTTGGCTTTGATTCGTAGCTTGTGGCGGCACCAAAACCGTTACCGACTGCATATGCTGTGACGGGTAGCCGGTACGCGGATCAATAATATGGCAGTAACGTTGGCCATTAATCATAAAGTAACGCTGATAATCCCCTGAAGTCCCAATCGCCCAGCCATCGCCTAACTCTAGGGTCGCCATCGCAACGGGCTTTCGCGGATGTTGTATGCCAACTCGCCATGGCTTATCACCATGCTTACCCAACGCAATCACATTGCCGCCGATATTAATCAACGCATTTTTAACCCCTTGCTGGCGCAAATAGGTTGCAGCAATATCTAGTGCATACCCTTTAGCATAACCACCTAAATCTAACTTTAGAGCCTGATTATTGCTGTAAGCGCTGTTATCTGTCACCACCATATCCATCATGCGCGGGTTGGCCTGAACTAGTGTATGGATTTGTGTAGCATCAATATGGACAGGGGTAAGTTCATCACGCTGAAAGCCCCAAGCGGCGATTAACTTGCCTATACTAGGGTTAAATAAATTGTCAGACTTTTCCGATAACTTACTGATTTCTAGCAACATCTTTGCAAGATCTGGACTAATTGCAATTGGCGTTTTCCCAGCAGCAAATGCGGCATTTAGTTGTCCAATTTCACTCAGGTGATTCTCGCTAACCGGCTTCCAAGCATGTAAACGATTATGCAAATTCTGAAATTCTTGAAAAACGTGATTAGCTAGATAGTTTGCTCGATCATTATTTTCGCCGTAGATAGTGACATCAACCAAAGTGCCGAATACATAACTTTGGCTATGATAAAGGGGTTCCTCAAAGCAGGCACTCAAAGCCCAGCAAAGAGCGACAAGTGCCAGTAACTTAAAGATCTTAGTCATTGATGACTAAATAAGCGTTAACGTCTTACGCTCTAAAGCATCGACCATCAAGCTGGCTGGATTGCATTGCGGCTCCAAGTGCTGGGTTTGCTGCGCAATTTCAACCATACCAGTGGGGCTTGTGACGTTAATTTCCGTCAAATAATCTCCGATGACATCTAAACCAACTAGAAGCAAACCTTGTTGTTTAAGTACTTTCCCAACAACGCTAGCAATCTCCCAATCACGTGGCGACAATAACTGGACAATCCCCGTACCGCCAGCAGCCAAGTTACCACGGGTTTCTCCCGCCTTGGGGATACGTGCTAATGCGTAAGGTAGAGGCTCACCATCAATGACAATAATACGTTTATCTCCCTGAAGAATAGCGGTCAGATAACGCTGTGCCATAATTGTACGTGTGCCAAACTGGGTGATCGTTTCTAAAATCACGCCAATGTTAGGGTCACCTGTAGTCAAGCGAAAGACGCTGGTGCCACCCATGCCATCAAGTGGCTTGACTACAATATCTTGATGGGAAATTAGGAAATCACGAATTAAATCTTGATTGGCAGTGACCAAAAATTCTGGGGTAAATTGCGGAAAACGGGTGACAGCTAATTTTTCATTCCAATTGCGAATGGTTTCAGGATCGTTGTAAACATGTGCGCCTTGCTGCTGCGCAATCTCCAGCAAATAAGTGCTGTATAAATACTCATTATCAAATGGTGGGTCTTTGCGCATCACAATGGCATCAAACTCGGTAGGACTATATTCAGCCTGACCTTCTAGCTCAAAACCATCGGCAGTAAACACGAACTTTTTTGTGAATATTCTAGCCACGTCACCACGAAGAAAAATATCGTACTGCATACTCACGAATAAAGCATGGCGACGTTTTGCCGCCTCACGCATGATTGCCAAGCTAGTATCTTTTGCAATTTTTAAGTACTCAAGTGGATCTAGTATAAATAGAATTTTCATAAGTTCTTTAACTATTAGCTGGGTCTTGTTCTTGCAGTTCCATTGCCGCTGCAACCAATGCCAAGCGCGCTACTACACCATAGGCGTAGAAACGGTTAGGTGCTGCATCAGGGTCACCAGCACAATCGGGTAAGGTACAAGGCTTTTGAAATGCCAATGGCGAGAAATGAGACCCTGGCGCATTTAAATTTTCATCCATTCCGCGCTCGGTATGCACACGGTAAAAACCACCAATTACAAAGTGGTCCATCATATATACAACAGGTTCAGCCACACCATCGTCGATGCTTTCAAATGTGTAGACACCTTCTTGAATAATTACTTCACTGACTTGCAATCCCTCTTTCACCACCGCCATTTTATTACGTGCTTTACGATTTAAATCACGCACATCGTCCGGAGATTTCACGGTCATAATACCCATGCCATAAGTACCCGCATCCGCTTTAACAATCACAAATGGCTCTTGCGTTACGCCATATTCCGCGTACTTTATTTTTATTTTATCTAGCAACTGCTCTACCTTGAGTGCTAAGCAATCTTCACCAGTACGCGCTTGAAAGTCAATCTCTCCACAAGTTTCAAAGTAAGGATTAATAAGCCACTCATCTATACCAAGTAACTCAGAAAATTCGTGCGCCACCTTATTATAAGCTGCAAAATGTTGTGATTTACGACGTGTGCTCCAACCTGCATGTAGCGGTGGTATTAAGTCTTGCTCTAGATTCTTAAGAATATCAGGGATACCCCCAGATAAGTCATTATTAAGCAAGATGGCACAACTATCAAAATCGCCTAGATGCTTATTGAACAACTTAAGCCGGTTGCCTACGCGCACGACTGGCTCTAACAATAGAGGCATTCCACCCTGCGCCTCCAGCGTAGTCGGTTCACTAATCTCTGGAGAAATTGAGCCGATACGTACATCCATACCCGCTTGCCTTAAGATGTTAGCAAGCTCCACTACATTACGTAGGTAGTAAGTATTACGGGTATGATTTTCCGGAATAATTAATAAGCGATGCGCTTCTGGGCAGATTTTCTCCACCGCCACCATCGCTGCGTGAACGCTGAGTGGTAAAAATTCAGCGCTTAGATTATTAAAGCCACCTGGGAATAAGTTAGTATCCACCGGCGCCAACTTAAATCCAGCATTACGTAAATCTACTGAAGCGTAAAAAGGGGCGGCGTAATCTAGCCACTTCGTACGAAACCAATGTTCAATCTTCGGCATGCCATCAAGCATGCTTTTTTCTAGTGATAACAAAGGGCCATTTAAGGCGGTAGTCAATCGTGGGACCATCTGTTTTTCTTCTTTACGATAATTGATCGGGGCACGCCTTGAGCACTACTCTAGTCAGTAAGTTGGTGCGCTTGCGCATCTGCATGGTAGCTACTTCTTACCATGGGGCCACTAGCTGTATTATTAAAGCCCATGGCATCTGCTTCTTGTTTTAATTGTTCAAACATAGCGGGCTCCACATAACGCATTACTGGTAAATGATGGATACTGGGTTGTAGATATTGCCCTAACGTAAGCATGCTGACGTTATGCGCTCGCAAGTCTTTCATCACTTCTAAAATTTCTTCATTCGTTTCGCCTAGGCCTAACATTAAGCCAGATTTAGTCGGCACTTGTGGATACAAAGCGCTAAACGTTTTTAATAAATTCAGTGAGTTTTGATAGTCAGATCCTGGCCGCGCTTGCTTATATAATCTAGGAATTGTTTCTAAATTATGATTCATCACATCTGGTGGAGCATTGCTTAAAATCTGCATAGCGACATCTAAACGACCACGAAAATCCGGTACAAGAATTTCAATCTTTATGTTGGGGGATTGCGCACGCACAGCTCGGATACAGTCTACAAAATGTTGCGCACCCCCATCGAGCAGGTCATCACGATCAACGCTGGTAATGACGACATACTTAAGCTTCATTTGCGCGATGGTGCGCGCTAGATTTTCTGGTTCATTCACATCGGGCGCCAAGGGCTTGCCATGGGCCACATCACAAAATGGGCAACGACGGGTACAAATATCGCCCAAAATCATAAAAGTGGCAGTACCCCCACTAAAACACTCCCCAATATTCGGACAACTAGCTTCTTCACACACGGTATGCAAGTTATTTTCACGCAATATCCGTTTCATTTCTTGATAACGTGAAGAGTCGGGTGCCTTCATTCGGATCCACTCGGGTTTACGCTGCATAGGTTGCGGAATGATTTTAATCGGAATACGCGAGGTTTTCTCGGCATCGATTTGTTTAACACCAGCCACCTTGGCAGGAATTCGCTGTGTTAGAGGTTTGTTGGGACTTACATCAGTCATTTATATTCCATTATTTAACGCCAGTATTAAGATGATTGCTCAGCAATTCAACCAGTCCCTGACCTAACATTTTTGTATCGGCAGCTATGCCTAAATCTTGTGTTTGAGTAACTGCTAATCCCACGTATCCACAGGGGTCTATCGCTAAAAAAGGACTTAAATCCATATTCACATTAAGACTCAAACCATGATAACAGCAATTATTTTTGATGCGTAAACCAAGTGCAGCGATTTTAGCCTCAAGCGCTTGAGTATTGCGCACATAAACACCAGGTGCATCAGCTTTAGAGGTGGCCACGACATCATAATTTTTTAACAGTTTGATGACGGTTTGTTCCAGCAGCGTGACTAAACTACGTATATTAAGATTACGTCGCTTTAAATCTAATAGCACATAAACAATGACCTGGCCGGGACCATGATAGGTAATTTTTCCACCGCGATCTGTATAAACTATGGGAATGTGCTTAGTGCTTGGCAACCTTACCGATTTCCGATTAAGCCCCAAACTATAGACAGACGCATGCTCGGTGAGCCATATTTCGTCACTAGTTGTTGGCGTGCGATCTGCGGTAAATTTTTGCATAGCGTCACAAATCTCTACGAAATCAGTCAGGCCCAAATTTTTCACCACGACAGGCGATTGCATAACCGAATTAATTACTAAAGGGCAAACTTAACGAGAGGGTGACTACTGAGCAGACGATAGATATCGTCTAGCTGCTGCTGTGAAACTACATGCACCGTACAGGTAAGACTGATATAGCGACCGGCAGAACTGGCACGCATTTCGACGTGAGCCGCATTAAAGGCCGGCAGGATAGTTTGAATCAAAGAAATGATGGTCGTACTGAAACTATCTTCAGCGGCACCCATCACCTTAATCGGAAAATCACAGGGAAACTCGATTAATGGTGGTGGTGTGTTTTGATCAATATCTTGAGCCATAAGCTAGTCCGTTTTATTGCATGAGCAATTTAATTGAATCCCAAGCGCGGCCTAAGATTCCAGCAGATTCAATCGTACTCGCGGCAACTAGGGCGCGCTCTTCAATCACTTTACCATTGAAACTAAATTTAATACTGCCAACGACTTGGCCTTTTTTAATGGGCGCAGTCAAAGGGTTATTGCTGACGATTACTGCTTTAACATTGGCATACTCACCTTTAGGTAAGGTGATATAAAGATCTTCAGCTACCGTAGCCACGACTTTGTTTTCTGCGCCTTTCCATAATTTTAGCTGGCTAATAGCCTGCCCTTGTTTATACACTAAACTGGAATCAAAAAATTGAAAACCATAATTAAGCAACTTCTGACTTTCAGTGGCACGTGCAGCATCGTTCGGTGCGCCTAGAACCACTGAAATGCGACGAACACCATCACGCTTAGATGAAGAGATTAAGCAATAGCCAGCAGAGTCAGTATGGCCAGTTTTCATACCATCCACACTCGGATCTAGCCATAACAAACGATTTCGGTTAGGTTGAGTAATATTGTTGTAGGTATACCCTTTGGTTGAATATAAGCGTTGATAGTCATTAGGAAAATCATGAATTAGAGCTGTGGCTAGAATCGCTAAATCATTAGCGGTAGTGTAATGCTGTGCATCAGGTAAACCAGTAGCATTAATGTAATGGGTGTTTTTCATTCCCAAACGTTGTGCTTCTTTATTCATCATATCGGCAAACATGGGCTCTGAACTGGCAATCCCTTCCGCCAATGCAATTGAAGCGTCATTGCCAGACTGAATAATCATGCCATGTAATAACTCTTCTACGGTCACTGGTTTATTTGGCTCAATAAACATCTTAGAGCCTTCCACTTTCCATGCTAACAGGCTTACTGGGAGTGTTTGAGTCAATTGTAGATGGCCATTTTTAATGGCTTTAAAGCTTAAATAAGCCGTCATTATTTTGGTAAGCGAGGCTGGCTCAACACGCATATCAGCATTTTGAGTGGCGATGATCGTGCCACTATTAAAGTCTTTTAATAAATAAGCTTTTACCTCCAAGATGGGTGGCGGTGCAATTTGTGCGCTTTCGGCGAAACTCAATTGCGTGAAGCTTAAACTTAAAACTGATAAGACTAAGGTAAGAATATAACGGCAAATTTTATGCATATAGGTAGTTTTACTTATTGATTTTGAACGATAGTAGCAATGTTTAATTGCTTCCGAATTAAGGCGGCAGATACATCCGCATCTTCTTTACTCGAGAATGGCCCTAGCCTTATTCGATAAAGGTCGCCATTATACACTTTAGCGACTATTACATTTTCCGCTAATGGCAACTCTTGAATTTTCTTCCTTAGTACTTCACTATTGGCCTCAGCTCTAAACGCACCAGCTTGAACATAAAAACTTGGGTTAGTTGCTAGTCCACTACCAGAGGCTAGCGGCGTGGTAACCACTGCCGCAACTTCAACAGGTGTTGGCCGTGTGCCCGATAGCTTTTGTAAAGCCTCTGGGCTAGTATCAATGCTTTCTACCACCACCAACCCACTGCCTTGCCCGATGAGTCTTAATTTATAAGCTGCCGCATAAGACAAATCAATTAAGCGATCATGTTTGAATGGGCCTCTATCATTGATACGGACAATGACGGATCGACCATTGGCTGGATTAGTGACTTTAACATAGCTGGGTAAAGGCAAAATAGTGTGTGCGCCAGACATACCATACATATCGTAAATTTCACCCACTGAGGTTTTTTTACCGTGATAACGCTTACCATACCAAGAGGCCACCCCTTGCTCTTTATAAGGAACATAGCTGGTCATTGGGATATATTGCTGACCCAAAGCAACGTAGGGTTTATTGGCCCGTGCAATTAACGGCTCTGTTTTTAGGGTGGCATCTGGGATGCCATCAATATTAGCAGGAGCATCGTCACCTGGGCCATCATCTAAATAATAACCACCCGCGCCTGGCTTGCTTGCGCCCGATGGCATTTTGTTATCAGACTTGGTAGCAAAACCGCCGCATGCGACAAGTAGCAACATGGTCAAAAGCATGAGATGGCTTCGAAGCTTAACCATAGAGAAGACGCTTTCTTTCACACTACTCATTACCTAGCCACCAAAGTCTTGTGCGTTTGAATGCTCATTAGAATGCCAAAACTTAACAATATAGTCACCATAGAAGTACCGCCGTAACTAATTAATGGCAATGGGACACCGACGACTGGCAAGACCCCACTGACCATTCCCATATTGACAAAGACGTAAGTAAAGAAAGTCAGCGTGATACTGCCGGCTAGCAAACGACTAAATGTGCTCTGTGCTTGCGAAGCAATCACCAAACCACGCATAATTATTAAACTAAATACTCCCAATAGCAACAATATGCCTAATAGCCCAAACTCCTCACCGAACACAGCGAAAATAAAATCCGTAGTGCGCTCAGGCAAAAAGTCCAATTGTGCCTGCGTGCCATTGAGCCATCCTTTACCTGCAATACCGCCAGAGCCCAACGCAATAATCGCCTGTATGGTGTGATAACCAGCACCAAGTGGATCTTGGGTGGGGTCGAGTAAAATTTCAATACGACGGCGCTGATAATCATGTAGCAACGGCCACAAAATAGGCGTAGATGCCGCAAAGGTAATAAGACCTCCAACCAACCACTTCCAACTTAAGCCGGCTAAAAACAGTACATAAAAACCAGAAGCGGCCACTAATATGGCCGTACCTAAATCAGGTTGCTTCATAATTAATAGTACCGGCACCACCAGCAATAAACCACCGATAGCAAAATCCGTTAACTTAGGTTTGCCTGCTTGTCTAGAGAAGTAGTAGGCTAGCATCATCGGCATTGCAATGCGCATGATTTCTGAAGGCTGAATTTGCATCACCCCTAAATTTAACCAACGACGTGCACCATGACTAATAGAGCCAAATAAAGCGACACCTATTAAAAGAAAAACGCCGACTGCGTAGAGTGGCATAGCAATGCGCTCAAGCTTATGAGGTGAAATATTTGCGGCACCCCACATCAAAGCTAACGCTACAATAATATTGATACACTGCGAAAAGATGCGCTCAAAACTTTGTCCAGAAGCGCTATAAAGAACGAATAGGCCAACCAACATAGTGATTAACAAGCAAGCCAATAAAAACGAGTCTAGATGTTTGGCAAGCTGCTTTAATAAATGATTAATCATGATATTCTTCCTGTATAGGCCGACTAATGTTAGCGGTGGAGGCTGCTAGCTTTTTGTCTGCGCCGCCCGTCTCAACCGCCGGCAATTTACCTAACAGATAATAATCCATCACTTTTCGTGCAATCGGTCCAGCAGCAGAACCCCCATGCCCCCCATTTTCAACAATCACCGCTATCGCAATAGTAGGGTCTTCAGCAGGGGCATAAGCGATAAATAAAGCGTGATCACGATGTCGTTCATCAATATTGCCTGCATTATATTTTTCGTTTTGTTTAATGCCAACCACTTGCGCGGTACCAGTTTTAGCTGCAATCGAATACGGCGCGTTGGCTCCTATGCTGGCAGCGGTGCCGCCGGGCAAAGTGACATCAATCATACCGCGCTTCACAATTTCTAAATTCTCTGGATTAAGTACGATTTTTTCTTGAACGCGAGGCGTCACTATAAAGTTTTCTGCCCCTATCCCCTTTTGAATTTTCGTCACCAAATGCGGTTTCATGGCAACACCATTATTGGCTAATATCGCAGTTGCTTGAGCCAATTGCATAGGCGTCACTAAGGTATAGCCTTGCCCTATGCCGGTAATGACAGTTTCACCTTGGTACCATGGTTGCTTAAAGCGGCGTTGCTTCCAATCCGGCGTAGGGAGCAGTCCTGCATTTTCACCTTGTATATCTAACCCTGACAAATGACCAAAGCCAAAATGCCCAACAAACGTCGTTAATTTATCAATACCTAGATCCATGGCTAAGCCATAAAAAAAGGTATCACAAGATATCGTAATCGCACGCTGCATATCCACTTTACCATGTCCGCCGGGCTTCCAATCTCTATAATGATGGGTGCTATTAGGTAAGGTAAAAAAACCATTGTCACTAATGGAGAAAGGCGGCAAGCGTTTCCCGTTCTCTAAACCGGCCAATGCTACAAATGGCTTAAAGGTTGATCCTGGGGGATAAACACCGCGGAGTGGGCGGTTAATCAGTGGTTTGTCCAAGGAATCATTAAGCATCTTCCAGTTATCTGTATCAATCCCATCAACAAACAAGTTGGCATCAAAGTTAGGTTGGCTGACAAAACTTAATACCTCGCCAGTTTTAGGATTGATTGCCACCAAAGCGCCTCGACGTTCACCAAATGCAGTTTCAGCGATTTCCTGCATTTTACTATCAGCAGATAAAATAAGATTATCGCCAGGAGTGGGAGCCGTGCTTGATAATACGCGGACGGCATGCCCATCCGCATCAATCTCCACTTGCTGAAAACCGGTAGTGCCATGTAAATAGCTTTCGTAAGACTGCTCTAAACCACTTTTTCCAATATGGTCAGAACCTTTGTAGTTAGAAAGTGCGTCAGCTTTTTCAAGACTAGCCACATCAGCTTCATTAATCCGCCCTATGTAACCCACCATATGTGAACCGAGCTTGCCTAATGGATAGTGCCTGAATAAGCGCGTTTTTATTTCCACTCCTGGAAAACGATAATGATTCACAGCAAACTTAGCTGCTTCTATCTCATTGAGGTGGGTACGAATAGGTATGCTCTCAAAATTACGGCTTTGCGCTCGGAATTTATTAAATCGTTTACGATCCAGTGCGCTGATTTCTACGAACTGACTGATGCCAACAATAGTAGATTCCAGATCTTTCACTTTGGATGGTGTGATTTCTAAGGTGTAGACAAAGAAATTATGCGCCAACACCACACCATTTCTATCAAGAATTAAACCGCGATTGGGAACGATAGGCACCAAAGAGATGCGGTTATTCTCAGCTAAAGTTTGATAATGTGTATATTGCGTGATCTGCAAATAAAAAAATCGAAGTGCTAACAGCACAAATAAACCGATTACTGCAAATCCAGTAAAACCTAACCTAAGCTTAAAATGATATTGCTCATGAAGGTGATTTTTAACTTCAGAACGCATACTTAGTGAGGCAATACTAAATAATTAAAACTTTCCATTCGATTAAGTGCCACTAGGACGACCACCAGTTTTCAAGCCTAACTTTACAGCTATATGCCATAGCAAGACACCGCTGAAACTAGGGAGGAAGTAATACCACCCTAACAGCGCTGAGCCAGTAAAAATTTTCAATATCAATAAACTTACCTGTGAAATAAGTAATAAAGAGAATACATAGAGTAATTGCTGTGCATTGTTAAATAACACGAGTCGTCGCTGATAAATGGACGCGAAAAATGCTGCAATCGTATAGGCCAAGGCATACTGCCCAAAAATCCCACCACTGGCTAAATCCATCAACAACCCCACACCCCAGGCTGCGCCTATATTGCATAAATTTGGTGCGCGTAACATCCAAAATATAATCACTAACAATAAAAAATCTGGGCGCAAATTAAGCGCAAAGGCTGACCATGGCATTAAAGTCGCGATAAATGCGATCAGCAACGATAATAATAATGACTTTAGCTTACTCTGGTGCATGGACTGCGCCCGCCTGATGGGAGTTAGCTTTGCCAGATGACCATGGTTTTGCAGCCTTTTTGGCTTGGCCAGTTGCATCCTTTACTGGCGCAATCAACTCTTCTGTCGCTAAAGATTCAGCGTGCGGAATGCTCACTAGTAACACTTGCCGATGATTTTCTACGCCGCCACTTGGCACGCAAACAATGTGTGCAAAAGGTGAGTCTGCACTCACTTTAACTTGAGAAACAGTCGCCACCCTTAACCCTGCTGGGTAAACCCCATCAATGCCTGAAGTGACCAGTATATCGCCACTACGTATATCGACATTGGCTGGCAGAAACGGCAAATCCAATACCTGATCACGCCCCTGTCCAAATGCAATCGCGCGTAAACCGTTGCGTGCAACTTGGATTGGAATCGCTAGAGAAGTATCGGTAATTAGGGTCACTTCGCTACTAGTGCCATAGGTATGGGTCACTTGACCAATCACGCCAGCGGCATCAACCACCGCCGCCCCTGCGATCACTTGATGAGATGCGCCGCGATTCACGATGACTTTTTTTGTAAATGGATCTCGCCCTATATGAACAATCTCACCCAAAATACTACTTTCCGCCAACGTCTTATTAGCGTTCAGCAGGCTGCGCAAATGCTCATTTTCTACACCCAACGCCTCTAAGTGCTGTAATCCAATACTTTGCTTGAGTAAAAGCTGTTTGAGCTGTCTATTTTCAGATAACAGATTGTGATGGGCGGTAAAATATTCATCAGAATTCCGATAAAGCTGCGAAGGTACATTGGCTACTGCCTGTAACGGCTGAAGCAAAGCCACTAAGTTTTGGCGCACACTGGACAAATATTGAAGTTTTGAGTCAGTTGCAATGAGCACTAGGGATAGCGCAGTGAAAAACACCAAGCGCACAAAGCTACTCGGCCCACGCACGAAAAATGCGGGGGCAGCTTGCTGCTCAAGTTTATGATGAAAGCCTCTAACCATAGTTTATCTAAACTTTAATTTCCGCATTCGCTGAAAGTGAGTGAACTCAATTGTTGCGTTAAACACCTATTAAAACCTTACGCATAAAATTAGGCCGCATTAAACGGCCTAAAATCTCACCCATAACACCTACCAACCTTACTCGTACGCGAATATGCTACCTAATTTATCCATCTCTTCTAATGCGCGACCACAACCCCTGGCAACACAAGTCAGCGGATCTTCGGCCACAATGACCGGCAAGCCAGTCTCTTCCACCAACAATCGATCTAGGTCACGCAATAATGCGCCGCCGCCCGTCAGTACCATGCCTTTTTCAGCAATATCAGCCCCTAACTCAGGTGGCGTTTGTTCAAGTGCCGATTTTACTGCGCCGACAATAGCGTTTAATGGCTCAGTTAGAGCTTCTAAAATTTCGTTGCTAGAAATCGTGAATTTACGTGGCAAACCTTCCGCTAGATTTCGTCCAGTCACTTCCATTTCTAACACTTCAGAACCTGGGAAGGCAGAACCAATTTTCTTCTTGATCGCTTCCGCTGTTGGCTCAGAAATCTGCATGCCGTAGTTACGACGAATGTAATCAATAATAGCCTGATCAAACTTATCTCCGCCGACGCGCTCAGATTTTGCATACACAATACCGCCAAGAGAGATAACACCCACCTCAGTCGTCCCACCGCCGATATCGACTACCATAGACCCAGTAGCCTCAGAAACTGGCATACCCGCACCAATCGCAGCAGCCATCGGCTCTTCAATCAGAAACACTTGCTTAGCACCAGCGCGCTCAGCAGACTCTTTAATCGCACGGCGCTCTACTTGGGTTGAGCCTACAGGTACGCAAATAATGATCCGCGGACTCGGTGAAAACCAGCGCGCATCATGCACACGGCGGATAAAATATTTAAGCATTTGCTCTGTAATCGTGAAATCGGCAATGACGCCATCTTTCATTGGACGTATGGCTTGGATATTAGCCGGTGCACGTCCTAACATGCCTTTGGCTTCAGCTCCAACTGCTAGCAGAATTTTTTTGCCGTTAGGGCCGCCATCTAAACGAATCGCCACAACTGAAGGCTCATCTAACACGATGCCTTTGCCGCGTGCGTAAATAAGGGTATTAGCAGTGCCTAAATCAATTGCAAGATCGTTTGAAAAATAACTATTTAAAAAACCGAACATTATGTTTTTCCTGTGGGTTGATGCATGGGTAAGGCTAGCGGCTAGCTTAATCTTTTCGTGCAATAAGGGCGCGCTTAAAACAAGGTATAATACCTTAAATTGTGTTAAAAATTAAGATGTAATCACACGTTGTTGATAAACAAAAGTATTAAAATATCACAGCATAATGAATTTTATTTATCCACCCTATTAAAATCTGGATTATTGCAGCATGGCTCTAAGCATTGAAGATATAAAAAAAATTGCCCATCTAGCGCGTATCGAGGTCAGCGACACCGAAGTCACTGCCACCTTAAGTAAGCTAACTGGCATTCTCAGTCTGATTGAACAAATGCAAGCGGTAGATACTACGGGTATCGTTCCGATGTCACATGCACAAGAGTTAAGTCAGCGCCTTCGAGATGACGTAGTCACTAAAAGTAATCAACGCGAGGCTTTCCAAAAAAACGCTCCAACCTTAGGTAACGGTTCAATGAAGCCGGCGGTAGACAGCGGTCTGTATCTTGTCCCTAAAGTAATCGAATAAATAAAGCCGTTGAATATGATAAATAGTAGCCTAAAACAACTTGCGAACATGTTGCAAGCCAAAACAATTTCTAGTGTTGAGCTTACGCAAAGCTTTCTTTCTCGTATTAATCAATACAATCCAGACATTAACGCCTATATCGCCTTAGACGAAACAAAAACCTTGGCGCAAGCCAAGGCTGCGGATTTACGCATTGCCACTGGCAATGCGACACCGCTCACAGGAATCCCTTTAGCGCAAAAAGATATTTTCTGTGCAGAGGGCTGGCAAACCACTTGCGGCTCGAAGATGCTGGCTAACTTTATCGCGCCTTACGATGCACATATCATTACGCAGTTTGATCATGCTGGCGCAGTAAATTTGGGTAAAACCAATATGGATGAATTTGCCATGGGGTCTTCTAATGAAACCAGTTATTTCGGTGGCGTTAAAAATCCATGGAGCTTTGAGCATGTGCCAGGCGGCAGTAGCGGCGGAAGCGCGGCGGCAGTAGCGGCTCGCCTGTGCGCGGCTGCAACGGGCACCGACACAGGTGGCTCCATTCGCCAGCCAGCTTCACTTTGCGGACTCACCGGCTTAAAACCAAGCTATGGCGTAGTTTCCCGCTATGGCATGATTGCATTTGCCTCAAGTCTTGATCAAGCTGGGCCTATGGCCAAAAGCGCAGAAGACTGCGCCTTAATGATGAACGTGATGGCTGGTTTTGACGCACGTGATTCCACTAGCTTGCAGCGAGATAAAGAAGACTACACCAGAGAACTCAACAAAACACCAACTGCCCAGCCTTTACTTGGCCTTAAAATCGGCTTACCAAAAGAGTTTTTTGCCGAGGGGTTGGACACTGATGTCGCCCAAGTCATCGCCGGCGCAATTGATGAGTATAAAAAACTAGGCGCACAGATCGTTGACATCTCACTGCCCAACACAGGGTTATCGATTCCTGTGTACTACGTATTAGCGCCGGCAGAAGCTTCAAGTAATCTATCACGATATGATGGCGTCCGTTATGGTCATCGCGCCGCTGAATACAATGATCTTAACGACATGTATAGCAAGAGTCGTGCTGAAGGCTTTGGTGCTGAAGTAAAACGCCGTATTTTAATCGGCACCTATGTACTGAGTGCTGGTTATTACGATGCTTATTATTTGAAAGCACAGCAAATTCGCCGCTTAATCGCACAAGACTTTATTGAAGCGTTTAAACAATGCGATGTCATTATGGGTCCAGCCGCACCATCAACTGCCTTTAAAGCAGGTGAAAAAGTCGATGATCCAGTCGCCATGTATTTGCAAGATATTTACACTATATCCACCAACTTGGCCGGCTTACCTGGGATGAGTTTACCAGCAGGCTTCGCACAAGCTAAAGGCGGCCCGGCCTTACCAGTAGGCTTGCAAATTATAGGTAATTATTTTGATGAAGCGCGCATGCTTAACGTAGCGCATCAGTATCAACAAGTCACAGATTGGCATCAAAAAATGCCTGATTTGAAAAACGCATAAGGCTAGAAATATGATGGAATGGGAAGTCGTCATCGGGTTAGAAACACATACCCAACTGCAAACAAACACGAAAATTTTTTCAGGTGCACCGATTAAATACGGTGCTGAACCTAATACACAGGCTTGTGAAGTGAGCATCGCTTTGCCTGGCGTATTGCCTGTACTTAATAGACAAGCTGTAGAGTGTGCTATTAAATTCGGTTTAGCCATCAATGCCGAAATTGCACCACGCTCGGTGTTTGCACGTAAAAATTACTTTTACCCCGATTTGCCTAAAGGCTACCAAATCAGTCAGTTTGAATTGCCTGTGGTCGGCAAAGGCGCAGTGCGCATCCAAGTCCCGGCACAAGGCAAAAAACCAGCCTACGAAAAAGTGATCAATATCACACGCGCCCATCTGGAAGAGGATGCTGGAAAATCTGTACATGGGGCAGTTGAGGGCATGAGTGGTATCGACCTTAATCGTGCGGGTACACCATTATTAGAAATTGTGACTGAACCAGACATGCGCTCCGCGGCGGAAGCGGTTGCCTATGCCAAACAGTTGCACGAACTGGTGCAGTGGATCGGCATTTGTGACGGCAACATGCAAGAAGGTAGCTTCCGTTGCGATGTTAATGTATCCGTACGTCATAAGGGTAGTGAAAAATTAGGTACTCGCCGCGAGATCAAAAATCTCAATTCCTTCAAATTCATGCAACAGGCGATTGAATATGAGACGCGCTGGCAGATAGAAACACTAGAAGATGGTGGCTCTATTCATCAAGCTACAGTGCTTTTTAACCCAGATACTGGCGAAACACGTGCCATGCGTAGCAAGGAAGAAGCCAACGATTACCGCTACTTCCCGGATCCAGATTTGTTACCATTGATGATTTCTGCTGAAGATAAAGCACGCGTTCAGTCTGGTATGCCAGAATTACCTGAAGCAATGAAAGCTCGTTTTGAGGCTGAGTATGGATTATCTAGCTACGACACTGCCGCACTGACTAGTTCCCGCGGTTTGGCCGATTACTTTGTCGCCTCGGTGAAAGCAGGTGCTGAGCCTAAGCAAGCAGCTAATTGGGTTACTGGAAATGTCTTAGCTAAACTCAATGCTGAAGATAAAGCCATTGTCGACGCAGCGGTTTCTGCTGGGTCACTTGCACAATTATTAACACGTATCAGCGACGGCACTATCTCTAATAATGCTGCTAAAGAAGTGTTTGAAGCCATGTGGGCAGGAGAAGGGACCGCTGACGCCATTATCGAAGCCAAAGGCCTAAAACAGATGTCCGATAGTGGTGCTGTTGAAGCGATTGTTAACGAAGTACTGGCGGCAAATGCAGCCATGGTGGATGAGTACAAAGCCGGTAAAGAAAAAGCTTTTAATGCCTTAGTTGGTCAAATCATGAAAGCTTCTAAAGGCAAGGCCAACCCAGCACAGGTCAATGACTTATTAATGAAAAAACTTAAAAGCTAAAAAACGTTAAGCATTGCAATGCTTAACGTTTCAATCAGCCAAATCAAGTCCTTCTTGTACCAACTCAGCCGCACGCAACACTGCGCGCGCCTTGTTTTGCGTTTCATCCCACTCACTTTGGGGTACTGAATCAGCGACAATTCCAGCACCCGCTTGCACGTAGAGCATGTTGTTTTTAATCACCCCCGTTCTAATTGCAATCGCCACATCCATATCGCCGTTAAAGCCCAAATAACCCACAGCGCCTGCATAAATGCCGCGCTTGCTTGGCTCTAGTTCATCAATAATTTCCATAGCGCGGACTTTAGGTGCCCCGCTGACAGTCCCGGCTGGGAAAGTCGCCTTAATCACGTCGATCGCATCCATGCCAGCCTTAAGCTTACCTTCTACATTACTGACAATATGCATGACATGAGAGTAACGCTCTATCATCATGTTGTCGGTCACTTTCACCGATCCAGTTTCAGCCACACGGCCAACATCATTACGTCCTAGATCCATCAATTGCACATGTTCAGCACGTTCTTTAGGGTCCGCTAGTAACTCCTCTGCTAAGGCCAGATCATGCTCACGATTTTTCCCACGCGGCCGCGTGCCTGCAATGGGGCGTGCAGTGACCGTTCCGTTTTCTAGGCGCACCAAAATTTCCGGTGAGGCGCCGACGACATGATGATCATCCATATCGTAGTAAAACATATAAGGTGATGGGTTTAAACTACGTAAAGCGCGATATAAGGACAGCGGTGGCGCACTAAATTTCTGCGCAATACGCTGCGATAGCACCACCTGCATTATGTCGCCTTCCAGAATATACTGTTGCGCGCGCTTTACTGCGGCCTTGAAGTTTTCTTCACCGAATTCTGAGCTTGCAACTGTTGTTTCAGTTGCAACCGATTTCGGGATGGCAACTGACGTTCTAAGCATAACTAACAACTCAGTCAAACGATTACGCGCTTTAGCGTAGGCATCAATTTCAGCAGGATTAGCGTACACAATAAAATATAACTTACCGCTGAGATTATCTACCACTGCCAATTCTTCAGAAACCATTAACAGCACGTCCGGTACATTAATTGCATCTGGTTTATCCGAATGCGCTAAACGCTTTTCTATATAACGTATAGTTTCGTAACCAAAATATCCAGCCAAGCCCCCAGTAAATCGCGGCAAACCCTGATATGGTGGTGTTTTAAAGCGCGCTTGAAAGCTTTTAACGAAATCTAGGGGGTTGCCATTGTCGACAGACTCTAACACCGCGTTGCCTTCTAATACCTGCACCTGATTGCCACGCGCTACGATACGGGTTTTTGCCGGTAGGCCAATAATTGAATAGCGTCCAAAGCGCTCACCGCCTTGCACTGATTCCAACAGGTATGAATAAGGTTTATTCGCTAATTTTAAATAAAGCGACAACGGCGTGTCGAGATCAGCAAAAGTTTGAAGTACCAATGGGATGCGATTGAAACCCTGCGCAGCCAAGCTATTAAATTCAGTTAAATCAATTGTGCTAAACATAAAGGTCCTTACCTACTTCTCATATTGAGTTGAATGGAATTTCGGCGCGTCGATCTGCGCCATTAAAATCGCCACCATCGCCAACTTTTTGGCTTAATCGAATTAGTATTCATTATTAGTTTAGCTTTCCCAACTGTTCTCAGCATTAATCATTAGTGAAGTAAATTAACTACTTCCTGCATATCATCAACGACGGCATCAACCAGCACAGCGTCTATGGGTTGGCCGTGATTATAGCCATAAGAGACCAGCACTATATAACATCCTGCACTTCGCGCTGCCACAATATCCACTTTTGAGTCGCCCACCAACACCGCCTCACTGAGTGCCACTCCAAATTGCTCGCAACAATAAATAAGCTGATCCGGATCAGGTTTTTTTTTGGCCAAGGTATCGCCGGTGACCACCAACTCAAAATAGGGCAATAAATTGCTCGCTATTAATAACGCCTGTGTAAAAGATTGCGGTTTATTTGTAACACATGCTAATCGGTAGCCGGCCTTTTTCATTGACTGCAAAGCTGAGACCACCCCAGGGTAGGGCTGACTTTGTACCACTACTTTTGCATATTCATCAAAAAATAATTGCTTGGCTTGCTTAAACAGCGCAGCACTTGGCTCACTCACTCCGTCTTGGGTTATAGAGCGCTTAATCAACTGCTCTGCCCCGTCACCGATATAAGATTCAACTTGTGCTGCAGGCAATCTGGGCAGATTCAGCAAAACTAACATCGCATTAATAGCGCGTGCTATTTCAGGCGAGCTATTCACTAAAGTGCCGTCAAGATCAATCATGACGGCCTTTACCTTAAATTTCTGCAACTATTTCACCATAGCTAAAGCAGCACGCATTTCCGCGACCACTGTGTTGTAGCGGTTTTTATCAGTATCTTTAGGTGACCCAAAGATCGCGCTACCAGCGACAAAAGTATCGGCACCAGCACGCGCAATATCTGCAATATTCATGGCATTTACGCCACCATCCACTTCCAGCCAAATTTGACGGCCGGTTTTTTCATAATAAGCATCAATACGTGCACGCGCCAAAGTTAATTTATGTAAAGTCTCTGGAATGAACTTTTGGCCACCAAAACCCGGGTTGACTGACATCAGCAAAATCATATCAATCTTATCCATCACGTGATCAAGATAACTCAATGATGTGGCTGGGTTGAATACTAAGCCAGATTTACATCCCTGCTCGCGCACTAAACTCAAACTGCGATCAATATGATCAGATGCTTCTGGGTGAAAGGTAATGATATTGGCACCCGCTTTGGCAAAGTCAGGAATAATACGATCTACTGGTTTTACCATTAAATGCACATCTATTAGTGCGCCTACATTTTTAGAAATATCACGAATCGCATCACAGACCAGCGGACCTATCGTTAGATTCGGCACATAGTGGTTATCCATCACATCGAAATGGACAATATCAGTACCAGAAACAATGACGTCTTCAATTTCTTGGCCAAGTTTGGCGAAATTCGCAGAAAGAATACTAGGGGCAATTCTAAAAGTTTTATCCATGGTGGAATCCGTTCACTCAATATTATCAAATGGTTTTCAGCTACATTTAGCTTGAAAATAAGTACTAAAACGTTATTTTAACTGTATTTCTTGCTTAACATAAGCCAATCCATCAAAATTACACCTATGCAGTTATATGTCATTGGCGTCAACCACACGACCGCCCCCATCCAAATTCGCGAACATGTTGCGTTTAATAGCGAACATCTTGCTAGCGCGCTCCGCGAGATAACTCTGCATGATGTGAGCGAGGCGGCGATTTTGTCTACCTGCAATCGCACCGAGCTATACTGCCGCACTGACAATCCGAACAAGCCACTGAACTGGTTATCGAAGTATCATCGTTTAGAAGCTAGTAGCATCCAACCTTACATTTACACCCTGCCCAATGATGAAGCGGTAAAGCATGCGTTCAGAGTAGCGGCAGGCTTAGACAGCATGGTACTGGGTGAGCCGCAAATATTGGGACAATTTAAGCAGTCGGTCAAAATCGCACAGGAAGCTGGCACCCTTGGCATCATGTTGCACAAGTTATTTCAACGGACCTTCGAAGTCGCAAAGGAAGTTCGCACGAACACTGATATTGGCGCAAATTCTATTTCCATGGCTGCCGCTGCAGTCAAACTAGCACAACGTATTTTTGGCAACATTAGTGAGCAAAACGTTTTGTTTATCGGCGCAGGTGAAATGATAGAACTATGTGCGGATCATTTTGCTGCACAAAAACCGAAAAGCATGATGGTGGCCAACCGAACTAAAGAGCGCGGCTCTAATTTAGCAGAAAAAATAGGCGGTCAAGCCATACTACTTAATGACCTTCACGAGCGTTTTTCCGAATTTGACATTGTCATTACCAGCACTGCCAGCCAATTGCCGATCGTAGGCTTAGGCATGGTGGAAAGTGCGATTAAAGCGCGTCGCCACCGTCCTATCTTTATGGTTGACTTAGCAGTTCCACGGGATATTGAACCTGAAGTAGCCGAATTAGACGATGTGTTTTTATATACAGTAGATGATTTAGCGCAAGTAGTTAGCGACGGTATGGTCAACCGTCAAGAAGCAGCTCTCGATGCTGAAATTATTGTTTCTGCGCGTGTTGCAGATTTTATGCATTGGTTAAAGAAACGTGAAGCGGTTCCTACCATTAAAGCGCTTCGAGACCAAGCTGAAGTCACACGTAAAACCGAATTAGATAAAGCTTTTAAACTGATACAAAAAGGTGAGAGTGTAGATAAAGTGTTAGAAGCCTTAAGCAACGCACTCACTAACAAGTTTTTACATGCGCCCAGTCATGCGCTAAACCTTGCGCATGGTGATGATCATGCGCGGCTTGAGAACACCTTAAAACAGCTCTATCAAATTAAAGATTTAGACGACTAGGCGTTAGCGCTTACTCTGAACTACTTAACCACTTACAAGCAGATAAACGGTACCGAATGAAACCCAGTATGATTAGAAAGCTCGCCACGTTAAGCGAGCGATTAGAAGAAATAAACCGCTTAATGAGCGCGGAAAATGCGACCAATAATATGGACAACTATCGAAAGATTACGCAAGAGCATGCAGAAATTACGCCTATCGTTGAGCAGTATCGTGCTTTTGAAAAAGTAGAAGCTGATATGAACGAAGCGCAAGCCATGCTGAGCGATCCCGACATGAAAGAGTTTGCACAAGACGAAATTGAGCAGGGTAAAGTCAAAATGGAGGCTATCGAGAGCGCGCTGCAGAAACTATTATTACCTAAAGATCCTAATGATGACCGCAACCTATTTCTAGAAATCCGCGCGGGTACTGGCGGTGATGAGTCAGGCCTATTTGCTGGTGATTTATTCCGCATGTATTCCCGCTACGCTGAACGTCAACGCTGGAAAGTAGAAGTAGTCTCTGCCAACGAGTCTGAAATCGGGGGCTACAAAGAAATTATTGCTAAAATTGAAGGCTATGGCGCTTACTCAAAACTGAAGTTTGAGTCTGGTGTGCATCGTGTACAGCGGGTACCAGATACAGAAACGCAAGGACGTATCCATACTTCAGCCTGCACGGTAGCAGTATTGGCCGAAGCTGATGAGGTCAGTGATGTCGTAATCAATCCAGCTGAAATTCGCATCGATACTTACAGAGCTAGTGGTGCTGGTGGTCAGCATATTAATAAAACTGACTCCGCCGTTCGTATTACCCATTTACCCACTGGTATCGTGGTCGAATGCCAAGATGATCGAAGCCAACATAAAAACAAAGCGCAAGCCATGAGCGTATTGGTCGCCCGTATCAAGGATGCTGAAGTCCGTGCGCAACAATCTAAAATTGCAAGCGAGCGAAAATCATTGATTGGTTCAGGCGATAGATCAGAACGTATTCGCACCTACAATTACCCACAAGGACGTATTACTGACCATCGCATTAATCTAACTTTGTATAAAATTGATGCCATTACCGAAGGCGATATGGATGAATTGATAGGGGCACTCTCGGCAGAACATCAGGCCGACTTGCTAGCCAGTTTGGGTGACGATAATTAATTGAGTAGCTCGCTGCGCGAAACTTGGGTTGCGGCACAAGACCAGCTAATCAATAGCCTAGGGTTAGAGAAGGGTGAAGCACGTCAGGAAGCGCAGCTATTATTACAAGCCGCCGCAAATAAAAATCGGGCTTGGCTATTGGCGCACGAAAATGAGGCGCTCAATTGCAGTATGGCTCAGATTTTCCAGCCATTGTTACTACGTCGACTGCAAGGTGAACCCATCGCCTATATTTTAGGTTGCCGTGAGTTTTATGGACTAAATTTAATGGTCAGCCGTGACACGCTTATTCCACGGCCAGATACCGAAACTCTAGTCGAAGCAGCATTAGCTAAAATTTCGCCACAATCCCACGTTACCATTTTAGATCTAGGTACTGGCAGCGGTGCTATTGCACTCGCACTTGCAACGCAGCGACCACTTGCACAGGTCATTGCCAGTGACGCATCGTCAGCAGCCCTAAAGATAGCAGAGATCAATGCACAAAGTTTGGCTATTAGTAATGTGGTTTTTGTTTTAAGTGACTGGTATGCCCAATTACCCCAACAACAATTTGATCTAATTGTCAGTAATCCACCCTATGTCGAAATAAATGATGTCCACTTGAAACAGGGTGACTTGCGCTTTGAGCCTTTAAACGCTCTAGCTTCGGGAATAGATGGATTAGATGATATACGGCGCATTATTGAACACAGCTTAATTTACCTAAAACCACAAGGCTGGCTATTGCTGGAGCATGGCTTTCATCAAGCCAGACTAGTAGCCGATTTAATGGCAGAAGCTGGCTTAACTGAAATAGTCACTTTGCAGGATTTAGGCGGCAATAATCGCGTAACGCTCGCTAAAAACCCGTTGATAGTAAGTACACATTGGGGCTAGAGCAAAGCCGACTAACCATGAAGACCGCAACTCCCTTAGAAACTCCTGCAGAGAACATATAGTATAATCTCACCATGTCAGAAATTAACCCATCATCCCTAGAAGAGCTATCCGTCGGTATTGTTACCGCGAAAACTGCGCAATTTAGCCAGCCGTTACACTTGAAGAGTGGCGCGGTATTGCCTGAATTTGACCTGGTGTACGAAACATACGGCCAGTTAAATGCCGACAAGTCTAATGCAGTGTTAATCTGTCATGCACTATCTGGCAACCATCATGTCGCTGGAAAATATACTGCTGACGATAAATATGCTGGATGGTGGGATAACCTAGTGGGCCCTAACAAGCCTTTAGACACCAATAAGTTTTTTGTCATCGGCATGAACAATCTAGGTGGATGTCATGGCAGCACCGGACCTTCCAGCATAAATCCGCAATCTAACCAGCCTTGGGGCTCACAATTTCCAGTCCTAACCGTAGAGGACTGGGTAAATTCACAAATGCTACTGGCTGATTATCTAGGCATCAAACAATTAGCTGCAGTAGTCGGTGGCAGCCTAGGTGGTATGCAAGCCTTACAATGGAGCATTGCTTATCCTGAGCGCGTGCGTCACGCCTTGGTTATTGCTTCGGCCCCTAACCTCACTGCTCAAAATATGGCCTTTAACGAGGTAGCGCGGCAAGCGATTATTACTGACCCTGAGTTTCATGGCGGAGACTATTACTCACATGGTGTCGTGCCAAGACGTGGTCTGCGCATTGCACGTATGTTAGGGCACATTACCTATTTAAGTGACGATGCTATGGGTACCAAATTTGGGCGTAAGCTAACAGACACGATTAGATATAGCTTCGATGCTGAGTTTGCAATGGAGTCTTACCTACGCTATCAAGGTGATAAATTTGCAGGTGAATTTGATGCTAACACATACTTGCGCATGACACGAGCCTTAGATTATTACGATCCAGCATTGTCTTTTGATGGTAAGTTGAACGAAGCATTGAATAAAGTCAGTGCACAATTTTTGTTGGTTTCATTTACTAGCGATTGGCGATTCTCACCAGCGCGTTCACACGAAATTGTTAAAGCATTGCTCGACAATGAACTGACCGTGAGCTATGCCGAGGTAACCGCGGCTCATGGCCATGATGCGTTTTTAATGCCTGACCCTCACTATCACGCCATTTTACGCAACTACTTACATAATATTAAAGTAGGAGAGCTGGCATGAGTTCCAATATCCCTGAGTTTCGCCATGACTTTGCCATTATTGCTGGCTGGTTGCCATTTGGTAGCAAAGTTCTGGACTTAGGCTGCGGTGATGGCGCCTTGCTCGAATACTTAAAAGCCTCTTTGGAAGTACGTGGTTACGGTGTAGAAAAAGATGATGCCAACTGGCTTGCGTGTATGACCAAGGGTGTCAATGTGATTCAAACGGATTTAGAATCTGGGTTATCTGACTTTGAAGACCAATCGTTTGATACAGTGATTTTGTCGCAAACCTTGCAGGCGGTTCACAATACTGAAGGTATCGTGCGTGAAATGTTGCGCATAGGTCGTGAAGTGATTGTGACTTTCCCTAACTTTGGTTATTGGCGCCATCGTGTGCAGACGCTTCAGGGTCGCATGCCAGTGTCTAAGAACCTGCCCTATCAGTGGTATGACACCCCAAACGTGCATTTATGTACTATCAACGATTTTGATCAATTTTGCGTTAACTGTAATATCAATGTGATACAACGATTGGTCCTAACAGAAAATCAACCTGTCACTTTTATGCCGAACTTGATGGGCAATCTAGCGATGTATCGACTAGAAAGCATGCCAAAGAAATAAGCGGCTTCATTTAAACCCCCATAGTTACTCAAATAACGGCAACCTTATGGCAAATCAATCTAGCGTTTGGCAGGCCTTACTCAACAAACGCATGTTGATTTGCATTTTCACTGGGTTCACCTCTGGGTTACCGCTATACATCCTGATCAGCCTTCTGCCCGCATGGCTTCGTTCCGAGGGTGTCAACCTAAAAGCTATTGGCCTATTCGCACTAATCAACTTACCTTTTACTTGGAAGTTTTTGTGGGCCCCTTTATTTGATCGCTACAGCCCACCATTAGGTCGACGACGCGGCTGGCTGTTGATTTCACAAATCTTACTACTACTCTCCATTCCCTTATTTGGCGCCTTTAATCCGCAGTTAGACATTTGGTCTATTGCCTATTTAGCAGCCATCGTGGCGTTTTTTAGTGCATCACAAGACGTTGTATTGGATGCCTATAGACGCGAACTATTGTTAGATGCTGAATTGGGTCTAGGCAATGCAGTGCATGTAAATGCCTATAAGATTGCCGGCTTAATTCCAGGATCGTTATCACTGATATTAGCGGACTACCTCCCTTGGCATAGCGTCTTTATGATTACCGCATTGTTTATGTTGCCAGGTCTAGCCATGACTGTATTTGTCAAAGAACCCACCTTAAAAAATACCGCTCCCAAAACACTACGCGCCGCTGTGAGCGAACCATTTCATGAGTTTATAAGCCGAAATGGGCTTAAAACTGCGCTACTAATTTTAGCCTTTATCTTCTTTTATAAACTGGGTGATAGTATGGCAACGGCACTGGCTACGCCTTTTTATCTGGATATGGGTTTTAGCAAAACTGAGATTGGTTTAATTGCTAAAAATGCAGGGTTATGGCCGAGCGTCATTGGCGGGCTATTAGGGGGCGCTTGGATGGTGAAAATAGGCATTAACCGGGCACTATGGATATTTGGAGCCGTACAGATGCTGGCCATTTTAGGCTTTGCTTGGTTGGCAGTGGTCGGGCACAATTTACTTGTACTTGGAATAGTCATCGGATTAGAAGCCTTTGGCGTAGGGCTTGGCACAGCAGCTTTTGTTGCCTATATAGCCTACACCACACACCCGCTTTATACCGCCACCCAGTTCGCTCTATTCACCAGTCTAGCGGCAGTGCCTAGAACTTTTGCTAATGCCGCCACAGGCTACTTGGTGGAAGATTTGGGCTGGCGCAACTTCTTTCTATTTTGTTTCTTAGCCGCTGTCCCTGGCATGATGCTGCTCCTTAAAGTAGCACCATGGTCAGCCGATGGTAGCGAGCAATTAAAATCATTTCAGTCTGCATAACGTTAGTAATGATTAATCGGTGTAAACGACGATTAATGGTGCATGATCACTAAAGCGCTCACTTTTATAAACGCTAGCCGAAATTGCTTTGGCAGCAATCTTAGGTGTCGCAATTTGATAATCAATACGCCATCCCACATTATTGGCCCAAGCTTGACCGCGATTACTCCACCAAGTATAGCTCTCCTCAGTCGCGGCCGGATATAGATGACGATATACATCGACCCAACCCACCTTGGAAAATAACTCAGTCAGCCAACCGCGCTCTTCTGGTAAAAATCCTGAGTTTTTTCTGTTGCCTTTCCAGTTTTTTAAATCCGCTTCTTGGTGTGCAATATTCCAATCTCCGCAAACAACCACTTCTCGGCCACTGTCTTTCAGCGCCGCCAAATGAGGCATAAAGCGCGCCATTACGCTGAATTTGAATGCTTGCCTTTCTTCACCGCTCGAACCAGAAGGTAAGTAAAGTGAAACTATACTGAGATTCCCCAACTGCACTTCTAGATAGCGTCCTTCACTGTCTATGTCAGAAATACCTAGGCCCTCAATCACTTTGTCGGCTTTTTGTTTACAATAAATACCAACACCGCTGTACCCTTTTTTATCTGCATAGTGAAAATAAGCGTGATAGTTCTCAAGTTCCAGCATATCGTCGTGCATATCTGCGGCTTGTGCCTTGATTTCCTGCATGCAAATAAAGTCTGCGTCTTGCTTTTTTAACCAGGCATAAACGCCTTTGTTTTTTGCAGAACGTATGCCGTTTAAATTTAGCGATATAATCTTCAAAACCTTATTCCTTCTATTTAGAATACAAAACCATATGAGTCAGCAATCCAATCACTTTAAACAAGAGTTTATCGCATTTGCCATCGAAAAAGAGGTATTGCGTTTCGGTGAATTTAAAACTAAAGCTGGGCGCATTAGCCCATATTTCTTTAATGCTGGATTATTTAACGACGGCGAAAGCCTAATGAAATTAGGTGAGTTTTATGCCGCTTCCATTATCAATTCAGGCATTGAGTTTGATATGTTGTTTGGTCCGGCCTACAAAGGAATCACCTTAGTAGCCAGTATTGCTATCGCCTTTGCTCGAGCTGGAAAAAATATCCCCTATGCTTACAACCGAAAAGAAGCCAAAGATCATGGCGAAGGCGGAATGATTGTTGGTAGCCCTTTGCGTGGCCGCGTGCTGATTATTGATGACGTAATCTCGGCCGGCACTTCAGTGCGTGAGTCTGTAGAAATGATCAGCGCTAATCATGCTACTGCATGTGGCGTTGCTATTGCTATTGATCGGCAGGAAAAAGGCTTAGGTGAGCTATCTGCAGTTCAGGAGGTCATTAAAACCAATCAGATTCCGGTGTGTGCGATTACTAATTTAAATGATTTGATGTCTTACCTACAAAACCAAACGGATATGTCTGAGCATTTGCATGCGGTTGAAACCTATCGCCTTCATTATGGGGCCATATAAGCCGACACTCAGAAGATTAATGCTATTTAGGGTGTCGTTTTAAAAACAAAGTCTTTGGGTAAGAACACCCATATCTTTCCTGACTGTTTCATGGAGCCAGCTTTGGCGCCAGCCTCAAAACCTGCACCCCAGAAAAAGTCGGCGCGTACTCCGCCTCTAATTGCACCGCCCGTGTCTTGCGCCATCACCATACGCTTCATAGGCTTACTACTATTAGGCTCAGTAGTTGCTAAAAATAGCGGCGCACCTAGCGGTACAAACTTCGGATCAACTGCCACACTGCGTTCACCCAAAATAGGCACACCTAGAGCCCCTATCGGACCAGGAAGATTAGCGGGCAATTCTCTAAAGAATACGTAACTCGGATTGCTATTGAGTAACTCACGTAACTTAGTTAAATTATTTCGCGCCCAGTTCTTAATACCCTGCATAGAAGCATTAGAGGCGGTGAGTTCACCACGCTGAATTAAAATACGGCCAATGGAGTTATAGCTTTGTCCATTTTGATCTGCATACCCCACATGCACTTGTTCGCCAGTGTCTAATTGCACCAAGCCAGAACCTTGAATTTGCAAGAAGAAGACGTCAATAATGTCATCGATATAAATAAATTCACGCCCTTGAAGCGGTGATGCATCCGCTTCAATTTCTGCGCGATTGTAGTAGGGAACCAATTTATTACCCACTAACCTACCGCGCAACCGCTTGTATTTAAGCTCAGGGAAAATGCTATCAAGCTCAACCGTCACCAAATCCTCTGGTTGTTGGTATAAAGGATAGGAGTATTTGTTGGACTTTTTACGGCTACCTTTGAGAAGCGGCTCATAATAGCCAGTAATTAGACCACTATCCGTACCGTCAATATTAGTCGTTTTATAGACTGAAAAATACTGTTTAAAATAGGCCTGTACGTCTTCAGAACTCGGTTTACTAACGCCAGACTTGCTTGACCCATTAAGCTCATTAGCAGCACTGCAAACTTTTTGCCACTGCGGCTTATTAATCAGCGCACTACAGCTTTGCATCCAAGCCGGCCAAGATGTACTTAAATTCGTATGCGTCAAACCATCAACATCATCCCAATTCGCCAGTTTTAAGAGCCCATAATCTGGAATTTTTGGATCAGCAGCTTTGGTTTCGGGTATTTTGCAAGGTTCTGCAATGGGTGGAGCCTCTGCTCCCTTCAAACAATCACATTGAACAACCGGCTCAGTTGGGACTGTGCCGGCTTTTTTAACTTTGATCTGGCTGCATGCTCCTAGGCTAACTAGCCCTAAAACCAGCAAAACATATATCACTATTTTTTTCATCAATTTTAAATTGTTGCAGTATTCGTTAGTGGGATAGCTGACAGGCCACTAATGCAGCACTCTGGGCATACTGAGGGGAAAAGAGGCGATGCTAACATCAAAAAGATGGCCGTCTTCCGCTACCATTTGGTAGCTCCCGTGCATGCTACCCATCGGCGTACTAATGACCGTACCACTCGTATATTCAAAATGTTCTCCGGGTTGTAACAGCGGTTGCTCACCGACCACACCCAGCCCCTTAACTTCCTGCTGCTCTCCGCTGGCCTCGGTTATCACCCATTGCCGACTAATTAACTGTGCCGCAATAGTGCCTGTATTGGTCAGTTTAATATGGTATGCAAAAGCATAGCGATTATGCTCCACATCCGATTGCTCTGGAATAAATACGGTTTCTACCAACACCGTACATTCATAATGCTTGGAACTGCTCATATTGTGATTAATTGCATTTAGGCAATGAGCCCAGCAGTGGGTGAGCTCGGACTAGCTGAGTAAAGTTTTTTGGGCATACGGCCAGCCAAGAAAGCTTCTCGACCAGCTTCAACCGCTTTTTTCATTGCCCCTGCCATACGCACTGGATCGCCAGCAGCAGCAATTGCCGTATTCATTAACACGCCTTGACAACCCAATTCCATGGCAATTGAAGCGTCTGACGCCGTACCGACACCCGCATCGACCAATACCGGAATCTGCGCATTGGCGATAATAATTTGTAAATTCCATGGATTCAAAATACCCATACCAGAGCCTATCAATGAGGCCAACGGCATTACCGCGCAACAACCTATTTCTTCTAATTGTTTGGCGATAATTGGATCATCTGAGCAATACACCATCACATCAAAACCATCCTTTACCAACACCTTAGCTGCCGCAATGGTTTCTATCATATTGGGATAAAGTGTATTCGGATCACCTAGTACCTCCAACTTTACCAATTTATGTCCATCTAATAACTCACGCGCTAAGCGTAAAGTGCGCACCGCATCCTCTGCAGAATAACAACCCGCGGTATTCGGTAAGTAAGTAAATTGATCTGGGGGCAAGAAATCCAGCAATGAAGGCTCACCAGCATTTTGGCCAATATTGGTACGGCGAATTGCTACCGTCACAATTTCAGCCCCGCTAGCATCAATCGCAGCCCGCGTCTGTGCAAAATCTTGATATTTGCCGGTACCCACTAATAAACGTGAGCCATAACTGTTACCTGCTATTTTTAATAAATCTGACACTTTAATATCCTTAGACATGATGCTGCAATGCGTATTGATTAATTGCGGCTAGCCGCCTCCGACCGCACCTACGATTTCAAGCTGATCACCCTCCACCAGCATTACTTCTAGAAACTGACTACGTGGAACAATTTCACCGTTACACTCTATGGCTAAACGCTTGCCTTCAAGATTAAGCTCGCGCACTAAATCCGCCACACTAAAACTAGAGGGGTCAAAGCTACGTGGTTTCCCATTGATTATGAGTTGCATAATGAGTTACATCTTTGAGATTAAGCTATCAGTTATGGCATTATGCGCCACACCATCCAAGCAATCTATCTAAGTCTAAGTGGCGTTGGGCAAAAAATAATTCTTGACCCACTATTTTACGGAAATAGGGGGGCGTTTAGCAAACCTTATTAATACTTAACGAAAACTTCACTAAAAATCACTCCTCATGAAAATCACTGTCGCAAAAACTAAACACTGCGTTGTACAATGCCAGCTTATTTGTTTAACAGTCATTTAAGAAAGCAATCGATGAAAGTTCAAAGCCATGTTGCAGACATTCAAACGCCAACGGGCATGATGCGTACCTACGTACACCATCCTGTCGGGGCTAGCAGTGCTTCAAAGTACCCAACTATACTTTTTTATTCTGAGATTTTTCAGCAAACCGGCCCGATTGAAAGTGCTGCTAAAATTATGGCTAGTCATGGCTATGTAGTTCTAGTGCCAGAAGTGTTTCATGAACTCAACCCCATAGGCACAGTATTAAGCTATGACGATGCCGGCCGCGACAAAGGCAATGCCGATAAAGCCGCTAAAGACATCCAAGGCTATGATACGGATAATGCAGCACTTATTTCTTACACTAAACAACAATCTTGGTACAACGGTAGCATAGGCGCCATGGGATTCTGCATAGGCGGCCATTTGGCTTTTAGAGCAGCACTCCAACCTGAAATTAAAGGAACTGCTTGTTTTTATGCCACCGATTTACATGCTGAAACTATTCCGAATAAGACTGGACAGCACAGCATGGATAGGTTGAAAGATATTAGCGGTGAATTGCTGATGATCTGGGGCAAACAAGACAGCCACATTCCAACGGCAGGCCGTATGCTTGTATATGAAAAAATGACTGCGGCTGGACTAAATTTCACCTGGCATGAATTTAATGCGCAACACGCATTTATGCGAGATGGTGATGAACGTTACGATGCTCAAACTGCTATACTCTGCTACCAGCTTGCGTTGGATTTGTTTAGTCGCAAGCTATCGTAATCGATAGAGCACTTAGCTTAATAAAAAAAGGGCAGAAATTCTGCCCTTTTTTATTCACACTGATAATTAACTTATTTCTAACTGTGGACGACCTGCTTCTGGCCAATCCAAATGGAAGAACTGACCGCGCGGTTGATCCACGCGCTCATAAGTATGCGCACCGAAATAATCACGTTGCGCTTGAAGCAAGTTAGCCGGCAATACCGCGCTACGATAACCGTCATAATAAGCCAAAGCTGCGCTGAAACCTTGCGCAGGAATACCATTAGTCACCGCCAAGGCAATCACTTTACGCCAACCAGCTTGACTGTCATTAAGTGAGTTAGTGAAGTAAGGGTCTAACATCAAGTTTTTCAAACGTGAATTTAATGCATAAGCATCCGTAATTTTTTGCAGGAATCTTGCACGAATAATACAACCACCACGCCAAATTTGAGCGATCTCACCAAAGTTAAGTTTCCAGTTATAAGCTACTTGTGCTTTATCCATCAACTGAAAGCCTTGAGCATAGGCACAGATTTTTGAGCAATATAAACCGCTCTTAATGGCTTCAATAATCGCTTTCTTGTCAGCTTCTTTAACAATCACTGGGCCTTTTAAGATTTTGCTTGCTTCGACACGCTCATCTTTTAAGCTTGAAAGTGCACGTGCATAAACGGCGGCTGCGATCGCATTAGCTGGCGCACCTAACTCAAGTGCATTGGCTGCTGTCCATTGGCCTGTTCCCTTTTGACCAGCAGTATCCATAACTTGATCCACAAGGAAGCCAGGACCCATAGGGTCTTTTTGTTGCAGAATATCAGCTGTAATTTCGATTAAGAAGCTTGAAAGTTCGCCCTTATTCCACTCTTTAAATACTTTTCCGATTTCATCGGCAGGCATGCCCAGTAAATTTTTCATCAACCAGTAAGCTTCGCAAATCAGTTGCATATCAATATATTCAATACCGTTATGCACCATCTTTACATAATGACCCGCGCCGTCTGGACCGATATATTCAGCACAAGAGAAGCCGCCTTCAACTGGCTTGCCTGGTTTACCGCCTTCCATAGGTTCGCCAGTCACTGCATCCACCTTAGCAGCAATATCACGCCAAATTGGCTCTAATGAAGCCCATGCTTTACGTGTGCCAGATGGCATTAACGATGGGCCGAAGCGTGCGCCAGTTTCACCGCCAGATACGCCTGATCCAATGAAGTCGATGCCCTTTACCGCCAGTTCTTTTTCGCGGCGGATGGTGTCTGTCCAGAGAGAGTTACCACCATCAATAATGATGTCGCCTTGCTCTAAGAATGGCAAAATTGCATTGATTGTTACGTCAGTCGCGCTACCCGCTTTAACTAACAAAATAATTTTACGCGGGCGTTTAATGCTTAATACAAATGAAGCTAAATCTGCGTGGCCTACTAAGCGTTCGTATGAGGGTTCATTGGCTTTACATTCTTCAATGAATTTGACCGTTTTTTTAGAGTCGCGGTTATATACCGCAATGGTGTAGCCGTGGTCGGCAATATTTAGGGCTAGGTTCTGGCCCATCACAGCTAGGCCAACTAGGCCAATATCAGCATTCTTAGTAATCATTTATCTTCTCTTTTGGAGTTTTTTAATGGAAAGGGTGTTTTTGTAGGCAATATTATAGAACTTTTAATGGTACTAAGCGCTAAATCTTGATATAGATAGAGTGTTTATTTCTAAACGCGGCCACTTCGCATCACTTTGAAGGATGCGTTGTTTCTTGGTGCGTTTAGTTTTTTGCTTGCGCCTTACACATTCTATAAGCTACTTTTTCACCATCGTCCAAACTGGTTTCAGCCCCTTTAACGATTAAGGTGATCACGCCGCTGGTATAACGACCCTCCCCATCTTTACTTAAATTTACTTCATGGTCAGGGTAAATTAACCACGCATCGCTGCCATTATTAAGCATACGTAGGTAAAAATGCTTGTTGTTTTCACACTCATATGCGGTTGCGTTCGCTGGAGCGCTCCCTGACGTCTTGCTATCAGAAGAAAATGGGTTCGGTATTTTAATTGTGCTGCATGCTGACAACAAGGCCAGCGTAGATAGAACAATTAAGGATTTAGCAATTAATTGATTAGTTTGGTTGATCATATTTAAGCCTGTGAAATTTAAAACGAATGAGTAAAAACTACATAATGTAAGTGTATACAGTCTACGCTAATCAGTAACGCTGATTTTTTGGTAATATTAACTATGCGCTTTGTATCCAGCGCGATTTAGTCGATCCAGCACGGCCGCCCATGCTGGAGTGTTAGGTGGTAATTCTACTAGGATACGATCCAACTTTAAAGCATCTAGCCTATGTAAGGCGCTATACAATTGCTCGGCTACAAGTAGCGGATTATCCGCCAACCAAAGTAACTGGCAACTCGGCGTATCGCCATCTCCAATTAACAATGCAGCACAACTCAAGTCGGAGTGTTTTAAAAGATTACTTTCTAAAATCAGAGTGGCTCTATCTTTAAATAACAACAGCGGTGTTCGCGGCGAATAATGAAGCGCGTGCTGACCCGGCACCTTGGGAATAGCCACCTGCTCTGCACTTACCAGCTTTTTTGGTTGCGGCATGCCCGCAACAAGCGCGATATCAGCCTCACTAATCATGCCTGGGCGAAGTAACAACCAATCTCCGGCAGAGTTAACACTAACTATCGTAGATTCAATACCCACTTGACAAGGACCCCCATCAACGACAGGTACTGCAGCGCCTAAACCAGACTCAACATGCTCGGCGGTGGTGGGGCTTAATTGGGTGAATAAATTGGCTGATGGTGCGGCAAGGCTTAAGCCACTCCGCTTAAGTAAATCCAATGCCAAAGGATGACTAGGTACACGCAAAGCCACCGTGGCCTCGCCCCCACGAACCACAAGGGATACATGCGACTGTGCCGGTAGCACTAATGTCAAAGCCCCTGGCCAAAATTCTTTTGCTAGTTTAACAGCCACTTCAGGAAATATCGTTGCCCAATGATGAACTTGACTAATATCGCTAATATGTACAATCAGTGGATGGTCAGCAGGGCGCTGCTTAAGGGCAAATATTTTTTCTAGCGCGCTATCATTGCTGGCATCAGCCGCCAAGCCGTAAACGGTCTCGGTAGGGATGGCAACCACCTCACCAGCTTTAAGTAAGGCGGCGGCTTGAACTAAACTAACGCGCATATTGACAGTACTTGGTATAAAAAAACATATTTTACTACTGAACGCTATCCTCCACATTATTTCACTAGCTATGCGCTAAAATAGGTCACCATTAATCTTTGAAACTAATACGATGAGCCAAACTAATAGCATGCAAATCACAGTCGAAAAAAAACCTACACCAGCTCGCCTAGAAGTACTTGGAGTCACCAAGTGGCCAACTTGGGAAAAAGAAGTTTCAGTTTTTCCATGGTTTTTCCCAGAACAAGAGATTGCCTACATTCTTGAGGGTGAATGTGTGATTACGCCCGTTAATGGAAAACCAGTAAAGTTTGGAAAAGGGGACTTAGTAACTTTCCCTGCGGGCATGAGCGCAAGCTGGGAAGTAAAAAAACCATTACATAAACACTACCAATTAGATGGGTCCTTGTTTAGCAGAATCTATCGCCGTCTTAAATTGAAACTTAAATTGTAAGTTATAAGATTGATGCTTGGCTGCCATAATGAACTCATCTTCGATATTCCTTAGCCATGCAAAGATATGACTACCAAGCGGCCACCGATTTTCTTGTTAGCTTAGGTGCGGATTGGGCTGAGCTAATTGACACGGTAGGTCCCTGTACTTTAGAAGTTCGTTCTAACCGTGAACCCTACGAATCTTTAATTAGAGCTTTGGCCTACCAACAATTGCACGCAAAAGCTGGGGATGCCATTTTAGGAAGATTGCTGAATCTTTATGGCCAACAATTCCCATCCCCTCAGCAGTTATTAGTTACTGAATTTGACGCGCTGCGCATTTGTGGATTTTCAGCTAGGAAAATTGAAACTCTATATGGTATTGCACATGCCAGCTTAAATGGCCTAGTTCCATCGCGTGTTGAGGCGGAGTCCTTGTCCGATGATGCGCTGATTACTCGCCTAGTGACACTCAAAGGCATCGGGCGCTGGACAGTAGAAATGATGCTCATGTTCTCTTTAGCGCGCATCGACGTGTTGCCTGCCGATGACTTTGGCGTTGCAGAAGGCTACAAGCGCTTGAAAAACTTAGCGGAAGCCCCCAAACCTAAGCAACTCAGAGTGATTGGCAAGTTGTGGAGTCCTTATAGGAGCATCGCCAGCTGGTATTTATGGCGCGTGCCAAAATAAATATTATCTTCATTCCACTAAAGTAAACAAAGTGAAACAAGGATTTAATGATGCAAAAAAAATTACTAGCTATATTGATAAAAACAAGCACATGGCTTCCCAGTTCAAATGCACGGCGTGCAGTGATGCTCGTGTTGTTTTTAATTGGAATTAGAGCCTTTACTAACCACAACGGCGTCTATGTTATCTATTGGGGGCTAGTTGCAGTGCTCTCGCCACGCATTATGGGCACTGTAAAGTATTTATTTGAAAGATTAGGAGGCCTGTTCAAAAAAAATAACAGTGATTAAACATTCTTCTAGATAATTAAAGGTTAGTGCGCCCAATCTATTTCAGCAGAACCACACTAGGTCAATGGCGACTCATCGGCACTGACCTAATAAAAGGTCAGGCTTACTGCTTTATTCTCTGCACTAACATCTTTATTCTACAGGATACTTTAATTTTATTAAGTAGAAAAAATTTGTCGCATTAATCTAATCACATTCAAAACTGACTAGAAAGTCGCCTTATAATACGGCATCAACTCCACAATAAAATCATGAATAACTTCAAACTGCATAATCACGCCTTTCTTAAGCTACTCACATTTCGCATACTCATAGTACTCGCCTATCAAATTATGGCGGTAGCGGTGGGCTGGCATATCTACGAGATTACGCATGACACGCTGGCACTGGGCTTAGTTGGATTGGCTGAGGTATTGCCCTATTTCGCTTGTGCATTGTTCGCCGGTCATGCAGTGGATCACTATTACTCAAGACGCTTGTTCGGCATTTTGGCGGCAGTGATGCTAGGCATTAATGCGTTTATGCTAACCGCTGTCTCTTTAGGCTGGCTTACTGGAGATGCCACTTTATGGATTTACGGTTCAATTACATTTACCGGTATTGCACGCGCCTTTATCGCACCTAGCTACAGCACTTTATTCGCTCTAATCTTGCCTCGCGAAGATTACGCCCGCGCGTCCGGTATTGGTAGTGCGACGTTTCAAGCGGGGCTAATTATTGGGCCGGCTTTAGGTGGAATATTGGTGGGATTTTCCAGCAAAACGGTAGCTTACTCGATTGCCACAGCGCTCTGCTTAGGAGCAGCCATTGCAATGGCTGCACTACGTGTGAAAGAGCCGCAAACCTCTATTGATAAACCACAAGTATTTACAAGCATTGCACAGGGTTTACGTTTTGTGTTTAGCAACCAAATCGTACTTAGCGCATTGTCGTTAGATATGTTTGCCGTTCTATTCGGTGGTGCGGTTGCCATGTTGCCAGCATTCATTCATGACATCTATCATTACGGGCCAGAAGGTCTTGGCATACTGCGCGCTGCACCCGCGGCAGGGGCTATTATTACAGGGCTATTGTTGACGCGTCGTCCGATTAACCTGCATGCGGGGCGCTGGTTGCTAGCCGCGGTCGCTAGCTTCGGCCTATGCATGATCGGTTTTGCCCTCAGCACTTACTTTTGGGTAGCCGGTGTTTTGCTGTTTCTCTCCGGGATTGTTGATGGCATATCGGTAGTGATGCGCACCACGATCTTACAACTAGCTACACCTGACGCCATGCGAGGCAGGGTCTCTGCGATCAATGGTATTTTTATTGGCTCTTCAAACGAGTTAGGGGCATTTGAATCTGGGTTGGCGGCACGATTACTGGGCTTGATTCCCTCAGTGATATTTGGTGGCGTGATGACACTGACCATAGTCGGCATCACCGCTAAACTCGCGCCAAGACTACGTAATTTGCAACTGCATGAATTGCATTAACTTTCCACGTACTGAAAAATGCTAAATTTAGAACCCATTATTTTTTTGGCGGTACGCTAGCTTTAGTTGGAATAACAGAACTGGTTAGTACCACTACTTTCTTATCTTTTTTTGGTTTTTTAATTTCTTTGTTACCGCGCTCTTGACCTTTAGCCATGGTAGTTCTCCTAAGTGATTCGGTATTAAATTGGTTGAGCCCTTTTAACGCAACCTTACTGAATGCATCATAGGCCGATGGATGAATATAGGTAGATTATTTTTTAGCAACTACCAATAATCCCATCACAATCAATAAGCCACCTAACACCAAACGCAGTGTGATCGCTTCCTTTAATAAGATCCAAGCCAATAATATGGCAATCACCACACTACCTTTATCGATCAGTGCAACTGTTGCTACATCACCCATTTTTAAGGCTTTATAATAAAAAATCCACGAAATAGTGGTGGTAATCGCCGATAAAGCCAACCAAACATAATTGACTTTTTGTAGCGATTTTATTTCATTTGGATTGACCGCTAACGCTGCAAAAACCATGACAAACAAACAAACAAATAGGGTGCGTAATGACAACCCTAGTTCAGCACTAATACCGACTAAGCCTTGCTTGGCCACTACCGAGGTTAGCCCTGCAAACAACATAGAAATAAAAGCATATAACACCCAACGTTCCATATAACCTCACCTCTAGTTAACCATTTAAATTCGGCCCACAGGCCCAGCATTGCGCCACAACTAAAAACTGCGACTAATAGAAAGAGTCCTTCAAGGCCATTAACTCGCTTCTATAGCAAGCTTTAGCGCACTTATTTTATATCTTAATGCACTATATCTGCTTGCTTTTATTGTTGTTTTAGCGTAATTTCGTGCATTGCTAGGGGTCTATCTTTTTTTAGAAAAATTCTAATGAATTATAGTGAGAATCACCCTTCGAACCTGATACGGATAATGCCGTCGTAGGAAAGCATCAAGATGCTACCTATTAAATAAACTAGTAGGAGCAGCGGTCAAATGCTTCTTACGCAATTGCTTTTAAGGAGCTCCATTGAACGCCACTGACAAAAATCTACAAAAAAATCTAGCCAAATTCGTTAACGAAACCGCTGAGATTGATCCTGCCACCAAAAAATCTTTCGCTAATTCACGTAAAATCTACATTCAAGGCTCACGCACTGACATTCAAGTTCCTTTCCGTGAAATTAGCCTAAGTGACACACCTTCTATGTTTGGTGCGGAAAAAAATCCGCCCGTCATGGTCTATGACACCTCAGGCCCTTATACCGACCCAGCAATCAATGTCGATATTCGTAATGGATTGCCTGCCTTGCGAGCTACTTGGATTGAAGAGCGTAACGATACTGAACAATTGGATGGCCCAAGTTCAGAATTTGGCAACCAACGTAAAACCGACCCAGCACTCGCTGAAATGCGTTTTAACTTACTGCGCAAACCTCGCCGTGCTAAAGCGGGCAAGAACGTTAGTCAAATGCACTACGCGCGACAAGGTATTATTACCCCAGAAATGGAATACATCTCCATTCGTGAAAATCAGCGCCGCGATAATATGAGCGAGTTGCTGCAAACCCAGCATAAAGGGAAAGATTTTGGAGCCAGCATTCCACCAATCATTACTCCAGAATTTGTGCGTGATGAAGTCGCTCGTGGCCGCGCCATAATTCCAATGAACATTAATCACCCTGAAATTGAGCCTATGATTATCGGCCGTAATTTCTTGGTCAAGATCAATGCCAACATTGGCAACTCAGCGCTCGGTTCAAGCATCAGTGAAGAAGTTGAGAAAATGGTTTGGAGTACGCGTTGGGGAGGCGACACTGTGATGGACTTATCGACGGGTAAAAACATCCACGAAACACGCGAATGGATTATCCGTAACTCACCCGTGCCGATTGGTACTGTCCCTATCTATCAAGCCCTAGAGAAGGTAGACGGAAAAGCCGAAGATTTAACTTGGGAAATTTTTCGCGATACGTTAATTGAACAAGCCGAACAAGGGGTAGATTACTTTACCATCCATGCCGGCGTGCGCTTAGCTTATATTCCGATGACAGCAAAACGTATGACGGGGATCGTTTCGCGAGGCGGTTCAATTATGGCGAAATGGTGCTTGGCGCATCATAAAGAATCTTTTCTATATGAGCATTTTGAAGATATCTGCGAAATAATGAAAGCCTATGATGTTTCGTTCAGCTTGGGTGACGGTTTGCGTCCAGGCTCTATTTACGATGCGAATGATGAAGCCCAATTTGCTGAACTCATTACATTGGGTGAGTTGACACAAATCGCTTGGAAACACGATGTACAGTGCATGATCGAAGGCCCAGGCCATGTGCCGATGCATTTAATTAAAGAAAATATGGAACTGCAACTTGAGCATTGCGGTGAAGCTCCATTCTATACCTTGGGCCCACTAACCACGGATATCGCACCAGGTTACGACCATATTACGTCTGGCATCGGTGCAGCAATGATTGGTTGGTATGGGTGCGCGATGCTTTGTTATGTCACCCCAAAAGAGCATCTAGGCCTTCCAGATAAAGAAGATGTTCGAGTAGGCATCATTACTTACAAAATTGCTGCCCATGCGGCTGATCTAGCAAAAGGCCACCCTGGCGCACAAATTCGTGACAATGCGTTATCAAAAGCGCGTTTCGAATTCCGTTGGGATGACCAATTTAATCTTGGCCTTGATCCAGATAAAGCCAAGGAATTTCATGATGAAACTCTACCGCAAGATGGCGCTAAACAAGCGCACTTCTGCTCAATGTGTGGGCCGCACTTCTGCTCAATGAAAATCACCCAAGATGTGCGTGACTATGCAGCTAATTTGAATATTTCTGAGCAAGAAGCATTAACTAAAGGCATGCAAGAAAAATCCATAGAGTTTGTAAAAAAAGGTAGCGAGGTGTATCAAAAAGTTTAGTTTTTATTGAGGATAGCCTCACAAACCATAAAAAAGCGGGCTTAGTGCCCGCTTTTTTATGAGTAAAGCTATCTATGGCGGACAAAAAAGTTAAACTCCACTAAAATATGAAGTGAATTTCTAACTAAGTCTAGCAGTGGAAATTCTCAAATAGGGAAGCATGCTAATGAATTCAGATCCAAGAGTTTTTTTTGCAGCAGAACGCACATTGTTAGCTTGGATAAGATCCGGCATAACAGTGATGGCACTTGGATTTGTAGTCGCTAAGTTTGGTATGTTTTTAACGCTACTTTCGGCATCTAGCAATACATTAAGTGAACTCCATCCAAGCAACTCTCTGTCCAATGTGTTCGGCATTGTGCTAGTAATCACTGGTGCCGTAATCACGTTAGGTGCTCAATTAAACCACTATTACTATGTGAAGACACTGCCTCCAAAGGACATTCCAAAACTAGCCATTACATGGCTGGCTTCATTGTTAACTTTCTCAATTGCACTAATTGGTGTTCTTCTCGCTATTTACCTCGCTCTAGCTTAAGCGGTAAAACTTAAATCCGGTAGGTTCATAATCAATCTGCCAAATCAAGATCTTATTAATTAAAAGAATATGATTTTTTTTGTTAAAATGGTCCTATAAATTAACTAAATGCAGATTACTTTGACTACTCTTAAACTCAGTAAAAAACCCGATAACGAGCTCGTTAAAGCAACCAAGGCTCCTGTTCGTCGCACGGATACTACAAAACGTGACCGAAGCGTAGCGCTGGCAAGAAAAGCCATGCCGTCAAGTGGAGGGCCTCAACCCAATCAAACAGATGTAACGCCTGTTGAAGTGGCACCAACACGACAACGTAACCATCGTTTTGATGGCAAGCTTCACGGTGCTGAAGACTCAGAAACAACCACCACAACAGAACAATCAGCCAGTAAATTTCAACCTCGAACTACCGACCCTAGGAATAACGATTCTAAAAGTTCAGAAAGACCACCTCAGCATAAACCTACTTCAACGTCTAGATCGAATTCTAATGAACCTCAATACAGGCAAGCGCCGCGTCGAGGAGGCAAGATGCGTGATGGCTATGAGCCTAATGAATCAACGCATGGTCGTGCCGCTTACGCTGCCTCTAAGCCGGTAGCGAGCGATCCTGAATTTCCACGACTATCTAAACGCATGGCTGAATTAGGACTTTGTTCACGACGCGAGGCTGATGAATGGATCGTCAATGGCTGGGTCAAGGTGGATGGTGAGATTATAGAAACATTGGGCACGCGCATTAACCCGGAGGCTGAAATTATTATCAGTAGCTATGCGCAAGAACAACAGGCGGAAACGGTCACCATTATTTTGCACAAGCCAGTGGGTTATGTCAGCGGACAAGCCGAAGATGGCTATCAACCAGCGGTAGTATTAATTCATCCCGACAACCAATGGCCAGACGACCCTGAACTGCATGGCTACCACCCAAAACAATTTCAACGCGGTTTTTTGCATGGCTTAGCACCAGCAGGTCGCTTGGATATTGACTCTACAGGTATGTTAGTGTTCACTCAGGACGGCCGTGTTGCAAGGCATTTAATCGGTGAAGACTCAAGCGTAGAGAAAGAATATCTTGTGCGTGTAGAGGGCAACTTAACTGACGCCAATATGAAGCTACTTAATTTTGGGCTAACTCTAGATGACGTCAAACTGAAGCCAGCCAAAGTAAGCTGGCAAAATGAAGACCAATTGCGGTTTGTATTGCGAGAAGGTAAAAAACGTCAAATTCGTCGTATGTGTGAAATGGTCGGCTTGCATGTTGTGGGTTTAAAACGCATCCGTATCGGTAGTGTTAACCTAGGAAAATTACCTGTAGGCCAATGGCGTTACCTGCGTCATGAAGAGAAATTCTAGATGGGTTTGTTCGATAACCTAGCTAGCACAATGCTTGCTAGAATGGCTGGTGAGCAGGCGAACGTGGCGAAAGCCGCACTGGATATGTTTAATCAGCTCGGCGGCTTAACGGGTGTTTTGGATAAACTTAAAGCACAGGGGCTGAATGATCAGGTCGCCTCATGGGTAGGAAAGAGTGATAACTTATCAATTTCAGCGGAGCAAATTATCCTATTATTAGGTCAGGCCAAGATAGCGGCCATGGCACAAAAATTTTCTATCAGCGCCGATGAATTAAGCCAAAAAATCTCAGAAAACCTACCTAAATTGGTGGATAAATTAACACCTGACGGAGTGGTGCCAAAAGATGGGGCAACCTTATAGGCGCACTACTAAGCATGTTGAAGTAATACTAATCATGATAAAAGATTAGTGATTCAATCTTTATTATGATGCTAAACCCAAAATTTAAATGCTGAAACGGAACTACCACTATGGATTTGATACTACTAGCTAAAGCCCTCATTCTCGGATTAGTTGAAGGCATTACCGAATTCCTTCCGATTAGTAGCACCGGGCATTTAATTATTGCAGGCGACCTCCTTAATTTTAATGATAACAAAGGCAAGGTGTTTGAAATTGTGATTCAGCTGGGCTCAATTTTAGCGGTATGCTGGGAATATAGAGTCAAGTTGCTTAAGACCTTGCGAGATATAACGGGCCAGCAAGCAGATATGTCTTCAGAAATAACAAGATCAACCTCGGCTTCAACACAATTTGTCCTCAACTTATTGCTAGGATTTTTACCGGCTGCAGTGCTCGGGCTAGCTTTTCATCGTGCCATTAAAAACTATTTGTTTTCTCCGCTGACTGTTTCTATTGCTCTTATTCTAGGTGGCTTTGCAATTTTACTGATTGAACATAAGGATGCTAATAAGACATCTAGTCGCATCAATAGCCTCGATAAAATGACTAAAAAACAAGCATTAAAAATAGGCTTTGCACAATCGCTAGCGCTTATTCCGGGTGTATCACGTGCTGGCGCAACCATCTTAGGTGGCATGATATTTGGCCTAAACCGACAAATTGCAACCGAGTTCTCGTTCCTTTTGGCAATACCTATTATGTTTGCAGCTACCGCCTATGATCTACTTAAAAACTGGCAACTATTAACAGTGAGCGACACTCCCATGTTTATAGTGGGCTTTATTACCGCATTTGCATCAGCTTTATTAGTAATTAAAATATTCTTACGCTTTGTCGCGACCCATAATTTTAAGGCATTTGCATGGTATCGAATCGGGTTTGGTACTTTAGTCTTAGTCTATTTCTGGCATCTGACTTAAACTGATCATGCGTAAAGACCTGAATTGTCAGTCTTTATACTGGCTGTCTAAATTTATTCTGACTGCTAATATCACGCTGATTCAATTTAAAACTGATTTTTTCAAACACAGTGTCTGAATTCTCAACGACCCTAATTGCATGGCAAAAAGTACATGGTCGACATGACCTGCCATGGCAAAACACCACGGAACCTTATGCAATATGGGTTTCCGAAATAATGTTGCAGCAAACGCAAGTGGCTGCAGTAATTGGCTATTACAGCAAGTTTATGCAACGCTTTCCAAGTATCCTTAGTCTTGCACAGGCAACACAAGAAGAGGTTTTGCAACACTGGAGCGGTCTAGGTTATTACTCACGTGCGCGTAATTTGCACAACGCTGCCGGCATCATCATGGATACCCATAAAGGCGTGTTCCCAAGTGATGTATCCCAGATGCAATCGTTGCCAGGAATTGGTCGTTCTACTGCAGCAGCGATTGCCTCATTCGCCTTCAATCAAATAGAAACCATATTAGACGGGAACGTAAAGCGGGTACTATCTAGACACTTTTTAGTGGAAGGCTGGACCAGCTCCCCGAAGGTAGAGAAAATTTTATGGTTAAAAGCCGAATCATTGCTACCAGAAAATGACATGATAGCTTACACACAAGGCTTAATGGACTTAGGGGCAACGTTATGCACAAGAAGTAAACCAAAATGCGCACAATGCCCACTTAAAGCAAGTTGTCAGGCATTTTCTGAATATAGAACCAAAGACCTACCAACGCCCAAAACGAAAAAATCCACTCTGCAGAAACAAACCACCATGCTATTGATATTGGATGGCAACGAAGTCTTGTTGGAAAAACGTCCTCCAAGCGGCATCTGGGGTGGATTGTGGACTTTGCCTGAAATCAGCATGCAAGAAATTGCAAGCGAGGTGGCTATAAAACGATTTGGCTTAGAAGTAGAAGCGGAAGAGCCTCTGGCATCTTTTCAGCATGTTTTTACACACTTTAAGCTAGAGATTCTGCCTCAACCATTACAAGTGACTCGTAAACTAATTAAAGCCAGTGCTCCCAACACGACCTGGCTACCAATTGATGATGCCATCTCTGCTGCTATTCCAGCACCCGTTCGCAAAATTCTTCAATCTCTACAAAGTGGCTTAGCCGTGACAGAACGAACGCCTCCTATCTTCTTCTGAAATTTATTGAATCTGTTTGCTTTAAATCAAACTAAAAATAAAATGCCACGTATATGATAAAGGTAAGTGTTAGAAGACGGCTTGAGAAACTTAATATAAGGTCTTCTTAGCATTAGTTGTTTAAAACTAGCATTGCACCTTTAAAAGATCAGAAATTTAGGAGAAACTTTTATGATTACAAATAATTTACTAGGCCGATCTTCCGATACCGAAGTGAGCAAAGAACAGTTGATTGCAGACTTCAAAGTGGTAGTAGCTGATGCCGAGGCATTAATTAAAGCAACCGCTAACCAAAGTGGAGAAACTTTAGTTAACTTACGTAACAAAGCGGAGTCATCACTAGCGGTTGCAAAAGCCAAAATAGCCGAGGCACAAGATACAGTAGTTGAAAAGGGCAAAGCTGCTGCCAAGGTCACAGATGAATATGTACATGAAAATCCATGGCGTGCCATTGGTGTTGCGGCAGGGGTGGGGTTAGTTGTTGGCCTGCTGATTGGTCGGCGATAGTTGGCATATGGATGCAGAACCTAAAAATACAGGTCTTGGTTTGATTGATTCTTTAAAAAATCTAAGTACGACCTTGGTAGCGCTCTTATACAACCGACTTGATCTGCTTTCAACTGATTTAGAGGAGGCGCAGCAACGCATACTCTCACTTCTAGTGCTCGCTTTTGTGTCACTGTTTTGCCTATGCCTTGGTATGGTATTGCTGACGATGTTGATCGTCGTTGCATTCTGGGATAGCCACCGCTTACTAGCGTTATGTTCACTCACTGCAGTCTTTCTGGTGTCCGGTAGCGTCTTATGTGCAATCACGCTGCGTGCGCTTCACACGATGCCTAGAATATTCGGTGCAAGCTTGACTGAGTTAACCAAAGATAAAGAAGCGTTAGAGGCATAATAGTCATGAATAACAAATTGATCCAGTTGGCGGATAAGCGACAAAAGCTAATCGCGCAAGCTGCCGAACAGCGCTTGGCAATCAGGCGAGATTTTGCGCCGTGGCAAACCCCCTTAAGATTAGCTAGCAGCGGCTTGAATGCAGTACGCTATGTTAAAGGCAATCCTGCCCTGATGATGGGAGCGATGGCTCTGTTTGGTATGCTTCGTCCAACAC
>Ga0364859_10037_pt1 | contig 92504 bp, 90 predicted proteins | sample ExccelAu500001D3_FD_206911 | JGI IMG/M metagenome (GOLD analysis project Ga0364859, IMG submission 206911) | Enriched cells from Trout Bog Lake Hypolimnion, Wisconsin, USA - BchlTB.Aug20.5000.01 .D3 | ecosystem: Environmental > Aquatic > Freshwater > Lake > Hypolimnion/Profundal zone | place: USA... | reverse complement strand
CAAAGCAAAGTAATGACCGCCGGTAAGGTGAAGTACTTTGGCAAAACTGCCGGTACCACCAGTGGCAAAAGCAAGCTGATACCTATTACCCGCTACATTGTAGATAACATGCATGTGCGGGGAACGCTGTTCAGCCTTTCGCGCCTTCATTACCTGGATAAGGGGATAGATATTCTGACACATAAAAACTTTGCGTTGCCGGGTGGGGTGTATGAAACATTATCGCCTTCAGGAATTGTGGTGGCCGATATTTCTGCTATTATGCTGCGCAATGTGCCTTTGGCTTTCAGGACCATTTATGTGCCGGGTGTTAAACTGATAACACATCCCAGCTGGGATTACAAGCTGAACAAAATAGCTGAAGAAGTAAGTAAAGCGGATATAGGCACCATCAGTGGCATACCTACCTGGCACCTGGCTGTGCTTGCCAAAATACGGGATGAAATTCATTTCAATAAAGTAACAACCCTTTGGAAAAACCTGCGCATATTTTTTCATGGCGGGGTAAGTTTTGAGCCATACCGCAAACAGTTTACCGAGCTGTTTGGACGGGACGATATTATCTTTTACGAAGTATATAACGCCACCGAAGGCTTTTTTGGCATACAGGCAAATATGCAGGGCGGTGATTTATTGCTGCTGACAGATAATGGAGTTTTTTATGAGTTTATTCCTTTCAATCAATACGGCAATGAAAATGCAAGGCCTGTACCGCTTGAAGAAGTGAAAGCAGATATTCCTTATGTGCTTTTGGTAACCACGCACAACGGCCTGCTGCGTTATGTAATTGGGGATGTGATAACATTTACTTCTATTGATCCTTTTGCGTTCAGAATAACCGGCCGCACGCAGGAGTATATCAATGCCTTTGGCGAAGACCTGCTGTTATCGAACGTGGAGCAGGCTTTGATGAAAACCAATGCAAAGTTTAACTGCGCCGTTAAAGAATATACGGTAGCGCCATTATACATCAATATCGAATCAAAAGGCCGCATGCAGTTTTTGATTGAGTTCAGGAAGCCACCTGAGAACCTGGAGCAGTATACGCTGGAACTGGACGCACAACTGCAAAACGAAAACAGCAACTACAAACAAAAACGCAACCACGACCTGGCTTTATCGCACCTTGAAGTTATACCTGCTAAAGAAGGCCTGTTTTATGACTGGATGGCAAGCAGGGGTAAAATGGGAGGGCAGCATAAAATACCGAGGCTAGTGAATGGGAGAAAGGTGATTGAAGAGATGCTGGTGTTGAATGTATGAATGCGATAGAACGCTGATTTATTATGATTTTTATGATTAATGCTGATATGAAATACCTGGAGAATGGGGCAGTAATCAGAAAATGAAATCCCGAATTTATTATTGTTGCTTCTAAATCATAATAAATCAGCGTTCCATCTGCATTACATCTTCCGGCTAATTGTAAACTCAATCAGTTGCTCAACCGATTTACGGGAATCGCTTTCGGGGAATTGATGCAGGATGCGCAGGGCTTCTTCGCGGTATTCGTTCATGCGTTTGGCGGCGTAGTCCATGCCGCCGTTTTTGCGCACCAGGTCTATTACCCAGCGCACTTTGTCCATGTTCTGGTTCTCGTTCTTGATTATATTGATGATTTGCTTTTTTTCTGAGGATGTAACTTTGTTCAAAGTAAAAATAAGTGGCAGGGTCAGTTTGCGTTCTTTAATATCAATACCGCGGGGCTTGCCAATTTCTGCTTCTTCATAATCGAACAGGTCGTCTTTGATTTGAAAAGCGATGCCAATTTTTTCGCCCATTAGTTTCGCGCGCTCTATCATGGTGTCATCCTGCGTGGTTGTTGTGGCTCCGCAGGCACAGGCTGAAGAGATGAGCGAGGCAGTTTTTTGGCGGATGATTTCGAAATAAATATCCTCTTTAATATCCAGCCTCCTTGCCTTCTCTAGTTGCAGTAATTCGCCTTCGCTCATTTCGCGGATGGTGTTGGAGAGGATTTGCAATAATTTGTATTGCTGATTTTCGACAGAAAGCAACAAGCCTTTTGCCAGCAAATAATCGCCCACCAAAACGGCAATTTTATTTTTCCAGAGGGCATTGATGGAAAAGAAGCCGCGGCGCTTGTACGATTCATCAACCACATCATCGTGCACCAGCGTGGCGGTATGCAGTATCTCAACCAGCGAAGCGGCAACGTATGTGGCTTCAACCACTTCGCCACAAAGCTTAGCCGAAAGGAACACAAACATAGGCCTCATCTGCTTGCCCTTCCGGCTTACGATGTAATGCGTAATGCGGTCGAGCAACGGGGCCTTGCTTTGCATAGACTTTTTGAACCTGACTTCAAATTCGTCCAGTTCTTTTTCTATGGGTTTTTTTATCTGGTCTAAGCTTAATTCCATTTTTTCATCGGCACCTGCTGGTTAGCATATTTAACATCACCGGCGGTCAGGGCACTAAAGTAAAGTTTATACTCTATAACAAAAGCCTGATTTAAAACCTTTGTTATTACGCATGGAATACAGGCCTCTCCCGGTCGCCTCTTCGAGCGACCACCCTCTCCATCGCAAGCGATAGAGAGGGGAAATGCGCCGGTTTAAGTTTCTTGCCCCCTCTAATAGTATAATGGAGAGGGCTGGCCAGCGAAGCGGGGCCGGGGAGAGGCTTGTATTTTGTATATTTCGCGCATGATTACAAGTGAGCGAAACATTATACTGCAAAGCAAGCACGGAAGGCCTTTTTTGATAGATGTGTTTTACAAAAAGGATGGGTTAAAAAAGCCGGTGGTGATTTTTAGCCATGGTTACCGCGGTTTTAAAGATTGGGGGCCATATAATGAGGTTGCCGAGCAGTTTGCAAAGGCTGGGTTTGTGTTTGTAAAATTCAATTTCTCGCATAACGGAACTACTATTGATAACCCGCTTGAATTTGTTGACCTGGAGGCTTTTGGCAATGATAATATTTCGATTGAGCTGGATGATTTGGGGGTTGTGGTTGATTGGGTTTGTTCAGGAGGTTTTCCGGTGGGGGAGGCTGAGGTTAGCAAAGAACTGCTTTACCTGCTGGGCCATAGCCGCGGCGGTGGTATTTCGATATTAAAAGCCCGGGAGGACAGACGTATTAAAAAGCTATGTACCTGGGCCAGTTTAAGTGAGGTAAGCAAATACTGGACGAAGGAACAACTGGAGCAAATAAAACGGGATGGGGTGATTTACCTGCCCAACAAACGCACCGGCCAGCAGATGCCTATCAAGTGGCAGATGTATGAAGATTACTATGCCAATATTGACCGCTTATTTGTGCCTGATGCTGTGCGACAATTACAAATACCATTTCTGATTATACACGGCACCAAAGATGAAACAGTGCCGGTTGCCAATGCTATTGAAATGCATACCTGGAATAAGGGCAACCGCTTGTTTTTGATAGAAGGAGGCAATCATAATTTTGGGGCGAAACATCCGTGGACCGAGGGAGAAGCATTATCGGAAGATACGGAGGATTTGTTGAAGGAGACGGTGGAGTTTTATAAGGAATGAGAAAATTTGGGCTTCAAGGCGCTTGGATAAACTTTGATGCTTCCATCCAGTTTAAATTGAGCAATCCACGGTTGACAGTAAGTAGAACGGAATCTCCAGCCTTTATTTCCTTTATATTTTCATATCTCTCAAACCAGCTTTCGGGAATAGCAATATCATTCCCAAAAGTCTCGCTATAGGGCCATGGTTGAACTTCGAAATGCGGGATGTGATAAACACCGTACCTAGAACGGCCACTCTCAATAAACTTAGATGTGATAGCGCTTGGATAAGGCTTTGTTGATTCAACAATTAAAGCACAATTACTGGCCAGTGAAAGCCCATAACCTATTAATAGGCTAAGTATGATAATCGGAGCAACAAAATTCCTGTTTTGATATCCGGGCAATTTGATATTGGTGTTTTTATAGAGAGTCGAAAAACTAAAAGCTATTGCAAAGAGGATCGTAAAAAGTATTACATACACGTTTATCAAAGGCATGCCGTTAATCTTATGCCTGTTGTAGACGAATAGCATAACGAGGAATTGCATGGAAAGGATAAGAACCCATGCAGGCGGCTTGTTGTCTTTCCCTCCCACCAAAGTAACAAACATGCTAGTGTATCGAAACGACACCAGCCAGATGAATATAAATGCAGCGTAATAAGCTAGATGCATTTTGCCCGTAAGGTCTGCTGAAAATACCGATTGGAATCCGGCAAATAGAATAAACGCGACCGCTAAGACCCTTAAAAATTTTTCCCGTTCGGATTTGGGGCTACCATCTTCCATAGCTAATCTTCGACTCTAATCAATCACCTAAAATATTTTATTCAACCCCTAAGTAGTATTTGTGTCTTCTAAGCAATCGAATTCATAAACTCATTCCCCATCAAAACCATGATAGTTTGCCGTAATTTCTCCGTTCTTTTAAAGCCTCTTTAATTTCTTTTCGCACCTGCTCAATATCTTTCCCTTTTCCGGTTGGACGTGCAAGCAATTCCTCTAATTCCTCATCGGTTGCTTTTCTGCCTATACCGAATGCAAGATCATGGCTGGTAAGTTTTTTCACCTTATTTTTTTCCATAGTATAAAGATAATGAATTGATAAGAATGTCTACGCTATCAAATTCAAAAACTCATCCTCCGTCAAAACCGTAATGCTTGGTATTTTTTTTGCTTTGGCCAGTTTACTGCCGGCATCTTCACCCACTACCAGGTAATTAAGATTCGCGCTTACGCTGCTTAACAGCTTACCACCGTTTTCTTCTACCAATTGCTTAGCCCTGTCCCGGTTAAATTGTTGAAGGGAGCCGGTGAAGAGGAATGTTTTTCCTTCCAGCTTATTGTTTTTGGCTAATGAATCTTCGGGGCGGTTGATGACGTTTACGCCCAGGTGTTCCAGCGCCTTTACCAAATGTATGTTGCTGGGGGTTTGGAAGAAGTCGTAAATACTTTGGGCGACTTTAGGGCCTATGCCTTCAATGTTGGTGAGGTCTTCCAGCGACATTTTTTCGAGGTCGAGTATACTCTTTACATGGCTGGCAATATCTTTTGATGTGGTTACCCCAACCAGCCTGATACCAAAGGCATTTATCAGCCTCCAGATTGGACGACCTTTTGCATCTTCAATTCCTTTCTTCAGGTTTTCGACAGACTTTTCCCCCCAGCCTTCCAGTCCATGAATTTCGGAGTAAGGCAGCTTGAAAATATCTTCCAGGTTTTTGATAAATCCGCGCTGGATAAAGTCAATAATAATGCTGCGGCCGAGGCCATCAATATCCAGCGCATCTTTTGATACGAAGTGAATGGCCCGCTCTTCGGTTTGGGCAGGGCAATCGGCATTGTCACAACGCCAGATGGCTTCTTCTTCCGTTTTTATAAGCACCGAGTTACACGATGGACAGTGAGTGGGAAAATGAATTTTCTTCTCATGCCCGGTGCGAAGTTCAGGCACTACGCCAACAATGTATGGTATTACTTCACCGGCGCGTTCAACAATAACTGTATCGCCGATGTGGATGTCTTTCTCTTTAATGAATTCCTCATTGTGCAGTGATATTGAAGAAATAGTTACCCCAGCTAAGGCCACCGGCTCAATTTTAGCTACAGGTGTAACAGCCCCTGTACGACCTACCTGGTATTCAACATCCTTCAATTTTGACTGTGCCTGTTTGGCCTGAAATTTATAGGCCATGGCCCAGCGGGGGTGGTGCGTGGTTGAGCCGCATTTTTGCTGGAGCTTTAAATCATTTACCTTAATTACCATGCCATCAGTTTCTATACTGAAGGTGTTGCGTTTGGTATTCCATAGCTCAATAAATGCTATTGCTTCTTCTGCATCAGTGCAGACTTTCAATTCATGGATGGGTGTTTTGAAGCCACATTTGTAAAGCATTTCAATGCTCTCGAAATGGGTGTGTATTTTATCTGCCAGCAGGTTTTTGCCTTCTTTGTCTTCAGCAAAACTGACGTGATATAGAACCGCTTCAAGTCCACGGGTGGCTGATTCATTAGGGTCCTTTAAACGAAGGGAGCCCGAGGCTGTGTTGCGGGAATTTTGAAACAGCTTTTCGCCCTTTGCTTTCCTTTCGTTATTGATGCGTTCAAAAACTTCTTTCTGAATAATAACTTCGCCCCGTATTTCAATGCGGTGAATTCCGTACTTTGAAAATTTGGCAGATAACGGAATAGAGGCAAGCGCTTTGGCGTTGTTGGTGATATCCTCGCCCACCGCTCCATCGCCACGGGTGGCAGCGCGGACCAGCATATCGTTTTCATAAACCAGCGCAATACTTGAACCATCAAACTTCGGCTCAACGCAATATTGCACATGTTCGGCACCGGTTAGTTTTTTTACGCTTTTGTCAAAGGCGTTTACATCATCAGCATTGTACGAGTTGTCCAGCGAGAGCATGGACACTAAATGACTCACCTGTTTAAAATCTTCAGTAAGTCCGCGCGCCACCCGTTGGGTTGGTGAATCGGGCGTTACAAAATCCGGGTGTTCTTCTTCCAGTTTTTTAAGCTCTTTGAAAAGTTTGTCGTAGTCAACATCCAGCAGAACCGGCTGGCTGAGGGAGTAATACCGCCAGTCGTGATAATTAATAACCTGGCGCAGTGCATCGATTTTTTCTTTGGCATTATGATGGCCTGTATGTTTAAGCAGCTGCTCGGTAAGCTGGTTGAGATGGTGTTGTTCCTGTTCAGTGTACATAACCGGTGTTTAAAAAGAAAAAGGACGCATCAACCGATACGTCCTCGCAAAATAAATTCTTTCATTTACAATTTTCAGGAAACCAGCTTATCAATTTCAGCCGCCAATTTGCGATCCTTTTCGGTAACAATATCGCCGGCGCTGTGGGTGTTGAGAGTAATTTCAAGTTCGTTATAAACGTTTGTCCAGAGGGGGTGGTGGTCCATTTTTTCAGCAATCAGGGCCACACGGGTCATAAAGGCAAATGCCTCGGAAAAGTTTTTGAACTTGAATTTCTTTTTCAGGGAGTTGTTTTCTTCGGTCCACATGTTTTTGGTATTTAGTAGTGAGTATAAAGTATTGAGACAAATGCCGGATTAGCCTTTATTTAACAAGTAAACACGAGCATAAGTTGTGCCCGCGCGAATCAAGTCTAAATACTTAATACTATATACTCAATACTCTCTCAATTAAAATCCCAGTTGTATTTATCGAGGTTGCTAACGCATAAGTTCAGCAAATCAATGTTGCCTTTAATATCGTCCTTATCAGCCATTTCGATTACTGAGTGGATGTGGCGGGTTGGTATGGAAACTGCACCTGCTATGGTACCGTACTTGGCCATGCGCTGCATACCTGCAGTGTCAGTTCCGCCGGCTGGCAGCAATTCATTTTGCCATTTAATTTTGTTTTTGGTGGCCAGCTCTTTCATGTATTTAACCATGCGGTAATCGCATATAGCGGAACTATCCATAATTTTGATTGCTACACCTTCGCCCAGTTTGGTTACCATTTCTTCCGGTTTAGCGCCCGGGGTGTCAAAGGCAATGGTGGTGTCAATGCAGAAACTGAAATGTGGGTCGACATGGTGAGCGGCAACCTGTGCACCACGGATGCCTACTTCTTCCTGAACGGTAAATACCCCGTAAAAATCGTAAGGTATTTTTTTGCCTTTCAGTTGCTTCAGGGTTTCAATCAAAATAAATACGGCTACGCGGTTATCAATAGATTTGCAGTTAACACAGTTGCCCATTTCAATCAGTTCGCGTTCGCGGGTTACTACGTTGCCTACTTCAATCAGTTTTACAACTTCAGCTTTTTTCATACCCAGATCGATGAAGTAGTCGGTTAATTGCAGGGGCTTCACTCTTTCTTCAGCAGTCATTAAGTGAATGGGTTTTGTGCCCATTACGCCAATTACCTCTTTTTTGCCGTGTATCAGTACCCGTTGTGCGGTTAACGTTTTAGGGTCGAAACCTCCCAGTGGATGGAAGCGGACAAAACCATTATCGTCAATATGGCTAACAATAAATCCAATCTCATCCATGTGTGCTGCAGCCATTACATTTTTATCGCTGCTCTTTCCTTTTTTAAGCGCTATCAGGTTGCCCATATTGTCGACGCTGATGCTGTCAACCACGCCCTTTAACTCTTTGGTAATCAGTTCGCGCACTTTTTGTTCATGGCCGGGAGCTCCGGGAGTTTCGCATATTTTTTTTAGCAGGGCAACATTAATTGACATGGATATAAGTTTGAGTTTTGATTAAATGTAGGGGCTAAGTTAAAATTTAGTTATGAAATGAAAGTTGAAATGCATTTTAACGCAAAGAGCGCAAAGAAATGCCGCAAGTCCGCAAAATCAAGGTTCGACCCGCTCCGGGGTCGTATATCTTGTGGCAGGATATTTCTACAAAGTTGTGACCTCTCCGAGGTCAATACCCTTAACTTATTAGCATTACGAAAAGGAGATTTAGAAGGGGTTATTCCACCATCGTCACCTTCACCATATTGGCCCTGCCCCTGGCGGCCAATGGCATGCTGCCCATGTTAACTACCATATCTCCGGTTTTAATCAGGCTTTGTTCTTTTAAAATCCGGATAACATCGCGGATGGAGGTATCGGTGCCCACAAACTTATCGTAATAGAAGGCCCTTACACCCCAGCAGATACTGAGGGAGTTGAGGAGATCGCGGTTTTCAGTAAAAATGTAGATATCGGCTTTTGGGCGGTAACTTGAAAGCATAAAGCCGGTATAGCCGCTAAAGGTCATGGCTACAATTGCACGTGCACCGAGGTCGCCGCTGATGCGGGCGGCATTATAGCAAATGGCATCGCTGATAAAGGTTTCGGAAGTGCTGTCGGCCTTTAGTTCTTTGTTATAGATAATGTTGGCGTGCTCAATATTTGAAAGTATTTTTTCCATTACCTGGATAACGCGGGCGGGGTATTTACCCATAGAGGTTTCACCGCTCAACATTACTGCATCGGCGCCATCAATAACGGCATTGGCCACATCAGTTATTTCGGCCCGGGTAGGGTTGGGGTGTTCAATCATGCTATCCATCATTTGTGTGGCTACTACAACGGGGCGGGCATGTTTAATACATCTTACAATAATGTCTTTTTGTATCAGGGGCATTCTTTCCTGGGGAACTTCAACGGCCAGGTCTCCGCGGGCAATCATAATGCCATCAGCGGCGGTAATAATGTCGTCTAAAACCAAAAGGGCCTCGGGCTTTTCAATCTTGGCCATGATCTTCATGTACGAATTCTTTTCGCCGATTATCTCTTTCAGTTCAAGCACATCTTTAGGCGAGCGCACAAACGAAAGGGCTATCCAGTTGGCCCCATGCTGCATGGCAAACTTCAGGTCTTTGCGGTCTTTTTCGGTAAGGGCGGGTACGGTGGTTTTTGTATCAGGAAGATTCACGCCTTTGTTGTTGCTGATTTTTCCGCCAACAACTACGCGGGCATTTATCAGGTCTTTGCGGTTGGTGTCGACTACCCTAAGTTCAACCTTGCCATCGTCAATTAATATGGCATCGCCGGGCTCAACTTCCTGTGGCAGCTGGTCGTAACTAATGTAAAGCCTTTTGAAAGTACTAACGCAGGGAACGTTGGTTATTTCAACCATCTGGTCGTTTTCTAAAACCTCCATATTATCACGCACCTGGCCGATGCGGATTTTGGGCCCCTGAAGATCGGCAAGGATAGCAATGTTGAGGCCGTGCTCTTTATTTATTTCGCGGATTTTATGAATACCATCCAGGTGGTCGTCGTAGGTGCCGTGGCTCATGTTAAACCTGAAAACGTCTACTCCGGCACTCACCATTTCTTCCATAATGGCCTTATCGTTACAGGCCGGCCCGAACGTTGCAATAATCTTCGTTTTGTTAACTCTTACTTTCATAATTCATTTATAATTAAATACTGAATACCGTTTACCGCAAAGACGCAAAGAGCGCAAAGGTTTAATACAAAGGTTATTTTGGTTTTAAATTTGTCTTCTTTTTTTTAAATCATAATCATCATAATAAATCAGCGTTCCATTGCATTTTCAATTTCTAATGCGTTTTTGGGTTAGCAGTTTGTGTACTTCTTTTTCTTCTTCGTAACTCAGTCGTTCTTTACTTTTTATCTTTTTTAAGGGCACTTCGAGACACATAACTACTTCGGGAAATTTGCGGATGCCATCCATCAATGTCTGCATACCCTCGTCTGTAAACTTACCCCTGACCTGAACAAGGTAGTCGAAATTACTTATCTCGGGCAAAAGATATTCGCCCATGTTTTTGTTTGAAAAAACAACAAAGGTGTTTTTATCAGAATCCTCTGCTTTAAAAACGCTGAATTCGGTTTTGCGGCTGCGATCTTTAGGCTCAAAAATGAGGGCCGGCAATTTTCTGAAATCGCACTCCAGCAACTGGTTTAAATGATGGCAGATTTTGTACTCTTTGAGGGCAGAGGCAATACCCACCAGGCGGTAGTCGGTATCCAGGTCGTTGGTGATCTTTTTCTCTGCCATGGGCTTTAGTTAGTGTCAAAGTTACAATAAGTTCCGGGCTGCGAAAGTTTAAGGTATTAAAGTGCGCATATTAAATGGCTTGCGATGGCTCAAAAATACGCTAACACCTGAATACTTTCGCACTTTAACACGATTCGGGGCCCCAAAAGAATCCTAAAAAGACTACACTTTCTGCGCCCCTAACCTATGCTGGAAAATAATTTTTGGGAAAGGGTGGGATGTTTTTATTTTCGCACCACATTTAAAACCAAAAAGACATGTCAAATATCGCAGAAAGAGTAAAAAAGATTATCGTTGATAAGCTCGGAGTTGAAGAAAGCCAGGTTACACCTGAGGCTAGTTTCACCAACGATCTTGGTGCTGATTCATTAGACACCGTTGAGCTGATCATGGAATTCGAAAAGGAATTCAATATCTCTATTCCTGACGAGCAGGCTGAAAATATCGGCACCGTAGGACAGGCGATAGAGTACCTGGAAAAGACAGTAAGTAAATAATAACCTGTAAGAAGAAATATGAGGTGGCAGATGTTATAAGTCTGCCACTTTCTTTTAAAGATGTTCAAAAGAGTAGTAGTAACAGGCTTAGGGGCTTTAACACCTATAGGTAATACCGCACCTGAATTTTGGAACGGTTTATTGAACGGCGTAAGTGGTGCAGGACCCATAACCCGTTTTGATGCTACCAACTATAAAACAAAGTTTGCCTGCGAAGTAAAGCACTTTGACCCCACCCAGTTTATTGATAAAAAAGAAGTACGCCGGCTTGACCGCTTTGCCCAGTTTGCACTGGTAAGCAGCGATGAGGCGATTAAAGATGCCGGCTTAGATAAGCCCGGCATTAACCGTGACCGGATAGGTGTTATCTGGGGTTCGGGCATTGGCGGGCTGGATGTGTTTATTGAAGAAATTACCAACCTGGCGTTGAACCCGGTACCGAGGTTTAACCCGTTTTTTATACCCAAAATGATTATTGATATTGCCCCGGGGCACATATCCATGCGTTGGGGGTTCCGGGGGCCTAATTATGCTGCGGTTGCGGCCTGTGCCACTTCTAACATTGCCTTGATAGATGCGTTTACTTACATCAAATTGGGTAAGTGCAATGCGGTAATTGCAGGCGGTTCAGAAGCGCCTATCAGCGCTGGTGGTGTTGGTGGTTTTAACGCTATGCGTGCTATGAGCGAAAGAAACGATTCGCCCGATACGGCATCGCGCCCGTTTGATAAAGACCGCGATGGTTTTGTGGTGGGCGAAGGTGCCGGAGCCATTGTACTGGAGGAACTGGAGCACGCACTTGCACGCGGCGCTAAAATATATTGCGAAATGGTGGGCGGTGGAATGAGTGCCGATGCATACCACCTAACTGCACCACATCCGGAAGGCCTGGGTGCCGCGCTTTCGATGAACAGCGCTTTGGAAGATGCCAATTTGAAACCTGAAGACATTGATTATATAAACGTTCACGGAACCTCAACCCCGCTGGGCGATACCATTGAGCTGGCTGCCATTAAAAATGTTTTTGGCGAACATGCTTACAAAATGAATATCTCTTCTACCAAATCTATGACAGGCCATTTATTGGGCGCCGCAGGTGCTATAGAAGCCATTGCCAGCATTATGGCTGTTAGGGAAGACATAGTGCCGCCAACCATTAATCACTTTACCGACGACCCCGATATTGACCAGAAATTAAACCTAACCTATCACACGCCTCAAAAGCGCATTGTAAACGCTGCGTTAAGCAACGGCTTTGGGTTTGGCGGGCATAATGCTACGGTGATATTTAAGAAGTTTAAGCCGTAAACGTGTTAAGGTGTTAATGTGCGAAGGTGTTGATGTTTTCAAGTGTTCAGGTGTTCAAGTTGACAGCCTGTTCAAATTCTATCCTTCCAGTAAAATGATTTTCTGCTTAAATGCTGAATGGTATAAATAGTTATTTCATTTTTGGTTTCAGAAAGCTCATATACGATGGAATATGGGAATATCTTAAAGTTTAGTTTTCTGAATAATAAACAGCCCAAGCCAGTGGCATCTTCTAATTCGGAAATTGCTAAAGGAGGGATTTGGCTCATTTCGATATTTTCTTTCTCAAATCTGCTATAACAGATTTTGCAGAGATAAGACTTACCGCGCCACTATTTACTTCATTACGTCGCTTTTGTAATTCGTCCTGCCAAGCCAGATTGTAACCGGTATCTGTAGTATGCTGGGTGTTTTTAATGAAAATTCCAATTAATTCCCTTTCCTCAACGGAAAGAGATAAAATTTCATTTTGCATTTTCTCCAACTTACTCATTACAGCCTCTTTTGTTTTATAATGATAATGATTTCGTTTTTTACAGGCAATTCCGGATGGGTTATGGGAAATTTGATCATGCGCCGATAACAAAGTCAAACCCTTTATTGATTAAAAGCCAATCTATTATATCTTTAACCTCCGTAACTAATGCCCCAGCCGTTTGATCAGGAAACTTTACAACCAGCTTTTTTCATCTGACAAAGAAATTGCCTCTTACATAAAGGGTATTACAGGCATTATGCCGGGCAACCTGAAGCTTTACAAGCAGGTTTTTAACCACCGCTCAAAGTTTAACGAACCCAAAGAAAATAACGAACGGCTGGAGCTTTTGGGCGATGCTATACTTGATTCGATAGTATGCGAATTTCTATACCGCAAGTATCCATATAAAGAGGAGGGTTTTATTACCGAGTTACGCAGCAAAATTGTAAACCGGAAATCGCTGAACGAAGTGGGGGAGAAGCTTGGGCTGGTTGAAAAACTGAAGTTTAACCGGAAGGGCATGACCGATATCAGCCGCGATTTGGGTGGCAATACGTTTGAAGCTTTGGTTGGTGCAGTTTACCTGGATGCAGGGTTTGATGAAACAAAAAGATTTATTCAAAAAAGAGTGTTGCAGGGATTGATTGATGTAGATATACTGCAGGCCACCAACAGCGATTACAAAAGCCAGATATTCCATTATATACAGAAACAAGGCAAGAGCATTGATTTTAAAGTAGTGGAAGAGAAAGCCAAAAACCGCCGCGCCTACTTTGTTATTAACCTGGAAATAAACGGCAAGTTCATTGCCTCAGGTGAGGGCTACAGTAAAAAAGTAGCTGAGCAAAATGCGGCCATGAATGCCATTAAGATTTTGGGGATAGAGGGGAAAGCGGAATAAATATTAGAGAAATTTACCACTAAGGCACTAAGCTCACTAAGGTGCACTAAGTTTTATAATCAGGATTGTATTTCAAATTTACCTTATTGGTTCTAAGTGTTCTTAGTGCCTCTTAGTGGTAAGTTTATGATATCAGCCTATTTATCTGTAGTCTGCTGGTCTTTGAACAGGTCTTTTTCATCAACCACAGTTACCAGATCGCCGTCTTTCAGGGTTTTTGAAATGAGTTTGAAAGGGGCTTTAATGATGGTTTCGTTTTCGCTCAACCCGCTTTTAATTTCAATATAATTAGCATCCTGTATACCGGTGGTTACTTCCTTAGCTTTTACCTTGCCGCCTTCAACCACGAAAACAATTTCAGAAGCATCTTTCTTTTCAGGAGCCGTGGTTTTTTGGGCCTTGGCAGTTTTTGCATAATCCTCGTCCTTCTGTTTCAGGTCTTTTTCCTGGCGGGTGGTGACGGACTGAATAGGCACGCTGAGCACATCGTTTCGCGATTCGGTTTTTATATCAACCGTGGTTGACATGCCCGGACGGAAAGGATACAATTTGCCGATTTTTGGATTGATAAGGTCTGCGTATGAATCGCGCAGCACTTTCACTTTTACAGTAAAGTTGGTTGCTTGCGTAGAGCTAACTACTGTGGCTGCAGCAGTGGTTGAAGAGTAAGATACTTCGGTTACTACTCCTTTAAATTTCTTTTTTACGTAAGCATCAACCTCAATATCGGCGGTGTCGCCAAGCGTAATACGCAATACATCATTTTCGTTTACATCTACTTCAGCCTGCATATAGTTAAGGTCGGCAATGCGGATTAATTCGGTACCGGCCATCTGGGCAGTACCTACCACCCGTTCGCCAAGCTTCACATTTACCAGTGAAACAATACCCGACATGGGCGCAAAAATTTTAGTCTTATTTAAATTATCACGGGCCTGGCTTAACTGCGCTTCTGAACTTTTTACGGTAAACTCACCTGCGTTTACAGATTCCTGCGCTGCCTGGTAGTTGGCATCGGCCTGATCGTACGAAAGTTTCGAGGCTTCAAAATCTGCATCAGAAACTACTTTCTCATCGTGCAATTGTTTGTTGCGGTCGTAATTTCTTTTAGCCTGGTCCAGCGATGCTTTGGATTGAATCAGATTTGCGCGCGAACTTGCCAGGTTTGCCTTCATCTGGTCAACACTGGCGGCACTTTGTGTAACAATAGCATCGTAAATATTCGGATTGATAACACACAACAGCTGGCCTTTTTTTACTGAGTCGCCTTCATGTGCATTCAGCTCAATTATTTCGCCGGAAACTTCTGAGCTCAGTTTTACTTCGGTGTGCGGGTTTATCTTTCCGCTGGCAGTTACGGTTTCAACGATATTGCGTTTGGCAGCTTTTTCGACAGCTACCTGCATAACGTCACCCTTTCCTACCCAGCCTTTTTGTTTGGCATAAAATGCGAATGCAATAAGCGTAGCAGCAATAACAACCAATATAATAATGACCCTGTTCGATTTCATGCGTAAGATTAGTTTAAGGTTAAGGCTTTACCCTGGTAAAAATCAAGAATTTTAACCCTGAAGACGTAAGTGTATTTGGCCCGTGCCATATCCGACTCAGCAGTAGCTACTGAATTTTTTGATTGCTGCAAATCGAAGTTTGTTACCAGGCCCGCATCAAATCTTTTCTGTAAAGAGAAGTATGATTTTTGCGCTGACTCATAACTCTTTTTATTGGCAAGATAGGTTTCGGCGGCAACCTTAGCGTTGGTGTACGCCTGTTCGATATTGCCCATCAAAACAGCCTTGGTGTTTTCAAGATCCAACTCTTTTATCTGCTGCTGTAGCCTGGCGCTGGAGATATTTAAAAATACCTGTCCTTTATTAAATATAGGTACCGTAATGCCTAAGGCCACAAATTGCTTCAGGTTATTCTTAAATTGGGTAAATAAAGGATCGGCAGGTGTACTGGTAACATAAGGAGGGGTTAACTGAAACCCCTCGTTCGGGGCGTTAGTATAACCGGAGAACAGATTGTACCCTAAAGTGAGTGTAGGCGTAATAAAACCGTAAGCTACTTTTTCGGCCATTTGAGAACTCTTCCATTTAGCCTCGGCACTTTTTACAACCGGTTGGTTTTTGACAGCGTAGTTGTAAACGCCTATCGAGTTAACATCAGTAATGGCGGACATGTTATCGGTATTCACCTGCGGTACATCAATATCGAAACCCTGTTCGGCCGGCAACTGCAGCATTTGCTTCAGATTTACCACCGAAAGATCATAAACACCCTGGTTGTTTACTACGTTTGCTTCATCTCTTGCCAGCTGGGCTTCCACTTCCAGCAAAGATGTCTCGGGCAGCAAACCTGCATCAAATTTCTTTTTTACTGTTTCTCTTTGTTCGGCAGTGATTTTGCGCTGCTCTTCGGCCACCTGCACTATTTCGCGGTTTAGTAAAATCTGCAAATAGGCTGAAGCTATATTCAGCGCCATATTACTTTTAGCATTTTCGTAATCGAACTGCGAGCCGAGTAAATCGTATTTCGATTTTTTAATGGTATTAATCTGCTGCAATCCATTAAAGAGGGTTAGGTTTCCCTGAAGGCCAACCTGTGATGTTTGTGAATTTCCGTTTGTAAATGTGTAGGTAACCGGGTTAATACTGTTACCGAAGTTAAAGTTGTAGCTGGCACTGGCATTTACCGAAGGGAGTACGTTCAGTTCGCTTTGTGTGTACTGGTTGCCCGAAACTTTGGTAGCCAGGTCGGCCTGGCGAAGGGTGAAATTATTTTTGAATGCGTAGTCAATGCATTTTTCAAGGGTCCATTTTTCAGTTACCTGGGCCGATAAAATTTGGGTGATAAAAACGGCAATAAAAAGTACTTTAACGCGCAAAGTTTTCACATTTCAGAATTTGAATGCGCTAAAGTAACAGATTTGGATAAAACGGGTGTTCCCTGACGTGAAATACGGTGCCAGGCGCAGCTATTTAAAGCCGAAGTGCTTTTCTATCCGTTTCTTCTGTGCCCTGTGGTGCCTGAAATGTATGCTGCAAAGCTCAATCCACTCGGCCGTATTAAGCCAGCCGAGAAAAGGGTGACGGGTTTTTAGCTCAGGGTCGCTTTGTGGTATGCGGGCAATGTAATCGCTTGATAGTTTCTTTATTTCTTCCAGTTTGGCAATCAGCTGCTCTTTTGATTCAGGTTGTTTGGGAATTACAGATACCTGTTGCGGCATTTCGTAACGCACCGGTGGCAGCATGCGGAAGGTAAAGATGATATGGGCGCCCAGTTTTTTCTTTTTTCCTTTTTCAGTGCCTTCTTTATTCAGGCACTTTTCGGCGTTTTTAAAGAAGAAACCTTTGGAGGCCATCCACAAGTGTATGCCCACCTGCCCCAGGCTCCATGATTGGTCAGAGGGCTTCATTAATATCTGCTCCAGGCTATAATGATTGAATGCATCTATCCAGTAATCAATGGATTCATGGGTTTGCTTTTCGAGCTTCTTTAAATTCATTGTGCGCCAGTTTAATGTTAAAATCAAATACAATTTTTTACCGCTCCCGCGTAAGGTGGGATGAAACACAAGACGCTAAGAGGGCAAAGATGAATACAGAGGAAATTCTTTAAAAAACCATTTTCAGGGGCTTTGATCTGCATAAATCTACAAATAACGGTCGCTGATCAGGCCCATTTATTCTGAACACCAACAGTTTCGTGTGCTTCTTTAACCTTCCGGCTTATTTGACCGGTGAGGATGTGGAAGAACATTACAAAGTCGGAGCCAAGGCTGTAAAAAGGATATTTAAATGTGGCGGGGCGGTTCTTCTCTAAAATAAAATGACCAAACCAGGCAAAGCCATAACCGGCTACCGGCATTAATAAAAAGAGCCAGCCGTTGTGCAACACAATGGCCAAAATGAAGCAGGTAATAACCAGGCTGGTACCGATAAAATGTAAAGTACGGTTTATTGGCCGGGCGTGTTCGGTGAGATAGTATGGATAAAAATCCCAAAAGGTGGTGTATACTTTTTCGGTACCCATGATGGTTGTATTTATTGCTAATATAGGAGGAGAATTTTAAAAACCCTATTAAAACAACAGAGAGTCTGTTTCTTAATTTATGTAAAAGCGGAGAAGCCATTTGCAAATTCGAAAAATTTGAATCTACTTTGCAACACAAAGCACTTTTATAATGGACGAACCAAACGAACAATTAGAGCAGATAAAAGAGATACGGAACATGATGGAGCGTTCATCGCGCTTTATCTCTTTAAGCGGGCTGGCAGGGGTATTTGCAGGTTTTTTTGCTATGTGCGGAGCAGGAGCGTTTTACATTTTTATAAACCATAACCTGAATTATGGTTATACAGAATTTGCCAAAGAAGTTCCGGTTGATATCAGTTTAACCTTTGCGCGTTTTTGCATACTGGATGCAACAGCGGTCCTTGCGTTGTCGCTATTGTTTGCGGTTTTCTTTACCACCCGCAATGCAAAAAGCAAAGGCCAGAAAATATGGGATGCGGCCGGCAGGAGGTTGGTTGTAAACCTGTTTATTCCGCTGGTGCCTGGCGGATTGTATTGCCTGATACTTTTAAAATACGGATGGTTTGGCATGATAGCGCCGACCACCCTTATATTTTATGGCCTTGCGCTGGTAAACGCATCGAAATATACGGTGGACGAAATCAGGTGGCTGGGTTTTTCGGAGATAATATTAGGTTTGATTGGCTGCCTTTTTATAGGTTATGGTATTACTATCTGGATGATTGGTTTTGGTGTATTGCATATAATTTACGGCCTGATGATGTATGCACGCTATGAGGCCAAACCGGTTGAGAAGAAATTTTGGTAAGCAAATGAAACCGAAGCAAGAGTGAAAGATGTAATTGACAAACTGAATAAAGCATTTGAGAACAGGATAAGGCTGGGTATCATGAGCGCATTGATGGTGAATGAAAGTGTAGACTTTTTATCGCTGAAAGAGGTGCTGGATGTTACCGACGGCAACCTGGCCAGCCACATTACTGCGCTGGAGAAGCTTGACTATATTGCTGTGAAAAAAGAATTTGTGGGTAAGAAAACGAAAACCTCGTATATGGTAACCAGCCTGGGAAAAAAGGAGTTTAATTATCACTTAAACGCCCTTGAAAAATTAGTGAAGCAGAATCGGAAATAATTTTTTTTGCCTTTATACTTTGAAATTCAAAGCACTTTTAAAATGAACAATAAAATACTACAGCTCAAAAAGCAAATAAGAAGCCTGACCATTTTCTTTATGGCGGCGCTTGTTTTCAGCGGGGCGACTGCTATACCTGCGGAAACAGAATTAACGGTTCTGCTGCAATTCATTCCATCCACCGGCATGATTGGCAGTTTACTGGCTACCGTTTTAGAAGCAGTGCGCGATACACAGGCCCACTACCCATTTTTGTTTTACGGAAACGACTGGCTGGCATTTGCGCACTTTGTAATTGCCGTGGCCTTTATTGGTGTAATTAAAGACCCGGTTAAAAATATATGGGTACTGCAATTTGGCATGATTGCCTGTGCCATGGTATTGCCATTTGCCTTAATAGCCGGCGGCCTGCGTGGCCTGCCCATTTGGTGGCGCTGTATCGATTGCTCATTCGGTGTAATTGGTTTTATACCCTTGTGGCTTTGCTACAAAAAAACACAGCAGCTTGAAAAGCTGATAAATGAGGACCGGTTGAATATCATTTTTTAAAAATGAAGAAGAGTAAAAACAACATCCGCAGGCTGGCTCGTGACGCAGCATTTGTTGCGGCCATCACTTTAGTTAACCGGTGCCTGGAACAAAAGGAAAGCGCCATGGTACAGCGAGATGGAGATGGGAAAAAGCTGAACCGTCGCCTGACTATGGTAAGTCTGGTATATCATGCCATTGGTATTTTTTATAACGAATAGACCTGCATAGCAAAAACTCAATTACTCATAAAACAAACCGCCATGAAAACCAACGACATATTTATAATCATTGCTACCGCAGCCTACAGTTATCTTTTTTATAATCAGAGTGCGGGCATAAACTTTATGCTGTTCAGCATGCTTATTGTTCTGCTGCTTTATATGAAAGAGGGCAGTTTGCTGAAACAACGCACATGGCTGGCCGCGGCTACGGGGACGCTGCTTTCTTCCTTTTTTGTTTTTTGGTGGGGCACTACGTTGCCTGTTTTGGCTAACGTGTGTTCGCTTGCGGTGTTGGCAGGGTTCAGTTTTAATGCGCAGTCATCGTTACTGTTTGCCGCCGGCAATGCTCTTGTTTCCGTTTTGATTTCGATTCCCCGATTCTTTCAAAGTGCTGCAAAAGAACAAGAGGTACAGGAGGGGAAGCCCAGCATTTTAAAGAAGATAATGCTGCTTAGTATACCGGTTTGCATAGCGCTGGTATTTGTAGTAATTTATTGCGATGCCAATCCCATTTTCGCAAAATTTGTTGGCCAGATAAATTTTGACTTTATAAGTTTTGATTGGGTATTTTTTACTACCGTTGGTTTCTTCGTAATGTTTGGCCTGTTTAATATTTATGTATTACGGGTTAATGATAAGGATAAAAATGCCTCAGACTCTTTGAGACTAATAACTGAAGAGGAGCACGTGCAGGCCGGTTCGGGTAAATGGTTATCAGCCGAAAATGAGTTGTTAATTGGTGTAGTGATGTTTGCGCTTTTAAACCTGGTATTGCTTACTGTAAACGGCCTGGATGTTTATTATATGTGGTTTGTTAACCGTTTACCGGATGGCGTTACCGTTGCAGCATTTTTGCATGATAGTACCGATACGCTTATTTTTTCTATCCTGCTGGCCATTGCGGTTTTGCTTTTTGTTTTCAGGGGTTACCTGAATTTCGTTGAGCATAACAGGTGGCTAAAAGGACTGGCTTATGGCTGGCTTGCTCAAAATATTTTGCTGGTAATAACTACGGCCAATACCAACTGGTGGATTATTCAATCGTCCGGCCTTACGCGCAGAAGGATTGGAGTGTATGTTTACCTGGGCCTTTGCGTTATTGGGTTGGTTACAACGTTTATTAAGGTGGCGCAGCAAAAAAGCAATTGGTTTCTTTTTCGTAAAAATGCCTGGGCTTTTTATGCGGTATTTATAGCCGGGTGCTTTTTTAACTGGGATGGGATTATAGTGGATTACAATTGTAAAAACTACAAATCGCTTGAACTGGATTATATCGACCGTGGATACCAGGCTGAACTGAGCCATACCTGCCTTGCTTCTCTTTTTTCTTATTATGCGCAGGAGAAAAAGGAAGAAAATACCTCTAAACAGGTTTTTACAAGGCCTGTGGTAAATGCGATGTATGAAAATTACAGGAAGTTAGAACTGGAAATAAAAACCGAAGGATTGCAATCGTATTGCTATAGCAAGCATTACAATCTTAAAGAGGTTGAGCATTTGGCGGAAGCGGTTCCGGTTAAGTGATGCCGGTTGTCCGGACGCAGCCGAAAAGGGAGACTCGATGAGAAGAAGCATCGTCCAGGTTCGACCCACTCCGGGGTCGTATATTATTTTGTTGGCCATTGCTGCAAAGCTTTGACCACTCTGTGGCCAGAATTCACTTTAGCAAAGGACATTGTACTGCTGCGAAGCGTTTTTTAATGAACCGCCGGTGCCGGTGCTTCTGCAGGTTTCATTGCCTTTTCGATGTAGCCTTTTAACGCAGTAGCTGAGGTATACTGAACATTCTCAGCCTTGGCGCGGATGATGGCGTAATCGCAGGCGAGCGAGGCTTCTTTATAATTATTCAGACTATACAGCAGCCATGCGTAGGTAAGGTTGTAAGTGTATTTGTTATCGAGGTTAAGCGCGGTGTAGGCCCATTTAGCGGCTTTTTCCAACAGGTCAGGTTTGCGAACGTTGATGTAGTAAGCCCATGCAACATCGTTCAGTAATGCGGCATTTTTTTCGGCGTATTTTTTTACGTATTGGGTAGAGACCTTATCGTAGTTATCCCAATCGCCCATGTGGTAGTAATAGTCCATAGATAACTTCAGGGTCTTCTCGGCATGGTCGGGGGCTTTGTTGGTTTTAATTAATTTGAGTGCGCCTTCAAACAATCCTTTGTCATCGGCGCGCGGTGCTTCAGAAACAGCCTTGGTGGCAATCTGGTTAATCTTATTATCGAAAACCTGCTGGCCCATTAAGTGCTGGTAATATTCTTTGTTCTTTACCAGGTAGGGCAGGCCGGGCGACTGAAGGTCGTTTGTAAGATTAAAAATGGTTTTGGTGTGTTTAGGGTCGCTCATTTCGGCAGATGTAATTTTGCCCAGGTACTCTTTAAAGTAGTCCTGGTATTTTTCGCCGGCATCATATAAAGTGTTAACGTAATCGTGTAGAAAATTTACATCCCGGTCGCCACCGGCGTATTGCTTGCGCATGCCTTCTAAAATACCGGGTATAGGATCGGTAGCCTTCTGTGCGTTTTGAATCAGGCCATCGGGGTCAAGACCACCTACCACCTTGTGCTTAACGTTGCCATCTCCATCTAACCATAATAAAGTTGGATAGGCCCGTACTGAATATCTGTTAGCTATGTTAACGCCTTCATCCTTTTCCATATCAAACTTGGCATTCACAAATTTGGTGTTGAAGTAAGCGCCTACTGCGGAATCAGGAAACACCATGGAGGAAAGCCTTTTGCAGGGCCCGCACCAGGAAGTGTAGCAATCCATAAAAACCAGTTTGCCCTGCGCCTTGGCCATATCCAGTATTTCCTGAAATTTCTTGTCGTGGTTAAATTCAATACCCTGTGCGTTTGAGTTAATACCCAGGCAGCTGGAAAAGAAAATAATAAGGAAAATACCGGAGAGCTTTTTCATAGTCAATATATTTCAGCCTCCAAATTTATGGTTTTTAATAGAGAAATTAACCACTAAGGCCCTAAGAACACTAAGGTTCACTAAGAATACGAAAAGATGTACATTTTTAACGCAAAGACGCAAAGTTTGCAAAGAAGAATACAAAGGAAAACAGGGGAAAGGATTTTTCAGATGTTTAGCCTGGATTTACCTTTGCGCCTTTGCTTTAAAATGTATTAATCATTCTTCCATATGTTGCAGCGCTGCAGCTGGATTTGGTGGCTATAGAAAATTTTGGTGGTGCGTTCGAAGGATTCAGTAAAATCTGACACGTAGAAATGGTCTCCGGCGGTTTTTAGTTCGCTGTTCAGCCCTTCCTTTTCGAGTATCCATTTAAGCTTGGCTGCTACTACTTCGGCAGAGTCGAATATTTTAACCCGGTGCTTATAAAAGGCATCTATTTCGTTTTTAATAAGCGGGTAATGGGTGCAGGCCAATACCAGTGCATCAATATCTTTTAGCTCCGGTTGAGATAAGTAGCTTTCGAGTACGGCAGCACTGATGTTATCGTTGTAATAACCTTCTTCAATCATGGAGGCCAGTAGCGGTGTGGCCACTGCTGAAAAATTTAAACCGGGTTTGCGGCGCGTAAGTTTTTCCTGGTAAACACCGGAGCCGATGGTTGTTTTGGTGGCTATGATGCCTACCTTTTTAATATTGTCATCTGCAATTACAGCCTCTATCATAGGGTCTATAACATTGATAACAGGTATGGAACCTTTAAACTGATCGCGCAGTAACTCGTAGGCTGCGGCTGATGCAGTGTTACATGCAATAACGATTGCTTTGCAGTGTTGTTCGTTCAATAAAAAATCGGTAATGCGGCTGGCATACTGGCGGATAAGTTCTTTCGATTTATCGCCGTATGGCATGTGGGCGGTGTCGCCAAAATAGATGAGTTGCTCGTTTGGTAACTGCTTAGAAATGGCATTGGCGACCGTTAAGCCGCCAATGCCCGAATCAAATACACCAACAGGTTGATGTTTCTGACTTTTCATCTTTCTTATTTATTACCACCCGGTTGCGGTGTACCTGAAGCAGGTGCAGCTACACGGGTAATGTTTAGTTTTTTCAGAACCATGTCGGTTACATCATCTGCAGTTTCAGGGTAGTAAGCTACGGCGCCTGATACAACATCTAATACATAAGAGTAACCATTGGCTATTGCTACTTCTTTAACCGCTTTCAGGTATTTATCGTTGATTGGTTTCAACTTCTCCTGCTGTAGTTTCTGAAGATCGTCGTTTACTTTGCTTTCGAAGTCCTGGATTCTTTTCTGAAGATCCTGAAGTTCCTGGATTTTTGATTCAATGATAGGATCCGGAGTGCTTTTATCATTGCTTAATGCCTGGAGGTCTTTTTGCTTCTTCTCATAATCGGCATACATGCCTTCCAAAGCTTTTTGGTAAGACTGTTTTTGCTTGTCGATATCGGTGTTCATTTGTTTGAACTCAGGCATAGCCTGCAAAATATCCAACGAGTTAATGTGTCCGATTTTTTGCTGAGCGTTGGCAGTTCCGAAAAATGCGAATACCGCGGTGATGATTATTGCAATTGTCTTTTTCATTGTTTTTTTTATTGTGGATTTATTGTGTTTGTTTTAGTTGCCTCCCATTCTTTTCTTAACCAGGTCGGTAATGTTGCCTGTGCTTTCAGGGTAATAAGCTACGCCTCCGGCAGCAACATCAAATATGTAGCTGTATCCGTTTTCTTTAGCTACAGCAGCCACCATTTTAAGATACTTGTCGTTGAGTGGTTTCAATAATTTATCCTGGTAGTCCTGAATTTCAGCACTAGCGCTTTGCTCGTAAGCAGTGATTGCTTTCTGAAGGCTGTCAAGTTCCTTTTTTCTTTCTTCCAGAACTGCCTCCATCATACTGGCGCCGTACTGGTTAACCTCTTTCAGTTTACTCTGATAGGTATCGTACATTACCTGCACTTTGGTTTGTGCGTCTTTCTTCTTCTTATCAACGGAAGCACTCATTTGTTTGAACTCGGGCATACTTTGCACAACTTCACTCGAATTGATATGTCCGTATTTCTGAGCAAAGGTTTCAGCGTTAAAAACGAAGAAAGATGCTGCTAAAAGGATGATTGCTTTTTTCATTAGTGGGCGCAAAGATATATTTTTCTGTTTACCGTAATAATTCGTTAGTTACCCCCGGGCTTTTGTGAAATTCCGAGTGCTGAAAGGATGTCGTCACTTTTGTTTAACCTGTCGTTGGCATAAAGCATGGTTGGCCCGCTTGAACGGTCGAAAATAATGTCGTAACCCTTGGCAAGCGCATATTTATTCACTTCGTCGTAAATCTTATCCTGTATAGGTTTAATCAGTTCCTGGCGCTTTTTAAACAATTCGCCGTTAGGGCCGAATTTCCCTTTTTGATAATCTTTAACTTCTTTCTCTTTAGCCTCTATTTCTTTGATTTTCTGCTGCTTCATAGGCTCGGTCATTAACACCTGTTCGGCCTGAAACTGTTTGTACATATCATCCACGGTTTTCATCCGGGCTTCAATATCTTTTTGCCAGGTATCTGCTACTTTATCCAGTTGTTTCTGGGCTTCAGCGTATTGCGGCAATTTGCCCAGGATATAATCCATATCAACATAAGCAAATTTCTGGGCAAATGAGGTAAGGCTCATACCCAATACTGCCAGTATTATCATTATCTTTTTCATGGCGTCCGAATTTTTGTTTACTCTCAGTGGTTCCAATTCCAAATTTATAATGAAATTCTATTAAACGTTGTTTAACGGCGTTGTAATAACTATTTCTAACAATACGGACCCTTAATCACCCAGGCATACGTTAGGTTAAGCGTCTCTCCTCCCCCTGCACCCCCTCCAAAGGGGGACATGCTTTGTTTTTCTTCGCTTCGCTTGAAAAACAAAGCAGTAAAAGGCGAATTGCTGTTGAACGTGCAAAGAGCAATTTACCCGCATATATTCACCTATTCGGGCTCGCGTCCTAAGATGATTCTGAACTGTCCGTATTTCGAGAAAATGTTGTTTCCGGTTGGGGTGAGGCCGAACTTATCGCGATCCCAGCCAAAGCCGTAGTCAAAACCAAGCAAACCAAACATAGGCAGGAACACCCGCACACCCGCACCGGCTGAGCGCGCAAGGTTATAAGGCTGGTAATCCTTTATTGAATTCCAGAAATTACCGGCATCCATAAATATCAATGCATAGATGGTAGCCGACTGTCCTAATGTAATCGGATAACGCAACTCCATAGAGTACTTGTTATAAATAGGCGAACCACCGGTAGGCGTTACAATAGGATAACCGCGCAGCGACACGATATCGCGGCCCAGCTGTGTTGCTTCGTTCAGGTTACTTAAACCATCACCACCCAATTCAACACGCTCGAATGGCGAGTAGCCGATAGCGGGGTTATATAAGCCCAGGAACGATAAGTTGGCAGAGGCACGGAACACCAGGTTTTTCCAAACCGGCGCGTAGTACTCGAACAACATTTTCCATTTGTGGAACTCAACCCATTTGTATTTAATCGCATCAGGCACTGCTGGATCCTGGTAATTGATGTCTTCGCGGCCCGGGAATATATATGAATACGGCAAGGTGAATTTACCCTGCACCATAAAATATATACCCTTGTTATAGAAAGTAGGCCCGGCCATTTCGCGCGAATCGCGTGAGATGGTTAACTGCAAGTTGATGTTTACGGCCTTACCGGTAGTATAAGTAAAGTACGATGCGTAATTATTCAGATTGTATTGCTGGAACTCCAAACCAATTTCGCCGGTAAAGAAGTCGTCAGGCCATTTTAAACGCGTACCCAAGCCAACATAAACGCTGGTTGAGTAATACGAACCATCAATAACTGAGAAGTTATTTGGATCGAGCGTATTGGCGCGCAAACGGTTGAATGCGATATTGAGCGACTGAGGTTTTTTACCACCTAACCAAGGCTCGGTAAACGAAACGCTGTACGATTGGAATGCACGTCCGTTACTCTGGAAACGGATACCAAACCTTTGTCCATCGCCTGATGGCAGCGGGGTCCAGGCTTTTTTATCAATAATATTACGGATAGAGAAGTTGGTAAAGTTAACACCCAGGGTGCCAAATATACCACCGGTATTGGTAGCGGTGGCCTGGCCACCGTAACCTGCACTTAACTCCAGCTGATCGCTTGGTTTTTCAACCACGCGGTATTCAATATCCACCGTTCCGTTTTCGGGGTTAGGTATTGGCACCACATCTAACTGCTGTGCATCGAAGTAACCCAGGTTGGTGATTTCGCGCTGTGAACGGATGAGGTCTGAGCGGCTGAATTTATTACCCGGCAGAGTGCGCAACTCACGACGGATTACGTTCTCGTTTGTTTTGGTATTGCCTATAATACGAACCTCGTTAATAGTTGCCTGTGCGCCTTCGCTGATACGCAACTCCAGATCAATTGAATCGCCTTCAATTTTTACTTCCATCGGGCTAACACTGAAAAAGAGGTAACCGTCATCCATATATAACGAACTTAAATCGCCCCCGTTCGGGTTCATAAAAATCCGCTCTTCAAGCAGTTTCTGGCTATAAACTTCACCCCGGTGAATATTTACTATATGGGCCAGAATTGAATCGGGATACTTGGTGTTGCCGTTAAAAAAGATGTTACGGAAGTAATATTTTTTGCCTTCATCAACCTTAATATTGATAACCATGTTTTTGTCATCTTCCAGGTAGAAAGTATCTTTTACAATACGGGCATCGCGGTAACCCTTGTTGTTGTAGAACTCGATGATGTGGTTCTTGTCATCTTCATAATCATCGCGCTTAAACTTAGAGGCGCTGAAGATGTTGAGGTTAACGTGGGTGTGTTTGTTCCAGTAATTCCAGAGTTCAAGCGGGCTTATAATTTCGCCCATAACCTGGTACCATTTCCTGGGGTTCGAATCCTGGGCTAAATTTCTTCTGAACTTAAAAAACTGGCTGGCATCAAACTGGGGCTTTTCGTGAGTTTCCTTCATCTGGTTTCTCAGCTTCTTATCTGTGAAAACCGTGTTGCCTGTAATATTGATCTGGTCAATCTGAACCTTATTTCCTTTTTCTACATTTATTTTAAGCAATACGCTGTTGGCAAGCAGGGTGTCGCGCTGCTCGGTAATGGTTACCTTAACCGATAAAAAGCCCTTATCAATAAAGTAGCTTTTAATGGAGTTGATAGTAAGGCTGCGCATGTTTTCGGTAAAGATGCTACCGGCGCGCAAATCAATTTTTTTCTTGATGTCATCGGCATCGCTGGTTTTAATGCCTTTAATAGAGTAGCGCGAAATACGCGGGCGCTCTTCAACCGTAATTACCAGCCATATTTTACCGTTTTCAATTTTGGTGGAGGTAATGGATACGTTGGTAAACAGCTTCTGTTTCCAGAGAGCTTTGATAGCTTTTGGAATCTGGTCGCCGGGTATTTTTACTTTGCTGCCGACGGTTAAACCTGACAGGGTTGCAAGGATTTTTTTATCGAGGAACCGCGCGCCTTGTACATCCACGGCGGCAATTTCGTATTCAGCACTCCGGCTGTAATCAAACAACGGGATAGTATCCTTACTTTGACCGAAAACGGCGGCGCAAATAAACAGCGAAGAGAAGAGAAGAATTTGTTTCAGGGTCACTTTCATTTGGTTACTAACTGTTCACTTATTTTACCGAACCTGCGTTCACGGTTTTGAAAATCAATTATTGCTTTATATAACTCTTCACGGCTAAACTCAGGCCACATCACTTCAGTAAAAAAATACTCGGCGTAAGCCAGTTGCCACAGCATAAAATTACTTACCCTCATTTCACCACTGGTGCGTATCAACAATTCCGGGTCGGGTATACCTGCCGTATATAAATTGTTACTTACCAGCTCCTCATTTATCGAATCGGGCGCAATTTCGCCTTTTTCTACTTTCAACGAAATCTCTTTCACCGCCCGGGTAATTTCTGACCTGCCGCTATAGTTCAGCGCCAGTATCAAATCCATCCGTTTGTTGTTGGCCGTGCGCTTCATAGCATCGGTCAACTCTTTGGCAACACCCACCGGTAATTTGCTGATATCGCCTATAACTTTGAGGCGAATATCATTTTTCAAAAGCGTTTTCAGCTCTGCCTTGATAGTTTTTAACAGTAACATCATCAAAGCACTCACCTCGGTAACCGGCCTGCTCCAGTTTTCGGTTGAAAACGCATAAAGAGTAAGGTATTTAACACCTAACTCAGCACAACCTTCTGAAGTCTCTCTCACCGAATTAACACCACTGCTATGGCCAAAAATCCTGTTCTTACCATGTTTGCGTGCCCACCGGCCGTTGCCATCCATAATAACGGCAATGTGTTGTGGAATACGGGTAAGGTCAATTTTCTCTTTCAGGCTCACAATCAGAAACGTTTAAACGCTAATTAAATCTTTTATTTTCCAAAAGCGGGCAAAGATAGAAAAATAGTGCAGAGAGCAGCCCCTTCCACCTGCGAAGGGGAAACTAATATGAGGGATGAACAGGCACAGATAAAACTGAAGGGAGGGGGGTAGGTAGCAGTTTTTTGTTAAAAAATAGTTTAAAATATTGATAATCAATTAATAACGTGATTTTTTCTGCTACCTACCCCCTCTTGGTCTGAATCAGAATGGAGTGCAGATTTTAGGATGAAATGCAATTGTCTGAATCAGGATGGAATTCAGATTTTAGGATGAAAGGCAGGATGAATACAAGCGCTGAGGCTGTTTTGCCTTTATAGGGTATTCATCCTTTAATCTGTATTTAATCCTGATTCAGACAAGAGGCTGTTTACCTGTAAGCATTCCCCCCGCTAACAGTAGGGCAGCGTAACCGCATAATGGTATAACTGATAGTAATACCGCCAAAAAGATATTTGTCGTAAACACCCAGTCCGCGCTGAAGGCCGATTTGGCTGCCGTCCTGGCCCTGTGCGCTGCGGTTGGATAATGCTGCGGCTAAACCGGTTGAGCCACCGGGAAGGTCAACATAGCTTGGATATCTGCCATTGGCATCATCCAGGTATTTGGTAAATGTTTGCCGGAGGCCGGCTTCAATACACACGTTCCAGAAACGGGCAAAGCTAAACTTAAAGCCACCCACCATAGGTATGCAAAAGCTGTAAAGGTTATAAGGCTTAACGCCCGAATAGCTGGGGTCAATTTCGCCCTCGGTGCCCAGTGGCTGTAAGTAATACCAGTTGCCCTTATACAAGGTTTCGGGGTTATAGAAGAAAAGCCCAAGTCCTAAACCGATGTAAGGTGTGAACCAGTGCTTCTTGCTTTCCTTATCGTACTTAAAAAAGTTGAACTCAATCATGCTCGAAAGCTCAATAATGTTCGACTTAAAAGAAAGGTTACGTTGCTGGTTCCAGGGGGTTTTAACGCTGTTATCGTCAAACTGCGCTTCGCCGTAGCTTAAAGAGGTGCGCCAGGCACCGCGGTATTTAATGTTGTAGCGGTAAAAGCCACCAACTGCCGGCCTTATTTGCTTAAAAGAAGCCACCTCGTTAAGGCTGCCAAAGTAATTGGTAAAGCCCATAAACGCCCCATACTCATGTATTTGCGAAAACGCATTATACCCCAGAAACAAGGTAAACAATAAGATTAAAGGACGTAGGTGCTTCATTTATAAGGCCGCGAAATAACACACAAACGGCGAAATATGCAAAATGTTGTCTTTGGGAATAGATATTAGATACAAGATTTAAGAATCAAGACTTGAAATGGCCCATCGCAGTTCTAATATCCTGGTTCCAGGCTCTTGAATCTGAAATCTAGTTCCTCTGATCCATCCCCCAGCTCAGTTTGCTTTTAAGGGCTGAAAGAAAGCTTTGGTCAGTTAACTGAACGATGTTAGCGCAGAAAGGGGCCTTTTTAACCGCCAGCTGAAAAGAAGAATCTATACTCTTAAACCGCGAATCAAGGGTGCAAAGAAAGCTATCACCACGGCCGGTTACTTCAAACGAAAGTACCACCTCATCGCTCACTACCATAGGCCTTACGTTCAGGTTGTGCGGGGCAATGGGTGTAATAGCAAAATTGCCCGAAGTAGGATATAGTATGGGCCCCCCGCAACTGAGCGAGTAGCCTGTGGAGCCGGTAGGAGTTGATATAATCAATCCATCTGCCCAGTAAGTATTCAGCATTTCGCCGTTTAAATAAGCGTTTACCGTTATCATGCTCGATTGGTCTTTCCGCTGAATGGTCATATCGTTCAACGCAAAACTGTCTTCAAACAAAGGCTTGTTGCACTGCAATTCAATCAGGGTGCGCCTATCAATCATGTACTGGCCGCGCTCAACAGCATCAACTGCTTCGTAAATTTTATCCTTGCCCAGGCTTGCCAAAAAACCCAGCCTGCCAAAATTGATACCGAAAATCGGGATTTGCGATTCTTTCACCATTACTACCGAATCGAGAATAGTGCCATCGCCGCCAATGCTCAAAACCATTTCTGTATGGCGCTTAACTTCATCAAAGTTCTCAAAAACCTCAGGGGTGCGGTCAAACTTTACATCGGCCCGCATCTGGTCCATAAAGTTCTTTTCAATCACATATTTCATTCCTTTTTTATCAAGCAGGTGAAACATCTCCTGCATCAGGATGGCATTTGAAGGGGTAAAGGTTTTACCGAAGATTACAAGCATGTAAAAAATTATGGGGCTAAGATAGGGTTTAGAAATTGTTCAGACATCGGGAATTTTTCGCACGGAGGGCACGGAGAGAAATGCAGAGAGATGCAAAAAAGCAATTTGGGAATATGGATCATATAAAAAATGTATTCCCCGGCTGTTTATCTCCGTGGCTCCGTGCGAAACGTATTTCTGCCTCTCAAAACCCTGGCTGCAAAGCAAACTTAACCCCAAAGTTAGGCCCGCCGGTATTGCGGTAACTAACCCGCCATAAAAAATCGACCCTGAAAAGGTAGGCTATATTTTCAATACCAACGCCGGCCTCGGCGTAAGGATATTTGCTGGGCGCACTCAATTCCGATGGCACCATCAGCACATCGGCATTTTTCTGGCTAAAGGTACCCCACAGGCTTTTTACAAAAAAAACTTCGCGCAGCTTCAGCTTATTAATACCGGGGATTTTATTGAGAAAGAAACCATCAAAGTGATGTTCAACCCAAAGCGAAACATACTGGTCGGTAATAAACTCAAACTCGTTCAGCATGTTGTAGTTAAATTTATCAAGCAGTATGCCCAGGTTACCCTGTGTTAAATAACAGGCGGTGTAAGGCGCCTTGCCAAATATTTTTGCTGCCTTGAAATTATACAGTGTATGCCCAATAGGCGAAGATACCCGCTGTTTAACGTTTAACTGCAGGTTATGATAATTGAAATAATCGTTCTGTATATCCACTAACCCGGCAGTATAGCGTAACATCAGCACCGGGTATTTTGTGTTTTGAAAGAACCTGAAAAATGTTGAGGAGAAATATTGGTCATTATACGAGTACCGGTTATCAATGGTAAACTCTGTAACGTTAAACCTTGGCACCGGCACCACTTGCCCGTTCGATATCCGCGAAAAATTAAACACGCCGGGTATGTCGTAAAATGTTTTCTGGTTAAATGTTTCAATGGTGCTGTAATCCTTCACCCATTCCTTCTCATAAGCTATTCTGAATTCGCCCACGCGCATTATCTTTTTAAGCACGGTGCCATCAATCAGGGTTACCACATTATCAAAAGTCAACAGCGTTTGGTCCTCATCCTGTCCGGGCACCCTAAGGTCATACCGGTACATGGCCTCCAGCGATTGCCAACGGTCGTTTTTGCGGGGCAAATTAAAGCGTGTCAATGCTTCGTACTGCAGTTTATGGTCCCCCAATCCATAGGCGGTATAACCGGTAAAATAAAACTTGTGTAAAAAGTTATTGGCCGGCGTACCCAAATGCTGAAAACGCATGTTGGTTTCAAACCCAAAACGCAAACGCCATCCTTCCACGTTATTAAAGCTTACGAAATTCAGTACCCGCCCAATGCTGATGGGGCCTGCATCGGCAAAGGCAGCCGTAAACCATCGCCCAAACCATTCATAAGTTTTCCATGCTTTCACAAAATGAATGGTATCCGAAATATGATAAACTTCTCTTTCCTGCCGGGTTAAGGGCTCAAATCGGTTGGTATCCCAATAAGCCCGGGTGCGATCGCGGGCGCTGTCCAGTATTATTTTATCCTCCGGCCCCTTCAGGCTATCCGGAAAAACAATATCGGTTTGAATGTTGCGCCGGTTGTAAACCTTGGTTACCAGCAGGGCTGTGGCCGTTTTCTTTTTCAACAACGAACCTACTGTGTGCAGCTCTTCCCGCACCATAAACCAGTACTGGCCGTTAATCAGTTTATAATCCTGTTTAACGGTGTAATCGTTTACAAAATTCAGGTTGGCCTTTTCGTTGGGCTTAAAAACAAAGCTTTTAATAGCCCAGGTGGCAGAGTCTATCCAGGCGTAACCTTTCAGGGCAATGTCTTCTTTTATTTTGCCTACAAAGTGAAGTTTATATGATGTGCGCCCATCAATCTGAGCTGTATCGGTAAGGTAATAAAAATAGGTGTTAAGGCCCGATGGGGCAAAAGGGGAAACGAACGAATGCGCGGCTATAATGAAAATGTTTTCGTATGCATTCACCTCGGCAAAATGATAATTCGCCAGGTTTGCTATCGAAACATTATCAATACCGCTCAGCATTTCGGCAGTAACTATCTTTTTGGTTTGTTTCGGGTTTTTACGGTAATAAACGTCGCTAAGGGTTTCTTTCAGAATTCCCGGTACAAAAATATTGCCATCCTCGGTGGTATCTGTATTCTTAAAAACAAATTTAAATGGTTTAAAAAGGAAGAAATTAATCAGCTTCTCCTTGGGGTTTAAAAGCGAAATCTGAAACTTATCGTAGCTGTTATACTTATAGCTGCTGATATTTTCGTTGCGGTTAATACCCTTATTTTTTACCACCTGGTGAAATACATAATTGGCGGTAGTATCAATTACCCTTTTCTGGTGCTTGCCGGCCTTAACGGTTATCTCTGTAAGCTTCAGGCTTTCAGAACCCATTTCAATGTTCAGGTGCTGGCTTTTGCCACGTTTAATACCAATAGTACGGGTGCGGTAGCCTACAAACGAAAATGAAATGGAGTCAACCTTCTCAATTGTTCGTATCAAAAACTGGCCTTTGGGGTCGGTCATTTCGGTTTTTAGCGAACCGATTAACCTGATATTGCAATAAGGAATGGGTTCCTTAGTTGACGCGTCTATCACCTTTCCTGAAATTTCGGTGGGCTGAGGTAACTGGGGTGACTGTGCCGAAACTTTAAAAAATATGTGAATGCTGATTACGATAATTGCCACTAATCTGCGCCGCATATGCCTGAAACAAACGGCGCCAAAAATAGGATATTTGATTAACTGGGACAGGAACTGACCTAAGCTATTGATAAAGAGAGAGATGAGTAGTTCTTAAACATTCAGATAGCGCATCAGGCCATCGTAACGGTCTTTTAATTCTTCGGTGTATTCGGCATCATTGTAAATGGCCTTTACCTCATAATCGTAACGTTCAAAAGCGGCAACCATAGCCGATACTTCGGTGGTATTAAATTTAAGGGTAATTTCTACAATCCCATCCCGGTGCCTTACATTAGTATAAAAGCAAAGAATATTGGCGCTGTTCTCTTCGGCTATCCGGGCAATTTCTGAAAGCGAGTAGTCGGCCTGCTCTGTTTCCAGTTCAATAATGGCCCCTATCTCCTTAACCGAATTAAGTGTAGCGAACCCACGCAAACAGCTTTCAGCCGAAATAAGGCCCAGGAATTTTGAGTCCTCATCAACCACAGGTACTACTCTTACGTTAAAATCCAGCGCTGCCTTCATCACATCAAAAAGGTGGGCAGTATCAAGTACAAAAGGCTTACGCACAGGTAATTGAAAGCTTTTAATGGTATGGCTGAGATGCTTTTGGTGCAGTATTTCGTCAATGGTTATAAGCCCTGCATATTTGTTTCCATCCAACACAGGCAACTGGCTTACGTTGTATTCCTGCATGGTTATCAGCGCGTGCTCGCCGCTGTCTTCCAGGTGAAGAGGGGGTATTGAGTCAGAAATGAGTCCGGGTGCTATCATAATCTCTCTGTTAAGTATATAGACGGTGAAAAAACAAAAAGGTTAGGGTTTTGCTCTGTTAAAACTTCCTTTTTAGTCATGACATTTATCATAATCAACAATGATAACCTCAAAACATATTTTCTTGTACGCTAATACGAATATTTGTTCAAAAACTTTTCAAGTATGGCATTAAATTCTTCCGGCTTTTCCATCATCGGCGCATGTCCGCAATGGTCTATCAGATTTAACTCCGATTGCGGTAAAAGTTTATGGAATTCCTCACCCACAAAAGCCGGGGTAATACTATCCTGTTTTCCCCAAATCAGGCATACCGGAATCTTCATTTCAGCAATTTCCTCACGTAGGTTATGGCGCAGCGCCGATTTTGCCATTACCACCATGCGTATAGCCTTGCTGCGGTCATTTACAATTTCAAAAACCTCATCTACTAATTCTTTGGTGGCAAACTTCGGGTCTCCAAAGGTGGCTTCGGTTTTCTTCTTTACGTATTCATAATCGCTTTTGCGTGGGTAAGTATCGCCTAACGAATTTTCAAACAGACCCGAACTGCCGGTAAGGGTAAGGGTTTTCACCTTTTCGGGTTTTTGCAGCGCATATATCTGCGCAATATGGCCACCCAGCGAGTTGCCTATTAAATGCACCTGTCCATATTTCTTAAAATCAATAAACTGCTCAATATATTCCACCATGCCCATAACGGTAGTTTGTTCCAGATCAAGGTCGTACAAAGGCAGCAGCGGAATTGAAACTGTATACTTAGCCGAAAAATGCTCTATCAGACTGGTAAAATTGCTAAGTGCACCAAACAGCCCATGTAATAATACAATGGTGTCGCCCTTGCTTCCAACTTCACAATATTTAAACCGCTCTTCACTTCTTACCGGGAAAGACATGCATGCTGAATTGGTTGAAACCAAAAATAATTTTTTAGGCGGTAAATAAAATTGCTTCTGTGTTAAGTAATATGCACACCACGCACAGTATGTAGTGTGCACTAACCAATAAGCGATGCAAACTGAATGTTAAATATTATTGAACCAGTTTTTTAACAGCACAATACCATGAGGTGTAAGTATGGATTCAGGATGAAACTGTACTCCTGCAACTTTCAAATCTTTGTGTGCAATGGCCATTATTTCATCCGCTGCTGTTTGGGCAATTACTTGCAATGGAATAGCCGATAAATTATCCAGAATCAACGAGTGATATCGCATTACTTCCACCTCCCCGGGCAAGTCATCAAAAAGAAAATGACCGGTATGCGTAATAACCGATGTTTTGCCATGCATAGGCTTTACAGCTTTAACCAGTTTAGCACCAAAAAACTCACCAATGGCCTGGTGCCCCAGGCAAATACCTAATATTGGTTTTGAGGCGTGAAAGCGCTCAATAAAGGGCATCGTAATTCCCGCATCAGAAGGCGTTCTGGGGCCGGGTGAAATAACCGCTGATGAGAAGTTAATCTTCTCCAATTCATCAATGGTCATCTCATCATTACGCACTACCACGCATTGCTGTCCCAGTTGCAATATGTAATCGCGCAGGTTGTAAGTAAATGAATCGTAATTATCAAGGAGAAGGACCATAATCGGGCGCTAAGGTCGTAAAGGTTCGGTAAAAGAAAAGATTTCCAATAAGGCAAGTATTATCGAACTTGCAGACCCGAGCTTTGGTTTCCCCCTTTAGGTGAGGGAAGAGGCTGACAAGTTTGTAGAAAGGAGCACCCGTCCCTTCAATTCGCAATATGCGAACCAAACAGCTCATCAAACTTCTCAAAAGTATCGCGGAACATAGGTATAACCTTGCCTGAAACCTCCACTACTTTAGGGGCCAGGTTGCCAATGTAAGGATAGATATGCGAGGTCTCTTTTTGATGCACCGGAAACACATCCAGCTTATTCAGGAACCAGATAAACACGCACAACACGTATAAGCCCACCAGCGAGTGTATAACCCCACCCATTACCTGGTTGGGTAAGTTGAGCGAAAATGATTTCAAAATCTGTTCCAGTCCCCAGGCCACAAAGCGCATTAAAAAAAGTACAAACAAAAACACCAGCGCAAACGATACTATGGCCAGCACCTTCGGGCTTAAATGCACAAAGCCATGCAACAGGTTTACCACCAGGTACGAAAATTTCAGGGCGGCAATAATGCCCAAAAACCAACCCAGTAACGAAAAGATAGAATATATCACCCCGTTCTTAAAACCCTGGTAAAATCCCAACCCGATAAATATTACAAACAGAATATCGAAAACCATAGTGGCACTTTAATTTTGAAACCGTGCATATCCGTATACAGATATGCATGGTTATTATATGGTTTTAAACCAGTAAGCTTTTAACGATTTCGGCCACCATCTTATTGTCGGCTTTTCCTGCCAGTTGTTTCGAAGCCGCACCCATTACTTTGCCCATTTCCTTTTGGGTAGAAGCGCCGGTATCAGCAATTACTTTTTTAATAATCTCGCGCACCTCGTCTTCACTCATCATGGCCGGCAGGTATTTTTCAATAACTGCTACCTCGTCTTTTTCTTTGGTAATCAGGTCCTGGCGGTTAGCTTTTTCAAACTCTGTAATGGAGTCGCGGCGTTGCTTCACCAACTTCTGAAGCATCTGCACTTCTTTCTCAGGCGTAATTTCGCCGGTTGAACCTTTTTCAGTTTTAGCCAAAAGGATGGCACTCTTAATAGCGCGAAGGCCTCTTAAACCCACTTCGTCTTTGGCCATCATGGCAGCTTTCAGGTCGGTATTTATTTTTTCTTCCAAACTCATAATGATATTATTTTGGCGCAAAGCTAAAAAATTGGAACTGACTAATTTCAGGTTATAGAATGAAGATTGTTGATAGTTTTGGCTTTGGTACATTAAAACCGAAAAACCTATTGCCACAAAGACACAAAGTTTTTAATAAGGAAAAGGAAAAAATGTATTCTTAGTGTTCTTTGTGCCTTTGTGGCAGAAAAATTAAACTTAAATGAAAAAAAACATCGTTATAGTAGGCGCTGGCCTGGTGGGTTCAATATTGGCCTGTTATTTATCGCGCAGGGGCCATAAAATCAGTGTGTTCGAACGCCGGCCCGATATGCGCAAAGCGGGATACGTGGGCGGCCGTTCAATCAACCTGGCATTGAGCCACCGCGGCTGGAAAGCACTAAAAGCAATTGGCCTGGATGAGGCAGTAAGCAAAATTGCCATACCCATGAGGGGCCGTGTAATTCACGACATCAACGGCGGCACATCGTTTATTCCCTATGGCAAAGACGACCAGGCTATTTATTCGGTAAGCCGTGGCCAGCTCAATCAGATTATGGTTGAAGAAGCCGCCAAGTTTGCCGATGTAAGTTTTCATTTCGACCAAAGGTGTGCTTCCATTGATTTCAATAAAAACACCCTGATTTTTCAGAACGATCATACCAATGCCCAAAAGCATGAACAAGCTGACGTTATCTTCGGCGCTGACGGCGCTTTCAGTGAGGTGCGGTATGAAATGCAGAAAACGCCCAACTTTAACCTCTGGCAAAATCATGAAGAGTACGGTTATAAAGAACTGGAGATTCCCGCAGGGAATTATGGCGAGCATTTGATTGATAAACATGCCCTGCACATCTGGCCCCGCAAAAGTTTTATGATGATTGCGCTGCCCAACCTGGATGGCAGTTTTACAGTAACCCTCTTCGCACCCTTTAAAGGCGAAAACTCTTTCGAAACCGTTAAAACAGAGGCACAGGTAGATGCCTATTTTAAACGCAACTTCCCTGATGCGGTGCCTTTAATGCCCGATCGTAAGAAAGACTTCTTCAATAACCCTACTTCTTCTTTGTGCACCATTAAATGTTTCCCCTGGAAGTATAAAGACGCCTGCTTAATAGGCGATGCCGCACATGCCGTTGTTCCGTTTTACGGGCAGGGTATGAATTGTGGTTTTGAAGATGTGCATGAACTGGATGGAATATTAAACGCAACCGGTGAAAACTGGGATGAAGCGCTAGACAAACTGCAATACCAGCGCAAACCCAATTCAGACGCTATTGCCGATCTCGCCCTCTATAATTTTATTGAAATGCGCGACCTGAGCGGCCGGGAGGATTTTCAGCTGCGCCTTAAAATTGAAAAGAAGATAGCACAAAAGTTTCCCGACAAGTTTATGACTCACTACGCCATGGTAACCTTCAGCGATCTCAGCTACTCTGAAGCCAAAAAACGTGGCGAACAACAAAGCGTTTTGCTTGATAAAATTATGGCCTTGCCCGATATTGAAAATAATTGGGAAGGCAACGAGGTAATGGAGATGGCTGAGGAGTGGATTAAAAAACACCGTAATTAGGCACCGCTGCAATTAACCTTTTCAGTATATTCATAGTCTTAATATCATGGATTTACTGAAAACATGTTGAAGCATTTATCTCTGTTACTACTCATTTTTATTTCACCCGCAGCATTTTCGCAAACCGATGAGGATAACCGCGTTTTGGACCAGTTTATTGTAATGCTTAAACCCGGCCAACAGGTTGATGGCCTTATTAAAGAATTTCCTGTATTACAGATAAATAAGTGCCTCTCAAAACAAATGAACATCTGGCTGCTGCAGAGAAATACAACAGAAGGCGCCGAAAAGTTTCTGCTCACTTTACAACAAAACAAAACCGTAAAGCTTGCCCAGTTCAACCACCAGGTGCAACGCCGGTCCCTCGTTCCTGATGATCCCTTTTTCACCAGCCAGTGGAGCTTGCTCAACACCGGCCAGGGCGGAGGGTTGCCCGGTGCAGATATTGATGCAACCGATGCCTGGGCTATTAATCACAGCAACACCACGGTTCAGGGCGATAGCATTGTAATTGCCATTATTGACGGCGGCCCCGGCGTAGGTTTTGATTACGCCCACCAGGACCTTAACTTTTTTGTGGATACAAATGAAATACCCAACAATGGCATTGATGACGACAGCGATGGTTTTGTTGATGATTATAACGGTTGGAATGCTTTTAACTCGAACGGCGATATTAACCAGGGCAATACTGACGACCACTCCATGCACGTATCGGGCATTGCAGGCGCTATTGGCAACAACGCAACCGGCATTGCCGGCGTATGCTGGGGCGCAAGGATATTGCGCGTGTTAGGGGCTTCTGCCACTGAATCGCAGGTTGTGGAGGCTTATGATTATGTACGCGAAATGCGCAGGCTTTACAACGTCACCGGTGGCAGAAAAGGGGCCTTTGTCGTTTCTGCCAACTCATCCTTCGGGGTTAACGGTGGCCTGCATACTGACTATCCCATCTGGTGCGCCATGTACGACAGCATGGGTTATGTAGGTATTTTAAGTGCTGCCGCCACTGCAGACATAACCGAAAACGTAGATGTTACCGACGACGTGCCCACCGGTTGTCCCAGTAAATATCTGATTACCGTAACCAACACTACCGACCTTGACCAACTGGCCACCCAGGCCGCATACGGGCACAATACAATTGCTTTAGGTGCGCCCGGCTCTGGCATTTATTCTACTGTATCAAACAATTCTTATGCTTACATGTCAGGCACCTCTATGGCATCTCCTCATATAGCCGGTGCTGTAGGTGCCATGCTTGCCGCCGCCTGCCCCAAATTAATTGCCGATTATAAACTGAGGCCCGATTCAATCGCGCTTGTTGTTAAGCAAATGATGGAAAGCGGTGTTACGCGTATTTCACAACTTTACAACAAAACCATTACCGGTGGCCGCTTAAATCTTTATAACGCATTTAAAAACCTGGATGAATACAATTGCAGTGCCTGCAATTATTCTGTATCGCTAACAGAAACCCAACCACAATGCAGCAATACCTGCAATGGTTCCGCACAGGTAAGCGTGCAGGGTACGGGTGTTTACAGCTATGTGTGGAGCAATAACCAAACGGGTGTTTCGGTTATCAATAACCTTTGTCCCGGCGTTTATTCAGTAACCGTTACCGATACCACCACCGGTTGCCAGCAGATACAAAACGCATACCTTTACAAACCCGATAGCATCAACATTTCTTCTATTCATGTAATACCCGTTGTAGCCGGCGATTCGGGCAATATCATTATTACCGCTAAAGCAGGTAATTACGCCCTGCAATATTCTTTAGACGGTGTAAACTATCAGCAAGCCTCAACTTTAATCGTAAGCAGCAATGGCACTTACAATGTGTATGTGCGAAACAACATTGGTTGTGTGGTTATGGAAACGGTAATAGTGGAAGGCATTGAAAACCTTTCACTCAGTAGCAACTGGTCTTTATTCCCAAACCCGGCAAATGAACAGTTGAATGTTTCAGTTAACCTTCCACAATCGGCAACAATCACCCTGGGCATAACCAATATTTTGGGGCAGAGAATATCGTCGTCCAGCCATAATCTCATCCAAGGCACAAGTACAATCACAAAGAATATCTCAGCCTTATCCCCCGGCACTTACTTCATCACACTTTCCGATGGATTTTATTCCTCAACCCAAAAGTTCGTAATAGCCAGGTAGCCGGTTTCTAAAACTTGCGCACCTGAACACTTAAACACCTGCGCACGTTAGCACATTAACATCTTCGCACATTAACACATTTTCCCCTAATTTGCGCCATGCAAAAAAGATGGGTAGTTAAGGCGGTTGATGATGAAAAAGTGAAGGCTTTGCAGGATGCCCTGAAAGTACACCCCGTGCTTTGCAAATTGCTGGTACAACGCGGTATCGAAACATACGAACAGGCAAAAGCATTCTTCCGGCCATCGCTCGATGAATTGCACGATCCTTTTTTAATGAAGGATATGGACCAGGCCATTAACCGCATCACCACCGCGATTTCCAACAACGAGAAGATTTTGATTTACGGAGATTATGACGTAGATGGCACCACGGCTGTTGCCACAGTATATTCTTTCCTGAGAGAATTTTATCCCAACGTTGAATATTACGTGCCTAACCGCTACACCGAAGGCTATGGCATTTCAACCAAAGGAATTGATTACGCCGCCGAACATAACTTTGCACTAATCATTGCGCTTGATTGCGGTATTAAAAGCAACGACGAAGTAGATTACGCAACACAAAAAGGCATAGATTTTATTATCTGTGACCACCACAATCCCGGTGCCGAAATCCCTAAGGCTATTGCTGTTCTGGACCCCAAAAGAAGTGATTGTAATTACCCGTACAAAGAATTAAGCGGTTGCGGCATCGGCTTTAAATTGATTCAGGCCTTCTCGCTTCAAAATGGCGTTCCACCAGAAAAGGCATTTCAGTATCTCGACTTATTATGTTTAAGCATCGGCGCTGATATAGTTCCTATAACCGGTGAGAACCGTATACTGGCCTACCACGGCTTGCAGAAACTGAATGCCAATCCGGTAACCGGCCTCCGGCATTTAAAAGAGATAGCTGGTGTTCAAAAGGAAATGGATATCACTGATGTGGTATTTATCCTGGGGCCCCGCATTAATGCAGCCGGCAGGATTGACGATGCCAAACACGCGGTCAAACTATTGATTGCCGAAGACATAGACTACGGCTCAGAAGCCAAGGCACTCCAGTTAAACAAATACAACGCTGAGCGGAAAGACCTCGACCGCAGTATTACTGCCCATGCCCTTGAAATAATCGGGGCGGATGAGAAACTCATCAACCGCAAATCAACTGTAATATTTAATCCTGCCTGGCACAAAGGTGTGATTGGCATTGTTGCTTCGCGTTTAACCGATACCTATTACCGGCCTACTATAGTGCTTACCGAAAGCGACGGCAAAGTGACCGGATCCGCCCGCTCAGTAAAAAACTTCGATTTGTACGAAGCCATTTACGAATGTAAAGACCTGCTGATACAATTTGGCGGCCACAAATTTGCAGCGGGTATGACCATGCAACCGGAGAATGTAGAAGCCTTCTCATTAAAATTTGAAGAAGTCGTAACCGGCAGAATTACAGAGGAACAGCTGATACCGGAGATCGAAATAGATGCCGAAATTGAACTGGAAGATATCACGCCAAAATTTTACAGTATCATTATGCAAATGGCCCCATTTGGCCCTGAAAATATGAAACCCGTTTTTGTAACCCACGGTGTAAGAGACAGCGGCTGGAGCAAAATAGTGAAAGAAGACCACGTCAAATTTTCAGTTAAGAAAAAAGGCGGTGCAGTTGTTGATGGCATCGGCTTTGGACTGGCCCCCAAATTCAACCTGATAAAAAGCGGCCCTTTTGATATTGCCTACCAGATTGATGAAAACGAATGGCAGGGCAATGTGCGGTTGCAGTTGATGGTGAAGGATGTTTGTTGATTATCTCTGCAGTAATTCCGGCTTCTCCCTGTAAACCTTCCACACCATTTCACCAAAAAAGCTATTGGCCCATGCAAACCAGTGGCGCGTAAAATTCTTTGGGCTGTTCGGTTTAAATCCTTCGTGCATAAAGCCGGTACCGGCATGGGTGTTCTTCAGTATGTTAATACAATAGGTAATTTCGGCGTTATCATTTGAAGTAATGGCCCTTGAAATAATGCCCATCGGCCAAATCATTTCGCCTTTATAGGCCAGGTGCTGGCTTCCAATTCCCTCAACAGTTTTTCCCCTATAGAAATATGGATTGGCTACACTTAAAGCAAATTTCCTGCTGTGCGTATAAATCTCATCATCAGTTTTCCCGTATCCCAGGTACGGAATGGTTATCAGTCCGGGTATTCCCGCATCTTCCATCAGCTTGTAATTGCCTAGCCCATCGCATTCATAGGCATATATCTTTCCGAACTCTTTCTGTTCTACAATGCCATTTGATAAGGTTGCCTTTTCAACCTCATCTGCAAGGTCACGGCAAATTACAATCAGTTCATCCCGGTGGCTTGTTGCCTTTATCATTTCAACCAGCTGCCTTAAAGCAGTTACTGCAAACAGGTTTTCGGGAATGTTATACAGATATGTTGTTGCATCGTCAGAGTTTCTGAAAGCAGAACATATCATACCATTGGCCTTGACAGGTCTGCCATACCCGTCACCGGCTAAAGTGTCGCTCAATGTTATCGTCTTCCTCTGAAAGTGATATTTGCCCTGATCAGTTTTTCTTTGCTGGTCCTTCATGGTGGCAACTACAAGTTCCATACACTGGTGCCAGGCATCGTCCATTTGCGCAGTGTTGCCGGTAATTTTCCAATATTGGTAGGCCAGCCTGATGCAATAGCAAAGCGAATCCAGCTCCCATTTGCGTTCATGCACGCCGGGCTTCATTTCGGTGGCATCCGTTTTCCAGGGGCTTATTTTGGTGCTGTCTTTGTAAAAGGCATTGGCATAAGGGTCCAGCAAAATGCATTTGGTTTGTCTGCGTATAACCCCTTCCACCATTTGCGATAAATGCTTGTCATTCTTGCACAATGGCAAATAAGGATTTACCTGTGCCGATGAATCGCGCAGCCACATAGCATCAATATCACCGGTTATAACATAAGTATCCGGTTTGCCGTCCTTCATTTCAAAAAACACTGTAGTATCAAGCGTATTCGGAAAGCAATTCTCAAACATCCAGCCCAGTTCACCGTCTTTGATGTTTTTCTTTACCTCCGTTATCAATGCTTCAACCGAATCGCTGGTAAAATTACGTTTGCCAACCGCCGGCCTTTGCGAAATAAAGGATTTAACGGTTGCGGCCTTCAGAACAAAATCCGGCATCATCATAGCAGATGTAGCAAGAGCACTAATACGCGTAAACTCTTTTCTGTTCATATCATGAAACTATTTAGCATTTCATTTTTATGTATTCCTCTGCATTTTTCTCCATGCCTCCGTGCGAAACAAAGGCTGTTAACTTTCAAACCCCAACCGCATCCGCAATGCCGAAGAAAGCACAGGCAACCGGTGCCGCTCAATCATAAAAGAAGTCAGTTCTGCAAACTCACCAAAAATATAATGGCTGTCCAATGCTCCTTTTAAATATTGCTTTCCGGTACTACCACCGGTGCCGGTACGACTGCCAATCATGCGGTGCACCATGTTCATGTGCCGGTATCGCCATGTGGCTAAGTGTTCGTCTATTTCAAGCAGCACGGTTATTAACTGAAAAGGAAGTTGCAGCAACGGATAATCGCGGTACATCATTATAAACAGCGCTGCCCTCCTTGCCTTGGGGCTTAAACTCCACTCAGGCTTCTTTTCAGCCGCCAGCATAATCTCTTCAAAACGCGAGAGGTTAAATTTCTCTCCCTGTACCAAACTTTCAGAGTAAATGGAATCGTAGGTCTTCCAAAACGGGTGCACCGGAGCGCTCATATCAACCCCCGGCCAAAATTCTGGTTTATTGAAAAAAGGCATCCGCTCCAACCAGTCATTAACCAGCTTAATCAAAGGTTTTTTCTCCTCCGCTTTTTTAATAATCTCCGCATCAGCAGGCTTTAACTGGCTGATGTAATATTCCTTGCCAAACCGCTGGTCCATTTTCAGGCCCAGGTATGCTTCCAGTAATTTGAACTGTATACTTTGAAACCCCGAGGCGGGCCGTAACATATTTCTGAAATCCAGGAAATCAAGCGGGGTCATGGTTTCAAGGATATTGATTTTATCAATCAGCACCTGCATAATGGTTACCACTCTTTTTAAACGGTGGTTCACAATAAACAGGTCGGGCGAGTTGTCTTGTATATTCGGCTGCGATAAAATATCAATCACCGAGCCTACCTCAAATAATATCTGCTTAAACCAAAGCTCGTACGATTGATGGATAACAATAAACAGCATTTCATCATGCGCGTGCTCATGGCCCGCCTTGTCGCTTTCCAGTTGCTGCGCGCCTAATATTTTATCTAACTGCAGATAGTCGCTGTAATAAACCCCTTCGTTTGCCATAGTGTAAACTTTAATTGCGGCTCCAAAGTAATATTATCCTTTTTGTTGGCTGATAGTTTTAAAAATAAAAATGCCACCCTGTTTCCGGATGGCACATTTATTTATGCAAATTCTTTTATGGTTTAAACCCTCTTAAATGATAGGCCTTAGGATGCGTAAACGCCCGTAAGCCCACATGCGATAAAGTGGCCCCAAAGCCTGAATGTTTACGTCCGCTCCATGGCACTGATGCACTAACACGGTCGCAGCAGTTCCAGTAACCTGTACCGGAATTTATTTTAGCCAGGATTTTTTCTGCTCTCTCCTGACTGGCGGTATAAACAGCCGCCGTAAGTCCATAATCACAATCCTGCATCAGCTTAACGGCTTCGGCGTCATCTTTCACTTTCATAATACCAATTACCGGCCCGAAAGATTCTTCTTTCATTACGCTCATCTCATGGTTTACATCTACCAGCACAGTAGGCTCAAAATAGTAACCCCTGTGTTCAGGAGCTTTACCACCGGTTAATATTTTGGCGCCTTTGGCAACAGCATCTTTAACCTGTCCGGCAACAAATTCAAGCTGTGGCTTGCGGGTAAGCGGGCCAATGTAAACGCCTTCTTCATCCGGTTTGGCCATTTTGTATCCCTTCACTTCTTTCACAAACTCTTTCACGTATTCATCATACACTTTTTCATGCACGTAAATGCGCTCAACCGAACAGCAGCTTTGGCCATTATTATAAAATGCGCCATCGGCAGTTCCGGCAGCAATGCCTTTTACATCTACAACATCATCGGCCACATAAAGCGGATCTTTGCCACCCAATTCCAGCTGACAAGGAACCATTTTAGGCGCCACTTTTTCGTAAATGTATTGGCCTGTTTTGTACGAGCCGGTAAAGAAATATCCATCAAAAGGAAGTTCAAGCAAAGCTTTGCCAACCTCACCGCCACCAATAGCCACCTGGAAAACATCATCAGGCACACCGGCTTTTTTCAAAGCCTTTTCAATTTCCAAACCGGTAAGCGATGAATGCTCTGACGGCTTATATAACACCGCATTACCTGCAAGCAGTGCAGGTACAAAAACATTTACCCCAACCAGGTATGGATAATTCCAGGCTGAGATATTGCAAACCACTCCCAGCGGTTCGTAAACTATTTTTTCACCTAAGCCATCTTCACGGGTCATCCATTCATCGGCCAGGTATTTTTCGGCATTACCGGTTAGCCAGGCTATACGCGTGCATGCGCCATTTACCTCATTGCTTGATTGCTGCAAAGGCTTACCAACTTCCGAGGTTAATACCTTGGAAAGGGAATCAATATGCTCTTTCAATATCACGGCAAACTTCTGAATAACAGCAACGCGTTCTTTTAAAGGAACAGCATGCCATTTCTTCTGTCCATGATGCAGAAGGGTTAATTTGTGATGAACGCTTTCAGCGCTATCTTCCTTCAAATCAGCAATTACTTCTTCAGTAGCGGGGTTTATTACTTTCATTTTTATGTTTTAATCCTTTTAAAATCTAGTGCCTAAGTGGTTAATTTCTCTACGCCTTTTTTCTTACTGACTCTAAAAATTTCTCTCGGATGTTTTTTGACAACGGATTGCTTTTCTTATCCAACATTCTCTCCGGATGCCACTGCACCGCAAGCAACCACGGCTCACCTTCCTTAACTTTCCATTCCAATGCCTCAACTACGCCATCTGGCGAAACAGCGCTTACCATCAGCTCATCGCTTATCCGGCCAGCCGCCTGGTGGTGCGCACTATTAATATTTCCTGAGGTTATTCCTGAAACTTCATTTAGCAACGAATTTGGCACAATCGAAACCGCATGTTGGCCATCCACCTCACCATGCCTGCGGTGGTCGTTTTTGCCGGCCTCTTCCAGGTCCTGTATCAAATCTCCACCCAAAGCCACATTCACTAATTGCAGGCCCCTGCAAATGGCCAGCACGGGGTGATCAAAATTCAAAGCAGTTTCAAATACGTGCATTTCAAATTCATCGCGGGCTTCATTCCAGTTGTCGGGCTTGTTGGGGTAGTCGGTTCTTTCGCTCTCGTAAAAACGCGGGCAGGTATCAATACCGCCGGTTAATACAATGCCGTCGCAATCTTCAATATCGTCCCAGTTCTGTTTCTCCCAGCTTAACTCTACCAATTCAATATCGGCATCATCACCCACAATCCATTTAGGATAGTTCTCATACCGGGCTTCAGAAAAAGTAACGCCTATTTTTATTTTTTGCGACACAGCTCAGGTTTTATTAAAGTGCTTCTCCGTATAATTTTCTGAAATCGGCACGGCTAACCGGTTTAGGGTTATTCGGGTGCGCAAAGTCAGCAAATGCAAGGTCGGCAAGCGTTTCCAGGTGTTCTTCTTTCACGCCAATTTCACGCAACCTGTGCGGTATATTTACTTTGGTGTTCAGTTCAAAAAGATAATTCACTACCCCTTCGCCGCTTTCATCTTTCAATTCAAAGGTGCGTGCCATGCGACGGAATTTCTCCTCAAAACCGTCAATGTTAAACCGCATTCCATGCGGAATGTTTACTGCATTTGCCAAACCATGGTGCGTATCTAATAAGCTAGATAGAGGATGGGCCAGAGAGTGCACCACACCCAATCCTTTTTGGAACGCAACAGCTCCCATCATACTTGCCATCAACATGTTTGAGCGGCTTTCCAGGTCAGGTTTATTGGTTGCTTTCTCTAATGATAATGAAATCAAACGCATGCCTTCCAGTGCAATGCCATCGCACATCGGGTGATAGTTCTTGGCTAAAAATGCCTCCATGTTGTGTGTAAGCGCATCCATACCGGTAGCTGCGGTAATAAAGCCCGGCAGTTCCATGGTCAAAACAGGGTCAGCAAAAACAATCTTTGCCAATAGTTTTGGCGAGAAAAGTATTTTCTTCTGGTGTGTAACATCATCGGCAATAATGGCGCTGCGGCCAACTTCGCTGCCTGTTCCGCTGGTGGTAGGTATAGTTACAAAGTGAGGCACATCATTGGTAACATATATATCGCCGCCAATCAGGTCGTCATATTTAAACAGGTCCTCGCGGTGGTTAACACGTAAAACAATAGCACGGGCCACATCCAAAGCGGCTCCTCCGCCAATGCCTACAATACAATCGCTTTTGCTGGCATCCCACATATCGCCGCCTTTGTAAACATCGCTCTTAACCGGGTTTTTATGTATGTCGCTGAACACCTCAGGCGAGAGACCTTTAGCTTTTAAGTCTGATACAATAGCCTTAAAAAAATCCAGCTGCGCCACATTAGGGTCAGTAACTACCAGGGGACGGCTAAGTCCGTTTTTCTTCAGATAATCGGGAAGTTCCTTTACCACATTGGCCCCGAAACGGATAGTAGTAGGAAAGTTAAATTGCGAAATGCTCATTTGCTCGTATTTAGATTTTAGTATCAGGTATTAAGATTTGTGCGCGCAAACTTACTGGAGTAGAAGCGAAAACAAAAATGATATTTGTGAGGAAGGTAAAGTTTAAGGGGATTTAGCAAAAAAGGTGCGTTTTTGTATGCTACCCTTCCTTGATTAACCAATATTTAATCATACACTTCGCTCCGATGAGCGACTTTTAAAACCTGAATTTCATTTTCTGAAAAATCAAAGGTTACCCGATAATCCCCTATCCGGTATCGCCATTCTCCAAGTAACGGGTTTGTTAGTTTCTTTGCCTCACTAAGGTTTTCAGTGGCGGCGTAATAAGTAAGTTTTTCAATGATGCGCCTTTGGATTTGTTTATCTAGTCTTTTCAACTCCTTGGCAGCCTTTACAGAAAAGCTAACTTCAAAGGCCATTGGCTAGCGATGAAAGTGAAACCTTTTTACCTCTTTTCAATTGCTTACGGCTTTCTTCTATATCGGCCATATATTCTTTAAGAGAAAGTTGCTGATAATCAATATTCATCTTATCTGCCAACTGCTTTAAAAAAGTTGCTTCCTTCTTGGACTTTGGTTTCAATATCAAATAGCTCATATGTCCGGTTTGTTATCACGAATTTAGCAAAAAATACTTCAACAATTCATGTTTGGGTATGGTAATGCAATTAGGATCATCAAATTTTGCTTGCTTTAAACCTTTAAAAGCAAATCTTTGTTCTCTCAATTCTAAAACCACACCACACAATGAGCAACACAAAAGGATACGTCGCACAAAGTGCCACAACACCGCTTGGCCCATTTAAATTTGAAAGGAGAGAACCCCGTCCGCACGATGTAGAAATTGAAATACTTTATTGTGGGGTTTGCCACTCTGATATTCACCAGGCCCGCAATGAGTGGGGCGGGTCAATTTTCCCGATGGTGCCCGGGCACGAAATTGTAGGTAAAGTAACCCGCGTAGGCGCTCATGTTAAGAATTTTAAACCCGGCGATTTGGCTGGCGTGGGTTGTTTGGTCGATTCATGCCGCACCTGCCCAAGTTGCGAACAGGGGCTGGAACAATATTGCGAAAAAGGCATGGTTGGCACTTATAACGGCCGCGAAAAAGACGGCAGCCCTACTTATGGCGGCTACTCTGATAAAATTGTTACCGACGAGCAGTTTGTATTGAAGGTTTCTGAAAAATTGGAGTTGCATCGCGTTGCGCCCTTGCTTTGTGCGGGCATAACTACCTATTCCCCACTTCGGCAGTGGAAGGTGGGTAAGGGGCACCGCCTGGCAGTAGTTGGTTTGGGCGGCCTTGGCCACATGGCTGTAAAACTGGGTGTAAGTATGGGTGCCGAGGTAACTGTGCTAAGCACCTCTGCTTCAAAAGAGAAAGACGCAAAGGAATTGGGTGCGCATAAGTTTGTAGTAACAAAAGATCCGGACGCATTAGCCACAGTAAAAAATTATTTCGATTTCATTATTGACACAGTATCAGCCAATCACGACCTGAACCTCTATTTGCAGCTTCTCCGCCTGGATGGAACGATGATATTATTAGGCGTTCCGCCCGATGCGCCGGAGGTTGGGGCATTTAACCTGATTGGCAAGCGCAGAAGGCTGGCTGGCTCGTTAATTGGTGGCATTAAAGAAACCCAGGAAATGCTGGATTACTGCGCTGAGCATAACATTATGAGCGATGTGGAGGTAATTTCAATGAGCGAAATAAATAATGCCTATGAACGAATGATAAAAGGCGATGTGCATTATCGTTTTGTTATAGACCTTAAAACCTTGAACTAACAGGAAATAAACTGGTGGTAAATTTTTTAGTGGCCGGCTGAAAAGCTGGCCTTTTTTTTGCGTACTTTTAATACAAAATCCCCGACTATGAAAAACCTTCTACTCCTGGCGCTCTGCGTATATGGCTCTATAACAGCACAAACGCCCTCGTGCTGCACGCCTTCCATGAATGACAGAAACAAAATGTTAGCTATGAACGAAGAGTTTGCTAAGTCCCACCTGGCACCCACACCATTCTTTTTGCAAAACGGTCAGGGCAATGTGATAAGCTTTAAAACACCCGATGGGAAAACCGGCAGGGCATACTGCGTAAAAAGCGACCAGCCTACCGATAATGTATTGTTTGTATTCCAGGAGTGGTGGGGCGTGAACGACTATATTAAGCAGGTGGCAGATAAATACAAGGAGGAACTTGGCAACGTAAATATTTATGCCATTGATTTATATGACGGCAAAGTTGCTGCAACCCCTGATGAAGCCCAGAAATATATGAGCGAGTTGAAGGAGGACCGCGCTAACGCAATTATACAAGGCGCTATAGAATACGTTGGCCCCAAAGCTAAAATTGCAACCATTGGCTGGTGCATGGGCGGTGGATGGTCACTACAAGCGGCTTTGATAGCCGGCAAAAAAACGGTGGGTTGCATTGTCTATTATGGTATGCCTGAAAAAAGCATTGAACGACTCAAAACCCTTAATACCGACGTAATTGGCTTTTATGGCACGCAGGATAAATTCATTAATCCCGATGTGGTAAAGCAATTTCAAAAAGACATGAACAAGGCAGGCAAAAAACTAACAGTACATAATTACGATGCAGTTCATGCCTTTGCTAACCCCAGTAATCCTAAATTCAATAAGGAATATGCTGAAGATGCGCACACCAAAGCACTGGCTTATTTAAAAACCAAGTTTAAGTAGTGCAGGTATATAATGTCTTTAATCATAAATCTCACAATAAATCAGCGTCCTGCGGTTTTTAAACTAACACTTGTTTGTTCCAAAAGCAATTGTTAGCTTTGCTATCACTCGTTAGTAAATATGGCAACAGCAACACTATCAACCCGGCAAAATATTCGCCAAACGGCGCAAAAGCTTTTTCGTGAACGCGGCTATGCAGCCATTGGCATGCGTGAGTTAGCAAGAGAGGTGGGTATAGAGGCCCCCAGCATTTATAACCATTATAAAAGCAAAGACGACCTGCTGAGAGAAATATGTTTCGACATAGCTGACCAGTTCTTTAAGGCTTTTGAAGCGGTGGACCTGAATGAAAAATCAGCTTCAAAAAAAATGCGGGCGGCTATTAAAAGCCATGTGTCGGTTATAGCCGATAACATGGAAGCTTCTGAAGTATTTTTTCACGAATGGATGTTTCTGGAAGAACCCCATCTGGCGCAGTTCAAAAAGATGCGTCATGAGTATGAACTTAAATTCAGAGATATCATTGATAAAGGCATGAGGAAGGGCGACTTTAAACAAATGAACCTGAAGTTGGTTACGTTCACTATCTTCTCCGCTTTAAATGCCACCTACGACCTGTACCGCACCAGCGAAAAACTAAGCCAGGACCAGATTGCCGAAGACATCGCCAATTTGCTACTGAAAGGACTAAAAAGCTAAACGGCGAAAAGCGGTATTGTCTAAATACTTAATACTCTATACTTAATACTATTAACCATGTACGGCAACACAAATATAACCGAAGAAGAAGCTAAGCGAATGAACTCGGTTGAAGAGGACCCGATTAAACTTGCTGCTTTTGAGGAGCGCATTGCGCGTGGCGAAAAAATTGAGCCCGGCGACTGGATGCCCAAAGAATATCGCAAGCAGCTAATACGCATGATTGAACAACATGCGCATTCTGAAATTGTGGGTGCATTGCCGGAGGGTACCTGGATTACCCGGGCACCAAATTTCAGGCGTAAACTGGCGCTTATTGCTAAAGTGCAGGATGAAATCGGCCACGGCCAGTTACTATACAGCGCTGCTGAAACACTGGGCAAAACGCGCGAGCAGATGCTGGAAGACCTGCTGAACGGAAAATCGAAGTACTCAAACATCTTTAATTATCCCGCCGAAACCTGGGCCGATGTGGCTGTAATTGGTTTTTTGGTTGATGGCGCAGCCATTGTAAACCAGGTTATCAATTCCAAAGGTTCTTATGGCCCTTATTGCCGTGCGCTGGAAAGGATTTGCTATGAAGAAAGTTTTCACCTGAAGCAAGGGCATGATAACGTGGTATACCTGGCAACAGGTACCAAAAGACAACGCGCTATGCTCCAGGATGCAATTAACCGCTGGTATCGTCCGCTGTTACACTTTTTCGGTCCGCCCGACCGGACTTCGCAGCACTCAGAAAAGCTAATGAAGTGGAAAGTGAAATTGGCCAGCAATGATGATATGCGCAACCAGTTCCTTGATCAATATGTGCCTAAAATTTGGGAGTTAGGCATCACCTTCCCTGACCCTAATTTGAAAAAGAATGATGAGAACATTTGGGAATTTTCTGACCCCGATTGGGAAGAGTTCAAACGCGTAATAAATGGCGATGGCCCCTGCAATGCTGAGAGATTGGCTGTGAGAAAGTATGCCGAAGAGGCCGGCCGCTGGGTACGCAACGCGCTGATGAGCAAAAATGAAAAATACGTTACCCCACTGGCATAATCTACCTTTTTTAGAAGATTTGAAAATAAGTATCATGAATTCGTTAGATCCAAGAGTAAAAAGGCTTCATTTAAAAAGCGGTGAAACCGAACCGGTGCATACCAACACACACCTGGTTACGTGGGAGGTATTTCACCAGGATAAAAGAGGCAAACAACACGTGCACGTGGGCGTGGTACATGCATCGTCGCCTGAAATGGCTTTAATCATGGCTAAGGAAGCTTTTGGCCGGCGGGGCAAAACTGCCAATTTATGGGTAGTTAAAACCAGTGATGTATTTACGTTTCAATCAGAAGATGAAGACATGTTTGAGACTACCCCTGAAAAAACCTTCCGCGACCCTGCTTTTTACAAGGTGCGCGACCGGATTGAAAAATTTCAAAAGCAACAACTGCAGTAATTAATTATCCATCTATGAACAACAACGCTTTAAAAGACCTGCTATATAAAATGGCTGATGATGCACTCATCATTGGCCACCGTAATTCTGAATGGACCGGTATAGGGCCTATGCTTGAAGAAGACCTGGCGTTTTCTTCCATGGCGCAGGATAAAATAGGTCATGCCCAGGCGCTCTATCAAATACTGCATGAAATTCTGGGGGAACCGGAACCTGATCAGGTAGCTTTTTTGAGGGAAGAAAAATTTTTCAAATGCTGCCAGTTCGTTGAACTACCTATCGGCGAATATGACTTCAGCCTCATCCGCCAGTTTCTGTTCGATCATGCTGAAGCTATCCGTTATGAAATGCTTGCAGGCTCTTCGTTTCAGCCACTGGCACAGTTGGCCAAAAAGATTAAAGGTGAAATCAAGTATCACACTATGCATGCGGATACTTTTTTAAAACAGCTGGCCAACGGGAACGACGAAAGCCATGCCCGCATGCAATCAGCTTTGAATTATGCTATGCCATATGCCCTCGGCATTTTTGAAAAAGGTGAGCTTGAAAATGAATTAATCAGCCAGGAGGTTTTTGCAGGAGAGGATGCCCTGAAAGCAAAATGGCTTGAAAAGGTTACCTCAATCGTTGAATCAGCGGGGCTAAAAATGCCCGTCGTTGCTGACAACAAAATAATATACGGCGGCCGTAAAGGCTTTCATTCAGAATATTTGAAACCACTGCTGGATGAAATGTGCGAAGTAGTCCGTACAGACCCTGAAGCAGAATGGTAAAATGAAATAATATGGACCCGCTTTTAATCAATACAGGACCAATACAAAACATTCCAGATGATAATTCACCAGAAGTAAAAGCCGTATGGTTAGCTCTCGAAAACGTTAAAGACCCCGAGATACCCGTTCTTAATGTTATTGACATGGGCATCATCTACAACGTTGAAATTAATCCTGCCGAAGGAAATGCTTCAACCTGCACCGTGACAATGACTCCTACCTTTGTGGGCTGCCCGGCCATCGATATGATGAAGAAATCAGTTGAGGAGGAGGTTATGAAACTGGGTTTTTCCTCAGTTGAAGTAAAAGTAGATTTTGAAAACACCTGGACCAGCGACCGGATGAGCGAAGATGCCAAAATAAAGCTTGAAAAATTCGGTCTCGCCCCACCTGTGGTAATAGAAGGCGAACTTACCGAGGCCCAACTTAATAACGTGCGCTGTCCTCACTGCCATAGCACCGACACCACCCTCCGTTCAGCTTTCGGTTCCACACTTTGCAGGGCTATCCGCTTTTGCTTTGCCTGCCAACAGGGCTTTGAGCAGTTTAAACCGGTGTGATGTGTTAACGTGTTAAAGTGCGAAGGTGTTAAGGTATATCAGGTGATTTTACATTCGCACATTAACACGTTCGCACCTTAACACAACTATTAGCACTTGTGCTTTTTATGTTTTAAGTTTATCTTAACATAAAGTTCTGTGGATGAAGAAATTTTACCTTGCCATTTTTTACTGCTTGCTTACGGCGTTTAATATCCACGCACAAACACCTGCTGCTATTGATAAGCAGAACGATTCGGCTGAGTTGTCGTTGAATCAAAACCCGAAAGAAGTGCTGCTGCAATCCGGAAAAATTAAAATGGCAGCTGAGGCTATTGGTTATAAAAAAGGTATGGCCCGGGCTATAGCTATTATGGGTGTGGCCAGCTATAAAGTAGATGATTATGCCCAGGCAAAAATTTTAATCAGCAATGCTGCTGCCATCAATCAGCAAATAAGCGATACCAGCAACCTGGCCTTCTGCAAATACTGGCTCGGCAATATTGAACTTAACCAAAGCAAATACAATAATGCCCTCGACCTTTTTCAAACCACCTATGAACTGGCCGAAAAAATAAACGACAAAAAAAATATTGCACGAAGCCTTGATGGAAAGGCCTCCATTTATGAGGCCCTTGGCGAAGATGATAAGGCCCTGGCGCTTTACCAGGCTGCGCTAAACGAAGCAAAGCAGGGCAATTTTACCGTTTGGTACCCTGGAGTTATGCAATCATTGGGTAACCTGGCTTATAAAAAAGGGAAGGTAGATTCGGCTATTACTATTTATAACGAAGCCATTAAAGCATCCGATCAAGTAGGCAACCTCAACAACAAAGCCAATTGCTATCAAAAACTGGCCGAAATATATTATGGCAGAAAAGAGTCGAAAAAAGCCATGGAGTATATACAGCAGGCTATGGCGCTTTTTCAGCAAACAGGCTCAATGTCATCGTTTAGCTATAGCCGGCTGCTGATGAGTTATATATTGCTCAGCGACCGCGCCTATAAAGTGGCGGTTGACCTGGCTGAAATGTCGCTTAATGAAGGCCGTGCTACAGGGGAAATACAACTTCAAAAGGATGCTGCCGAAGTATTGTATTACGCCTATGTTGGAATGGGCGATAAGGGAAAAGCCCTCCAGTATCACGTATTATTCCACGAGCTTTCAGAGGCCAACCATAACGAAACGCTTACTAAAAAACTGGCCAGTATGGAACTTGAAGCCAATTTTGAAAAGGAGCGCCAGATAGCCAAAGTGGAAGAAGCCAAACGCGATGCTGAACTGGGTGCGCAGATTGATAAGCAGAAGCTGGTCAAAAAAGTTTCCATTATCGGCATATTCCTGTTTGCCATTATTGCCGGGCTGGCTGTTTTTGCGTTTAATCAGAAAAGGAAAGACAGCAGTTTAATAGCCCGCGAAAAGAAGCGTACTGATGAGTTGTTACAGAATATTTTACCCGAGGAAATTGTAATTGATTTGAAAAAGGCCGAATACAAGGTAAATGGCCAGGCAACGGTGCTTTTTGCAGATATCAAAGCAGTTGCCGGAAAAAACCAGGGTAATACCTTCACCAAACCCATGTTGTCTGAGCTTGATTACTACTATAAAGCTTTTGACCAGATTACTTCCCGTCACAAAATTGAAAGGATAAAAACGGTGGGTGATGCTTACCTGTGCATCAGCAGTGCGGCAGTGTCTGATGAGGATAATGCCATCAACGTAACCAATGCAGCGCTTGAAATGACACAGTTTGTTAAACAAGACCGCCAGGAAAGGAATAACAAAGGTGAAGCCGGTTTTGATGTCAGCATTGGTATTCATACCGGGCCGGTAATTGCGGGCATTATAGGCATCCGAAAGTTTTCGTACGATGTATGGGGCGATACTGTAAATATTGCCGCAAGGATGGAGCAGCATGGCGAGGATGGAAAAATCAACATTTCAGCGGGCACCTATAAGCTGATAAAGGACCGCTTTAAATGCTTCTTCCGCGGCGAAACGGAAATTAAGAAAAAGGAAAAAATAGATATGTATTTTGTAGAAGGAGCCCTGGGATAACGGGTTTAAATAACAGCTTCTCCGGTAAAAAAGGTCCTTTACTTTACCTGTAATTTTTTATTGTTTGACAACCTTTAGCTGACGACTGGTTCCACCGGCTGTATTTACCTGTAAAAAGTACAAACCTGCCTGCAATTGCTGAAGTGGAATTTCGAGCCTGTTTTGTGCAAGCCCATCATAACTACCGGCAAGGCGGCCTGCGGCATCAAAAACGGAAACGGATTTAATGGGTTCGCTGTTATTTACCAAAACCATGTCGTGCGCCGGATTAGGCGAAACCGAAATATTGCCGTTGGATGAAACAACGTTATTAACGCCGGTAGTTATTTGCTGGCCGTTATATGACCTTGTTGTTACAATGGCCGAGTCGCTTGAATAGAACTGATAGCCCTGGTAAAAACAAAAGTTTGTAAACTCGTTGTATGCCAGGGTTACAATAGCGGTATCAGCATGCGGATAAACTTTAGCATTGCAATAATTGGCATCATGGTCGGTAATTGCCGGGTAACCGTCGCTGTTTGCTGTCCACAATACTTCATTGCAGCCGCCCTTTAGCAGGGTGTCGCCAACCCGCACTACCGCATCGTTACCAGTAACATTTAAAATGTAAAGCGGGGCTGCAATTGAAATGGTGTCTGTACTGGGGGTATAATATAATCAAGCGTGGGTACTGAATCGCTGTAATGCGGGTACCACACGTTTTTATAGTTAAGAATATTATCACGGTTAAAAATATTAATTGCCTCGGGCAGTGTACGGCCTGAATAAGCGCTTAAATTGGCGATATAGTCATTCAGGTACACAGAGTCTGTAGTTTCAATATAGCTATTTTCGTCTGCCAGCAGGTTTGTTAATAAATCTTTGCCTGTCTGTGTTCCCATATCTATTGAAATACCCGTTTCGGTATAAGCATACCGCAAAGAACATCCGGGGCATAATTTAAAATGCGAAGAAACATTCAGCGGCGGTATGCTTGCTGCCGGATTATAAACACAACCCTGAACATCGAATATAACCTGGTAACTAAGGTTAGATCTTAATGGGCTAAGGTCAACTGAATCCGGCCCGTATAAATAACGGGCGCTGTTGGTAAACAAAGCGGTGTCCAGCTGCTCATCTTTGGTTGAAGCAAAACCACTTCGTTCAAGAGTATCGGGTGTAATACAAAACGGCGTTCTGTCGGCATCAACGGCAACCCAGGTACCCAGGTTAATTTCAAAAATGGTATGCCCTGTTATTGCTGTAACCCTGAGTGCATTTGAAGGAATACCTGCATCTATCAGAATCTCACAGCACATTTGGGCAAAGTCACCGCATTTTGCAAAGTAAACACCATGTATAAATCCCATCAGGTTATACTGCTTTTGCATCAGGTTACTATCTGTGGCAGACCACCACTCCATCCGGTTATTGAAATTATATGACTTGAACAGGTGGACAACAAAGCGGGTCATTTTTAGCCATTGCTCCTGCTGAGTTGCACTTCCGGCTCCTGCTTGCACTACACTTGAAATTAAATTCGCACTATCCTGAAAAATATCTTCCATGCCCGGCTCCCAATAGCGGGGCATCAGGCCCACCGTCTGTTGGCTGTTGTTGGTAATCGTAAACTCAACATGATCACCAAATTGCATTGGTGTTTTAAATCCATCGGCCGAAAGAAGGATTTGCTGGGCCTGGACTGAATTTGTAAATCCAAAAATCAGCAAAGTGAGTACGGTGATAAGAACAATGCGTTTACCTGTACTTTCTGTCAGAGTTTTCACAAGAGATCTCAATTATTATCATATGCCATCAGAATTTAAGTGTAAGCAATGCGTGAGGGCCACACACTTTCACAACAATCACGATAATACATACAACCGGTTACATAAATTATTTCAGCAAATTATAATCAACAGTCAAATCCTTATCGGCGAAAGTGGGGGACTTTTTTGCCACTCAAATAGAGCGTGGCGAAGAGAAACTAAAAAACCTGAATATCAATTGGTTAAAAAGCCATTGTTGCCATATTTAACAAATGACTTTACTCAAGTTTTAGTTAAAAAAAGACAGTAATGTAGCAATTATGTTATATATTGTTGTTTAAGCCAACTTTACTTGCTTCTGTCAGCCAGCTTCTTTTTATAAAATTCTTTAGCTGCCACATATACGGTTTTGGTAAATACGGCATAAACTGCTCCTTTTTCATCCTCATATTTCAAAGGCAGGTCAAAAGTGTACTCTCCCTGTTCGTTTATCTTTTGTTTCACTTCTTCAACCAGCTCATCAGTAATAAAAAACCGGCATTTTACTGCATTGACAATCGGGCGTACAAACTTTACAGAGGCAGCTTTGTCCCACACCACGTAATCCTTACCCAGTATCTGCATAAACATCAGCATATAATAAGGGTCTACCGAACTGTAAATACTGCCGCCAAAAACAGTTCCCACCCGGTTACGGGTACGGATATTCAGTTTAAGGCCTATGTGCATTTCGCGGTGATCGGCTGAAATAAAATGAATCTTACCACCGGTACACCAGATACAGGGCCAGAAGTTAAAACCCCAACGCATTAATGCCGATTGTCTTGATTCTGTTTTTGCAGTCTCATATAGTTTCGCTGCCATGGATATCCTTTTTATATTCTGTTTTTGCGCATTAACTTACCAGTATACCGGTTATTTATATTTTCACGGTTCAAAACAAAGCCATTTATGTCTACCATCGTTCGGAACCCCCAGGGTATTCAGGTTAAGTACGCTAACCTGCTGGTCAATTATTGTCTCGCTGTTAAAAAGGGCGATAAGGTTTATATCAGCGCCTCTGCGTTAGCCGAGCCTCTTATCAGGGAAGTTGTAAAAGCTGTTTACCTGGCGGGTGGAATACCTGTGCTGAACGTAGAGCTGATGGGCATCAGCGACCTTGCTTTGCAGTATGGCGAAGAGCATCAGCTGGCATGGGAAAACCCCATGAAAAAATACATTATGGAACACTTTGATTGCTACCTGGTTATCAGGGCACCATTTGAAAAAGGCGATGATGAAAAGGAGCCTGAGAATGCTGAGAAATTCAAAATCCTTCAACAGGCACAAAAAGAAACCAACCAGATATACTGGAACCGCATTGGCAATGGCTCTATGCGTCGGGGTCTATGTCAATATCCTACCAAAGCAGCAGCTGATGACGCCGAATTAAGCCTGGAAGAATATGAACATTTTGTTTATCAGTCGTGCTACCTGTATGATGAGGACCCAATAGCAAAATGGCTTGAGGTGCGCAAAAAGCAACAGGTATATGTAGATTATTTGAATAAGGTAGATTTTGTGCAGTATAAAGGCCCCAACATTGATATGTCGTTTTCAGTAAAAGGCCGCACCTGGATTAACAGCGATGGACGCTCTAATATGCCCAGCGGAGAGGTGTTCAGCGCGCCCGTTGAAGACAGTGTTAACGGTAAAGTATACTTCAGTTATCCGGGTTTGTATATGGGCAAAGACGTAGAAGGCGTATCGCTGGAAGTAAAAGATGGGGAAGTGATTAGCTGGAATGCAGAGAAAGGGAAGGATGTTTTAGATAAAGTTTTTGCCATACCCGGGACACGCAAATGGGGAGAAGTGGCCATAGGAACCAATTATAACATTCAACGCACCACGCGCAATATATTGTTCGACGAAAAGATAGGCGGCAGTATACATATGGCTGTTGGTCAATCGTACAAACAATGCGGCGGTAAAAACGAAAGCGCAGTGCACTGGGATATGATAACCGATATGAAAAACGGTGGTGAGATATGGGCCGATGGAATAAAGATTTATGAAAATGGTTTATTTTTAATCTGAAAGATAAACCATATCCCGCTCAGAATTGCACCCGATGGATGACGATTACAGGAAATACGGAACATCGCGCGCGGCGCATTTTGAAATAGATGATCCGCATAAATGTTTTGTGTGCGGGGCAGCTGTTCCTGATGGCGCAATTGAATGCCCGGCCTGCGGGTTTCCTCAAAATGGCGATGAAGTAAGCCAGCGCCGTTTTTTAGGTGAATTAAGGGTAGAAAAGAAAGAACAGAAGTTTGCTGCTTACAGAGTAGGATATGCCTTCCACTTATTATTGTTTTTACCCCTTGGAATTTTTCACGCCGCCTATTTGCGATGGATGGCGGGTGACATTGTCCAGGCTGAAGTAAAGTGCCTTTTAGGAGTTACATTTTTTTTGATATGGTTTTTCGGGCGCCAAAGTCCTTTTAAAGCCCTTACGCTCAGTTTTGTGTTGTATACCTTGGTTACGTTACCTGCTATTATTGCTAACCCCATGGTAATATTTGCACCAAACCCCACATTTGCCTTACCACATATTGCCATGGCTGTTGGTATGGTCAATTACAAATATTGGCAGGAACTTGATGAGAACCTCAAGGGCAAAAATTCCGGTTGAACTTAACAAAACAGCCCCGCTAAACGGGGCTGCAAGCAGATGGGGTGGGAACCTGTAATTTGCGATAACCTATTCTTAACCTACTGCTAAACCACTTGCGTGGCCATCTCTTTTCGTGCCGGCATGATATTTGAATTTTTACCTGCGGCACTTCTTTTAAATTATAACGGAAATGAGATGAACAAGTTGCCGGAAAGCTTTATTCGACCATACTTTTATGCTTTATTGAGGTTTGGTTGTCAGTTTACTTAAAATATTATATTTGTATTACCCTTTTGACTCATTAAACTCTCGACTCAATGCAAACCAATTATTTCCGCAAGGCTTTAATGCCCGTCCTGTTGTGCATGGTATGTGCAGTATCATTTGCGCAGTCTAAAACCGATGGAGACAGGCTTATTAATGCCTTGGGTAAAGGCCCCCAGACCACTGAGGTGAACGACCTGAAGGCAGGTTACAATTTTCAGGAAGCTAACGAGAACCATTTTCTTTCAAAAGAAGGTATTGAACTGGTAATGCAAAATGCTATGCTCAGCGAAATCCGCATTTACAAAGACAGCCCGGTATATGGCAGCTTTAAAGGGCGGTTACCCCGGGGGCTCAATTTTAACCTCACCTCAGCCGAAGTAAAAAAGATACTTGGCAAACCCTCGGTTAGCTATAATACCGGCTATTGCGAGTTTGAATACCAGGGCCAGGTAATTTCATGCTGGTTTGATAAAGACCGCCTTAGCCAGGTAGATCTGGGTACAAAATAATTTATTGACTGCCAATCAGTTAACCTCTATTTCAATACTATGGCCTCATTATTACCGTTGTATCTGAAAATGAGGTTATGAAACGTTTAACTGGTATTTTGCTTATAGCTTCTGTACTTGTTTTGGGCGGATGTAAAGCGATAAAAAAACTAGGGCAGTTTTATGTGAATTATAATACCCAGGCAGTTTTCCCGGCCAATCTTCCGGTCAATTTGCCTCTGACTATTTACTCGCCTGAAATTGCTACCAACTCCTCGCAGGTATTTCAAAACAACAATACCAATGCAAGCCTTATTCAAAGCGTTACGCTTAGCCAGTTATCATTAACTATAACCTCACCGCAAGGTCAAACATTCTCATTTCTGCAAAATGTAAGCGTTTATATTTCGTCCGATAGTTTGCCCGAGGTTGAAATTGCCAGCAAACAGAGTATTCCGGCAAATGTGGGCGACAGTATTTCGCTGGATGTAACAGGTGTTGACCTGCAGGGTTACATAAAAGCCAGCCAGATAAAAATCAGGATTTCGGGCACTACCGACCAGGTTACAACCACCAATATTTACGCTAACGTTTACACCAAGTTTTTTGTGCAGGCCAATTTGCTGGAGTTGTTGTAAACGCAGTTGTTCAGGGGCACAGGTTTTGAGGTGCTAAAGTTAAAACCAAGTCCTAATCCTGGTATAATTTTACTATGCGTGCGGCAGATTCTTTTAGTTCATCGGCCAGTTTTTGGGGCTTCAGTACTTTTACCTTATCGCCATAACTCAGCAATTGCATTTTAAGCTCCGTATTGATTACCAGCTCCAGCGATATCCGGAGTTCGGTGTTGTTATCTTTTATAATGGTTTGCGAAAGATGAAGAGGTATGGTTTTAATATAATTGCCTTGCAGCGGAGAGAAAGACAGCAGCACTTTTTCAGGTGCGCCGCCACCCACTGTTACGCCCAGCACATTCTTGTAAAAATTTTTCCTGTCAATTTTATCATCGCTGAATGTCTGATTGGTTATTTGCAGGTCAACTATGCGGTCAAGTGCAAACGTCAATATCTTGTGGTCTTTCTTGCTGATGCCGTTACCAATTACATACCAGAAGTTTTTCGATTCGCGTATTAAATATGGCTCCAGCAAATTTTGCGAAGCGGTATCGCTGCCGTGCCGCTGGTACGAAAATTTTAAAACCTTTCTTTCTGATATCGCTTTCAGTATCGGCTCAACAAACTCAATGCCTTTAATAATAAACGGCTTATCAAGCTGAATGTGGTCACTTTCTCCGCGGGCCTCTTTATTCAGCTTAACAGTTGAGGCAATTTTGTGTATGGCCTCTTCAAATTCCTTAATGGCAGGAAGATGTTTAAACTGGTCCAGTATACTGATAGCAAAATCAAGTCCGTGTAACTCATCGGCACTTACGGGCAGGTTATGGATGGAATAATCCTCATCCGTGTACTTATAAGTTTTCTCCTTCTTACTGAATGAAATGGGCGCATTAAAATTGAGCGACTGGTTGTAGCGCATTTCCTGCAAATCAAGCTGCAGGGTGCGCCTTGAAACCGGCTTTGCCAGGTTTTCGCTCACAAAGTCAATTAACTCTTCCAAACGCGGATATGGGCGTTTGCGCAGGCGCATGTCTATCAGTTTATAGCGGGTATAGGCATCTCTGTTCTGCGGCATGGTTTCTGTATTTAATCACTAACCTCTGCAATATCTGAAAAATAAATTTTACTGCGCAAATACATTGCGCAGTGCCGGGCCACCTTTGCAGCATCAATTAAAACAAACCATATGTTAACAACAGCTTCAAACACATTTGCCCGGCACGAGCTCTATATCAATGAAATAGAGTTTACCCATAAGGATGAAGTATCGCTTTTCGGGTTTTTACAGGATTGTGGAAAATTCTTCGAAACCCAGTATATCATCTCGCGTAAAGACTTACAGATACTGTTAAGCCAGAACAAAGCAGGAATTGAAATACTGTGGCAGATTGAAAATCTTTTTGCCGGCCCCCACGCAGCACCGGCTTCGCTGAACCTTATAGACCTGTTTGGTACCACTCAGGTTTTTGATACTTGTGAAGTAAAACTGGATGTGCCCCATTATCACGACGAGCAAGGCAACCTGAAGCCCTGCCCCGGGAAAGAATTGTTTTTTATTGAAGAAGTTACCCCGCTGAACCGTGTTGGCCAAGCTGTAGCTGCACGCCCATCAGCAACCATTGCCTCAATTTAATTCATGCAATAAAAACCAAAGAACATGCAATTACTAAAATATAACCTCATTAACGGCCCAAAACAAACCGTTACCGATTACCTGCAATCGCTCAATAACGACGAATTACAGAACAATTTTAACTCTTTGCTGCTTTATGGCATTCAAATGCCCGACCTGGCAAGAAAACTGCGCGATGAGCTACGTAAAAGAAAAATAGACACCCAGGCCATTCTTTTTTGACCGGTGTGGAAAATCACTGGTTGGCAAGTTCGAAAAGGCCTTTAATATCGCCCCGCGTTTGATGTAAGCGCTGTGAAAATCTGAAATAACCGGTTTTGTGAAATAAGATCTGATTTTGTTTTTGTTGCCTTGGTTTCTTAGCCCTGAGTTCTGGATGTACTCAGGGCTTTTTTTAAATACGTTTTCGATTTTCGTGCTTTAACTATCTTATTTCTAAAGCTTTAGCTTCCTCATCTTAGGCGCCATCACATAAGTAGTGGCAACTACTACCAAAGTCATACAACCGCCAAAAACAACTGAAGGGATGGTACCCATAAGTTTAGCCGCCAAACCCGATTCAAACGCACCAATTTCGTTTGAAGAGGAAATAAATATCTGGTTTACAGCGCTTACACGGCCGCGCATATGGTTAGGGGTCATTACCTGCAAAATAGTTTGCCTGATAACCACACTCACATTATCAAAGGCACCTGTTAAAAACAACATCACAAACGACAGCACAAAATTGTGCGACACCGCAAAACCAATAGTGGCCAACCCAAACCCGGTTACTGCAACCAGCAGGTTTCTGCCTGCATTGTGAGTAGGTGGGTTAAACGCCAGAAAAAGCCCCATTACTACCGAACCTAAAAATGGTGCAGATCGCAACAAGCCCAGTCCCATCGGCCCGGCATGTAAAATATCGCTGGCGTAAACCGGTAGCAGGGCAACGGCGCCACCAAACAATACGGCAAAAAGATCAAGCGAAATGGCAGAGAGCATTTCCTGTTTATTATAAACAAAACTCAAACCTGCTTTCAGCGATTCAAATAAGGTTTCTATTTTTTCCTTTGGCGGATTTTCCCTCACCTGCAGTCGGCTGAAAGCAAAAAGCGAAATGGCTAACAGCACCAGTGCTATAGAGAAAGAGCCAATTTCAGCAACATCAGAGTGATATTGGCTTTTCAAAACCCCGTAAATTAAACCACCCACCGCGGGGCCGGTAACTGCCGCTGTTTGCCAAACGTTACTGCCCCAGGTAGCCGCATTGGCATACAACTCTCTCGGCACTATCTGCGGAATAATAGATTGCATACAAGGCGCCATAAATGCCCGGGCTATACCTGAACAACCTATCAGAAAATAAATGGGCCACATACCCTGCTGCCGCAGCAGTGAAGCATCGTTAAACATAAAAGCGGTAATGCCGGCAAAGCACAACAGCATAATAAAAATGGTGCGCTTTACAATTTTATAACGGTTGTAAGTATCGGCCGCATGGCCTGAGTAGAGGGCAGTAAGTATAAAGGGCAGCGCCTCGCTTAATCCTATTAAACCGAGGGCAAGTTTATCATGGGTAAGTTCATATACCTTCCAGCCCAAAATGGTTTCGGCAAGCTGAATGCCAAAAGTTAAGCTGAAACGTGAAAGCTGAAAATTTCTGAATTCGGCAATACGCAATACTGCATAGGGGTCATTCCTCTTCACTTCATCCATGCCCGCAAAGGAATGCAAAAATTATTACTGCAAAAGTGGACACGGATATGCCTTGTGATTAATTATGAAATATGTATCAGTTAGGCATGGTTAGTCCCTTATTCGGCGGCAGGTCAATTTTTTTACAAAAAAAGCCGCTGGCGAATTCACCAGCGGCTTTTAAAAAAACCACAATGGGACCGAGTCTATCCCTTCTTAAAATCTAAAGGTATATCAAGCTTAATACTGATATTTCTTCCCATATTGAATACACCAACTCTGCCGGTAAGCGGATTAACAGGCGCATATTTAAAGCGGTTCATGTAATCCATATAGGTAGTATTCAGCACATTATTAACTGCAACAAAAACCCTTGCTATGGTTCGGCCTTTATTTGTCTGGATATCGCCACCGGCGCCCAGGTTAAGTAAAAAATATCCTGGTGTGGCAGCCGTACTTGCAGCAATTTGCTGAGGAGATAACAAACCCTGGTTGATGCCATTGTATACCGCATACTGTTGGTAAACCTTGTTCTGCTGAAAGCAATACAAGAAGCCGATTTTAACGTAGCTGCGTTTAATTACTTTGTCCATAGCTGAACCCTTAACTATGTTGTTCAGATTGAACCTGAGGTCGGCGGTAATTCTCATAGGTGGTACAAAAGGTAATATCCTGATGGAATCAGCAACCTTTTTTAATCCTCCTTCTACCATACTGAATGTACCATATAATTCAATCCACGATGCGGCTGCCGGGTGGATATGCAACATAGCTTCTCCGCCATAAAGTTCAGCGCTTCCCTGGGTATATTTAAACACGGGTGCGTCACCTAAGCCGGCAACGGTAAGGGTGTTGTTAATCGAATCAGTACCATCAGCGGCTTTCAGGCCTTGCGCGTATATAAAGTTACTGATGCTGTTATTAAATGCATCCACCTCAAAGCTTATATCGCGGCCATTCATTCCTATTGCCAAATCTTCTTCAAGGCTTTGTTCAGGTTTTAAGTCGGGATTTCCAAGTTCCCAAACTACTGTGCCGTCATGCACGCCGTTGGCAGCACATTCGGCAACGTTAGGCGCCCTGAATCCGCTGGAGAGATTGGCCTTAATAAATACGTCGTGAACAAAGTTATAGGTAGCACCTATACTGCCCGATACGCCACCAAATTTTGATTTAAATCCCTGGAACTCATGAAACGCGTTCGGCGCAGAAGGGTCAACCGGTTGTTGTGTGGTTGAGTCAATCCAATGGTCAAGACCCGTAAACATGCGTTCATCGTAACGGATACCGCCGCTAACGGTTAAGCCTTTGAATTTATAGTTTCCGATTGCAAAACCTCCAATCTGAAACAGATTGTAATTTGGAATGAGCATCAGGGTGCCTAAACTTTGCGATGCCTGGTACGCGCCATTTACACCTACTGAAAAATCAAACCCGCTCCAGTTTTGCGAAACATACCTGAGGTCGTATGTTGCAGCGTTTGAATAGTAATAAATATCGGGTGTATTAGGTTGTGTGGGGTCGTTGGTTTCCTGGCGCTGATTTCTTTGAAAAGAAAATATACCGCTTATACGCCCCTGACCCACGGCAATACTGTTATCCCAGATAACTTTGGTGTGCCTGATATGCTGGTAAATAACAAACGGGGTATATGATTTTGCTTCCTGGTTGGTTGCAGGTTCTTCCGTAAATCCTCCTGTACCGTTTAAATCGGCATAGTACACCGGACGCAACTGGTTTCCTAATGAATCTCTTGAACCATCAACAATTCCTGTAACCAAGCTGAAATAGCTGGCACGTATTTGCGAATAACCCCACTTGCGGTGAATACCCAAATTGCCATCCACATTAAAATTATTGAATTGGGTATTCAGCACATAACCGTCGAACGCATTTTGGTAAGCATGTGCAAGCGTATAGTCAATACGGGCGCCCCAGCTTATTCCGCTATTGGTGCCCCCCAGTTTAAACATGTTACCTATCAACCCGTTATTGGTTTGGTAGTTGCTCATTATTTCACCTTTAATCTGGCCTTCGGCAGCGGGGGCTTCGGGTATAAGGTTTACAACACCCGCTATGGCGTCTGAACCATAAGCGAGCGACGCTGGTCCCTTCAGAATTTCAGCTCTGTCAACCGCATCCGGGTCAACTTCAATTCCGAACTCATCAAACCAGGCCTGGTCTTCCATGGTTACACCTTCGTTAACAGTCAATACCCTGTTATATCCCAAACCTCTGATGATTGGTTTTGAAATACTCTGCCCGTCCGTTATGGCGGATACACCGGGCGCAAGGGCAATGGCGTCAATCACATTGGTTGCTGAATGCTCCATCAGGTAGTCGCTGCTTACTTCGGTTGTTGGTTGCGGATTGAGGTCTGATGAAATAGCTTTTGAGTTTCCCGTAACAACTACTTCTTCCTTATTGATGGCTGCAGGTGATAATTGAAAATTCTGAGTGGTTGTTCCGTTAATATTTACACTTACAATTTCACGGGCATAACCAACCAAACGTGTTTCCACAGTATAATTTCCTTTGGGCAGGTTGTTGATGTTGTATGTTCCGTCAGCGTGTACTATGCCGCCTACTTTCAAATCGGGTATATAAACCAAAGCACCTTCTAACGATACAGAGTCTTTACCAGTACCGGTAACTTTGCCGCTTAACGTATTTTGAGCCACAACTGTGGTTAATACCGATAAATAAAAAAACAGAAACAGATATAAATTTTTCATTTTCCTTTTTTTGTAAAAATTGAATAATCAGAAGCAGGCGCAATTACCGCCATGCAGCAACTGAGCCCAAGACCCCCGGGAGGGAATTGAATATTAATTAAACAAGGAAAAACTGTGGAGGCGGTGCGAGTTTATCGGCCACAAAAGAAGATGGCGGATAGCATTGGTTAACCGGGCAATATCCGGTAAGCAAAGAATTATTTAAGCTAACTGCGCTTATGTGATTTACAATATAATCCTGCTGAAAATGACTGATAATAATTTTTACCGGTGAAGAGCTTTGGTCCTTATCCCGTTGCTGGCTGAATAATGAACCAAAGGTTTCTACCAAAGCGGTTTCGTTTGCATCAAATTCAACCATCACCAACACCCGGCTACCTGAATTTTTAATGCTTACTACATCATACAAACGGCCGTTGTAGGTAAACTCTTTGCCATTATCATTAAAAAGCAACTCCGAAAATTCGGCTTTGTCAAAGTTCAGTGTTTCGCAATGTTCGGTTGAAAGTGCGTGACTGATTTTTTCAGCCATTTCCTCTTTTATGTCTACCTGCTTCAATAAAAATAGCGTATAGAACCCAAACAGGTTTATTAAAACAAGGGCCGTAAGCAGAACAGAGGCTATTCTTCGCATTGTTAAAACAGACTGCGATATTACCTAATTTTATTTAAAAACAACTGACCCGCCACTCAGGGAGCTAAACGGCCGATATTCCAGTTGCTGTTTTTATGTTGGTAAACTATTCGGTCGTGCAGTCGGTTAGCGCGGCCCTGCCAAAATTCAAAATAATCAGGCTTTAGCAGGTAACCACCCCAGTTAGCAGGGCGGTTTACTACACCGGCATTTCGCACTTGCTCCAGTTTGCTTTCCAGGAATTCTCTTGACGGAACTACAGCGCTTTGTTCTGACACTACAGCGCTTAAACGGCTTTCGTATGGACGCGAGGCAAAATATTCTTCCGATAAACTTACTTCTACCCGTTCTATTATACCCTCAATCCTCACCTGCCTTTCCATAACATCCCAGTAAAAAAGGATGGTGGCCTGGTTGTTTTCAGATAGTTCGTGCCCTTTACGGCTGTGATAGTTGGTGTAGAACACCAGCCCCTTTTCGCTGAATGATTTTAGTAAAACAATACGTGCTGAAGGCTTTCCGGTTTTGGTGGCAGTTGCGAGGGTCATAGCGTTGGGCTCCAAAACGCCCGATTTGCCTGCATCTTCAAACCAATGGGCAAATTGCTCAAACGGGTTAGCTGCAACATTCTTTTCAATCAATTCATGTTTCACGTAATTGCGCCTGTGGTCGCTCAGATCTTTGGATACTGACATGCTTATAATTTGTGCGGCAAAGTTATTAAACAAAAAACCTTCCGGCGTTGATTATGCTCAGAAGGTTTTTTAAAACTTTATATGTGCCCGGGTCACCTGACGTTAACCTTAAACTCTTTATACTGGTAAACAATGCCTGCCGGGTAATTCTGCCCGGTTTCAAACGTAGATGAACCTGCCTGGAAAGATGCTTTGAAATAAAGCACACTAAACGGCAACAACGAGTCGGCCACATGATATGTACCGGTGTAGGTATACAAATTTTGCCGCGGGTTAAGCGTGGTTAAATCCTGGCGGAATAAAGTGTCAGGATAAGTAGGCATGTAAGTGGTTGAATCAATAAAGCTGTCAATGTCAAGCTGTCCCATAATCCAGTTAATTGGCCTGTCGGTAGTAAATTTGATTTCAATGGCAAATGAATCTCCACCAAAATGACGGCTGATTACAGAGTCAGGTTGAACCAGCGAGATAGGCTCCAAAGGCTGGTTATTAGTAGTTTTCTTACAACTGCTGATGAGCATTGCGGCAACAAAAGCGATAAGGACAAAAGCGGCAAAAGATTTTTTTATAGTCATTTCAGTTATTTCTCGGTCGTTTACAACGCAAGTTTAAAAATATTTAATCATCAGGTCGGCTACAAATTTCGCCATTTTGCCGTAAGGCTGCCAAAGAGGTGTAGTAACGCTGGCGCTGTGCAGGGCTTTTAACACGCCCCGCTCATTGCTGAATTCCTTAAATCCATAAAACCCGAACGATTTGCCAATGCCCGAATTGTTAACCCCGCCAAAAGGCAAATTAGGTTGGGTAATATGAACAACGTTGTCATTAATACAACTTCCACCCGCGCTGGTATGGTCCAGCCAGAAATCCTGGTTTTTTAGATGAGCTTGAAAAAATATAAAGCGCCAAAGGTTTCTCTTTACCGTTTATAACGTTCAAAGCATCATCCGGATTGCTGTACGAAAGCACAGGCAATACCGGCCCGAAAATCTCCTCCTGCATTATTTTTGAATCAGGGGCTACATTGGTTAAAACCGTTGGGGCAATAAAATTATCAGCCTCATTGGTTTGTCCACCCACTGCAATTTTGGCGCCTTTACTTACAGCCTCGTCCAGCAAACCTTTAATCCGGTTAAAGTGCTTGTTGTTTACTATGCGACCCATATCGGGGCTTTTTTCAGCGTCGGCGCCAAATACTTTTTTAAGGTTGGCGTCCAGCTTGCTTACAAATTCATCTCTCTTGCTGTCGTGTATCAAAATGTAATCAGGGGCGATGCAGGTTTGCCCGCAGTTCAGATATTTGCCCCAGGTAATTTTCTTTACAGCAGCATCAATATTGGCGGTTTCATCAATAATAACCGGCGATTTACCACCCAGCTCCAATGTAACTGAAGTGAGATGCTCAGCCGCCGCGCGCATTACCACCTTACCAACTGCAGGCGAACCTGTAAAGTGGATATGGTCAAATTTCAGTTTCAATAATTCGCTTGATACCGTGTAATCGCCTTCAATAACGGCCAGTTCATTTTCGGCAAATACCTTACCCATAATTTCTTTTACCAAAGCCGAAGTATGCGGGGTAAATTCCGAAGGCTTAATAATAACCGTGCAACCTGCTGCCACCGCAGCAACCATGTGTTGCGCCGGCATCATAAACGGATAGTTCCATGGCGTTAAAATCAAAGTAACGCCCTTGGGTTCATACACAATTTTTGACGAAGAACCCACAAACAACATGGGGGTATCTACCTCATGCGGTGCGGTCCATTCATCCAGGTGGTCAATGGCATGGCGGCACTCGGTAATTACATTATAAATTTCGGCGTAGTCGGTTTCAATTGCCGGTTTACGCAGGTCGGCGTAAATGGCATCCTGTATTTTGGTGCGATACTCCAAAGTAGTATCAATCAGCTTTTTAAGCTTGGCTTTACGCTCTTTGGCGGTAGTATCTTTAACTACCTGCCTGTTTTTTTGCTGTGCATTAAATATGCGTATTATCTCCTCCAGTTTGGTGTTGGGGCTTATAGGAATTGACTTTACAGCACTTGCGGTTGCTTCCATGGCAATGAATTTAATGATGCTAAAAATAGAAATTATTCTGGCTTAATTAAAACTGCTATTTTGGGCCTCATCCTTACGCATATTTATTTGAAGAAGGACTTTGAAACCACCTGGTTGCAGGTTTGGAGTTTAAAAATGCAATTTATCAATGGAACAAGCGCAACAACCCGAAAGTTTAAAGAAAACCCTGAGCCCGCTTATGCTATGGGGCCTGGGTGTGGGCTATGTTATTTCGGGCATGTATTTTGGCTGGAATGCCGGGTTTAAAGAAGGGGGCACGCTGGGTATGGCTGTTGCCATTTTGTTCAGCATTGTAATGTATTCAACCTTCAGTTTTAGTTATGCTGAGCTAGCCTGCGCCATACCCAAAGCCGGGGGTGTGTTTGATTATGCCAACCGCGCAATGGGTAAAGACATGGGCTTTATTGCCGGTATGGCGCAGAATATTGAGTTTGTATTTGCGCCCACTGCCATTGCATTATCTATAGGCGCCTACTTCAATTTGTTTTTTCCGCAAATACCGGTGCTGGCCATTGCCATTGTGGCCTACATGTTATTTACCGGGTTGAATATTTATGGCGTAAGGGCCGCGGCAATTTTTGAATTGGTAATAACCATTTTGGCCGTTGGTGAGTTACTGATTTTTGCCGGTGTTACCTTGCCCCATTTCAGTGCCGCTAACCTTACGCACAATGCACTACCCAACGGATGGGCAGGCATGTTTGCCGCTATCCCTTTTGCAGTATGGATATTTCTGGGCATAGAAGGCGTAGCCAACGTAGCCGAAGAATCGGTAAACCCGCAAAAAGACATCAGCTGGGGCTTTGGTTCATCTATAGTTACGCTCATCGGCCTTTGTGTTTTGACTTTAATAGCCGCAGTTGGTGTATCGGGATGGGAGGCCATTGTTTACAAAGCCGGAGGCACTGAAACTTCAGATTCTCCGCTGCCTTTAGCCATGGCAAAAATTGTGGGCGATAACAGTTTTCTGTTTCATATGCTAATCACTATTGGTCTCTTTGGTCTTATTGCTTCTTTCCACGGATTGATATTGGCAGGCGGCCGCTCTACATTCGAGTTTGGCCGGGTCGGTTTTGCTCCCCAGTTTTTAGGTAAAATAACCCATCGGTTTCAAACTCCAGGTAATGCGTTGCTGGTCAACATGGCCATTGGAATTATCGCTTTACTAACGGAAAAAACAGACCAGATCATCATCCTATCGGTATTCGGTGCGCTTACACTTTACATCATTGCCATGGTTTCACTTTTTGTTTTAAGGAATAACGAGCCTGCCATGAGCCGGCCTTTCCGTGTACCGTTTTATCCGCTGGCGCCCTTTTTGGCTTTGGTAATTGCAACTTTTTCTATCATTGTAATGACTTATTACAACTTCAAATTAGCTTTGATTTACTTTGGACTTTTAATTGTTTGTTTTCTGATTTTTAAAATTTTTAAAAAATGAACCCCTTCCGTCCCCTAAAGGGGATACCAAAGCCAAAAGGCGAATCCAAAGGCAAAGCGGTTCTCCCGTTTCGGGAGTCAGCGGATTTGCGTGACAGTTCAACTTCAACGCTATCAATTAGTTTTTTCTATTTCAACAACTCCATATCATGACCGAAAAACAAATCATAGAATACGTAAAAAACCATCCTTCAGGAAAAGTAAAACTGGCCATTACAGATATTGACGGCATTATGCGTGGCAAGTATATAAGCACCGAAAAATTCCTTGGCATTATTGAAGGCAACCTTGGGTTTTGCGATGTAGTGTTTGGCTGGGACGCCGGTGATGTGGCTTACGATAATAACAGCTACACCGGTTGGCACAGTGGCTACCCCGATGCAAAAGCCAAACTGGATTTAGGCACTTTCAGAAAAATACCATGGGAGAATGACCTGCCCTTCTTTTTAGGTGAGTTTATAAATGATGCAGATAAGCCGTTGGATATCTGCCCGCGCCAGTTATTGAAAAAAGTAATTGCTGATGCCGATAAATCGGGCTACACTCCGTATTTCAGCCAGGAGTTTGAGTGGTTCAATTTTGCTGAAACACCGCAATCGTTGGCTGATAAAAATTATGCTAAACTAATGCCGCTGACACCGGGCATGTTTGGTTACTCTATTTTGCGCAGCAGTTACCGCAACGATTTTTTTACTTCTCTGTTTGACGGCATGAAAAAACTGGGTGTGCCTTTGGAGGGCCTGCATACAGAAACGGGTCCCGGTGTGTATGAGGCAGCCATTGCTTACTCAGGTGTTTTGGAAGCAGCCGACCGTGCTGTGATTTTTAAAACAGGCACTAAAGAAATTGCTTACCACAACGGTATCATAGCCACTTTTATGGCAAAGTTTAACGAAAACCTGCCCGGTTGCAGCGGGCATGTGCACCAAAGCTTGTGGGATAAAAAATCAAGCAAAAATCTTTTTTATGATGCGCAGGATAAAAGCAAAATGAGCGATATGATGCGCAGTTATATTGCCGGCCAGTTGTATTGCCTGCCGTTTATTTTGCCCATGATTGCGCCAACCATTAACAGCTATAAACGTTTGGTAGAAGGAGCATGGGCGCCAACTACTTTAACCTGGGCAGTTGATAACCGCACTGTAGCGTTACGTGCACTACCCGGCAGTAGCAAAGCTACCCGCCTTGAAACCCGTGTAGTAGGCAGCGACAGCAACCCATACTTAGCCATGAGCGCCTGCTTAGCCTCAGGTTTATACGGCATTAAAAACAAACTGAAACTTAAACAACCCGCCACCAAAGGCAACGGCTACCGCGACCTCAGCAATGGCAGCTTACCCCGCAACCTATGGGATGCCACACAAGCCATGAAAGAAAGCAAAGTAGCCAAAGAGCTTTTTGGTGAAACCTTTGTTACCCACTTTACCCAAACCCGCGAATGGGAATGGAAACAATTTGCTAAAGTGGTTACTGATTGGGAGTTGAAGAGATATCTGGAGATAATTTAAGCGAAAAGGTAAAGCATGAGTGGCATCCCCTTTAATAAACCCTTTCTGGCCGGTAATGAGTTATTGTATATTGAGCAGGCCGTAAAGTCAGGTAAAATTTCGGGTGACGGAGCGTTTACCAAAAAGTGCCATGAGTTTTTTGAAAAGCGTTTTGGTTTCAAAAAGGTACTGCTTACCACCTCCTGCACTGATGCACTTGAAATGGCAGCCATACTGATTGATATTAAACCGGGCGATGAGGTAATAGTGCCATCATACACTTTCGTATCAACCACTAATGCTTTTGTTTTGCGCGGCGCAAAAATTGTTTTTGCCGATAGCTGTGTCGATAACCCGAATATTGACGCCGCCACTATTGAAGCTCTCATCACCGAAAAAACGAAAGCCGTTGTTCCTGTTCACTACGCCGGTATTGCCTGCGATATGGATAAGATTACTTCATTAGCCGCTAAGCATAACCTGTATGTAATTGAAGATGCTGCACCGGGTATTGATAGCTATTATAATGGCAAGCCACTGGGCTCAATCGGGCACCTGGCGGCATTCTCATTTCATGAAACCAAAAATGTAATCTCAGGCGAGGGAGGCATGCTGGCCATTAATGACCCCCGCTTTAACGACCGGGCCGAAATAATCAGGGAGAAGGGCACTAACCGGAGTAAATTTTTCAGGGGTGAAGTTGATAAATACGACTGGGTAGATATAGGTTCCTCCTTTTTACCTTCGGATGTTATAGCTGCATTTTTATACGCCCAACTGGAGAAACTCGAAACCATACAAGCTAAGCGTAAAGCCATCTGGAATCATTATTATGAAAGCCTGAAAGGCCTTGCAGATAATAATTTGATTGAGTTGCCGTCTATACCCGCTTACGCAACCAATAACGCCCATATGTTTTACCTGGTAACTAAAAGCGCGGAAGACAGAAAGGGCCTTTTACAAAAACTACGCGATAATGAAATACATGCCGTGTTTCATTACCTATCGCTGCATAAAAGTCCGTTTTACGTTGCTATACACGGAAGCAGGGCACTACCCAATTCTGACCGCTTTACCGATTGCCTGTTACGGCTGCCGTTTTACTATGAATTAAAACAGGAAGAACAGGACAGGGTGATTGATGTGATACATCAGTTTTATAAGGGCTAGTTGCCAATACAATAGAACGCTGATTTATTATGATTTTTATGATTTAATACTGAAATTATAAAGTATAGATCAGTAGAAAAAATTTGACTTAATCACTGGGTTGTAACTATCCTTTCATCATAATTCTATCATAACGATCATAATAAATCAGCGTTCTATATGGATTTGCATTAAAATAAAAAAGCCCCTGCCATGAGATAACAGGGGCCCAACCAACCAACGATAGAAAACTTGCGATAACCTATAGTATGGCAGGATATTTTTGAATGTGTTTTATTGATTAACCACTAATGTGTCGGCGATTTTATCGTGCAGGCCCTGCTTGCGGTCGTCAAAAATGATCATGATGTAGCCGATGTAAAATATTAAAGCCGACAGGTATTTTGAAAGGTTACGCAGCAGCGCCTTTGAAAAATCAATCCTTTGCTGGCGCACATCAACTACCTTCATACCCAATGCCAGTTTACCAATGGTTGCCTGGTATTTGGAAGATTCCATATAGCTGTAGTAAAGAACTATAAGCGCCTCTACCACCAAATTGTATTCCCAGAATTTAATACCCAGGTGAATGACGCCAAAATTCAGGTTGTCCCAGTCCCATCCAAAAGGTGCACCCCACCACCTGAAAAATATGACCGAAAAAACTGCGTGCAGCAACAACCGGTCTATAAAAAACGCCAGCAGCCTTTTAATGCCCGATGCGAAATTGTTATTTGATGATACCACTTCCATATAAATCGTTTAATTGAATTTTTAAAAAATGTTTGGGTTACTCCTTCTTCTGCACTACACCTATGCCTTCGCTTTTTAACTCCTTCAGCTGCCCGGGTCCTTTATAATACAAGGCCCCCACTGCTGATGAACGGATATAAAACGCGCTGTCGGCATAAACTTCTGTAATGCCCAGGGCTGTGTTATGTATCATCATAGTGCCGGCTTTAAGGTCGAACGCAGATAATGAACCAACGCTTTTATTATTAATGCGGGCTTCTTTTACCTTACCGCTAAAAGTAGTACTTCCTACCGAGCTCAGATTAGCGTGCAGGAAATTGGCATCCATGTCAAAGTTCAACTTTCCAACTGACTCACTATTCAGCGTAAGGCTGTCAAGCTTTATTACGCCGTTGGTATTTAAAGAACCCACTGATTTAAAATCCAGTTCGGTCAGCTTTTTTACATTGATGTATACCTTGGTTTTTGTTGACTTACCGATGGTTTCGTCATTCGCTGTTTTTATAATCAACTCACCGCCTTCGGTTTTTACACTTATCTGCGATTGAAGGTTCTGGTCGGTTTGAACCCTGACGGATTCCTTATCGCCGGTCTGTGATATCTCTACCGGGAAAAGTCCCTCGATAGTGATGGTAGAAAACGGCCCAACTATTCTTTCCTCGGTAGTAACTTTCCCGTTTCCTGATTTCCAGTGGTTGCGGCAGGAAGACAATGTAACAAGGCCCGCGGCGCTTACTACAAGTAATATGATAACGTTTCTCATGGTCGTTTTTTATCAGATGAAATGGTTAATCAATATAATTTAAAAGTCTTTATCGTCGTCATCCTTTTCCTGCTTGCTGCTTTTTTCATGCTGCATTTTTCCGTTTCCTGGAGCCATGGGTGGCGAAGGAGGTGATGGTGGTGCAGGCATTTTCATTTTTGCCCCGTCATCCTCTTTCTTCATATCCTCGTTGGCATTGATGTGGTTTTCACCTTCAATACATTTTACTTTTCCGTCTATAACAGTCCAGGTAGTATTGGCGAAGTAAGTGTCGTCATAGTTGCCATCGCCTTTTACGCTGGCTCTCCACAGGTCAATATTATCAGCAAAGCGGATTTTTTTTCCTGCCGGTATGGCAATCCTGATTTTCATATTCTGCGCACGGTATTTATCAGTTTTGTTGAGATAAAAATCCGAGCTCAGGTTAATAAGCGTATCTGACTGAGAGAACGAGTAAATAACCATTCCGGCATTTTTTACTGCATCGTTTTTGTCTTTTCCTTGCGACGTAATTATTTCCTGTATGTAAAATGAATCATTTTCAGATGGCATTAATTGAAGTGCCGGTTTGCCCAGGCCAATGCGGTCAATATCTTTAAAGTCTACCCCGTTTACAATTAACTGCCCCTGTTCATTTACATTGAATCCGTAATCTTCGTCATCTTCTCCGTCTTTGCCAAGCTTTCTGCCGGTTGTATCGGTTAACTGAACAAATATGGTTCCCCCTGCTGGTTGCGCTAAAGCAAGGTCCTGTTTTTTAGTGCCGGTGATGCGGAAGTTGGTGCCGACTTTATATCCCGATCCCAGTAAAAACACCAGTCCTATAAACCAGCCAATAAGAAGGGCGGTTTTTAACCAGCGAACCCTTGAACGCTGACCCAACAGAATTTTTAAACCCAGGTAAATAAGCGCTATAAGCGGAGTTGCCAGGAACAACAGGAAACCGACACTGAAAAAACGGATAACTGAACTTGAATCTACAATCAGGCGCGAGGCGTCGTTAAACTGTGTGCCGCCCAAAATGTAGAAAGCGAAAAAGCAGGCCGATACCGCTATCAGTAAAATGGTTGCTATAAATATGTCGAGTACGGCAAACAGTTTTCCGAATACTTTAAAAACTGACAGGAGGGCCTCCCATAAACGTTCAAAAATATTGCGGTCGTGCACAAAGCTGTTTACTGACTCGCCCGCTTTGTTTGCCGCTTCTTTAATTTCTTTTTCAATGGTGTTAATGTTAATGGGCTCACCCTTCATTTGCAGTTTTTCGGCCGCGGTTTGTGCTTTGGGGACAATTAGCAGCAACAGAAAGTAAATCAGGATAATAGTGCCTGCAGTAAAGTAGATAAATATGAGGGCCGCAATACGCATCCAGGTAGGGTCCTGTATACCGAAGTAATGGCACAGGCCCGATATAACACCACCTATTTTTGCATCATCCGGGTCGCGGAACAATCTCTTTTTAACCGGTTCAGTTGCAGCAGAAGAAGTTGTATTGGCTGAAGATGTACTTTGGCTTGATGTATTTCCATTTTCAACAGGCTCGTCTCCGGCAATATCTTCCGGTTTGCCCATGGCATCAGTTACAAACTGCACGTCTTCAATCCCAATTACTTCTTTACGGGTCTGTAAACGCTGGTTCAGCAATTCGGCAATACGCGACTCGATGTCGTTTATTATTTCCGCCCTTTCGGTCTCATTATTAAACTTGCGTTTTAAAGCCTCCAGGTAGTTATGCAGAAGTTCAAAGGCATTTTCATCTATAATGAAGGCCATTCCTCCCAGGTTTATATTTAATGTTTTTCTCATGGTTTAGTTGGTTTTTTGAGTTGGTTCTATAATGTTGTTTACCGAATTGGTCAACTCAGTCCAGCTTTCGATTAGTTCCTTCAAAGAAATCCTGCCCTCATCGGTTAAGGTAAAGTATTTGCGTGGTGGTCCGCTGGTGCTTTCTTCCCAGCGGTAGGCCAGCAGGCCGTCGTTTTTAAGGCGCGTAAGCAGGGGGTATAACGTGCCTTCAACAATTAAAAGTTTGGCGTTTTTCATTTTCTCAATAATCTCAGTAGGATAATGTTCTCCGTCTGCAAGTACTGATAGAATGCAGAACTCCAACACCCCTTTGCGCATCTGCGCTTTTGTGTTCTCAATGTTCATGTTACTATCTTTTTGTGTTAAAGTGTTAAAGTGCGAAAGTGTTAACGTTTGCGGTTATTCCTGATGTATTACATGAACACGTTAACACTTACGCACATGAACACATTGTATTTAAGCTGCTTTGAAATTAATAACCAAAACAAATTTTTGGGTTTGGCCAAGGCTGCTCACTTTCATGTTCCGGAGTTGTTCCTTTACATATGAGGTAAGTCTTGGATTAGCCGAGTTGATGTCCTGGACGCTTACGTTACCTTTTTCATCAATCTGAACAATGGCTTTAACCTGGTTGGTGGCATCGTCGCCTTCAATAAAGTCCGGGCAGGTTATGTTTCTGATAATTTCGCGGCGTACGCTTTCTTTTGCATTTTTTTCAATTTGCCTGTGGTTTGTGGCATTGAGTGCAAAACTGCTCATAAACAGCAAGGCCGAAACGAGCGCGGTGGTTGTGATTGTCTTTTTCATAGCTTTTATATTTTTTAAGTTGGTTAAAGTGCTATACCGATTAGTTTACAATGCAAAGATATATTCATAGGATGGTATTATGCAAGACATAGTAGTATGTATTTTCTATAATCCTCACAATTTATTGATTATCAGAGTATAAAAATTTTGACTTATTTTGGAGTTACCTGAAAAATGGAGCAAATGGGCATATAAAACACCATGACCTAAATGGCAAAGCCCGGTTTTTATAGCATAAATAGGGTGCTTGTTGTAACATTTACAACATAGTTTTTATAATTGCACCTCGAAAAATGAAAACACCCGGCTGATGGGTATGGGTTTTCAATAATATTCTCCCTGTATCAGCATAATATTTTAACCGGAAGTATTCTTTATTTAAATAAATTGCACTATGAAAAAAATATTTTTACTCGTCGTTACTACCATCCTGTTAGGTGGGTGTGCTATAGCACAGAAAGATACCAGCGCGGTTCATAAAAAGCGCGACCCTATGGCCATTTTTAATGGCGATGGAATGTATTTCAGAGATTCTACCTGGAAAATTGGCGGTTTCCTTGGCTTCAATGTAAGCCAGACTGCCTTATATCAATGGGGTCCGGGTGGATCGAATAACTTATCGATGCTATTTGCGGGCAACTTTTACGTAAAGTATAAAAAGAAGAAAGTAAGCTGGGAAACCAACCTTGATATGAAGTACGGCATGGTTGCCAATGGACTTATCCGCGAGCAGTCGCTTGCCCAAAGAAACCTGCAGAAAAATATAGATGTACTGCAGTTTAATACCAACGTAGGGTATGATATTACTGACCACTTGTACTTTTCAGGAAAACTGGGGTTTTTAAGCCAGTTTTCTCCTACCTATGATTACTCACAGACAGATACCGCAAACGGGCAGTTTAAAAGATATGTGGTTTCGAAATTTGCAGCCCCCGCCATTATAACCTTAGGTCCGGGTTTTACCTGGAAGCCTAAAGACTATTTTACTATGTTCTTTACTCCAATAGAAGGGAAAATGACTTTTGTGACCGGTGCTTTGAAGGATACCGCAAAGTCTGACCCTAATTCAACCTATTATTCAGGGGTTGACCCAACCCGTTTTGGTCTTAATGCAGGTACCACTTACAGTGCAGCAGTAGGAGCAGAAATTGACATCCTTTTCCAGAAAGATATCGTAAAAAATATTAACTGGAAATCGCACCTGAACGTATTTATCTCTTACTATAACAACAACTACAACGTTACAATGCCATATTATAACGGTGGCGATAGTCTGATGACCACTACGACAATCAGCACGGCTACCGAACATGTACCGGTTGTGACCTGGGACAATGACCTGGTATTTAAATTGTACAAATTCTTAACCGCCACGCTTTCTACCAGGTTTGTTTACCAATATAATGCAGTAACACCGGTTGACAAATTACATAACGGTACCGGTGCCAAAGGGCCTGATGGTTTAACTGACGTAGACAAGACCGGCGCTCCCATTCTTACCTATAACAAGCTGCAGATTTTCGAGCAGTTTGGAGTTGGTCTGTCATTTAAGTTTTAATCCGGTTTTAAATATCTTATATCTTAATAGTTGTGAAGGAGCACCGAACGGTGCTCCTTTTGCATGTTAATTGCGTAAACTGCGTGTTATTGCAGTATTTGCTTAACAAATTTTTGATTTTAACAATTGACGGGGCGATTATTTTTGTTGCCCAATAAAAAAAACCTATGGATATAATTTCAGGAAATACTACAGTTGACATTGCGTCGCTGAACGAGCGGATAAACCGCGAAAGCGCATTTGTAGATGTACTAAACCTTGAACTGGGTAAAGCCATTATCGGCCAAAAGTACATGGTGGAAAGATTGATGCTGGCTTTGCTGAGCAACGGCCACATTTTGCTGGAGGGCGTTCCGGGCCTGGCCAAAACCCTGGCCATTAAATCGCTGGCGTCTGCAATACATTTAAAGTTTTCGCGGATACAGTTTACGCCTGATTTGCTTCCGGCCGATTTAACCGGTACCATGATTTACAACCAGCGCGAAAACAACTTCGTGGTTAAGAAAGGCCCTGTTTTCGCTAACCTGATACTGGCCGATGAAATTAACCGGGCCCCGGCAAAAGTGCAGTCGGCATTGCTGGAGGCCATGCAGGAAAAGCAGGTAACCATTGGTGATGAAACTTTTAAACTGGAAGAGCCGTTTTTGGTACTTGCCACTCAAAACCCGATTGAGCAGGAAGGTACTTACCCGCTGCCCGAAGCGCAGGTAGACCGCTTTATGCTGAAGGTGGTTGTTACCTATCCGAAAAAGGAAGAAGAAAGATTGATTATCCGCCAGAACCTTGAATACACTGGCAGGACTATTAACCAGGTAGTTAAGCAGGAAGAAATCCTGAACGCCCGCAAAACAGTGCGCGATGTTTACATGGATGAAAAAATTGAGCGGTATATTCTCGACATTGTTTTTGCTACCCGTAACCCAAGTGAGTACAAACTGGATAAAATAAAGCCGTTTATTAATTACGGAGCATCACCGCGTGCAAGTATTAACCTGGCACTGGCCGCAAAAGCTTATGCATTTATTAAACGCAGGGGTTATGTAATACCTGAGGATATACGTGCCATTTGCTTTGATGTTATGCGCCACCGTATTGGCTTGACCTACGAAGCGGAGGCGGAAAACGTGGGTACCGAAGAAATAATCAGTGAAATATTAAACGCGGTTGAAGTTCCGTAGTAAGCAAACACCCTGTTGAACGGAATTTATTGTAATCAATAAATGCGCAAAACCATACCGGCGCCATTGTTATGACAACCCAGGAAGAAAAGAGAAAGAAGCTTAGAAGAATTGCCATTAAAACCCGGAAACTATCCAGCCAGATATTTTCGGGCAGCTACCATTCTGCCTTTAAGGGAAGAGGAATTTCGTTCAGCGAAGTACGCGAGTATCAATATGGAGATGACATCCGTGCAATTGACTGGAATGTTACTGCACGTCATGATAAGCCTTTCATTAAAGTTTATGAAGAGGAACGCGAGCAAACCATGATGCTGATTATTGATGTAAGCCAGTCGTCCTTTTTCGGAACGCAAAATGAATTTAAGAACCACATTATTGCCGAGATAAGTGGGGTGCTAGCGTTTTCCGCAATCACCAATAATGATAAAGTCGGCGTTATGTTTTTCAGCGACCGGGTCGAAAAATTCATTCCGCCAAAAAAAGGAAAGACCCATATTCTGCGCATCATTTCTGAGATATATGATTTTCACCCACAACACACCAGTACTAATATCGGCGAAGTATTGAAGTATTTTAATAATGTGGTGAAGAAGAAGAGCATCGCTTTCCTGATATCTGATTTTATGAATTCAGGGTTTAATGATGCGCTAAAAATTGCAGGTAAGAAACATGACCTGATCGGATTGCATGTGTATGATGAACGCGAAGCCGAACTTCCGGATATGGGCCTGACCCGGGTAATTGATACCGAAAGCGGTCGGGAAATCTGGGTTGATACATCAGATAAGAAACTGCGCGATAACTACGCAAAACTGTTTAAGCAAAACCAGGCACGGTTAAAAAGCCTTTTTGGCAAAAGCGGCAGCGACCTGGTATCAATAAGAACGGATGAATCGTACATCATTGCTTTAATGAATATGTTTAAACGTAGGGAAACCAAAAGATAATAACCGGAGATAATTGTTATGAACTGTAGAACCAAAATGAAATATAGCCTTGCGCAAAAAGCATGGGTATCGAACCCCGGCCGTTTGTTCGCGTATGTTGCCATGTTTATGTTTATCTTCTTTTTGGATAATATTCAAATTATACAGGCCCAAACAACTGTTAGTGCTACCCTTACAGCCGATTCAACGCACATTCTTATTGGCGACCATCTGAACGTGAAGCTTGTTCTTAAACACCCGGCAAGTTTAAAAATGGCTATGCCTGTGGTAAAAGACAGTGTAGGAAACATGGAGTTTATTGCTGCATCGAAAATTGATACAGTTAGCGAGCCAACCATCCAGACGTTTACGCAAGCCTATACAATATCAGCTTTTGATTCCGGACAGTTTCATGCCGGGCCAATCATGATACCGTACACCAACAGCACCGGTAAGGCAGATACGCTTTATTCTAACTCCGTTTTAATAGATGTAAATACCTTACCCGTTGATACCATGCGCCCGTTTAAGCCTATTAAAGGGCCGTTAGCGGTGCCGTATACCTGGCAGGAGTTTATACTTTACATTATAGCGGCATGGCTGGCGATTTTTTTAATTGTTATCGGTGTATTGCTTTACAAACGGTATGCAAAGAAAAAGCTGCAGGAAACCAATGCGCGTCCTGTTCCTAAAGACCCTGCACATATCTGGGCACGCAAAGAATTAAAGAAGCTTGAAGATGAAAAGCTATGGCAAAAAGACCAGGTAAAACTCTATTACAGCCGCTTAACCGACATATTACGCCTTTACCTGGAATACAGGTTTAACTGGCTGGCCCTTGAATCAACCACAGAAGAAATTGAAGCTGCGATAGATAATTACAACATGAAGGAGAAGGGGAAAGAGAACCTGCTGCAAATATTAAGGGCGGCCGACCTTGTAAAATTTGCCAAACTGTTACCTGCACCGGATGCAAATATTAAGGCGATGGAAAGCGCTTATAAATTTATTGACTTCACGGAACCTAAGGAAGAGGAACCAAAGAAGAGTTAATCACAGAAATTAAGAAGAGTGGTTTAATATGTTTAAGAATCTGTCACATCTTACGTTTGCTTATAAATGGGTACTATGGCTTATCCCGGTAGTATTTGCATGGGCTGGGCTGTGGTGGTATTTTCTTTCAAAAAAAGCTTACCCATCTCTCAAACTGTCTTCTACAAAAGCTTTTGACGGATATCCTGTACCAACAAAAGCCAAAATAAAGCAGCTGTTGCCATTGTTAAGAATAGCTGCCCTTACTTTTTTATTGATTGCTATTGCCCGCCCTCAAACTTCATATGATGAAGAAAAAGTAACTACCGAAGGGATAGATATTGTGATGGCCATTGACGTTTCCGGCTCAATGCTTTCAAAAGATTTTGACCCCAACCGGATAGAAGCAGCCAAGAAAGAGGCGATGGATTTTATTGATGGAAGGCCCCACGACAGGATTGGTATGGTCATCTTCTCGGCAGAAAGTTTTACTCAATGCCCTATTACTATAGACCATGCCGTACTGAAAAGCCAGGTAAAGGAAATCAAAAACGGTTTGCTTGAAGATGGTACCGCTATTGGTATGGGTTTGGCAACCTGTGTGCAGCGTTTAAAAGAGGGACATGCCAAAAGCAAAGTGATTATACTGATGACCGATGGTGTAAACAACCGCGGAATGATTGACCCCTTAACAGCAACCGACATAGCCATGCAGTTTGGGGTAAGGGTTTACACTATTGGTATAGGCACCAATGGCAAGGCGCTTACGCCGGTAGCCATGGGGCCCGATGGTAAAATAATATTTGATTATGCACCGGTTGAAATTGACGAAGCTTTGCTGAAAGAAATTGCGAAGAAGACCGGTGGCCAGTATTTCCGAGCAACAGATAACAAAACACTGAAAGGGATTTACGACCAGATTGATAAACTGGAAAAAACGAAAATTGAGGTATCGGCTTACCAGCGCAAAACAGAAAAGTTTTACGCTTTTGCTTTGCTGGCAGCTATATTTTTATTGATAGAGATATTATTGCGTTATCTGGTGGTAAGGGCAATACCCTAAGGTGCGCAGGTGCTAATGTGTTTAAGTGTTCAGGTTAAAATACAGCAGACAATTGAGAATTGTAAAAACGGGTTAAAATTATTTAGAGCGAAAACCAAAGGGAAGAGCCAAGGTTAAATTGTAAGAGAGATTATGTCGAGGTCAACAATCATACATTATTTATGGTTACTGGTGCTTATAGTGCCGGTGCTGGGTGTATTTATACTGTTGCATGAAACTGCTTTCAGGTTTGCGCATAAAGACTTTCTGTGGCTGTTATGCGCCATGGCCCCTGCCCTGATATTGTTTACCGTTTTCCATAACTGGCGCGAAACCCACCTTGAACGTTTTGCACGGCCGGGATTGCTTGACGCGCTGATACCTGAATCATCATTTAACAAGCTGCTGGCTAAATTTATTTTACTGGCATTGGCATTTGAGTTTATAGTGATTGGTTTTGCGGGACCACAAATAGGTACCAAACAGGAAAAAGTGAAACGCCAGGGTATTGATGTAATGATAGCGCTTGACGTATCAAACTCGATGATGAGTGAAGATGTTAAGCCAAGCCGTTTGGGCCGCGCAAAAAACTTTATTTCAAACTTTATTGATTCGCTCCAAAATGACCGGTTGGGTATGATAGTATTTGCCGGCAGGGCATACAGGCAAATGCCGCTAACTACCGATTACAGTGCTGCAAAAATGTATTTAAAAGCGGCTGCACCCGGCATGGTACCTACTCAGGGCACCAATATAGCCGAGGCAGTAGATATGGCCAATAAGGGATTTGTGGAGGAAGAAAAAACGCATAAAGCACTTATTATTATCTCCGATGGTGAAGACAACGAAGGCGGTGTGAACGAGGCCGTTGATGATGCAGTGAAGAACGGAATAAAAATTTTTACCATCGGCGTTGGCTCTGAAAACGGCGGCCCGATTCCATCTGGCAGCGACTTTAAACGCGATCAGGACGGCAAAATAGTGTTATCCAAGATGAATCAGCAAATGATGCAGGATATTGCTAGCCGCGGCGGAGGTAAATTCTTTTTGTTGGGTTCGGGCAAGGATGAAATTGCCTCTATTTTTAAAGAGCTGGGGCGTATTAACAGCCGGAGTTATGAAGACCTGACTTTTACAGATTTTGATGAGCAATACCAGTGGTGCCTGGCTATTGCAGCCGTGCTGTTAATGTTAGAATGGATATTAAGCGAACGGAAACTGACATGGAAACTTTTTTAAACAACATGGAAAAGCAAACGAAAATAATTCTCTTGTGTATGCTGCTGTTGCCGGTTTTAAGCAAACCGGTGGCTGCCCAAACCAGTATTTTCCATTCAGAAGATAAAAAGGCTACACGCAATGGCAATAAACTGTACGACAAGGATAACTATGCTGATGCTGAAGCCGAGTATAAAAAAGCGCTTGATAAAAAGAACAACATGCCTGAGGCTACTTTTAACCTGGGCGATGCAGTTTACAAGCAAAAGCGGTATGATGAAGCCATTAAGCAATTTCAGCTTGCAGCGCAAAATAATCCTGATCCCAAAGTAAAGGCGCAGGCTTACCATAACCTTGGCAATACTTACCTGGAACAGAGAAAATGGGACGATGCAATTAAAGCCTACAAAGAGTCGCTGAAAATAAATGCCAGCGACAAAGACACCAAGTACAACCTGGCTTATGCCAATTCAATGATAGTAAAAGAGAAAAACGAACAGAAGCAAAACAAGGACAAGAAAAAAGACGATAAAGACAAGGATAAAAAGGACGACAAGAAGGACCAGGGAAATAACAAAAAACCCGATTCGCCGGAAGACAAGCCGGGCGATAAGGACCAGCAGGGCCAGAATAAAGACCAGAAGAAGGGAGGAGCGCAACCTCAGATGACCAAAGAGCAGGCAGAAAAACTTTTGCAGGCCATGCAGGATGAAGAGCAGAAAACAAACCAGAAGGTGCAGCAGAAACAGGTTAAAGCCGTGAATGTTAAAGTTCAAAAAGACTGGTAGTTACAGGTGCTGTTTTAACTGATGTTTTTGCTAAAAATATTTAAGTGATCAACATATAAGGTGACTAAACGTAATTGATAGTTGAATTTTGTATAACCATGAATAACCGCATACAACAAAAATCACGTTTTGTAGGCACGAAATCACTTTTCGTGCTTGGGGTGGTGCTGTGCGCTTTTTCGTGCCAGCAGGTTTTTGGCCAGGTAAAGTTTTCTATTTCCGCCCCGGCATCTGTGCCGGTTAACCAGGCCTTTCAGCTAAACGTAACACTGGAAAACGGTAATAGTTCCGGCGCTCCCCGCCTGGGTGCAATGCCGGATTTTCAACTGGTAGGCGGGCCAAGTACTTCCAACAATTTTTCACTGATTAACGGAAGCATGTCTCAGTCCGTTATTTACTCGTATTATTTAAAACCGAAACAAGAGGGTACGTTTAAAATTGGCAAGGCAAGTATTACGGTAAATGGCGTTAATATGGAGTCGAACGAGCTAACGGTTAACGTTGGTAAAGCAGTTGCCCAACAGCAGCAACAGCAGCGCGCTTACGACCCCTTTGATCCGTTTGGCCAGCAACAACAGCAGCAACCCGAACCTCAGGTATCCGACGGCGAGATTGCCAGAGAGGCAAAAGACAACGTATTTTTCCGACTGGAAATAAATAAAGGTTCGGTTTACGATGGCGAAATGCTTACTGCCACCTATAAATTATATATAGCACCGAATTTTGGACTTAGCATTACCAAAATGGATAAGATACCTGCCTTTGAAGGCTTTCTGAGCCAGGAGGTAGAAATGGACCCCAAACGCCAGCCAGTGATCGTAACGCTTAACGGCAAACAGTATAAAGAGCTCGATCTGTTTAAATATAACCTCTATCCTCAACGTAGCGGAAACGTGAAAGTGCCATCGGCTGAAATAGGGGTAGTTGCACAAGTGCAGGTCCGTTCGCGGTCAAGAAATTTCTTTGACGACTTTTTTAACGGAGGCAACCGCATTCAGCAGATTCCCCTGGATTTAAAAACTGAAACGGGAATGGTAAACGTAAAGGCCCTGCCTGAAAACGGAAAGCCTGCCGATTTTTCAGGAGCCGTAGGTAAATTCAATTTCGAAACTTCAATCTCTGGCAAAGAAGGCAAAACTGACGACCCGATTACCTATACCGTAAAGGTTTCGGGCACCGGGAATTTAAAATTAATTGAGGCACCTAAAGTGACCATGCCCTCTGCATTTGAGGTATATGACCCCAAAACCAAAGAGAATATTACCAATGGAACGGCAGGCCTTACCGGCAGCAAACAATACGATTACCTGTTAATACCACGCCAGCCCGGCGAGTATAAAGTGGATAGTCATTCGTTTTCTTACTTCGACCCAACTACCGGTAAGTATGTTACTATCAAAACCCCTGAATATGCTTTAAAAATTACCGGTGCCCCATCTAAAAATATGAATACAGGTGCGCAGGCCTCGGTAAGCAAACAGGACATTTCGTTAATTGGGCAGGATATACGCTATATAAAAACTACCACACCGGTGTTTAATAAAACCGGGGGGCCGTTTTTTGGTTCTGCCGGATTTATCGGTATGTATTCTGCACCGGCCCTGCTTTTCTTTTTACTGATTGGGTTGAGAAAAAGAAATGACAACATGGCTGCTGATGTAGTTGGTACCAAGAGAAGAAGGGCCATTAAGCTGGCCAAGAAAAGGTTAAGTATTGCCGAAAAGCATCTTAAAACAAACGACAAGAAAGCGTTTTATGATGAAGTATCGCGCGCTACCTGGGGTTACCTGGGAGATAAGTTGAATATTGATATGGCGGAGCTATCAAAAGACAATGTGGAAGATAAATTACAGGCGCGTAATGTAAACCCTGAAACTATTGCCAAACTGAAGGCCTTGATTAATACATGCGAGATGGCCTTATATGCACCGGTTAGCGATGAGCATACCGAAATGAAAAAGAATTACGATACGGCCATGAATTTAATTGCTGATTTGGAAGACGGGATAAAAGCCTGAAATGCAAATGCGGGCACGATGATTTATTATGATAGTTATGATTAAATACAGAAAACATATTTTAAAGCAAGGCTTGAATTTTGTTCTTGCCGCTATGTTGTTGTGTTTTTCATCTATGGTTTTTGGGCAGCAACCGGCGGAGTTGTACAAAACGGCTTCGCAATTATATAAGGCCGGTCAGTTTGAACAGGCTGCAGCTGATTATGAAAAGATAATAACCCAAGGTTACAAAACTGCCGAGGTATATTATAACCTGGGCAACTGCTATTATAAACTGAACACGCTGAACAAGGCCATAGTAAACTATGAGCGCGCTTTAAAACTTGCACCCCAGGATGAAGACATTCAGCATAACCTGGCTATTGCTAATAGTAAGGTGGTAGATAAGATAATACCGGTGCCTACTTTGGCCATTTTAAACGCCTGGGATAATTTTGTATCCATCCGGTCATCAAATGGCTGGGCTTTGCTGGCAGTGGCTTGTATCTGGCTTTCGCTGTTGTTTTTTGCCGTATATCTGTTTGTTGGCTTTCGTAAATTTTCATTTTCATCAGGCAGTTTATTCGTAATTGCCTCTATCGTATTCATATCGCTGGCCGTAAAGCAGAGCAACAAAGAACAGCAAACGGATGCCGCCATTTTAATGGTATCCAACTCCTTTGTAAAAAGCGCCCCCGACGCCAATGGCAACGATCAGTTTATGTTGCACGAAGGCGTTAAGTTCGAAATACTCGACCGCGTAGGCGATTGGAGCAAGATTCGCCTGGCTGATGGTAAGGTTGGCTGGATTGAGCGGAGTAGTTATGAGAAGATTTAATCCGAATGTGATAATTCGGCAATTTGATAATGTGATAATTTAAAAACAAAATGCCTTGCTTTAGTAAAGCAAGGCATTTTGTTTTTATGACTGCGGTTTATTAGCTATTCATAGCAATCAAAAACTCTTCATTGGTCTTTGTGCCTTTCATTTGCTGTATCAGGAAGTTCATGGCTTCTTCGCTGGTCATATCGGCGGTGTGGTTTCTTAAAATCCACATGCGCTGAAGAATATCTTTATCTAATAACAGGTCATCACGACGGGTAGAAGATGAAACGATATCAATAGCAGGATAGATACGGCGGTTGCTCAATTTACGGTCGAGCTGTAACTCCATGTTACCGGTTCCTTTAAACTCTTCAAAGATTACCTCATCCATTTTGCTACCGGTATCTATCAAGGCAGTTGCAAGGATGGTTAGTGAACCACCATTTTCAATTTTACGTGCAGCACCAAAAAATTGTTTAGGTTTTTGCATTGCGTTGGCTTCAACACCACCTGATAATACTTTACCTGATGAAGGAGCTACCGTGTTATAGGCACGGGCCAAACGGGTGATAGAGTCTAACAGAATTACAACGTCATGTCCGCACTCAACCAGTCTTTTTGCTTTTTGCAACACGACATTGGTAACCTTTACGTGCTTTTCAGCTGGCTCATCGAACGTTGAAGCAATTACTTCGCCATTCACGCTTCTTTCCATATCGGTAACTTCCTCAGGACGTTCATCTATCAGCAATACTATCAAATAAACTTCCGGATGATTCTTGGCAATAGCGTTGGCTATTTCTTTCAGGATAGTGGTTTTACCTGTTTTAGGCTGAGACACTATCATACCTCTTTGCCCCTTGCCTATTGGAGTAAACAGGTCAATAATCCGGGTAGTTAAATTGGCGGGGTGGGTAAACAGATTCAGCTTTTCATGTGGGAAAAGCGGTGTTAAGTAATCGAAAGATACCCGGTCGCGCACTTCTTCCGGTGAACGGCCGTTTAGGGTATCTACTTTTAACAAGGCAAAATACTTTTCGCCCGATTTTGGAGGGCGGATATAACCTTTAACGGTATCGCCGGTCTTTAATCCGAATAATTTTATCTGCGAAGGAGAAACATAAATATCATCAGGTGAGGAAAGGTAACTGTAATCAGAAGAGCGCAAAAAGCCGTAGCCGTCAGGCATCATTTCCAACACGCCTTCACCTTCAATAATAGCATCAGCTTCTACACTAAAAATATTACCGCCCCTACGGGTCTGATTTTCGTCGCGGTTAGGGCTTTCTTCATTTCCTCCATTTCCGTTGCCATTACCGTTTCCGTTGCCATTGGCTT
>Ga0364859_10035_pt1 | contig 93753 bp, 73 predicted proteins | sample ExccelAu500001D3_FD_206911 | JGI IMG/M metagenome (GOLD analysis project Ga0364859, IMG submission 206911) | Enriched cells from Trout Bog Lake Hypolimnion, Wisconsin, USA - BchlTB.Aug20.5000.01 .D3 | ecosystem: Environmental > Aquatic > Freshwater > Lake > Hypolimnion/Profundal zone | place: USA... | reverse complement strand
TCAAACCCAATACCGGTGTACCAGGGATTCCCCATATCGCGAAAATAGAGGATGGCGTGATTTTTGTCAAAGGAATCGAGAGTATCCCGATGATCGGTCATCCCGCTACTTTCTCCGAGCCAAACGGGCATCAAATCAACAGCTGTATTCAGTTCGATCTCGAAATTCCGCTCCTGATCCGAGGTATTTCCGATCTTATATTCTACCACCAATACAGGCAGTTTGTCCGGGACAAACTGGGTTTGGACAATGGTAATCTTTTCATTTGGAATATGATACCTGAATTTTGTTGTAAAAGAGCTGGTGATGAAGCTGTCACACATACTTTTGTACTGAATTCCTGTTTTGGTATCTCTTAACGAAAAACTGAAGCCGTCCAAAAGCTTAATTGGGTGTTGCCAGATTCCGCCCATCTTTCCGGGAAGGTGAAATCCAACTTCCGGGAATCCCCCTGACTGATCTCCAATGCAGTAAAGTCTGTTGCCTGCGGTCACATAAAGGTGTTCCGAATTTTGGGGCAACCCATAAATTTGAGGCAGATCTGAGGTGGCCTTATCCAGATTAAATTGGTCATTCTGGGCATGCAGGTTAATGCAAAATAGAAATATTGCAACGAATATTAGGAATGTATATTTCATAATTAGTTCATATCCAATGAAATGTATTGGCAGTGAATTGGGATTTAACCGACTGGATTCTAATGGGTGACAACGTAAGTTTTTTTCTCAATTCCGACACCAGTGATTTTTACCGATTTCCATTCAGACGGGATCGCACTTTTTACCTGACTGATTCCATTTGGAGTAATATCGAGTCCTCCAAATCCCATCAGCATACTTTGGATGATTCCGCCTGCTCCGGTGGCAAAATAGGGATTCGTGCCACTTTTCGTTTCAGCAATTACCCTGAATGGAGGATTCAAATTGGGAATATAGGCCTCTTTAAAAAATTGTCCGGCCTTATTGCCATCCCCTAACCTTGAATAGAGCAGGGCAAAAATAGCCTGTGTCATTGCGGGAGTACCTTCGTTGGGTATCCTCGTTTCGTAATAAGCCAGGTCTCTTTTTATCCGGTCAGTATCTGTTATCGTTTTCAACGGGTAGGCCAGAAGGTTTACATCAGCCTGTTTGATCCCTTCCCCATGATAATTGTTGTGTTCTTTGGTAACACCATTGGGCAATAACAGTATTGGAATATTTTCAGCAACATGGATCCAATCGGAATTGGGAACTATTCCAAGAACTAATGCTGCGGCAGATGCATTTCGAAGATTGGCTATTGCAGCTGCGTTGGTAAAAGCGTCATTGTCGATATTTTCGGCCCATTCGTCGGCGGCAACGACGTTTTTAAGGTCATATTGCCCGGGAGCATTACGTTCAACCCGGCTGCACCAGAAATCAGCCGTTGCCAGTAAGATTGGCCACCCTTTCTCCTTAAGCCACTTCCTGTCCTGGGTCACACAAAAGTAGTTCCAGGCTGCCAGTGCCACGCAGGCAGTGATATGATGTTCAAAAGGACCGGACAGAGCCCACACCGGGGTTTCTTCCAAACCCGATCCCGCACTTTCCCACGGGAACATCGCCCCTTTAAATCCATGTTCAAAGGCATTTTTTTTAGCAGATTCTAAACGTTCAACGCGGTATTCGATGAGTGATCTGGCAATTTCGGGATGTAATACCAGTAAGGCTGGGAACATCCAGAGATCTGCATCCCAGAAAACATGACCGTTATAGCCCAGGCCGGACAATCCCATCGGGGAAAGTGAGAATGAGGTCCCCTCACGTGAAAAGGAATACAAATGATAAAGCATGCTGTGCACATCCTGTTGTGACTGGTCGTCACCTTCTATTCGGATATCACTTTCCCACAGACTTTTCCAGGCCTTTTTGTGAAATTCGAGGAGCCGGTTATGCCCTTCAAGCTTTGCAAAGATGGTTAACCGCTCAGCTTCATTCAGCGGGTCGTCATTATGGGCTGAAGATATGGATGATCCGGCTATTGAAAATGAATAACTTTCTCCGGCCTTCACCATTTTTTCAAATTTCATCAGATGAAGGTTGTTGTCCCACATTTCATGAATAATCTGTGGTTCAAGCTGATGTGACTCGTTGAAAAGAAAGCACGTCGAGGCACATAGCTGCAGTTTTCCGGTTGGACTTTTTGCCGTTGAAGTCATTAGGTCAATTGTCACATGGGGCCTGACAATCTGGTTGTAATAGTTTTGGACATCATGCAACGCGTCTGGTGCCTCCATCACACTTGATGCGGTAAAGGAAAGATCTTTTTTTGCAATAATGGTAACTTCCATTAAAACTGTAAATGGAAGATGACGGAGCGAATAATAGCTGTATTTTATACTTGCTTTATCGCCGTAATCAAAGGAGCTGCCAAAGGACGCTTCATGCATATTCAGCTCCTGATTGAAATTTTTGATACTTCGGGAATCCACTCTCTTTCCGTCAATTTCCAGTCTCATATTTAGCAGATTAAAACTGTTTATGAAATTACTGACCCGTCCTCGGCCATACAAATCGTAGGTGCCGGCCAGCACAACATCTTTAACTTTGAAAGGTTCGGGTGAAGACACAATTCCGATCATCCCATTAGCCACGGTAACACCGTAGTAATCTGAAGGATAAATGTTTTTGGCGGTTATGATCCAAGGATCAGTCTGTGAATGAACGGATTTAATACACGAGGAAAAGAGTACGATACAGATAAGCAGAAATTTCATAATCCTGATATTAGGATGATTTTATCGGGAATGGTATTTTTTTGCAGCACGAACAACCTCACTCCCGTTTAAGGAGCGCCTGGAAATTCATTCAACATGGGGAGTAATGATTAAAAGGGTTAGGCAATCTGATTGCCTAACCCAAATTTAACCAATGCTTAAAATGAAAATTAATGAACAACTATGAACTAAAACTAATATCCGGGGTTTTGTTTGAGATTCGGATTTGACTGAATCTGAGTTGCGGGAATTGGTAAGATCGAACGGTCGGCTCCGTCTGCCGGTTTGTAATCCCAGGCAACCCCATACTTGCCAAAACGAATCAAATCGTTTCTTCTCCAGCCTTCCCAGGCAAATTCACGGCCCCGTTCAGCAAGGAGGTTTGCGTCATTCAATGAGGTAAACGGAGCAACAGGATTGCCGCCACGTAAGCGTACCTGGTTTACCAACGCCAATGCGTCAGTACTCGCCGGATTCTGCCTGTATTCTGCTTCTGCCTTCATCATTAATACATCTGCAAAACGGAGGATCGGCATATCGCTATTCAGCATACCACCCGACCCCATATTCCCAAAATTACCATAGCCATCCATCATATATTTGCCTCCACGCGCACCATCCCAGTGATCGGCATCGTTGACAGGATCCTTGGCTGTAAAGTCAACTGCATAAACTAACTGACGTGACCTGCCCTGGTCGTCAGTTTGAATGCTGGGTGTTACTCCGTCAGGAAAGAACTGAGGGCCGGCTATAAACTGGGCACGACGAATATCGGTTGATTCGAAGCTACGGTAGAAAGTCGGTAAAGTAGCAGCGCCATCCCAACCACTTGCCCAGGGACCATAAGTATCTCTTGAATCGTCAAGTGAAAACATAGCGCTCATATTCACACAAGCGGTCCCTTTGTTTTTACAAACCATGGTGAAAAGAGTTTCAACATTGTTTACACCGTTGGTAGCTCCAAAAACATGGTGGTAACTTGGATCCAGACTATAGCTGCTGTTACTGATAATATCGGAGGTGAGTGTAACTACATCAGGAAGATTTGCGTTCGCCTGACCGAGATATATGCCGGAATTAAGGTATAATTTTGCAAGCAGAGCTTCGGCAGCATATTTGTCTACCCGGCCGTAACTATTCGTTGCGGGAAGTGCACTGGTTGCCAGATCAGTCAGTTCTGTCTTTACAAAATTGTAGATTTCTGTGCGGGTAGCATATTTGGGAGGATTGCTTGGATCATAGGAGGCACTGGTCACCAGGGTTCCATTCCCAAAGTAATCTACCATTCCAAAATATGCAAATGCCCTGAGAAATCTGGCCTCACTCCGCATTACTTTTACATCATTATCTTCTTTAAAGCTGCTTGCGTCAATCACAGCTATATAAGTATTGGTAACGGCTATGATGTTAGAAAGTTGATTGTAAAAATTATTAAGCTCATTGTTGGTCGGTGTAACAGTGTGTAAAAATATGAGCTGATTATCCCCTTTCCAGTCAGTTCCACGTGCCGGGAAGAGCATTTCATCGGTTGATCCCCCGCCAAAATAATAGATCATTTCTCCTCCCCAGACACTAAGACTGGTGTAAACTCCGGCAAGCCCGTTTAAAAATTCGCTTTTAGACTTAAATGAGGTCTGGTCGGTTAACTGGCTGTTGGGGGCAATTTCAAGTTTAGTACAACTTACAAATGTTGCTGCCAAGATCAATATGGCTATTATCTTTTTCATTTTCATCACTGTTAAAAGTTAACATTAATTCCTAAAATATATGTCCTGGCGTGAGGATAGGAGCAGTAATCGATCCCTAATGAGTTGACTCCATAATTACCGGCTACGTTGTTTACTTCCGGGTCATAACCTGAGTATTTGGTGATTACAAACAAGTTCTGGGCAGCGAAATAAATGCGGGCTGATTTTATTACCGTAGGAAAAACCTTGATCTTGTAACCTAAGGAGAGGTTATCCAGACGAAGGAAGTCGGCATTTTCAACCCAGCGCGAAGAGCAATATACGATGCCACTGGTAAAGCCTGCCTTATGAAGTTCAGCTGCTGCAGGGGTTGTGTTTTGTCCGGGTAAACGGTTACCATTGCTTAATTCAGCCAGAGTGTTATTGTAAACACTGGCGCCAAGCTGGCTCCTTAACACGACCGATAAATCCCAGTTTTTATAGCTAAAATTATTGGTGAAGCCAATGACATAGTCGGGTAAAGCTTTTCCAAGAATTGACGGATTAGGTGAAGCAAAAGTTTCAGCATTATTGGATATGCCGGTGAAAACCTGTCCATAGAATGATCCAAGGGACTGACCAACACGCAGAATCTGTGGTAATCCACTTGCTCCTGCACCGCTAATGATGCCATAATTAATGTCCTTATTGTTATACAGTTCAGTGATCTTATTCTTGTTCCAGGCAATGTTGAAATTTGAATTCCATTTGAAGTCCTTTTTACTGACCACTGCAGCATCCAGGGTTAATTCCACTCCATTATTAGTCATGGCACCGACATTTTCCAGATAGGTGGAAGCTACGGCCGGTTGAATGGCTGAAATGGCAAGCAGAAGGTTAGTTGTTTTCTTGCTGTACACATCAATGGTACCTCTGAGCCTGCTTTTAAGTACGGCAAAATCAAACCCTGCATTAAACTGGGCAGTCTGTTCCCATTTCAGGTTGGGATTGGCAATTCCGGTAATATTATAAGGCGGATAGAATGTGCCTCCGAAATAGGTGCCCGCACTGCTATTGATCGCATAGGTTGAGCTGTATTTGAAGTTCCCTATGTTCTGATTACCAGTGACACCATAACCAATGCGAAGTTTGAGATCATCAATTCCCTTGGCATCTTTTAGAAAGCCTTCTTCTTTTAATTTCCATGCAAATGCAGCAGATGGGAAAGTTGCCCAGCGGTTGTTGGGACCAAATCGTGAAGATCCGTCCTGACGTACAGTGGCTGTCAGAAAATATTTGTTGTCGTAACTGTAATTAGCACGGCCATAAAAGGATATCAATCGGTTTATCTCTTCGTTGTTTGAGGAAACCGCATTCACGCCTCCTCCAATATTATCAGCTCCTAAATTGTCGGTCACAAAACCAGTGGCAACGGTCGATTGAATATAATTATCAAATTCCTGCCAGGAATATCCGCCAACCACATTTAACACATGCTTTTCGCCAAAGGTTTTATTATAAGTCAGGTAAGTTTCAATCAGTTTATTGGAGTGATTTGTATTTTCAAGCATTGCACGTCCCTGTACTGATTTTGCTGGCATTGAGTTAATGGGTTGATAGACTTTACGCAAAGCATTATCGTCATCATAACCAACATTGGCTTTTAAGGATAAAACTTTGGGAATGAAAAAGAAGGTAGCATCTCCATTCAGAATTGCCCTGTTTCCCTTTGTTTGGTCAGTAATCTCTTTAACCAGGGCTACCGGATTTCTGGCGGATACAGTGCCTGCTTCGTTGAAGGTACCATCTGCATTATAGATGGGTTGAGTTGGGTCATATTTTAACGCATTATTAATGACACCACCATCAGCTCCATTAGTCTGTTGCTCCAGGAAATTGTTGAATTTATAACTGTAATTGTTTGCATTCAGGTTGAGGATTAACCGGTCATCAAACATTTTGTGATTCACGTTAATACGTGCTGTATAACGATCTAGTCCGGAACCCAGAACAATACCATCCTGGAGCGATGCACTTACAGATACTCTGTAGGTAGTTGATTTATTGCCACTTCCAAATGTTATGGAGTGATTTTGACTTAATGCGTTTCGGAAAATAGCATCTTGCCAGTCTGTGCTTGCTCCGCTAGAAGCTCCTGGCACATATTGACGGTACTGATCGGCCGTTAAAACACTGATTTTCTTTGACGCCGAAGAGGTGCCTGCTGAACCTGAATAACTCAGGGATAGGACACCTTCTTTTCCCCCTTTAGTCTTGATCAGAATTACCCCATTGGCACCACGTGAACCATAAATGGCTGTTGCAGAGGCATCTTTTAGAACGGTAATTGACTCAATATCATCAGATGCAATCATTGAAAGGGGATTGACTGCCATATTGCTCACGCCGTAATCACCACCAAGGTCAGTGGAAGCCCGTGAATTATCAACGGGTACACCGTCTATAACATAAAGCGGCTCGCTGGATGCCGAGATTGAGTTGACACCTCTGATCCTGACATTTGTATTTGCTCCGGGTTGGCCGTTATTGGGGGCTACCTGCACACCAGCAATATGACCCGTAATCAGTAATTCAGGCGAAGTTGAATTGCCATTATTGAAATCGCTGCTATTAATTACCGCTAATGCTCCTGTTGCATCCGATTTCTTGATCGATCCGTAACCAATCACAACAACCTCATTTATACCAACAATGTCTTCCTGTAAAACGATATTTATAATGGACTGGTTACCAATTGCCATCTCTTTAGACTTCATCCCAACCAAAGAAAATGACAGGATTTTGGCATCTGCAGGAACCGATAAGGTATAATTCCCGTCTTTGTCCGTAACAGTCCCAAGAATCGTCCCTTTAACGACAACTGAAGCTCCCGGGATTGGCATTCCGGTTGGATCACTTACCTTGCCGGATATCTTGTTCTCTTTTTGCTGGCCTTCGTTGGATGAACCTGAGGTTAATACAATCTGGCGATCAATCACCTGATATTTTACATCGGTTCCTGTAAATAATTCTTCAAGGATATCCGCAATCTTCTCCTCATTGGCATTAATGGAAACCTTACGGTTAACGTCAATCTGCTTCTGATTAAATAGAAAGAAGAATTCACTCTTATTTTCAATTTGGTTCAGGACGTCATCAATTTTTGAATCGGACATCTTCAGCGTTATCCTTGTCGACTGAGAGTAACTTGAGGCAGCCAACATACTGTTAATCCCAAGAATAAGCATTAAGAACATTAGTCGCATAATTCGTGAAATTTTAGTTAGTATTGGGGCATAGGTATCCCCATAGTTAAATTTTTTATTCATACTTTTGTATTGTTAGTGAATTTTTAATTTTTAAACATTACTAATTATGACAGGAAGACGGGCCAACGTTTTCCTGTTGTTTTTTTTAGTTTGGTCTTTTTCTCATAGGCAGTGTATTTTAATAGGGTTATTAATGGGATTTTCTAACTCTTAAGACTATTTTTTGTTTAGAATAACTACCGTCAGCTTCCTTTACCCTGTCTTCAATTTTAAAATCGAGTGGCGAGGATATTTTCAGGAGTCGAAGAACTTCCCCCAAATTTTCATCTTCAAATGTTGCTCTGTACCGAATGTCGACATGTTGCGGATTCTGAACCTGAACGTTGACATTGTACCATCTGCCCAATTGTCTGGCCAGGTCTTCGAGTGACGCATTACGAAGCATCAACTTACCCTCTTTCCATGCCGAGAAATTCTGTGCGGGAACATTTATTTTGGCCAATGTTTCCTTTCCCGGATTATAGGTAATCTGATCGTCAGGTTTCATCTCGAAAGGTGTTTTAAACCGATCACTTTTGAGTAAAATACTTCCCCGTTCAAGGGTGACATTTATTTGATCTTCATCGGCATATGCTGCAACATTGAAGGCAGTCCCTTTAACTTCAATGTTCAGAAATTTTGTTTTGACCAGAAACTTATGACCTTCATCATGCTTTACGTCGAAAAAACCTTCACCGGTGAGTTGTACCTCCCTTAATTGATTGAAATTTAGAGCGTATTTCATTGTTGATCCGCTGTTTAACCAACCAAATGATCCGTCGGGCAGATTGAATTTAATCCTTGACCCAAGTGGGGCACTTATTTCAGCGTAACCTTCAACCGGAGCAGACTTTTGGTTATGGTAGGTTACCAAACCGGAGTAGACTATCATTGGAATCAAAAGAATTGCGGCTATCCTAGCGTACCAGGTGATTAGCTTTTTAATCTGGGTTTTTGATTTCTCCTGTTGTGTATTGTTAATTTGGTAATTTAATTGATGCAGGATGTGATCCAGCTTGTGGTTATCGACATGTTCTGTTAAGGAGTTATTCCACTGTTCTTTAAGAACTTCCTTTAATTCTTCAAGACTTGATTCTTCCTTAAAAGAATTAATCAGATAATTCTCCTCTTCAATCGAAAATTCTCCTTTAAAGTATGCCTCAATCCGCTGTTTGTCAATTCCCGTCATGTTTCTTTGTTTGATAAATAATGTTGCCTTTACAAAATGCTCAGAACGGTAATTATACCAATTAAGTTATTTTGCCTGGATAACAGTAATATCCGCCAACTCACTATTTCCCCTATTGGAATTGAAACAATATTTAAATTTTTTGGAACTGATTCAGGAATAAAAAAGCATAAAAAAGAGTATTCCGGCCAGATCTTCTTTGGCCAAATGTTCCCTGACAAACTTCACGGCTTCACCAAGCTGGTTTTCAACAGTCCTGGGACTTGTTCCAAATTCTTCGGAGATCTCTTTTACGGTAAACCCTTCAAACCGGCTCTTTATGAATACTTCTTTGCGTCGTTGTGGTAAATGCTGGATAATCTTGTCAATATTATTTTTAGTTGACAGATAATCAATATTTTGATCTGTAGAAAGATCGATATCTGCAAGAATTTGTTGTTCAAGAAATTTAGTGTTTAATGCCCTTTTTACAAAATATTTTCTAATCCTGTTGAATGCAATTGTGAAGATGTAGGCTTTAAAGGAGAGATCTTCTTTTAAGTCTGCCCTTTTTTCCCAGACTTTCATGAAAACGTCCTGAACCAGTTCTTCTGCATCAGCCTCTGATTTAAGATAGCCATGGGCAAAACGAAACACCCTGTTCCCGTAAAGTTGGAACAGCTCGTTAAAAGCTCTGACTTCCCCTTTGGATAAAGCTTTTACGAGTTGTGCTTCTGATAGATTAGAAGGATTCAAGATTAAGTCTTAGGTAAATTACTCTTAGTATTACAAATATACACTTTTCAATGATTTTTATGGGCTAATCCTGATTTAATTGTTGCATAACCTCCTTTTGAATTGGCCTCTGATTGCCTCGTTCAAGTACATAGTTGCCCATAACCAGGAAATCCATACCTGTGGCCATGAAGTCCAGGTATGCCTCATTGGGGGTACAGACAATAGGCTCTCCCCGAATGTTAAATGAGGTGTTAACGACCATGCCGAAACCGGTAATTTTCTTAAAATCACTGATCAGGCTCCAGAACCTTGGATTTGAAGACTTGCTGACGGTCTGGATCCTTGACGAATAGTCGATATGTGTTATTGCCGGTACACCCGACCGCTGATGGTACAAACGGTCATAAAGGTTGAAATCAGAATAACCTGAGGGTTCAGACGTCCTAAGTTCCTTCTTCAGTCCCGAAACAAAAAGCATGTAGGGAGATGGTGTGTCAGATGCGAAGTATTCATGAAGGTCTTCTTCCAACACACTTGGAGCAAACGGACGAAATCCCTCTCTGAATTTAATTTTCAGGTTTAGCTTCTTTTGGATCTCAGGATTTCGGGGATCAGCCAGGATACTGCGGTTTCCCAAGGCCCGCGGCCCAAATTCCATCCGGCCCTGAAACCATCCAACGATCATTCCGTCAGCAATCTTCTGACTAATACTTAAAGTCAGCTCACCAAAATCTTTAAAATAGGTAAATGATGCCTCATACCTGTTGAGAACACGTCTGATTTCAGAATCCGAATATTGCGGACCCAGTAGGGCATACTTCATGGTATCAAAAGAATCCGGTTTAATTTTCTCCTTACCATAGAAAATATGATAAGCTGCGTATGCAGCTCCAAGGGCACCACCTGCATCACCAGCAGCGGGTTGAATCCAGATATTCTCGAAAATCCCGGCTTCCGCTATTTTGCTGTTTGCCACACAATTCAAGGCCACCCCACCGGCCATGACCAGATTCCTGCAACCGGTAATTGTATGGGCGGTGCGTGCTAAATCGACAACAATCATCTCGGTTATTTGCTGTATGGCTAAGGCCAGATCCATATGTGCCTGGGTAATTCCTGATTCCGGCTCACGGCGCGAAAGTCCTAAAAGTGACTTCCATTTCCGATCGTTGGTCATGGTTAGCTGTGTGGCAAAATTGAAGTATTCCATATTTAACAGAATTGAGCCGTCTGACCTCATATCTACCATTTCGGTCAATATCTTTATTCGAAATTGTTTGGTTTGTGCTGAAGAGGCATTTCCGTACGGCGCCAGTCCCATGAGCTTATATTCACCACTATTGACCCTAAATCCCAGATAATGGGTAAAAGCTGAATACAGTAATCCGACAGAATGTGGAAAATGAAGTTCTTTGAGAATTTTTATACGGTTTGACTTACCTGCACAAATGGTTGTGGTTGCCCATTCACCAACACCATCTATTGTCAGAATTGCAGCTTCGTCAAACGGAGACGGGAAATAGGCACTGGCTGCGTGCGACAAATGATGTTCAGGAAAGAGCAGAGGTAACTTTGCCGTACCGAACTGTTTCAATTGTCTGTGCAACAGGTTTTTCATAAATATTTTCTCCTTGATCCATACAGGGATGGCAATCAGAAAACTCCTGAGGCCAACCGGTGCAAAAGCATGATAGGTTTCGAGTAACCTTTCCAATTTAAGCAAGGGTTTATCGTAAAATGCAATGGCCGAAAGGTCATTATAATCAATACCCGACTCCTCAAGCACATACCTGATTGCGTTCTCAGGGAAACCTGACTCATGCTTAATCCGCGTGAAACGTTCCTCCTGAGCTGCGGCTATAATTTCCCCGTCGACTAGTATAACAGCGGCACTGTCGTGATAAAATGCAGATATACCTAGTATTGAAATGCGAGTCATCTCTAAAATAGGGTGTAAATGAATGGTGCCAAAGCTGATGCCCCGGATAAAGCAATTAACAGGGCCAAAAACAATAAAATCAGGATTAGCGGGACCATCCAGAATTTTTTCCGAGTTTTAAGAAAGCGAAACAGTTCTTTTAGAAATTCCATGTCACGATAAATTTGGGGGTCTAGAAGGAATCTGCCATATCCTCGGCAGCAAATGTGTGGTCTCGATCGGTCATAACCGATTGAGTCCCTTTTTTAAATTGTTTTAGCCGGAGGGTGTCGTGCCCGAAGAGTTTCCGGAACAGGCCCACTGGAGTTACAATCAGAAAAAATACAAGTCCAAGCAAAATGGCAGAGGTGATCCTGCTTAGAATCGATGATAAACCAAACCATAAAACAGCAAACGGATAAAATATAATTGGGACGATAAGTGTTAGCAGACAAAGAACAATAGCCGACAGAATCAGGATCTTCGAGTATAACCAGAACGCGAAAATACTTACCACCAGAATTGCCACTATTCCAAATTCAACAGTCTGCTTTTTTGGGATTTTCAGGTAGGTAATTTTAGTTCTTCCCATTGCTAATATGCTGATTTAATTGAATAAACATCGTTTTTGCCTCTTTATTTCGCACGTCAAGTTTTAAAATCTGACTCAGATATTTCATGGCCCCATCACGGTTGTAAATTTCCTGGTAGCCTTTTGCCACAAGTTTTAGGACTGATACATTTAACGAATCTGTCAGCAGCACCTTCTGAAGTTCAATGATTTTCTCAACTGAATTCTTAACCGGGCTTAAATTTAATCCCTCTGAATTATTGGCTATGGCATAATTCAGAAACGGCAATGATTCTGATGGACGGTCAATTTTCAGGAGAATTACCATCAGGTATTTCGCCTTTTCGAAGGTTGGGGCCATGTAAAACGACTTTTTTAAATAAAATATCCCTTTCTTAAAGTTATTTAATTCAATACAATACTTTCCCGTAAGTTCGTAAAAAGCCGGATTTGTGGGGTTCTCAAGAACCATCGCTTCAGTTATTTTGCTTGCTTCAGAGAATCGTTTATTTTGCTCGTAATAAGCAAACAGACTTTTATTTATCGCCTGCCAGCCCATTTGTTCAAATGCCAGTTTTTTGGCCAGTTTTTCTTCCAGTGAATTTAACGGAAGTTCAATTTTACAGGCAGGATCATCAAATGGCCATCTGCTTTTCAGATTCCTGATTCGATACATTCCTGCCAATGAATCCACACTCGAAATAGGCATTTCTTTCACCATCTGATCATACGACATCTCGGTTTCAGGAGAGACTTTTATAAACCCTGCCGATTTGAGCGCTTCATAAAAGGTATCTGAAAGGAGTGAATAACCATGAATGTTAGGATGGACGTGATCGGTGATCAGATTGTCACTGATAATATTGTTGGGCGAATGTCGTATAAAAGCACCCTTTGTATCCACCAGCCGGGTGTTTTTATATTGAGTACATAACTGTCCAATGACCTGATTAAGTTCCTCCGGCGCCCTGAAACGCAGTAGATCAAGGTCTTTAGCCTTTTCAAAATAGGTTTTGGCATTTTGAAAATCACCCATGGAAAAGGCAATCTGACCCAAATAGAAATTGCATTGGGCATGGCCGGGAAAAATCTGGTTGGCCTCCATGAAATATGGTTGAGCAGAAACTGTATCCCTGGCAGCCAATGCTTTGAGTCCTGAATTGTATTTCGTTGTAAATGAAGCAGGTAACTGTTCATTTTCATTTATGGTTATAAAAGGCGGCAAATCTTTTTCGTTGCTTACCAGATTGCTGAGGAAAACCGGTATATTTTTTTCCCCGAACAGTTTAAGGGTTTTGCCTATGTTGTATCTGAACTGCTCAATTCCACTTTGGTACAAGTGTGATTTATAGGGAATTGTCTGACTGGAAACGATCACCTTCATTCGGGGAGAATCGGGATCAGCTGGTTTATTTCTGAAAAATTGGGTGCCTTTGCGGTATAAATTAGTGATTAACTGTACAGTTTTTATAGTGCGTAATTCAATAGCGATATTGGTCAGGAAAGGATTAGCACCAACAGACTGGGTAGAACCAACTCCCAAAGCCCCGTAGTACTCGTTCTGGCCGACATATATTAAAACGGCATCGGGTTGATAGTTTACCAGCTGTTTGGCAAAATCGAGGACTGTATACGAATTTACTGCAGTCAGCGAAAGGTTGATGATTTCAAAATTCTTCTCAGGAAATGTATTTGTCAGGCGATACTGTAGCCAACGGTGAAATGAGGCGTTATAAAAATAGGGATATCCAATTGTGGTTGATTCGCCTAAAACGAAAATCCGGCAGGTATTGTTATCCTTTTTCTTTTTAAAAAGTTCGGTATTCCCTGCAGTAGCCATCGCAGGATCGGTAAAATATTTTCTGGAGGCATAAGGGTTGAAAACCAAATAATTAGAATTATTCTTGGACTTGATAAAAAGATCCAGGTTGTCACCATAGCTGAACATCCTGAGCGATAGTTCGATGAAAACCAGTAACACAAACGGGATAGCAATTCCGATTGCTTTGAAGATCAGCATATTTTTATGAGCACCGGATTTTTCCATTAATTCTGGTTGACGGTTCGCATTGTTCTTCATTTGGTAATTTCAGATTTCTACTGGTTGTGCCCGTGTCCAAAGTTGAACTGGCACTGGCTCTAATTCCCGATTGAATAAGCTTACTAGGTTTTGTTATTTGTAATATCCGTAAAAAGGTGTTTATACCTATCCAAATTTAAACAATTATCAAAAAAAAATGAGATTCATTTGAAAAATAAATAGTATTAATTACTTTTGTTTTTAGTATGGCCATTCGCTAATAACTGCCAATTACCTTTTTCTGTTTTCTGTACTATTTGTTTATTCATTATTAATGTGCTGAAATATTGTTCGGTAAACTGTTAAATTTTTTATATAAGTACAAATTACTTTTAATTCGGTAACCATGAAAAAAATGAGCGTCATTCAATTTTTCCTTGTTGTTTTGTTAATCTTGTTCACGTTTCCAGGGGTTCCCCAAAATTCGGTGATTATTCATGCCGATAAACGGGGATCAAAAATTGATAAGGCTATTTACGGTCAATTTGCGGAGCATCTTGGGCATTGTATTTATGGAGGGATTTATGTCGGAGAGAAATCGGATATTCCCAATACCAAAGGTTTCCGTCTGGATGTGGTTGGGGCTTTAAAAGAGTTAAAAGTTCCTTTGGTTCGCTGGCCGGGGGGATGTTTTGCCGATACCTACCATTGGAAAGACGGGATTGGACCAAAGGCGGACCGTCCTTCAATTATAAATGTACATTGGGGTGGCGTTACCGAGGATAACAGCTTTGGAACTCACGAATTCCTTGATTTTTGCGAACTGATCGGGGCTGATGCCTATGTTTGTCTGAATGTGGGAAGCGGAACCGTACAGGAGGCTGCACAATGGATGGAATATGTAACTTCATCGAATGAAAGTCCGATGACCAAACTGCGCAAACAGAACGGGCGCGAAAAACCCTGGAACGTTAAATACTGGGCAGCCGGAAATGAAACATGGGGTTGCGGAGGAAATATGCGTCCTGAATATTATGCGGACCTTTATAACCAGTATTCTTCATTTATGCGTGCACCTGGGATTTACAAGATTGCCAGCGGTGCCAATGTGGAAGATTATAAATGGACGGATGTCCTGATGAAGCAGTCAGCCAAAATGATGAATGGCATCTCACTCCATTATTATACCATTCCCGGCAGTTGGGAAGACAAACATTCTGCGACCATATTTAATGAAAACGAGTGGTTTATTACCTTGCAAAAGACATTGAAAATGGAAGAGCTGGTCACCAAACACTCCGAAATCATGGATAAATACGACCCTGCGAAAAAGGTGGGTCTCCTGGTTGATGAATGGGGCAACTGGTTTGATGTGGAACCCGGTACCAATCCAGGATTTCTTTTTCAGCAGAACACACTACGCGATGCCTTGGTGGCGGGTATCAACCTGAATATCTTCAATAACCATGCCGATAGGGTCCGGATGAGTAATATCGCACAAATGATCAACGTCCTGCAATCGGTAATTTTGACCAAAGAGAAGGAGATGGTTTTAACGCCAACCTATTATGTCTTTAAGATGTACAATGTTCACCAGGATGCCACCATGCTTCCTCTTGAAATAAAGTGCAATAAATATACTTCAGATTCGGCCTCCATTGATGCCATCAATGCATCTGCTTCATTGAAAGACGGCGTGGTAAGCATCACCTTGTGCAATCTTGATCCTGTAAATGCTCAAAATGTAAGTTTTGAAATCCGGGGACTAAAATCTTCACAGGTTTCAGGAAAAATCGTTACTGCCGATAAAATGAATGCCTTTAATGATTTTGGGAAAAAAGAGGAAGTTTCTATTGCTGAGTTTATGGGTGCCAAACTGAACAAGGGAAAGATTGAAGCTACCCTTCCAGCAAAATCAGTTGTTCTGATCCAGTTAAGATAATTGGGTTTGGAGAGAGTTCATTCCAAATTTGTTGAGGAAGAACTGCTTAAATTAAAAATGTAAGATATAAAATGCAAAAGTCAATCTTGTTCGGGAAGTTTGACTTTTGCATTTTGTCTTTTGAATCTTAAAAAAGATTTGTATAACCTTGTTCTGAGATGGACTTTCTGCCAGTTGCCAGCAGCCTTTAGAGCAACAGTAATGTACACTTCGCAAACATGAAGCAAATTCATTCAAGTGTCATAATCTCCTCACTGTAATCAAATTGCAGATCCTCATGCAGTGTGCCTATCGTTTTTTTGATACGTAATATCTGGCGGGTATAGATGTTCTTAATGGTAATGTTGTGCCGGAAGGGGACCTCTTTTTTAAATTTTCTGCAGAAATGAATTAGCAATTCAACCTCTGTCCGCTTTTGTCCCGAATAACGTATTCTTTGATTTGCAAAGGCAAGAATTTTGCGGACGCCTTTTTTGGTAAGGTATGGTTTGGTTCTGCTTAGCTCCTTAAATTGCCCGTCAATCTCTTCCTTTACTTTCCGAAGATATTCAGGTTCGTCATCCGCCTCAAACAGCAGGTAGGAGAGGAGTTCCTTGTTCTCCTTTTTAAACCGGGCAAGCCGAATACATAATTCCGGCAAATCATTTAAAGGGATATTATTAATTCCCCTTCTTAGTTCGGATAGTGAGGCTGTTGTCATCGCGTAAACCGGGTTTCCCGAAGTGGATCGAGCAAATATTCGAGTCCATTTAGTTTGATTTCATAAATTGTCTGGAGGAGAATTCCCAATTTTCCTCCGGGAAATCCTTTCTGTTCAAACCATTCGAGGTATGAAACCGGAAGATTACCAATTAAGGTCCCTTTATATTTTCCAAAGGGCATCCGGATTTGCGTGAGCTGAATCAATATATTGGGATCAGGGTTCATCGATAGCGTTTCATTTAATTGATACCTCCCGAAAATCAGGAAATGTCATTTCGAAAGACAACACAGGATTGATTATTACGGGTTGGATTTTCACGACTATTTTCATGAATTCTCCGGATTCAAATATAATGGTTTAAAATCTACTCTCTCTTATAACCGAAAGCTGTTATGAAAGATTATTTTCCTAATTTTAGAAAGTTTTCGGTTATCCGAATTTTGAATTCCCCTAACCCTGACTTCTGACTGCCGGATTGGAATAATCGACTTAATTTTAAAATATTGAATGTTATGAAAACGCCTGATTTATCTACTACCTATTTGGGACTTCAACTTAAAAACCCCATCATCGCCGGAAGCAGCGGTCTCACCGATTCGGTAGAGAAAATTATAAAGCTTGAAGCAATGGGGGTTGGTGCTGTAGTTTTAAAATCCCTTTTCGAAGAGGAGATCATCATTGAAATGGAGGAGGCAACTCATGCTATGACCAACCGGCACTTTGTTTTTCCTGAGACGATGGATTATATGGAAACTGTTGATAATGTGAATATTCTGGCTGATTATCTGGAGTTGATCAGGGCTTCCAAAAAGTCGGTTGGAATACCGGTCATTGCGAGTGTCAATTGTGTGAGTTCCCAGAAATGGACCTATTTTGCAAAGGAGATTGAAAAAGCAGGTGCTGATGCTCTGGAACTCAACCTTTTCTTTCTCCCCTCAGACAGTCAGCGGGGTGAAAAAGAGATAGCCGATACCACCTTCGAAATTATCTCCAAGGTAAAACGGACCATAAAGATTCCTGTAACCCTAAAAATCAGTGCTTTTCAATCTAACCTAATCCGCTATTGTGAATATATCGATCAGTCCGGAGTGGAGGGAGTTGTTCTTTTTAACCGGTCGTGGTTACCCGATATCGACATTAACCATCTTGTTCTTTCGTCAGGATTTGTGTTAAGCTCACCCTCCGATCTTGGGAATACCCTGCGTTGGGTTTCCATGTTGTCGGGACGGCTGAACTGCGATATTGCCGCATCAACCGGTGTTCACGATGGTCCGGGACTGATCAAGCAACTCCTTGCCGGGGCAAAGGTTTGCCAGATTGTATCCACTTTGTATATCCACGATCTGGTTCAGATTGAAAAGATGAAAGACGAGCTTTCAAAATGGATGATTTCCCATGAATTTGATTCGATCAGCGAGTTTCGGGGGCAGTTGAGCCAGTCCAACAGCGGTAATCCTGCAGCCTGGGAAAGGGTTCAGTTTATGAAGCATTTCCGCAATTTCATATAGGAGTTTAGGCTATCAGGAGTTTAGACTTTTTGGTATGATCAATTATACTTCTGCCTAAAAGCCTATTCGCCTAAAGCCTAAAAGCCTATTGAGCAAGAAACTTGTAGGTAATTGTCCCCTTTTGCCGTTCAGGGGCTTTGGGATCTTCATTGAACACGGTTTTCTCGGCTGCCTGTTTGGCGTAAGCTAATGTGGTAACATCAGCGATTGCCGGATTTGGCCTTGGCTCTGCTTTCAGAACGTTTCCGTCACGTCCGACCACAATATCGACAATTACCTCACCTCCGCCTTCTGCAAGATAGATTGGAATAGGCAGGACCGAGTGATACCGGTTTTCGAGCGAATAATGGATGTTGGATTTTCCTTTAAAGTTTGATTGCTTAACCTCTTCACGGGTCTTACCTTCTGCATGATCGGCAGGCATAGGAATATCCCCGATCTCCGGAATCTTTCGGGCAAGCGTTTTATTTACGTCGCTAACCAGTTTTTTGGCGTCTTCAATATCTTTTTTATACGCTTTATCGAAAAACGGATCCCTGGATGAACCAGCTGCATTATCGTTCCCCTTAGCTGCATCATTTACCCCGCGATTCGAAGCCAGCTCATGAACTCCGGATTTTTGTTGCTGGGCAGCAATAGATTGAGGTTGCAGTTTCTTTTCTTTTTCGGGCTCCGGAATCTTTAGATCCATTTCACTTAAATCCAGTACAATGGCGTCCTTTTGGAAGCGCTCTCCAATAGTCAGGCGGGTTAATATCAGGAAAAGCAATACGAGTATGTGAAAAATCAACGTGGTGATCACCCCGTAAATATTGTGTTTGTATATTTCTTTGATCTTTCTCATTTGCTGCGGGCAAAAATAAGCATTTTATATCGCCTGATTTACCTCTTTTTACACAATCTTTACAAGTGCTTTCCCTTTCCCGTAAAGAGAACTACCTTTGAATCCGAATCTGAAAATGAAAAGGTGAGAGTTTGTATTGCTGAAAAACCTAGTGTTGCCAAAGAAATTGCTTCTATCCTTGGGGCTAAGAACCGTATGGACGGCTACTACGAAGGAAATGGTTATCAGGTTACCTGGACCTTTGGGCACTTGTGTACCTTAAAGGAACCTCATGACTATTTTCCTCAATGGAAATCGTGGGACATGCGCCAGCTTCCGATGTTGCCAGACCGGTTTGGAATTAAGCTGGTTGATGACAATGGAGTTAAGAAACAGTTTGGGATCATTGAAAAACTGGTCAGTCATGCCGATGAGGTGATCAATTGCGGGGATGCGGGCCAGGAGGGGGAGCTTATTCAGCGTTGGGTACTCTCCAAGGCGGGAAACAGCAGGCCTTTGAAACGTCTGTGGATTTCTTCTTTAACCGAAGAAGCCATCAGGGAAGGGTTTGAACATCTCCATGACGGGCATGATTTTGACAATCTTTATGCTGCCGGCAGTGCCAGGGCAATTGGAGACTGGCTGCTCGGAATGAATGCAACACGGCTCTATACCCTAAAATACGGACAGAATAAACAGGTTCTTTCGATTGGCAGAGTGCAGACCCCAACGCTTTCGCTGATTGTCAAAAGGCAACTCGAAATCGATAACTTTAAGCCTGAGCCTTACTGGGAACTTAAAACCAAATACCGGGAAGTACTCTTTTCGGCCACGTCAGGACGGTTTGCCACTGCAGAGGAGGCATCGGTCAAACTGGAAGAAATTACCGGACATGAGTTTTTCATCGTTTCGTACGAAAAGAAATCTGCCAATGAAGCGCCATTACGCCTGTTTGATCTGACTTCGCTCCAGGTGGATGGCAACCGCAAATACGGGTTTACAGCCGAAGAGACCCTGAAAATAATCCAGAGTTTATACGAGAAAAAGCTCACCACTTATCCTCGCGTAGATACAACCTATCTTTCGGAGGATATCTATCCAAAAGTGCAGGGTATTCTGGAAAAATTAACAACTTATCAGGAGTTTACATCTCCTTTGCTGAAAACTAAAATCAAGAAGTCGCCGAAAATATTTGACAATCAGAAAATTACCGATCACCATGCGATTATCCCAACGGGTATGATTTCCGGTTCGCTTACCCCTGATGAACGTAAAATATTTGATATGGTGGCCAGGAGGTTTATCAGCGCTTTTTATCCAGATTGTAAAGTGTCAAACGTTGCTGTAGTGGGTGAAGTGAACCACATTGAATTTAAGGTTTCCGGCAAACAGATTCTTGAACCGGGCTGGCGGGTGGTCTACAATGAAGATGCTGGCAAACCTTCGGCAGATGAAAATATTCTACCCTTGTTTCAAAAAGGGGAGCATGGACCTCATGAACCTGAACTGGGTGAGAAGATGACCCAGCCTCCAAAACACTATACTGAGGCGACTCTGCTAAGAGCGATGGAAACCGCAGGTAAAAGCGTGGATGATGAGGAGCTTCGCGACCTTCTGAAACAGAATGGGATCGGACGTCCCTCAACCAGAGCCAATATCATTGAAACCCTTTTCAGACGCAAATATATCTTTCGTGACAAAAAGAAAATTGTTGCTAATCCAACCGGAATTGATTTAATCCAGATCATCGAAAATGAGTTGCTTAAATCTGCGGAACTCACCGGTCAATGGGAAAAGAAGCTGAGGCAGATTGAAGAAGGGTCCTACGAAATATCAGCCTTTATGGCTGAAATGAAGGAGATGGTTAGCGAAATTGTCCAACAGGTCAAACAATCGTCAGGTAAAGTTATTGCTGTGGCTCCGCAAGAGGTAAAAACTGTACCGGTGAATCTGATTAAGGGGGAGAAAAAAAAGAGACTTCCGGCCACGGCCGTTAAAGATAAAATGATTTGCCCGAAGTGCAGGAATGGGGAGGTGGTTAAAGGTAAGCAAGCCTGGGGCTGCACCGCCTTTCGTGATGGATGTGATTTCAGAATTCCCTTCGAATTTTCAGGGAAGAAAATCAGCGAAACAAATATCAAATCGCTTTGCGGGAAGGGCAGGAGCGGAGGGATCAGAGTAATGGATTCAGCCAAAAAAGAGATGATTGGTCATATTCTTTTGAATAGTAATTTTGGTCTTTCTTTTGAAACGGTGGTTCAGGAAGAATTGCATTGTCCAAAGTGTAAGAAGGGGCTGATCCTAAAGGGTAAAACGGCATGGGGATGTAGCGAATTCCGAAATGGATGTCTTTTGCGGATTCCTTTTGTCTTCATGGGCAAAACATTGTCGGATAGTCAGATGGAACAATTGATCCGAAAGGGAAAGAGTGATAGAATCAGTGGATTTACCGGGGTTGAGAACTCCAGAATTGATGGTCGATTAATTTTTGACAAGGAATTTAAGATTCGTTTGGAAAATTAGGAGTTTATTTAGCACTCAAACCAACACTGGCAAAACTTTTGAAAAGCTGAGATGTTAAGTTTATAATTGGTTAAATATAAAAGATATGAAATTTTCCCTGAACAGTAAAGACAATGAGGGCTATAGCAAGGTTGAGGTTTACAATGAGGCGAATGTGCTCAAGATGGCTGAGCATTATCGCGAGATTCTGAAATTGATTGGTGAGGATGTCACTCGTGAGGGTTTGCTTCAGTCACCCATCCGGATCTCCAAGGCGATGCAGTTTTTAACTCAGGGATATAACATGGATCCCGATGAGATCCTGAAGTCAGCCCTGTTTAAAGAAGATTACCGTCAAATGGTGATTGTGAAGGATATTGAACTTTACTCGCTGTGCGAACACCATATGCTCCCCTTTGTCGGAAAAGCTTATGTGGCTTATATTCCGAATGGATACATCACCGGACTGAGTAAGATAGCCCGGGTAGTTGAGGCCTACTCAAGACGGTTACAGGTGCAGGAAAGGCTCACTACCCAGATTAAGGAATGCATCCAAAATGCACTGAATCCGCTTGGTGTTGCGGTGGTAATCGAAGCAAAGCATATGTGCATGAGTATGCGGGGAGTGGAGAAGCAAAATTCAGTTACCACTACTTCTGATTTTACCGGTGCTTTTCAGAAAGAGGCTACACGTCAGGAGTTTATAAGATTAATTTCATCAAATTTGTCATAAATTCGCTGAATTTACTAGCTTTGCAGCTGTAAATTTTAGAACGAAAAATTATGATGGCATATGTTTTCCCGGGACAGGGAGCCCAGTTTGTAGGCATGGGCAAAGATTTGTATGACAATTCGTTAATGGCACGCGAACTCTTTGAGAAAGCGAATGACATACTTGGTTTCCGAATTACCGATCTGATGTTTGAGGGGACTGATGAGGACTTGCGTCAGACTAAAGTTACTCAGCCTGCCATTTTTTTACATTCAGTAATTCTGGCAAAAACGTTGGGTGACAGTTTTCAACCCGACATGGTAGCCGGACATTCTCTGGGTGAATTCTCGGCCCTGGTTGCAAGCGGGGCTCTATCTTTCGAAGACGGTCTCCGGTTGGTTTCCAAACGGGCTTTGGCTATGCAAAAAGCCTGCGAGGTTGAGCCTTCAACCATGGCGGCAATTGTCGGACTTGAGGATGAAGTAGTTGAAAAAATTTGCAGTGAAATCAATGAAATTGTGGTTCCTGCCAATTACAATTGTCCCGGACAGCTTGTCATTTCGGGGTCTCTTCAGGGAATCGACCTTGCCTGTGAAAAACTTACCGCTGCCGGTGCAAAGAGGGCGTTGAAGCTAAGTGTTGGGGGCGCATTTCATTCTCCTTTGATGGAACCTGCCCGTGCAGAGCTGGCTGAAGCGATTCATTCGACGAACTTTGCAGTACCAGGTTGCCCCGTTTACCAAAATGTGAATGCCACCCCGGTGACGGATCCTGAGGAAATCAAGAGAAACCTGGTTGCACAGCTGACTGCGCCTGTCAGGTGGACACAAAGTGTGAAAAACATGATTGCAGATGGCTGTACCTCATTTACGGAGGTAGGTCCCGGACAAGTACTGCAGGGGCTGGTCAAAAAAGTGGATCGGTCGATGACTACTGCCGGTATTAATACTTATCAGGGATAAATAAGGAGATACAATATTGATGAGAGGGTATCCCAAATCAGTTGGATGCCCTCTCTTCCAATGAGTTCTGATATCTTTTCTTAGCAGCTAACTTGAATATCATATCTGGTGTTAAACGTCTTAAACAAGGCCTGAAATACATTCTTTCTCCGGTTAGATATCAGCCAGCTGCAAGTTACCGGTTGCAAGCTTCTTTTATTGGGTTAAAGGAACACTGCTGTACAAATGATATTCACCCGGCTGAAGGGTCACACTGTAGGTTGTATAGGTTAGATTAATGCTTGTTCCGGTAAAATTATCATACCATGTTCCGTTTGACGGAAAAGTGAAAATAAACGTTTGAGGAACAACGTCAAAATTGCCAATCACTTCAACATTTGCAGTCGGGTCTTTTAACCAAATCGATTTAACTGGCCCGCCAAGATTATAACCAAAAATCTTTGAGGCAAAAACCGGATTTTTGATCTTCATATTGATCATTTTGGAATATACGCTGTTCAGGTGCATCCGGTTCGCATCGGAAGTGTATTCCCAATGGATGGGTTTATCCCCTAATCGGCCACCATCGTCAATCGAAATATCATAGCCTAATTCGCCAAACTGCCAGATCATCTTAGGTCCGGGTGAGGAAAACATAAAAACAGCCCCAAGTTCATCACGTTGCAATCCGGTTGCCAGGGTCTTGATATTATAACCGCCAGATGAATTTCCGTAGGTCATATTTTTGTACTGCAACCTTTCCTGGTCGTGGCTTTCGAAGTATGAAATAATATTATAGGCTGTTGATGACGAAAATCCTGTAAACGTATCATAAAATAATCCGGAGATGTCCCAGCTTGGACTTGAATAACCCATTGTAGCTTGCTCAGCCTGTGAACTCAGATTGTTCCACATGATGTATCCCAATTGCGCTACGGTAGCTTGTTCCGTGGATACTGTCCAATACTCTCCGGTTATTAAGAAGTTGGGGTCAAGACTCTTCATATAATTAATATATTTTGTCCAGATTGCCACCCTGCCCGCATCGTAGGCGGCATAGGTTGCTCCGTTAGTTCCGGAATTGGTTTGCGTGAATCCATCTCCCATATCAAATCGAAACCCATCGATATGGTATTCCTGCATCCAGTATTTCATCACATTTTCTGCATAATAGACCGTGGCGGCACTCTGATGGTTCATCTGGTAGCCGACGGCATACGGATGCATGTTTGTCTGATCGAACCAGGGATTGTCTGCGGCAGGCTGACTGGCGGCAGCATTCCAGTACATTTGCACCATCGGGGAGGAGCCAAACTGATCTTCGAGCACAATATCCTGCAAAACGGCTATACCCTTGGCATGGCAGGCATCGATTAGTGCTTTATAGGCATTTGGGGTACCATAATATTTGTCCAGGGCAAGCATATAATTTGGATTATATCCCCAGGAATCATTCCCTTCAAATTCATTAACAGGCATCAGTTCAATGGCGGTTACTCCCAGTTTTACCAGGTAATTTAAGGTGTCGGTAATGGTCTGGTAGCTGTGGGTAGCCACAAAGTCTCTGACCAGTATTTCATAAATAACCAGATTTTTGGGATCAGGACGGGTGAATGATGGGGTGGTCCATGTGTATGGAGTAGGGGTGCCCTGCATGACACTCACAATTCCGGTAGTAAGACCTGTAGGATAGGCTTTCAGATTTGGATAAACAGTTGACGGGATATTCTTGTCATTATCAGGATCGAGTATCTTATGACAGTAGGGATCACCAACCTTTAGTGTTCCGTCAATATAATATTGATAGGCATATTCAGTTGTTGCTACCAGGTTATCCACCTGAACCCACCACCGCGTACCATCAGTAGAATTTGTCATGGCATATTTTGAACCGGCAGTCCAGTTATTAAAGTCACCGATTACTGAAACTGACTTCTTGCCGGGGGCGTAGAGATTAAAAATGGCAGATGTCCCTCCATTTATATAGGTTACTCCGTCGCCTGCACCCGCGGGGACATCTACTTTTGTGGAGTTACCTGGAATTGGCGTAATGGATGAACTTTTCTTGCATGAGGTAAAACTGATCAGGAAAACAGCGACCAGTAGAAAATAAATATTCCTGATTTTCATATCGTTATTATTTTAATTAGTTTTTGTGATCCGAATCTTTCGACGGCTTGACAAGATTCAGAACAAAGGTAAGATATTTTCTTTTGTCTAAACGTAAAGGGTTAAAAGCAGTTCGTTTTTGGTGTCAAACAGGGAAATTCTGCCGGTAAAACCATGACATAATGTTGGCAGAAATATGAGAAAAGCATCCAAAAGGGAAAGTAAAAATTTAAATAAGAGGATTGTTAAAATCAATAAGAAAAATAGTTAAAATTGCATAAGATTGTATTATTGAACTTATTTGAATCGCTAAAATCGGAACAATGGAAGAACAGAAAAAAGGATGGTCAAGAAGAAAGTTTCTTCAGGCTTCAGCTTTAGGAATGACCGGGTTGGCAGTGCTGCCCGGCATGATTGGATGTGCAAAACCTGAACTTAATATCGGATTTATCGGATTAGGTCGGCAGGGAATGTTTTTGCTCGATGGGTTCATGCATATTCCTGGGGTTACTGCAGTGGCTGCCTGTGATGTCTATGGCATTAAACGGAAAAGATTTGAACGTAGGGTTAATGCATTCTATACCAAAGCGGGTAAATCGGTTAAGGTTGATACCTATGAAAAGTATGGCGACTTGCTGAAAAGAGAAGATATTCAAGCTGTTGTGATTGCCGTTCCGGACCATTCACATGCCTATATAGCGATAGCAGCCTTAAAAGCCGGTAAAGATGTATACCTTGAGAAACCGATGACATTTACCATTAAAGAGGGTCAGGAACTTCGGAAAGTGGTGCGCGAAACCGGCAGAATTTTCGGGCTGGGAAGTCAACAACGTTCTGATCCAAATTTCCAGAATGCAGTAAATCTTGTTCAAACCGGTGCAATCGGAAAAATAACCAACGTGAAGGCTTATGTTGGTGCACCTCCTAAACCTTACGACCTTCCTGAGGAGCCTGTTCCTGCTGATCTGAATTGGGACCTGTGGCTCGGTCCTCTTCCTGTTCCGATCCATTTTAACAAGGAATTGGACCCCCCTATTTCACTAGACCCCGAAGTCAACGAAAATACCTGGGGCGGTTGGCGTTGGTATAAAGAGACGGGCGGTGGTTTCACTACCGATTGGGGTGCCCATATGTTTGATATAGCCCAGTGGGGTCTCGGAATGGATCGAAATGGGCCTGTTGAAATCTCCCCGATTGGCGACGGCAGCGAATATATTTCCTGGACTTATGCTAATGGAATCGTGATGACCTCTGAACCATTTGACGAAAAGAAAACCAAAGGGGTGAAATTCATTGGCGACAAAGGCTGGATTGAAGTCTCACGCGGCTATTTCAACGCTTCTGATCCCAAATTAATTCCTGCTGACAAACCTAAGAATGATGGTCCTTACGAAACAAAAATTCCTCACCAGGTCAATTTTATTGAAGCGGTCAAAGGGCGAAAAGATCCGGTGGTTCCTGTTGAAATCGGCCATAGCAGCGCTACGGTATGCAACCTTGGCAATATCGCCTGTGATCTTAAACGGACCATTAAATGGAATCCTCAAACTGAGACTTTCATCGATGATACCGACGGGGCTGCTACCAAAAAGCTCCATTATCAGTACAGGACAGGCTGGAATTTAATATAAAATTAATTCCATTAAATTTTTAAGGGGGTGGTCCGGATTCGGAGCACCCCCTTTTTAGTTTAAGATTGGCCAGTAACAGATTAAATGTTATAGAATCCCATTTTTCTGCTCTAAGTATATGACTCACATCCGGCGATTAGCCACTGGCCCCTGGGTTGATAAGCTGTAATTGATTGACTTTTATTATACCCATCGTCTGTGAAAGGCGACACAGGGGCAGCTGAACTCCACCAGCAACTGGTTCCAGGTGCCAGCTGCAATAAGAACCCTTTTTGCATAACTCACTTGAAACGTATTGAACTATTTTTTAACTGCATTTAAACAAAAATAGATACTTATGCGTTTTTAATCTAAATAAGAATAAAAGGTTGATTTTCCGAAAGTCGCCCTTATTCATCAATAACTAATCTGACATAATTAATTGGGATCGAGAAAATTCCATTAAATATACTTCCTTAATGTGGAGACCAGTGACCACTTTAAAAACGGGGCGAGCCGAAAAGCCAGATGAGTAGGAAAATAATAATATTCAACCACATGAAAAAACTTAAACGTATCTTCCTATGGCTCTTTCTATTAGTTGTTGTTTTTCTGTCCACTACCCTGATTTACATTAAGTTTGCCTTGCCCAATGTTGGACCTGCTCCAGACCTGAAGGTGGAAATGACTCCCGAACGGATTGCACGGGGTGAGTATCTGGCCAATCATGTTGCTGTCTGTATCGATTGTCATTCAAAACGTGACTGGTCCAGATTTTCCGGACCTCCCACAGAAGGAACATTCGGAATGGGAGGAGATCGTTTTGATCAGAAGTTTGGATTTCCAGGGGTCTATTTTGCGAAAAATATTACCCCTGCAGGGATCAGCCGTTATACAGACGGAGAGTTATTCCGGGTGATTACTACCGGAGTTAACAAGGAAGGGGAGGCGATGTTTCCGGTGATGCCTTTTCACTACTACGGACAGATGGATGTGGAAGATATAAAATCAATTATAGCGTATATCCGGACGCTAAAACCAATTCAGAATGATATCCCAAAATCAACCTCTGATTTTCCTATGAATTTTATCCTGAATACAATCCCCCACAAAGGAAATCCTATCAAGCGGCCTGAGAAAACAGATCTGATCAAGTACGGAAAATATATTGCAAATGCTTCATCATGTATTGACTGTCATACAAAAGTTGACAAGGGAAAATTAATCCCGGGAACAGAATTTGGCGGAGGCAGAGAATTCCCTTTTCCCGATGGCTCGATAGTCCGGTCAGCCAATATCTCTCCGGATAAGGAAACCGGCATCGGATTGTGGAAAAAAGAGGTGTTCATAACCCTTTTTCATGCACATGCCGATTCAACCACGCTTCATACAACCCTGAAACCGGGAGATTTCAATTCGATAATGCCATGGACGATGTATGGAAAAATGACTGATGACGATTTAGGTGCTGTTTTTGCCTATCTGCAGTCTGTCGAGCCGGTCAGCAATAAAGTTTTGAAATTTTCTCCAGCTACAAAATAGGTATAAGTATTTTGATTTTCAAAAAGACACACGTTGATTCATAATCATAGTTCTGAATTAAACCAGGTTTTGAGCCTCGCGTGTCTTTGTTTAAGATATTTTACGTTATTATTTTAATTGACAGACTATTAATATTTAGTTTGCCGATTCAAACTGCTGCAGGAACCTCACATCGTTCTCGAAGTATAGGCGAAGATCGTTGATACCAAACTTCAGCATGGCAATCCGCTCAATACCCATGCCAAAAGCATAACCCGTATATTTTTTTGAGTCAATTCCGGATGCCTCCAAAACATTGGGATCGACCATCCCGCACCCTAAAATTTCAAGCCAACCGGTGTATTTGCATACATTGCACCCTTTACCTCCACAAATGGAACAGGAGACATCAACTTCTGCCGATGGCTCGGTAAACGGGAAATAAGATGGGCGCATGCGGATTTCGGCATCCTCTCCGAATAATTCCTTGGCATAATAGCGCAATGTTTGTTTAAGGTCAGCGAACGACACATTTTCATCGATATAGAGCCCTTCAATCTGGTGAAACATACAATGAGCCCGGTAGGAGATCGCTTCATTTCGGAAAACACGTCCCGGGGTAACTGTACGGATTGGCGGTTTCATCGTCTCCATATCATGAACCTGTACCGAGGAGGTGTGGGTTCTCAATAAGACATCGGGATTGCGCTGAATAAAGAAAGTATCCTGCATATCGCGCGCTGGATGTTCTTCGGGAAAGTTTAAGGCACTGAATACATGCCAGTCGTCCTCTATTTCGGGACCCTCTGAAACAACAAATCCTAATCGTTTGAAAATATCGAGTATTTCGTTTTTTACGATGGAAATTGGATGCCGGGTTCCTAACTTCATGGGTTCACCAGGAAGAGTAAGGTCAATGCCTGAACCCGATGATTTTTTTTCCTGCAATCCCTCTTTCAACAGGTTGATTTTTTCGAGCGCAAACTCTTTTAACGTGTTTATTGCCTGTCCAATTTCTCTTTTCTGATCGGCAGGAACATTTCTGAATTCCTCAATTAATTTTGAAATCTCCCCTTTCTTACTCAGGTATTTGATACGAAGTTCTTCAGCTTCATCCACCGATTTGGCGACTATCCCTTCGATCTCCTGTTGTAACTCTTTGATGCGCGTTAACATGACACTCCCTGTTTGGTGAGCTGCAAAACTACAAAAAAAATGGTTATTTATGCTCTGAAACTGCCAATCCGACAAATGAATCGGCCGTCCCGTAATATAAAAACCATTTCCGGTGAAAGAACACCAACCCTTCAGAGAATGTTGTACCGGCGGTATACTGTCCGGATGTCTCATGAGGTAGTGTCGGCCTCAGGATATAATTTTCAGTTCTTTGCAAGATTTTCTCCGGGTTTTGCAGGTCAAACAAAACCTCTCCGACAGAATAGGTTCCCTTGGGTAATTCGTCAGTTGCATTCTCATCCTGGGCATTCTTGCCGTTGTAGAAAAGGAGGATTCCCCGGTCGGTGATCAGTGCGGGAGGACCACATTCGGTGATCTTGCTGTCGAATTTTCCGGGACGGGGAGATACCAGCCTTTTGAGTTCTCCCTGTTCATCCAGCAGCGGATTCCAGTCCGCAAGATTATCTGACCAGGCCAGGTTGATGAATTTTTCACCCCAGTACATCCAGTATTTCCCGTTCATTTTTGCTATCATTGGTCTTCCATTCACCATTTTGGTTACGATGGACCCCGATTTGGTGGGCTTGTTCAGAAATTTTCCCTGGTAAGCCTTTGCGAAAGCAGGTCCTTGTTTTTGCCAGTGGAAAAGGTCTTTGGAAATAGCGGTTGAAAGATTAGGAGCTTTATGATTCCAGGCCGTATAGGTAATAACATACAGACCATCAGTGGTTTCAGTGATTCTTGGATCTTCGCACCCACCCGGAAAATCATACTGGCTAAACTCATCGTTATCCGGATATAAAACCGGCTCCCTGAATTTTTTGAAATGTATGCCATCTTCACTGACAGCCAGTCCAATCCGGGATGTTCGTCCTGCATAGGCCGCATTCGGGTCATCCTCACACCGGGTAAAGAGATAAACTTTACCATCTTTGACAATGGCCGCAGGATTAAAAACGTCAGCCTTTTGCCATTTCACCATCTCCTTCTTCACCGGACAAAAGAATTCCAGTGTAGAGTCGGGCCCGGCTATTGGATTTTCACGGGTCTTTATAAATATACCCAGATCCCATTTCTGTTGAGCCTGCAAAAAATATCCCCAAAAAATAGCAACCAGGAAGAACGCTAATTTTGTTTTCATCGTATGATTTTGGAATCGAAAGGCTGGATCCTATTTTTTAAGTCCTGACCGTTCAAGTAATGGATCGATCGAAGGTTCCTGACCACGGAAAGCCTTATATAGCTTCATGGGATGTTCGGTACCCCCTCTCTCAAGGATATTTTTTCGAAATGATGTAGCTGTACTCTTATCGAAGATTCCATTGATCTTAAATAGTGAGAAGGCATCAGCATCGAGAACCTCGGCCCATTTGTATCCGTAATAACCTGCAGCATAGCCTCCTGCAAAGATATGGGAGAAGGCGGTGCTCAGACAGCTTCCTTCAACAGGTGCAAACAGTTCGGTAGGGGCAATAGCTGCCTGCTCGAATTCCACAATATCCCCGGTCATGGGTTCGGTAATCGAGTGCCAGGCCATGTCGTTTAATCCAAAACTTAGTTGGCGTTCGCAGGCATAACCCGCCTGGAAATTCTCAGCATCAATGAGCTTTTGGACGAGTTCGGCCGGAATTTTCTCACCGGTCTCATAGTGAATTGCAAACAGGTCCAACCAATCTTTCTGAGTAGCCCAATTCTCCATAATCTGTGAAGGGAGTTCCACGAAATCGCGGTAGACATTGGTTCCTGACTGGCTTGGATAAACCGTGTTCGCCAGCATTCCGTGCAGGGCATGGCCAAACTCATGCAGCAAGGTCGTTACCTCATTAAACGTGAGCAATGAGGGCCTGGTATCAGTCGGTTTGGTAAAATTGCAAACAATCGTGATAATTGGCCGGACGATATTTCCGTTCACCTTACTTTCCGGTCGCAGATCATTCATCCAGGCACCTCCGCTTTTCCCTTCGCGCGGAAAGAAATCAAGAAATAATACGGAAAGAAACGACCCGTCATGATCGTAAACTTCATAAGCTGTGGCATCGGGATGATAAACCGGGATATCCTTATTTTCCCGGAAAGTAAGACCATAGAGCCGGGTAGCAAGATTAAAAACACCTTCACAAACCTTTTCAAGCTGAAAATAGGGTTTCACCTGCTGCTCATCGAATCCGTAGCTGGAGTTTTTCAATTTCTCGGAGAAGTAGCTCCAGTCCCATCGCTGTAAAGGTTTTTCGGTTCCGAAGCTTTTGGCAAATTCTTGAACTTCAGCAAATTCCCTTTGAGCAGCTGGGCGCGAAGCCTCGTGCAACTGATGCAGGAAATCCAGCACCCGTTGAGGATTCTCCGCCATCCGTTCAGCCAAGACATAATCGGCATGAGTTTCAAATCCCAGTAATCTGGCCTTTTCCAGTTTGAGGTTGACCATTTTACGAATGATCTCCTCGTTATTTTGATCATTTTTGTGGAATCCACGGGAAGTATAGGCGCGATACATCTCTTCCCTAAGCTTTTGATTGGCTGCATATTTCATAAATCCTACAAAGCTCGGGCCATGAAGTGTAAACAACCATCCCTCTTTTTCTTTTGCTTTAGCCATCTGGGCCGCAGCCTCTGTTTCAGACTCAGGTAACCCGGCAAGTTCCTTTGGGTCAGAAATCACCAATTGGTAGGCATTGGTTTCAGCCAGAATATTTTCGCTGAATTGAAGTGAAAGTTTTGATAATTCGGTGGTGATCTCGGCGTATCTTTTTTTAGCTTCTCCCTCCAGATTTGCACCACTTCGGACGAATCCGAGGTATTTTTTCTCCAGTAAATACTTCTCTTCTGCTGTAAGTCCCAGCTGTTCTTTTTGCAGATAAACTGCTTTTACCTTGTTAAAAAGGTCTTCATTAAGCGATACATAATTGGAGAACTTTGAAAGTTTAGGGGATACTTCGCGGGTAATGGACTGTATCGTATCGTCTGTTTCAGCTGAATTCAGATTGAACAGAACACTGGTAACCCGATCGAGCTTTTCACCGCATATTTCGAGTGCTGCAATCGTATTTTGGAAGGTGGGCTGATCACTACTTTTGATTATTTTATCGACTTCATCCCTAGCCTCAATCAGCGAAGCATCAATAGCTGGAATAAAATGTTCGTGTTTAATTGTCTGAAAAGGTGGAGTCTGGTGTGGAGTATTCCACTCTTTCAAAAACGGATTCGTCTCTATGATTTCGTTTTGCGAATTTTCTATCGTCATTTCCGGAAAAATATGCAGTTATAAAGTTTTTAAGATACGGGATAAAATACATTGGATATTAATAGGTGCCCAACCTACGGTTTTGAGATTCTGTTAATCTGTTTAAAAACGGATTGAATCCATTGTTGTTAGTGATCTAGGCTAAGCCTCTCTTCCAGGAAATCAGCCTAACAGCCCACAGCCTAAAAGTCTAACAGCCTACTTAACGCTTAATCCGACGTTTTGTTTTGTCTTTCATCACGCTCCATCCGAATTTCCCGATCCGCTTTCCGAGGGAATAATAGGAGCCGTGTGAATAGGCTATAATTCCGGAGGCAGCAAGGCTAAAGGCTCCGGTTTCCGGATCGATATAGCGGTCATCTGCAATGATATTGACTACATCAGCAATAAACATGTCATGCGATCCCAAAGGCTTAATTTCTTTGACTTTACATTCGATTGAGATGGGAGCTTCAGATACAATTGGGCATTGCACTATTGTGGCTGGTGAGGGCGTTAGTCCGCTCTCTTTAAATTTGTCATGGTCACGCCCCGATTTAACTCCGCACCAATCTGTGACCTGAGCCATGTCAGCTGTGGTTAGATTAATCACGAACTCCCCTGATTGCTTAATCATTTCGTAAGAATACCTCCCAGGTCTTACGGAAATATAACACATTGGAGGATCGGAACAAATTGTTCCCAACCAGGAAACCGTTAATAAGTTCATGTTCCCGGAAGCATTACCACAACTGATTAATGCAGCAGGCAGCGGATAAACCATATTTCCCGGTTTCCAGTTTTGTTTTCCCATGATGTTAACCTTCTACCAATAACTAACTTTCAGAAAGATTAGAGAGTAGTGGCGCAAAATCAAAACCTATATTATCCATTCTTTTTGCGTTGTTTTTTCCCTCCTTCATCGGTGGAATAATAGGTGTAGTTATAACTCTTCTTATAGGAATATCTGTAATAAGTTTCGTAACGCCCATATTTTGAATAACTGTAGCCAAAGGCGTTGAGTTTGATATCATTAACTAATAATGCCAGGTGACTGATCAGTTGCTTTTCTGCATAATAGTTAATCAAATCGAGCTGAGTTTTTCTTGAAACTCCATAGCGGAGGATAAAAATGTTAAGATCAGAGAGTTGTCCTGTAATAATCCCATCGGTTACATACGATACCGGAGCATTGTCCAAGATGACATAATCGTATGTAGTCCGCAGTTTATCAAGCAATTCTTTCATTTCAGGTTTGCCTAACAGTTCAGCCGGGTTTGGTGGTATCGGTCCGGATGGCATCAGGAATAAATTTTTCACCGAAGTTGGCAAAATAATCTCCTCTAATTTGTCATAACCAATGAGGTAGGTGCTTAACCCTTTTTCATTACTTAGATCAAAAGCCTGATGGAGTTTAGGTTTTCGAAGGTCGACACCAATAATCAGAACCTTTTTATCATTCATAGCCAGGATGCTGGCAAGGTTTATAGAGATAAAGGTTTTTCCTTCACTCGGATGGGTGGATTGAACAGAGATTATATTACCCTGCGTCTCATTCAGCATATACTGAAGATTGGTCCTGAAGGTTCTGAAAGCTTCAGCGATCGTAGACTTAGGATTTTCGCTAACACTCAGTGTATTACCAGTAATTTCATGCATAATATTCCCGATAATCGGAATCCTGGTATTGCTCTCGATATCCTCCTGGGTACGTATTTTTGAATCAAAGACTTTTATTAATGCAATAATTACCAGGGGAAGTCCAATACCCAAAATTAATCCAATCAGCAGAATCAGACTATGAGGGAGGCCAATAGGAACGGCTGCATCGGGTCTTGCAACATCAATAATCTGAACGTCAGGTACAGTAGATGCTAAGGTAATATTTGTTTCTGCCCTCTTTTTCAGCAGGAAGGTATACAACTCATTGGTAACATTGAACTGGCGCTGAATATCGATCATCTGCTGTTCTTTTTGCGGCAGTTTGTTTAACTCCAGACTGATGCTTGCTTGTCTGTCCTTTAGGCTGTTGATCGAGTTTGTGGCGTTGGTGATCAGGTTACGCAGGTTTTCAGTTAATTGACTACGTGTCTGTGCTAATTCCTTATCAATCAGCGCCAAAGCTGGATTGTTCTCTTTTGTGCTGAATGCAATAACCTGCCTGCGGTTGTAAAGTTCTCCCAGATTAACGACCAAGGCATTTAATGAAGCATCTTCAATACCCACTACTGAAGGAGAAACCAGTTGTTTTTGATTCCCGGGTTCATTCAGGTAGGCCAGAATATTGCGAAAATAGTCGAGTTGGATTTGACTTTGCGCCTTTTGTGATTCGATATCCTTAAGATTATTCATTACCAGTGTACCTTCGGCATCAAGGTCGATCACATTATTTTTAGCCCGGAAATCCGTATATCGGGTTCCTGCATTTGCCATTGAATCGGAAATACCCGTGAGCTGATTGTTGATAAAGTCAAGTGTCCTTTTTTGACCCTCATTCTGGATATTCATTTTATTTCCAATGTAAACTTTTAAAAGTTCATTTAGAAACTCCCCGTCTTTGACAGGTTCATCCCCGGATATCGAACACTGAATAATATCGCTTAATTTAGTCTTCAGGATTACTTTTAATTTCTTCTGATAATCGAGTGTATTCTGGTTAAGGTCATTAAAAACAAACCGAAACTGACCATCTGGAATCGAATCAACATTTGGTTTTTTAACCAGGGTAAAACTAAAATACGGATTAGAAAATGGAATACCATAGGTTCCTTTTCCTTCATATTTAATATCAGTGAGTTGGTTATTGGTTTTTACTTTACCATTTATAGATATGTTGAATTCATGATTGGAAACAGGGGTAATTGTTATCGGGACACCTCCAAGATTTACAAAGTTAGGAGTTTCTTTGACGATGAACGGTTCCTGTTTATAGATCCCGTCCCAGATAAACAATTTCTTTTCATACCAGTTGGTTCGCCAGTTTAAATTATAAAGTGTTTGGTTAATAAGAGAATAAGAACTTATGATCTCAATCTGGTTGTAGATATTGTTTTGAGGTTGATCCACAACTCCCTGAAACAGGTTTTTCATGTCAACTCCAACGCCGGTTGATTTTTCAGGAATCATAATCATGGTTGTAACTGTGAACATGGATTTGGTCATTTTGGTATAGAGGTAGGCACTTGTAAGGCCTAAAACCCCAAATAGCAAAAACCACTGCCATTGTCTAACCACAAGGAAAAGGATACTTTTAAAGTCAAATCCTTCTTCTGTTCCTCTTTCTTCATTATCTTTTACCGGACTCATTCTATAACGTATTTAACAGATTATTTTAGGTTTTATGCAGCGTATTTTTTATACTGATTTTAAATTTTTACAATACCTTGGCCACAACTAAAATTGAAATAAGAGAAACCAGGGCAGATGCGGATGAAAGGACCAGGGATATGGCCTGACTATTTAATTGAATGTTTTTATGCTTGTCGGGCTGGACAATGATATAATCATTTGGATGGAGGTAAAAAGCTTCTGAGGTATAAATATCCCTGGATGTAAGGTCGAGGTTAAAGGTTTTGTTCCCTTCAGAGGATGGGCGGATCACAATAACATTTTTAATCGTTGCATAATCGGTATTTCCTCCTGACATCGCAAGGGCTTCGAACAGATTTATGGAATTGTTGTAATTATAATAAACTCCTGGCATTTTGACTTCTCCCATTACAGTAATTTTAAAGTTGAGGAGTTTTACTTTGACAATTGCATCTTTCAGAGTTTCATCTGCCTTTTTCTGGATAATCTGTTCCGCACCGCTTTGTGTTCCGCCGGCCACTTTAATATTTCCAAACATCGGGAGTTTTACCTCTCCCTCTTTGTCTATCTCAAATCCATATAGATAGGCACCGCTCGGGGTTGTAAATTTAAGATAGGATTGTCCGGACATTGCACTACTTTCCATTGTAGATTCGGGATTATAAAGCATATTAACCTCACTATTGGTCGATTTAATACTCACATATAGGATATCACCGGTCTCGAGAATATGATCGGTAACCTGATTGGGAAGACCTTTAATAATATCATTAGGTGCAACGTCTTTTAAATACATCAGTTCTTTGCTGCTCCGGCAGGAGAAAACGGCCATCAACGAAATCAGAAATAGAAGTTTAATACTTTGTTTCATTTGAATAATTTTTGAAGCTTAATTTTTTTAAAATCTTTCTGGACCTAAAAGAATTAAAGAGAAATGAATTTTCTCTTTAATCAAGATATAAATTTAATTGTTACCCCTGCAAAAGAAAATTATATTAAGAATTTGGCTGCAAATATAGTAAAATGTATATTCTTTTTTGTTTTATGTAAATAATTTAACAACCGTATCCCTTTTCGATACAGATGTATCTTATTAGTTAACAAATAGTAAAATTAATTTGTTTTCAAGGGGGCCAGGGAACTAATTTTTATTTCACAAAGCTAAACAAGCTCGTTAAATAATTTCCTAAAACCTACCTGATTTGAAATAATCTCCCGCAACTGACTAATCAAAACCCGCTCCTGTAGCATCGTATCCCGATACCGGATCGTAACCGTGTTATCACCTGCAGTCTCGTGATCGACAGTAACACAGAAAGGGGTCCCGATTGCATCCTGACGGCGGTAGCGCTTTCCGATCGAATCTTTTTCGTCATACTGGCAATTGAAATCAAATTTCAGCTCATCGATGATCTCGCGTGCTTTTTCCGGGAGACCATCTTTTTTGATAAGCGGCATTACTGCAAGTTTAACCGGGGCGAGGGGTGCCGGCAATCGCAATACAACCCTGGTATCTTTTTGCCCGTTGGAATCCTCAATCACCTCTTCGTGATAGGAGGCAGAAATAATCTGCAGGAACATCCTGTCAACACCAATCGAAGTTTCGACAACAAAAGGTACGTAGGATTCATTTAATTCAGGATCAAAGTATTGAATCTTCTTTCCTGAAAATTTCTGATGTTGAGAAAGATCATAATCGGTACGGGAATGAATTCCTTCAACCTCCTTGAATCCAAAAGGAAATTTGTATTCGATATCAACAGCTGCATTGGCATAATGCGCTAGTTTTTCATGGACATGAAAACGGTAGTTCTCATTTCCAAATCCAAGTGCCTGGTGCCATTTGATCCGCAATTCCTTCCATTTTTCAAACCATTCGAGTTCCGTTCCGGGGCGAACGAAGAACTGCAGTTCCATCTGTTCAAACTCACGCATTCTGAAAATGAATTGCCTTGCAACAATTTCATTTCTAAAGGCTTTGCCAATTTGAGCAATACCAAAAGGTATTTTCATCCTGCCCGATTTCTGAACATTCATGTAATTGACAAAAATGCCTTGTGCTGTTTCGGGGCGAAGATAAATCTTTAAAGCACCATCAGCCGTAGAACCCATTTCGGTGGAAAACATCAGGTTAAACTGCCGCACCTCTGTCCAGTTTCGGGTTCCGGAAACTGGACATACAATTCCGTTATCCTCAATAATCTGTTTCAGCTCAGCAAGATCAGAGTTATTAAGAGCTTCTGCAAAACGGTTATGAAGTTCATCCCATTTAGTCTGGGACTCCAAAACCCTGGCGTTCGTTGCCCGAAACTGAGCCTCATCAAAACTTTCGCCGAACCGGTTTTTTGCCTTATCAACCTCTTTATCAATTTTGCCTTCAATTTTTGCCAATTCCTCTTCGATAAGGACATCTGCACGATATCTTTTTTTCGAATCCCTGTTGTCAATTAACGGGTCATTAAAGGCATCGACATGACCTGACGCTTTCCAGATGGTAGGATGCATGAAAATAGCAGAATCTATTCCTACAATATTTTCATGGAGTAATACCATGGAATCCCACCAGTATTTTTTAATGTTGTTTTTCAGTTCAACTCCATACTGTCCATAATCGTAAACCGCTCCGAGTCCGTCGTAGATTTCGCTCGATGGAAACACGTAGCCATATTCTTTACAATGTGCAATCAATTTCTTAAATAAATCTTCCTGAGCCATATTCGTGGTTTTCAGAGCAAAACAACGCTCTAATTATTAAGTAATTTAAAATAAATGTCTTAAAGGATTATTTTTTATCGTCGATCTCTTCGAATTCAATATAATCTCCTTCTTTTCGGCCAAACTGTTTTGGTTTTTTATTCGAATAATCGATGGTCATGTCCCCCTTTCGTACTGTGCGTCCTTCGTGTGATGCTGATTTATTTTGCATATCCTGATAAATCTTATTGGCCGCATTATCAACAATTCTTGGGGCAATAAACCGCATTAAAAATTTAAATCCGTAGTAAATTCCCAGAAGGATCACTACAAGATCAAAAACCGTGGAAATATTAAGCAGAATATAAAGTTCCATTATTGTTGATTTTGATAATCAGGGCAAAATTAGGAAAATTTTCATTCTATTCTTCATCTGATGACCGTTACAATCCGGATAAAAACAACACACCTTTAATTTATCTGATAATTATAGATTAATCCATCTAAGGTGCCGGTAACCAAATTAAATGGAAGATTTTCATTCTCTGAAAATTTGATGGTAAACGGGGAGTTTCCTTCCAGCGGAAAACCGTTGTAGATGCTCCCGTCATTATTCAGCAGATAAATCTTATTCTCATTGGTGTCTGTTATCCCAATTTTCCGGCTTTTATCCGGGAACGTAAATATTTGGGGAGGCAGAACGATGGGATGATTAAATTTCCGGGCGAATATTCTCTTTGAATTCTGATCAAAAGCAACGAGTGAATCCTCACTTAATATCAGGTAATCCTGAAGATTGTCTGAATTTAAGTCCTCACAAATCAAGAAATGATTAGCCGAAAACCTTCCGACCGACAATTTCTTCACCGAGCCGTCAAAGCTCACTGAAAGGATTTTCCCGTTTATGTCGGTAGTGATCAGCCTTGCCCGGTTTTTCCCCGATTTAGGTTGCAGAGAAAAACTATTTTTCGAAAAAGTAAGATCCCCTTTTATTGTTACAATGGGTTTCCCTTTTCGGTCAAGTATGTACACCCGGTTCTTATCTGTAAAAACAAGATAGTCTTTATGGTCAACCCTGAAGAACTGAATCGGTTGCAACACAGTGTGTTCCGAATTAGGTGGAGTCCAGCCCTTCACTTTTTTCCCTTTTTTATCAAAAAGATAGACTTTGTGATCTTTACAGGCAATAAAAAAGCGGTAGTCAAGGTTATGCTCATAATCAGCTACTGAGACGCTATTTGTAGCTGGTGAACGAAGGTTTACAGGGAAATTTGAAATGTTATTTCCTTCATGATCAATCATATATAATGCCTCTGAGGTGCTGAAGAAGTACTGTCGTTTTCCATCCTTGAAGCATTCAAGCTGGAATATATCACTTTTTATCGGCCCCTTTAGTTTGATTTTCCATAAAATTCGTCCTTCCCCGCTCATCAGTATCAGATTTGATGCTTCGTCCTGAACAATTATTTCCTGATGGGATTTATCATCCGGATTGATTACAAAATGAGGTCCGCTTTTATTCAGATTTCCAAGGTGGCTCTTCCAGAAAACTGAGGTTGGGTTTTGGTGCACCGACGGATTGTATTTCAGACGCCCCATATTATAAAACATCCCATTCTCATTTCCAATCTGCCATCCGGCAGACCCGATTTTCAGCAAGGTCTCCTGATCTTTCACCAGACTTCGGAAAATTTTAGAGTTTAGGGTTTCTTCAAAAAATTTGAGTGTCTGACCTGGAGAACACCACAGATAAACATTCAGACGATCAGACAGTCCTGAAGAGAACTTCTGGTATGCCGGGTCGTTTCCCAGTGTTTCCTGCAACACATTGGCCCTTAGAAATCTTCCGAGGGACTCAACCGAGGAACCCATAATCAGGCAATTGTCGTAGATCGCATAATAGTTGGTAGCAACATTGGCAAATACCTCACCAAACACCCTTTTCCCAAAATCATTGACTTTGGATTGATAAATTTTGAAAGAGGTCTCTTCGTCTACCTGGTACAGCGTGAAATTTTTGGGTTTTTCGCGTTTTCTTTGTGCCGGCATAAAATTTGCCAGGGGATTCATTGCCTCCTCCACCTGACTACCGTTTTTGACCCTCATTACAAAGTATCTGTTCTCCTCGGACATCTCGGGTTCTGACCTGGTAAAAACTATGGATACTGAACCGTCCAGATTCTCTTCCACGAGCTTCTGAGGGTTAACGCCATACAACGAATCGATCTCTGAATTGGACTTTTTATAACTGCTTAACTGCTGATTGTTTTCCAAAAGTTTCTTGTAATCCTTCAGAAATTGTGTGTTGTTACTGATTACATAGCCCAGGAAAAAAGATGATTCTGCCGGAAAGAGCCGGGTAAGGGTAAAGGAATCGGGCTTTTGCGCACGAAAAAGATCGAGGTGATGGTTTATAGAATCACCCGTAAAACTGAATCCATTCAGAATCAGCTCATCTGTTTTTTGGTTCAGGTCGATTTCTGACCATTCGGCCAGCCGGGCTGATCCGTTTAAACGTTCCCAAAAAGTCTCAGAAACGAGTTTTTGAGTAAATTGGGGCAGCTTTTGATGATTCAGGTAAATATTAATATCAATATTTCCTGTGGCACTTTTGTTTGTTTTTTCAAAGAAGGCATTTCCTTTTGCAGTCTTACTTTCAAGCTGATCAATGGCTTCTGTGAGCATCGTTTGGTCGGTACACCCCAGGAACAGACCCTGATTGATCGTAATAAAGTAAACGAATGGGACACCTGCCTCTTTCCATGAATAGCAGGTTAGTTCTGCCTTACGGAATTTGATTTTTTTCGCTGATATACCATTCTTGGTAAAATATTTGCCGGACAGCTCTGAAAGTGCTCTTTTTTCATTTAAGCTGGATAATTCGATCATCGAAAGCCACTGAACCTGATCATTTTTCTCTTGAAAGACAATTGTTAAGTCCTTGTCTGTTAACAGATTTTTCCGTTTAATGTTTAAATTTAAAAGAGAATCGGCGAGTTTCATTTTCCAGTATAAGGTCGAAACACCCGGAAATCGGTAAAAGGCTTTCCACATGGCGTTGTCCAATGACCTTGAAGAATAATTCCCGATATGGTGAATCCTGACGATAACTGACGCATTTTCGGGAATAGCCCTGAAAGCGGATGTTCCAAAGTATTTGGACTCACGTGTAAAGAGGTACCATCCTGTAACTAACCCTGCAACGAGGAGAACGGTTATTCCAACCAATATTTTTTTACCCATTCGGCTTCCTTACATTAGATTTCAGAAACAATGGTAAATATAGCTATTATTGAGATTTAACTTGTGAAGCGTCCACGAGTTTGTAAATTTTGTCGGACCGCCTTAGTTTTGTGCCTATAAAGATGGAACATAAATCGCCCTTGTTTGCTTCATCTACAGCTAATAAACCCACTCTTATTTCATCGATTCTTGCTTCAATCACACCGGTACTTGGACCATTGACAATGATTTCATCACCTATCTTTAAGCCGCAGGTTTCCAGTTTAATTTCGGCAACTCCGAGGTTTGAAAAATAGTTGGTGACCTTACCGGTATATATCTTTCTTTTTGTGGCCAGGGAGCCGTAATTGCTGCTCCATTCTCCAAGTTTCTGCCCCAGGTAGTAACCATCCCAAAACCCGCGATTAAAGACGGTACCAAGCCTTTCATCCCAACCGGATACTTTTTCGTCGGTGAAGGTTCCTTCAAACCAGGCGTCAACGGCCTCGTGATAGCATTCTACAACCGTTTTGACATATTCAGGACTCCTTGCCCGCCCTTCAATTTTGAGGACGGTCACCCCCGAGTCAAGAATTTTATTCAGAAAGTGAATGGTTTTTAAATCTTTGGGTGACATAATGTATTCATTGTTTATCTCCAGGTCGCGTCCGGTCTCCTTGTCCGTTACGATATAAGCCCTTCTGCATGCCTGCATGCAGGAGCCCCGATTGGCTGATGAGTGGGTTTCATGCAAAGAAAGGTAACATTTGCCGGAGGTTGCCATACAAAGTGCCCCATGAACAAACATCTCCAGCCGGACCAGGTTGCCTGACGGACCCATCAACTGATTTTCCATGATTTTTTGTTGGATGTTCTGGACTCTTCCCAGGTTCATTTCTCTGGCAAGCACCATCACATCGGCAAATTGTGCATAAAATTTTACCGATTCGTAATTGGTGATATTCAATTGGGTAGATATGTGAACTTCGAGGCCCAGTTCACGACATTGCTGAATCACCGACATGTCGGCTGCAATCACGGCCGAAATTCCGGCATCCCGGGCTGCCGTTAAAACCGAGTGAAGGGTTGAGAACTCTTCATCGAAAACCTCCACATTGACAGTAAGATAGGTTTTAACCCCCGTGATGCGGCATCTTCTTGCAATCTCCTTGAGATCCTCAAGGGTGAAATTGTTGGCCGACCGGGCCCTCATGTTCAGATGCTCTAATCCGAAGTAGACAGATCCGGCACCTGCATGTATCGCTGCCATTAAAGCTTCATAGGAGCCCACCGGCGCCATTATTTCAATTTCGTCTCTGTTCATATTCATAATTAATAGAGACAAAGGTACAATTTAGTCCCTATCATGCAAGAATACAATTAGATTATGTATATTTGGCATCCATGGAATAATGCAGATAAAATTGTTTAAGATGTTTAATATGAGATATTTACTCCTGATTCTGGTAATTCTTAACTTTGCTTTCACAAACGAACCTGAAAAGAAAGTGACGAAATATTATGATGAAAAATACCGTCCGCAATTTCACTTCTCACCCGAGAAAAACTGGATGAATGACCCCAACGGACTCGTGTATTACGGTGGGGAATACCACCTTTTCTATCAATACAATCCCAATGGCATCGAATGGGGATTTATGCACTGGGGTCACGCGGTTAGTAAGGATTTAATCCACTGGGAACATCTACCCCTTGCAATCGGGCCCGATGATGATTCGAAGGATAAGAGTCACGCTACAGCCTTTTCCGGTTGTGCGATCGTTGATGAGAATAATACCACCGGATTACAGAAAGGAAGTGAGAAGACGCTTCTTATCTTTTATACCAGCTGGGAGTGCGGTCAAAGGCTCGCTTACAGCAATGACAAAGGGCGGACCTGGATCAAGTATGCCAAAAATCCCCTGATTCCATTTGAAAAAGATGATGCCCGCGATCCGAAAGTCTTTTATCATGGTCCATCAGGTAACTGGGTAATGGTCCTTTACCGGAGACCAGGAAATGATGAAAAGAAGCAGGGAATTTCGATATACACATCCAAGAATTTGATTAATTGGGAATTACAGAGTCATGTGGTTGGATTTTATGAATGTCCCGATTTTTTTGAATTGCCACTCGATGGAAATAAGGAAAAGTCAAAATGGATTATGTTGGGAGCCAGCGGAGATTATCGGATTGGCTCCTTTGACGGAAAAACGTTTAGCCCTGAGACAGGCATGAAGGTTCTCGATCATGGCAAAAACTATTATGCTGCACAAACCTGGTCCAATTTTCCGGATGGGAAACGGGTACAGATAGCCTGGATGCGTGGCGGAGAATTTCCGGAAATGCCATTCAACGGGCAGATGACTTTCCCTTGTGAACTCTCCCTGCGGACTACCAAATCGGGGCCGACCCTTTGCAAAAAGCCTATTGGAGCCATTTCTTTGTTGCATGATAAAGGGTTGAACAAAAAAAATAAAAACATCATTCCCGGATTAAAGGGGAATATAGTCGGGGGAATATCTGGAGAGACAATCCACATTATCACAAAAATTAATCCGAAAAGTTCTGACAGTTTTGGATTTATAGTTAGAAATGGAAAGAAGGAGCAGGGAACAGAGATCCGGTACGATGTGAATAAAAAGACGATCGAGTGCATGGGTGGAAATGCTGTTGTTGAACCCAGGGACGGAAGCATCAAACTGGAGATACTTATAGATCGCTCTTCCATTGAAATTTTCGCCAACGATGGCGAAGTGGTCCTGAGCAGTTGTTTCACCCCTGAGGAAAAAGATAAAATATTGACATTCTGGACTCAGGGTGGTGAAGTAATGGTGGATGACATGGAGGCCTATGAACTTAAAACGGTCTGGAGGGCCAAATAGCGATACCTGAAAATGACATTTTTCTTATAGTGAAAGCCTCAGGATTCGGTGGTGCTTTCCGATTTAAATAATCCAGAGGATTCAAGTTCGGATTAAAACCTTAGGAAGCCTGCTTATTTTCTCATATCGAATTTTGAGTTCGCAAGGTTCTCTTTGAGCCCTGTCCAAATGAGAAAGCGGTCAATTGATGAAAAACTGAGCCAGTATAAATTAATTACCAGATGTATACTACACTGTTGGATGGACACCATTCCCATCAGGAGATGGTTTTTATCGTACAGGCTGATCACCATTTTGAGGAAGCCGGAACAATCCTAAAGGAAATTGGTTATACTTCAGTAACACGATTGAGTCAAAGGGAAAGAGATGTTGAAGCGTTTATGAGAATTCATAGTTATCCGATTAAATTTCAATTATTTACTATGGAACGAACAATAATTGCTCATTCGTGTTAATTTTCAAAAGCAGATTCTGAATTCATGGATTGAGTTTTATCCGTACATTTGCAACCCGAACCAATAGTAATTTTTGACCCCTTAAATGGCTGATTTTAATTATAATTTGCTCAATCATATTGATTTTCCCGAGGACCTGAGAAAGCTTAAGGAGTCAGAACTTCCGCTCGTTTGTTCCGAGCTAAGGGAGTTTATTATCCGTGAAGCCGCGTCAAATCCGGGCCATTTGGGTGCCAGCCTCGGGGTTGTTGACCTAACTGTAGCCCTTCACTATGCCTATAATACCCCTTATGATCAGTTAATCTGGGATGTAGGTCATCAGGCATATAGTCATAAAATTCTTACCGGGAGGCGCAAGGTTTTTTCAACTAACCGATTGTTTAAAGGGATTAGTGGCTTTCCAAAAATGGCTGAAAGTGAGTATGATGCGTTCGGTGTAGGCCATTCTTCCACTTCAATCTCTGCCGCTCTTGGTATTGCCGTTGCCTCCGGACTGAAAGGAGAAAAAAATCGAAAGGTTATAGCTGTAATTGGAGACGGTTCGATGACAGGGGGACTTGCTTTTGAAGGTTTGAACAATGCCGGAGCATCAAATGCCGACGTGCTGGTTATTCTGAACTATAATAATATGTCGATCGATCCTAATGTCGGGGGAATCAGCAAATATTTTGTTCAAATGCAAACTTCCCCGACTTACAATAGTCTGAAAACTAAAATATGGAAAGCACTGGGCAAGTTTAAATGGATCGGTCCTCTTGCACGAAGAATGCTACAGCAGCAGCAGCAGGTGCTCAAATCGGTCGTTTTTCGCCAAAGTAATTTATTCGAGTCCTTTGGACTCAGATATTTTGGCCCTGTCGATGGACACGATGTGGTTGGCCTGGTGCGCATATTCAATGATTTAAAGGCAATATCCGGGCCCAAAATCCTGCATGTGGTCACCAAAAAAGGGAAGGGTTTTATCCCAGCCGAGAATGATGCCACCAAATGGCATGCCGCTCCCGGGAAATTTGATATCATTACAGGTGAGGTCTTTACGACCAATTCTGATGTACCGGAGTCCCCTAAATTTCAGTATGTTTTTGGGAAAACGATTATAGAATTAGCCGAAAAGAATGAAAAAATAGTAGGAATAACTCCTGCAATGCCTTCGGGATGTTCGCTGAACATGATGATGAAAGTTTATCCTCAGCGAACCTTTGATGTTGGAATAGCTGAACCCCATGCGGTTACATTTGCAGCCGGGCTTGCCGCAGGTGGAATGTTACCCTTTGTCAATATTTACTCCTCATTTATTCAGCGGTCCTACGATCAGATCATACACGATGTAGCTCTTCAGAACCTTCATGTAATCTTCTGTCTGGACCGCGCCGGTCTGGTGGGTGCTGATGGCCCGACCCATCACGGTATATTTGATCTTGCTTTTATGCGTAATATTCCAAACATGACTGTTTCAGCCCCTATGGACCAGGTTGAGTTACGTAATCTGATGTTCACCGCCCAACTTCCCGGAAAGGGGCCATTCAGTATCCGATATCCCCGTGGAAATGGAAAACTCGCCGAATGGAAAATGGATTTTCAGGAAATCCCTGTTGGAAAGGGGAGAAAGCTAAATGATGGCAGTGATCTTGCAATTCTTTCAATTGGTTATGCCGGGAATTTTGTGGTTGAAGCGTTGGCCATTCTTAAGCTGGACGGAATCACATGCTCCCATTACGATATGCGCTTTGTTTCACCTTTGGATCATGAAATTCTGGATAACGTAGCCGAAAATTTTGACAAAATCATAACAGTCGAAGATGGCGTGACAGAGGGAGGTTTTGGAAGTGCAGTTGCCGAATATTTTGCTTTTTCGGATAAAAAACCATCAATTTTCCGTTTGGGAGTTCCTGATCGGTTTGTTGAACATGGTACCCAGGAGGAGTTATACCGGGAATGCGGATATGATGCTGAAGGAATCGTCCGGACTGTTCACCAATTGGTCAGACATAAGGCAGAATCCAGGTTTCAAAAAGCTTAAGGAAATGTGTAATGACCCGGAATTTAAGATATAAAAGTGAATGATTTGATCAGAATATGGATCATAAAATATTATTGGGTGGTATGAGAAATTTTTATATTTTTGCAAGTCTTAAAAAGAGGGGAACGTGATGAACTACCTTTCACAATATTCGATCACTTTTTCAGGTCTTAAAGAAGGCGTTCATTCGTTTGATTTTTCGGCTGACGATCGTTTTCTTGAAGAGTTTGAAGAGAGTGAAATAAAAAAGGGAAACATTAAGATCGAGGTTAGACTTGAGAAACGATCAACATATCTGAGATTAACTTTCTCACTGAAAGGGGAAGTGGAGTTGATTTGTGACCGTTGTCTGGAAAACTACCTGGAATCAATCGAAAGTAGTTATCAGATGTTGGTTAAGTTTAGTGAAACTGAAACTGATGATGGGGACGAAGTGATTTATATCCATCCGGGAGCACATCAGGTTGAGATCGGTAAACTGATTTATGAATTCATCATTCTGAGTATTCCAATCAGGCATATTCATCCTGATGATCAGGATGGTATGAGCAGGTGTAATCCTGACATGCTTCATAAATTAGAAGAATACAAAGTTATCGATTTACCGGAAGTTAGCCCGATAGACCCAAGATGGAACGATTTAAAAAAGATTATTGATAAATAAAATAAAGATTATTAAAAATGGCACATCCTAAGCACAAACATTCAAAAACAAGAAGAGATAAACGCAGAACACATGACAAGGCCGTTCCTGCAACATTGGCAACATGCTCCAATTGCGGCGCAACTGTAAAATTCCACACGGTATGTCAGGAATGCGGTTATTACAGAGGTAAACTGGCAATTGAAAAGATTGCTGCTGTATAATATCTTGATTTTCAAGGTATTAGTAATTTCAAATTAAGTATTAACAAACCGGAAGATGGATGATGTACATTTTCTGGTCTTGTTCAAATGTTGAAGTTTGTATTCATGTGATTTTAATTTCATTTCCGCTTAAAAACATTAATAAATGGCCAAGCCAGTTTTCAATGAAGTAAAAGCGCTGAATTCTATAGCGCATGACACAAAAATTATTGGAAATATTGAGTCGGAGGGAGATATTCGTGTGGATGGAATTCTCGATGGAATTCTGAATTGCAAAGGTCGGGTTGTTATTGGACCTGAGGCACGGATAAAGGGTGAGATTCATTCTGCTACTGCTGAAATATCCGGTATTGTAGAAGGAGAAATTACGGTTACTGACCTTTTGTCTTTGAAATCAACAGCCATCATCTCGGGTGATTTGATTATGGGTAGGTTTTCAGTTGAACCCGGAGCCCGTTTTTCTGGTATTTGCAAAATGAATGCTGGCGAAAAATCGCACCTTGACATAGAATTTACCGGCTTTAAAAAGGAGGTAAGCTAATAATCGCTCTCTGTTCAGGAAAAGAGCCGGAAGGAAATTAAACCCTTCCGGCTTTTTTTTTTGAACAGGTTTTCTTTTTATTGGTTATTTTCGTAAATTACCAGGTTGAAAGTAGCTTCTTAGAGTATTTTCTATTCAAGGAAATATAAGATTGGCAGGACAGATTCAGTTATTTATATTACATATTTAATGCACTTAAAATGAGTAGTTTGGATGGTTTAGTGAACTATTTTGAAACAGCTTTTCAAGAGGAAATAAAGAAGATAACGCTCACCGTTCCACAAAAACTTTATGCACCTGTAGCCTATTCACTTATGATTGGAGGTAAGCGGCTTAGACCTGCTTTGATGCTTCATGTTGCTTCCATCTTTGAATATGCACTGGACAAGGTCTTACCTGCAGCTATGGCTATTGAAATCTTTCATAATTTCACCCTTCTTCACGATGACATTATGGATCAGGCAGATGTGAGGCGAGGTTTACCTACTGTTCACAGGAAATATAGTCCAAACGTAGCAATTTTGAGTGGTGATGCCATGTCCATTCTGGCTTTTAAGTATTTTGCCAGACTGAAGAGTGAAAAATTGCAGGAGTTATTTTCGATTTTCTCAACAACTGCAATTGAAGTATGTGAAGGACAGCAGCTGGATATGGATTTTGAAACACGGGAGTTTGTTACCGTTGCTGATTACCTCGAAATGATCAGGTTAAAAACTGCCGTGCTTATTGCTGGCAGCCTGAGGATTGGAGCTTTACTGGCAAATGCAGATCAGACCGATTCGGATCTGCTTTATGAGTATGGGATCAATGTTGGTCTCGCTTTTCAACTTCAGGATGACTGGCTTGATGTCTATGGTGACCCGGATATTTTTGGGAAAAAGCAGGGAGGAGATATTTGCGCCAACAAAAAAACCTTTCTGCTGCTAAAGGCTGCAGAAGCCTGCGATGCATCAACACTTCTCGAATTGAATTATTGGCTGAAAAAGTCAGATTTTGATCCAAAAGAAAAAATTGCGGCGATTACGGCCATTTATGAAAAAACCGGGGTTAGTGATGCTACACGTCTTTTGATGCAGAATTATCATGACAAAGCTATAGGTGCACTTGACCGGATGACCATTCCCTCCGCAAGAAAGCTGACCCTTATTACCTTTGCCGGGGAAGCGATGGTGCGGGTTAAATAACCTTATCTTTGTATCCTAAAAAAAATAAGAATGAAAGTTATCGATATTATTCAGCAATCGGAAAAAACGGTCTTCTCTTTTGAACTGCTTCCTCCGCTAAAGGGTCAGAAATCGGATAAGCTATACCGTACTATAGATGAATTAATAGAATATAATCCACAGTATATCAACATAACCACACATCGCGATGAAGTTGAATTCCGTGAGTTGTCGGGGGGACTTATGGAAAAGAGGATCGTTCGTAAACGCCCAGGAACTGTGGCTATTGCTGCTGCAATCCAGTATGCTTATAAGATCCCCGTTGTCCCACACGTGGTTTGCGGGGGGTTTACCCGGGAAGAGACGGAAAATATGCTTTTGGACCTCAATTTCCTTGGGGTAAATAATGTGCTGGCGCTCAGGGGTGATGGCCTCAAATCACAAAGTCTGTTTGTGCCTGAGCCAGGGGGCCATTCCCACGCCCGGGAACTCGTGGAACAAATTGTTAATCTCAAGAAGGGGAAGTATCTTGATCCTGAGATTAAAAATACGGCATCGCTCGACTTTTGTATCGGAGTTGCCGGTTATCCGGAAAAACATTTCGAAGCGCCCAATTTAGATATCGATTTGCTGAACCTCAAGGAAAAGGTGGATGCCGGTGCTGACTATATTGTCACACAGATGTTTTTCGACAATCAGAAATATTACGATTTTGTTGACCGGTGCAGGACAATCGGAATTAAAGTGCCGATCATTCCGGGGATTAAACCATTGGCAATGATGAACCAGATCACGGTACTTCCAAAACTCTTCAGTATCGATATTCCTGAAGCGTTTGCCAGTGAAGTACGCAAATGCAAAACCAATGACGAAGCCAGGGAAGTAGGTACGGAGTGGGCTATTATGCAATCGCGCGATTTGATCGCTCATAAAGTCCCCTGCCTTCATATTTATACGTATGGCATTTCGGACAATACTCGTCAAATAGCCAGGGCGGTGATTTGAGATATGGGGTAGTGGTATCAACGGGACATTGACCAGACGTTGGGATTTTTTTGTTAGAAATTCCGTTACGAAACGTCTTGGCGTTTTAAAAATATTTTGTAAAACAGACAGTCATGATATTAAAAATAGGAGACAGAGTAAGATTTCTTAACGAAGTCGGTGGTGGCCGCATTACCTCTGTGGTCAATAAGGATATGGTCAATGTGGAAACTGATGATGGTTTTGAAGTTCCGACCATGATTAATAACCTGATTGTTGTGAATGCACCGGATGTTTATGAGAGTGGAAAATCCCGAAATACGGTTGTTCAGCCGGCTCCGGAACCTGTGAAAGAGAGAAAGACCGTAAAACCCGGGGAACCCTGGTTTTCTGACAAGAATCAGGTAGCGGGGAAAGACGAATCCCAATTTCTTTTTGTACTGGTTCCTGAGGTTCCTTCCAGCCCGCCGACCGGGAACATTTCGATGTATCTGGTGAATAATTGCAATGACACGCTTCTCTTTCGGTTTTCACAAAAGACAAAATATAATTACGAAACGGTGGCCGCCGGTTCTGCAAGTCCCAATACAAAGGTTTATCTGGGGATGATTAAACCAGAGATGATTGCAGATCTGCCTCTCTATTGCTTTCAGTGGCTTAATTTTCGCAAGCGTTCCAAAGAACTCGAATCGTTTCAGCAAAAGGAAATTATACTTTCGGCCGTTAAATTTTACAAACCTAATTCCTTTATGGTAACCCGGTTCTTCAAAGTGCCGTCAATGGTCATTCAACTTCAGGAAAATCCGCTTAAAGCTGAGCTTGATAAATTATCAGAGCATGATTTTCAGCAGGTAATCAACCTGAAGGAGCCCAAAAAGAAGGAACAGGTAATTGTCCTTCCTGATTCGGAAATGATGGAGGTCGATCTTCATATCCACGAACTGCTTGACAATTTCACTAACCTGACCAATACTGAAATGCTGACCGTCCAAATGAATAAGTTTCGCGAGGAGCTTGCCCAGGCCATCAATACAGGAGTCAAAAGGATTGTGTTTATTCACGGGGTCGGAAACGGAACACTCAAAAACGAACTGCGGCGCGAATTGCAGCGAAAATATTCCAGATATACTATGCAGGATGCCTCTTTTCGGGAATATGGCTACGGTGCAACGATGGTGATTTTAAAGAAATAGAGGTCCCTGTGTCGGGTAACTGACTGTTGGATAATGTGGAATAATTTTTGCTTGCTTAGCTGGTCAGGGGTTCTGAACTCCCTGTGCCGGCTCGACAGGTATTTTTAGTCATTCCTTCATTCTATTTTCCTCCCTCATCACCCTCCCGCTTTTTTTGCCTTATACCCCTCTGCAAGGAGCAGGTCTATTATTCTGTCGCGGAAATCACCCTGGATCAGAATTTCGCCGTCCTTTACTGATCCTCCCACCCCGCATTTTGACTTCAACTTCTTCCCAAGATCCTTTAGGTCATCTTCAGATCCTATAAAACCGGAAACCAGAGTTACCTGCTTACCTGCACGCTGCTTTTTATCCAGAAATACCTTCAGATTTTGCTTGTCGGGTCTTAACGTTTCTAAATTTTGATTTTCAGTATTATAGTTGTAAGCAAAGTCGTTGGAAGTAGAATAAACAATCCCTTCTCGGGATTTTCTGTTTGGTTGATTCGACATTTTATGGTATTTAAAATTTTATATTCAGCCATTCTGGCGTTGTTAAATCCGGATATTCACTTTTCCCGTCCGGTTTTGAGATTTAAAATTAGTTTTATTTTGTGAAAAATTTATGGTTATAAAATAAAGATGAATGTATGGTAAAATATAATGAATCTAATTTACCGGTTGCTTTAATTTCGATTCATTAATTTTTGCAATTTTGCGGCTCATTGAATCGCTGTTCACGACATATTAGGGGGTCGTTTCCCAGAAACGCGAAGATGGATTTTACTTCTTTCCCGGTTGTCGTGTTATGTATTGACTTTCAGTAAAATAATTTCGTAGTAGATGAATAAGATAATCGAAAAAACGTATTTTTCGGATAAGGTGGTTAAGCTGGTTGTCGAAAACCCGCTGATTGCCAAGTCGCGAAAACCGGGAAACTTTGTCATTTTGCGCATTGGTGAGGATGGAGAGAGGTTCCCGCTGACTATTGCAGGTGCTGACCCTGTTCGTGGAACGATAACACTTGTTGTCCAGATTATGGGGGTTAGCTCCTCCAAGCTGGTGGCTCTTGAACCCGGTGATTGCATTACCGATCTGGTTGGCCCACTCGGAAAACCTACCCACATCGGGAAAATAGGGACCGTTCTTGCTGCCGGAGGTGGTGTCGGAGTTGCTCCGCTGCTCCCGATTGTTGAAGCCTTTAAAAAGGTAGGCAACAGGGTGGTAACCGTGATTGCAGCCAGGAATAAGGATTTGATAATTCTGGAAGACGAGATTAGAAAATGGTCGGATGAAGTAATCGTGATGACCGATGACGGCTCTTATGGCCGACAAGGATTGGTCACTGCTGGGATGGAGGAGATTATTCAGCGTGAAAAGATTGATGAGTGCATTGTTATCGGTCCTGCGATCATGATGAAGTTTGCCTCATTACTCACAAAAAAATATAATATCCCGACGCAGGCCAGCCTAAATTCAATCATGGTAGATGGTACCGGAATGTGCGGCGCCTGCCGGGTTACTGTTGGAGGAAAAACAAAATTCACCTGTGTTGACGGCCCTGAATTTGATGCCCACCAGGTTAATTTTGATGAAATGCTGATGAGACTGGGAGGTTATCTTCAGGAAGAGAAAGCAGCTACCGAAATTTATTTACAAAAGCTTTAATTTTAAGGGAAATGTCATTAAACCCCGAATACCTCAAAGAGGAAAGGAATCAGGCGTGGAGGGCTGAACTGCGCTCGAAAACTAAAAATAAGGAACGGACATTGATTGATCGGGTAAAAATGCCTGAGCTGCCGCCCATGGTCAGGGTTAAGTATCAGGACCGGGAAGTCAATATGGGTCTTGAGCTTGAACAAGCCCTGAAAGAAGCTACAAGATGCATGGATTGCGTGAATCCAACCTGTATTGAAGGTTGTCCGGTAAATATAAATATCCCGAAATTCATAAAATACATCGAAAAAGGTGATATTCTTCAGGCTGCAGCGACCCTCAAGGAAACCAATGCTTTACCGGCTGTCTGCGGACGGGTCTGCCCCCAGGAGAAGCAATGCGAATCGAGGTGCTTCTACGTGGATAAGCTGGAAAAACCATCTGTCGCGATCGGACATCTGGAACGGTTTGCCGCCGATTTTGAGCGTAATTCAGGTGCTGCAAATATTCCGGAAACGGCCGAGCCGAATGGAATTAAAGTGGCTACTGTTGGCTCGGGACCCGCATCACTTGCTTTTGCAGGTGACATGGTCAAATTTGGTTACGATGTTACCGTTTTTGAAGCACTTCACGAAATCGGTGGGGTATTGAAATATGGTATACCTGAGTTCAGGCTTCCCAATTCAGTGGTCGATTTTGAGCTGGATAATCTCCGAAAGATGGGGGTGAAATTTGAAACCAATTATATTGTCGGACGCACCTCCTCGTTTGAAGATTTGCGTGAGGAAGGTTATCAGGGTTTCTTTATCGCCAGCGGGGCAGGTCTTCCCCGTTTCATGGATATCCCGGGTGAAAACTCAAACGGAATTCTTTCTTCAAATGAATACCTCACCCGTGTGAACCTCATGGGAGCGGCAATGGATGGTAAGGATACTCCGGTTCTGAAAGGGAAGAATGTGGCAGTAATCGGTGGCGGAAATACTGCGATGGATTCTGTCAGAACTGCTTTGCGCCTAGGTGCTCAGCGTGCAATGATTATTTATCGCCGCTCGGAGGCAGAGATGCCTGCCCGGATTGAAGAGGTTAAACATGCCAAGGAGGAGGGTGTCGAGTTTATGACGCTTTGCAATCCTCTTGAGTATTTTGCCGACGAGAAAGGTCGCGTTAGCGGAATGAGATTAAATCGGATGGGCCTCGGTGAACCCGATTCATCAGGTCGCCGCCGGCCAATGCCTATTGACGGCTCTGAATTTGAGCTTGATGTTGATCTTGTGGTAGTCGCGGTAGGTGTTTCTCCTAACCCGCTGGTCCCCTCCTGTCTTCCTGACCTGAAGATTACAAAATGGGGTACTATTGTAGTGGATGAGGATAAGATGCAATCATCCATTTCGGAGATGTTTGCCGGCGGAGATATTGTCCGTGGCGGAGCAACCGTTATCCTTGCGATGGGTGACGGACGAAGAGCTGCAGAAAATATGCATAACTATTTACAGAGCAAATCGAATAATTAACGCAATAATTTTGAAGATGACTAATCTTAATGTCACATATCTGGGTCTGAGTCTTAAAAACCCGATTATCGCCGGAAGCAGTGGTCTTACCAATTCCATTGAAAACCTGAAAGCCATTGAAAAGGCAGGTGCAGGTGCCGTTATTTTAAAATCGATCTTTGAGGAGGAGATATATCTGGAATTCGCCCATGAATTCAGGAAACTTGGGCCAATGGATAACAACCTGGAATTTCTGGATTACTATGATTATCAGATTAAGAAGGATAATCTGAAGAATTATCTGAGCCTGATTTCCGGGGCCAAAAAAGAGTTGTCAATTCCGGTTATAGCCAGCATAAATTGCACCACGGCGCATGAATGGGCCTTTTTTGCGAAGAAAGTGGAAGATGCCGGGGCAGATGCAATCGAACTGAACATTTTCGTACTCCCCACAAATCTCACTCAAACCAATGAGGATAATGAGAGTATGTATTTTGATATTGTTTCGCGCGTCTCTTCCAAGATAAAGATTCCTATTTCGCTGAAAATAAGTTCTTATTTTTCAAATTTGGGTGCTGTTATCCGAGATCTCTCATTTTCAGAGATTAAAGGTCTCACCTTATTTAATAAATTTTACAGCCCCGATGTGGACATTTATGAACAGAAAATTATTGGCTCTGATGTTTTAAGCCAAAATACCGATTACAGGCTGACATTGCGGTGGATCGGGATGATGGCTAACCGGGTAAACTCCGACCTGTCTGCTTCTACTGGCGTACATGACTGGCAAACCATCGTTAAGATGTTGTTGGTGGGAGCCACAACTGTGCAAATAGTTTCTATCCTTTATCAGGACGGATTTTCTGTCATTCCCTCTATGATTCAGAATATTCGTAATTGGATGGAGGAAAATGGGTATGAATATGTTGCCGATTTCAGAGGTAAACTGAGTTTGGATAATACCACAAACCTGGCTGAGTTTGAACGGGTTCAATTTATGCGTAACTTTGGCGAGCATAAATAAATAAGTTTACATGGCCCTGAACCAATTTAAGAATCGAATATTATCCGTTTTTTTACTGCTCTTCCCCCTTTTGATAACCCTGCAGGCCCAGGTAAAGGTTAAAGACGACAAGGAAACTGATGAGGTTAGAAAGTATGCATTTTACATTGCCAGGAATGGGGAAACCGCATTTTCGATATCCCGAAAGTTTAATCTGACGTTGGAGGATTTCTACAAATTTAATCCGCAATCAAAACAAGGCATTCACGATAGCGATGAATTAAGGATCCCGGTCCCTTTCTCTGTGCAGTTCGACGAAAAACTGAACAAAAGTCCGCAGCATTTAAAATATATCGTTGGGCGAAAGGAAACACTCTATGCTATTGCCAGAATGTTTAATACTACCCAGGAGGAGATCCTGAAAATCAATCCATTGATAAAAGGTGGTTTATCCAAAGGTGCAGTCTTAAACATCCCTTTGACTGAAGGTAAGGCCGCTTCTTCGGATAAATCGACCGAAACAATTTTCCAGAAATATACCATTGTAAGCGGTGATAATTATTTTCAACTTCAAAAGAAATTTGGAGTATCACCGGCCGAATTGGAACAATTAAACCCGGTTCTTAAGGCCGGATTTAAATCCGGACTGATCATTAAACTTCCTGCAAAGAAAGTGTCTGAGGTTCCGGCGGAAGCAGTTGTACCAGCGACAAAAGTTCCTGTTCCTTCGAAAAAACTACCCCTTGCCGCTGAACCTGCTGTCGATACCCGGGAGGCGGAACAACCCCAAAAGGTAAAGGAAAGGGAAGAAATTCCTTCCCCCGAAAAGGCTGATGTTACCACTCCTGCTTTGAATAAAACTTTCAAAATAGGTGTTTATCTCCCATTTTGTCAAAATCTTAACGATTCAGCGCGAAGCTTGCAGCATACCAATAGCTTCCTGGAATTTTATTCAGGTGTTTTACTGGCTGCTGAAAAATTAACTTCTGGCGGTATGAAAGTAAAGCTTTTTGTTTTTGATACCTATCGAGATAGTGATGTGGTTAATAAATTGGTTTTGAAGCCCGAGTTTTTATCTCTAGACCTTATCATAGGGCCCGTATACCCTAAGGATCAGAAGATTATTGCAGAATTAAGTGCCAAGAATTTCATTCCGATGGTTTCACCACTCTCTCCTGAGAGCAGGTTAGTATCAACTACTCCGGGTTATTATTTGATAAACCCAGGAAGGAAACTTCGCCTTGCCAGTACCGTGGACTATATTTCCGAGAATTTTTTTGGTCAGAATATTATTTTGCTCAATCATGGGGCAGATTCTAACGACGAAAAGTTCCTACTTAACAGACTCAACAAGAGACCAGGAACCCAGAAAGTGAAGCAGTTTAATCTATTTTCTGAGGAGGCAGGTGGTTTGGAAGAACAACTCCAGGGAGATAAAGAGAATATCTTCATATTAGCTGAAGAAAATGAGGCAAACGTGAGTGTTGCCATGACCAGGCTCAATACGATTTCGAAAACTCATAAGATTAAAGTGATTGGTCTTCAGGAATACACCAAGATGCAAAGTATTGATATCGAATATCTTCATAATACAAATCTTCATTATTTAGCCCCTTATTTTATCGATTACGGAAATTCCAAAGTGAACAGCTTTATTGAGAAATACCGGTCAGCCTATAGCAGCGAACCCACTCAATACAGTTTTCAGGGATATGATATTGCCTTGTATTTTATCTCTTCCCTGGGCCAGTCCGGTAAGGTTTTCAGGGGGACCAGTTCAAACCCCGGAGTAGATCTTTTACAGGCTGAATATAATTTCCAAAAGCCTTCTCCTTTCGGTGGTTTTATCAACAGAACTCTTTATGTCATTGAATATACCAATAATTTTGAGATCCATAATACCGGGAAAATCAGAGGATCGGTTGCCTCTGATCACGGAGGGGGAAAAGATGTTGAAATCAATAATCTTGGTCAATAAGATTATTTGGATAAAAGTTTTAATCCGGTTAATGCGGAACTATCATTGGGCCTGATGATGAGGGCCTGGTCGAATAACACTCTTGCCTCCTGCTGCTTACCATAATTGAGCTTTGACCAGGCAAGCATAATCACGGAATCATAATCTAAAGGATAAAGATTAACGATCTTTTCAAAGAGTTTTACTGCATTATAAAAGTCCTTCCGGTTGTAGTAGATCAGACCTAACCAATAGTTTGCAATGGTATTCTGAGGATCAATTGTTAAAATCTCGATGTATTGTTTTTTCACTTTATCCCATTCCTCAAGGGCACTAAGAGGCTTTACGCAGCCAAAACGGGCTTCAATGGCATACGGCCTTAGTGATATGGACTTTTGATAATAGTAGATCGATTCGGTATATTGTTTAGCCAGGTAGTTGAGCCATCCCAAACGAATATTAATCACATAATTATCAGGGTCATAGCCTGCCTTGAGTCTGTTGATGGCAATTATATAGTTTTTTGCATTTTCGGCTTCATAGCTTTTGCTGAAGGCTTCTACCAACGAATTCATGGATTGAGGAAAGGCTGAGATGCTGATTAAAAGCAAGACAATGGCTAAAATGTTTCTCCTTAAAGTTTCCATATTATTCCTCCTGAAAAAGATTGTTGATTGTAGCTATTATTCGTAGGCTCAATTTGTTTTGTGTCATAGGTATAATTGCCTATTATGGTCAATTTTGTACCGACATACCAGAAAAGGGATAATCCGGTTCTGAATGTGGTTGGATCGACCGAATTATAAACGTAAAAGGCATTCAGATCACTGTAATTTTTTAAGTTTCCAAATGTTATGTTTCCTTCTGTCCACAGTGTTTTATAGAGGTGAGCACCTGCATTCTGGGAAAATATGAACCTGTTATTCACCTTGTCGATCATTCTGTAAAGGGAACTCTTAAAATAAATACCCGTTTTCCCTGGTAAAGTGACGCCGCCCCAAACCCCGAACTGATCATTATTACCATAATCATCCTTAAGTACAGAACCGTTTGCACCAAGTGTAAACCGGTTTATTTTTGTTGAAAGTGCAGCCAGGAAAAGATTCCCGGGATCATATGTTCCATTTTCGCTGGTATGGAGATGATGATAGGCTATATTGAGTAAAATATGTGAAGTTACCGAACAGTTCAGTAATGCGAAGTATTCGGGTTGATGATAGCTCGAGGAATCAATTTTTTGCTCATAATCAGCAACATACTGGTAAAGAGTCAGCCGGTAACCCAATTGTGTGCCAATTCCCATCCGGATATAGGTTGGATTCGAACGCGTATGGCTGTTATTGGTTTTATAATTGTATTCAAGATCAATCATTGAGACGGGCTTAAATGGTTTAATGCCCAGATTCTTTTGAAGTTCTGCGGGAAGCTTGTCTGCATAAAACCGGGCATAGGGTTCATTCCCGGTATTTAATCCGCAATAGTAGAGATAGGCTCGAGATTCTGCATCAAACTCATCATAGGTAAGCGCTTTTTCGTATTGCATTTCGGCAGCCATATAATCCCCCTTTTCAAAATATGCAAATCCGATTCTTTGTCTAAGTTTCTTGTAATCAATACTGTTTGCTATAGCGTTTTTCCCGGTTTTGATCAAATTATCCCAATCGCCTTTCAGAAAATACTGATTGGAAAGACTGTCCGCCAGAAGCGAACTTACAGGTTCCTGAGCTTCGGCAGTAATTGAAATAAAAAGCAGGAGCGCAATTATGAATTTAGCCATTTAGCCTGAATTTTAGTTTTATGTGATTCATATTCAAATTCCAAGATACCATTCATATTTAAGGTGATGATACTGTTGCTTTCAATCGTTGTTTTCCTAAAAACTGTCATCCGGATATCGGATTTCAGGATAACTGTATCTGCGCTGTTATTGCCGGAATTGTCTGTTTCAATAGTATTCCAGACCCGGATAAAGTTCGTAAACGGGGCAATAAAATCGTGGACCACGATAGCCGCTTTTTTATTCCGGATGACATTCAAGGGCATTGCCGTTCTCAGTTTTTCACCCTCCGGTACACCAAGAAACACCTTGTAAGCAGAAAGATAGAAATAGTAAAGTAACGACTTATGATTGCCGTAAAACGCAGTGAAATAAAACATTGAGCCATCATTAATATAATAGGCACTCGATTCGGTCTCTTTGCAATAAAGGTATTTGTTGTTGTAATCGTCAGTATATGCTTCCCATTGTTCGGTCTTTAGGTGCCCGATTTCATTAAGATAAGTATACTTTAAGAGGGTATTTGGAATTATTTCGAAAGCTTTTTTTATTAATGAATTAGTCTTTATTCCGGAAACCAGGGCCCCTTCCACAGGCCTGCAAAACTGGTGCAGCTGAAGTCCTGATTCCTCCTTCTCGTTATAATATGCAATAGGATAATCAATTGTTCTGGAACCCATCAAAGGTAATGTCTGGACCTGGAAATGCAAATGGGGTTCAGGAGACCTGCCTGAATTACCACAATGAGCCAGTAAATCTCCCTGCTTTACAAAATCACCTTTTGCAACTTTAAACGTACCTTTTTTTAAATGTGATAGTTGCGTGTAAAGTCCCGGTAAGTGGCGGAGGATGATTGAGTTTCCCCAATTATTAGTTGTATTTACCTGCCCAATTTCGTTATCGTCAATATTATCAATTAAATACTCCACAGTGCCATCTGCCGGGGCCACGACTGGTTTATTGTAGCAGTGGTAATGTTCACATTGTGAGCCATTCGAATTGTATGTTTTTGATTCGTCATCAAACAGCATGAAGTCGTAAGCTTTTCCCCAATCTCCCTTGTGGGTATGCTGGCCATCATGCCCCTGTGTGACAGTCCATTCCCCCCAGAAGGGGAGGTGAAACGGGAAATAGAGGAAATTGGAACGTCTCGCCTCGTTATTGGTGAATGTATAAAGGTTTATTTCGGGTGAATAATATTGAATTGGAGTTAATATCAGTTTGGACGGTTTTTTTCGTAACAGGAGGAAATAGTCAAAAAGAATTACGACGATTGAAAACGGAAGGGAAAAAACCGGTAAGTTAATAAACCCCAAAAGTTTACTCAGGAATAACAGGATCAGTGATGTAACGGGGACCAGGATAATGGTCCAGAGGTAAGAATAGGCGGATGGTATGACGAAGAAACCCCCAATTGCTATTGCCACCATGATGTAATTTGCCCCGATATTATAGTAGGTGATACTGGCTGCTGCTGATCCCGATACCCTGGCAAAAAGGTAAGCAGTAAGGAATCCGATTAATGTTAATGAAAATGTTATTCTTGAGCAAATTAGCAAAGCAATGGCTATGATTGCGCCGGAAATCAGGTTGTCCTGAAAAAAAATTGAGCTTATCGACCTCAGATAGATTCCCACTATATCATTTACCGGCAGAGTATCCAGTGAATGGATGACATTGAGTAAGGAATTTCCACCTATGGCATAAACATTGTTCATCCAGTAGATACTTTGTTGCGTCAATCCGAGATTTTCAAATTGGGATGAGGGCAGGAGAATCAGCCAGAAGGTTATGACAAAAGGGATGCTTAAAAAAGGTAACCCATGTTTATAAAGACTGCCTCCGATTGTCACCGATAACAGGAGTGAGACCAGAGAAGCGATCAATAATAAACAGAAGTATACGAGGCTGGGAGCAAAGAATGTTCCCATTCCTATCCCTGTTAACAAGGCATTGAAACTATACAGACCGGCTTTCAGCGTCATTTTATCCAGTCCCATGGAGTTGGCAATTAAAACGGTGGCCAAAACAGCCAGTAATCCGCTCAATCCTGCATAGAAGTTGAAGAAAGTGATTAGCAGGATGGACCCGGCCAACAGCTTATTATTGAAAAAGAAAATAATAGAATAGCTATTCATTGTTGCCGGCAACACAATATCCCTGAACGTATGTAAGTATTTTTGAACTGGCATAGCGGAAACTGTTAATGAAAGATCATTTCGGAAATATCTAACTATTTGTTTATGATTTTTATGGCTTGTAAGTTGGTTTATCTTATTATTTTAATTGCGTATATTTCAAATGGTCCGGGACCTGCTCTGCAGCCTGCAGATATTCGAGCGTTTCCGCGTTCCGAACCAGGTAGGCGTTGTTGTCGCTGCCGATAAATGCAATATTCGGTCTTAGTGTAATAAACTGCATCCATTGGGTCATATTGTATGCCCCTACTTTATGAACGACCAAATGATCCCCTTTTTCAATTAATGGCAGTGTTATGCTTTCCCTGATTATGTCAATATTCATACATAGCGGACCATAAAGTGCCATTTCTTCAGTGTGTTGTCCATGTACCTGAGCGGGACTTACCTTGTGTTCGTACCAAAAAGAGGTGAATAATGAATTTACACCAAAATCGACAATCGTTGCTCTTCTCCCGTCGGGAAGTCTTTTGGTGGCGATCACGGTTCCCAACAGAAATCCTGCATCATCGATCATTGCCCGGCCCGATTCAAGGATCAGCAATGGCAAATCATCCTGGTTGAAGCCGAATCCAAGAATAACCGCGGTAATTGCATCCGCAAACTGGTCGATAGAGGGAACAGTATCTGATCCAGGCAGGTAGGATCCCTTGAGTGTATTCGTTGATGGAAATCCACCTCCCATATCAAGGTAATGGATGGTCCTGCCAAACTTTTCTTTAATACTCCAGCCCAATTCACACATAACTGTTGCCGCTGTTGCAAAAGCCGAAGGTGATAACACGAACGTTCCGATATGACAATGTAATCCAACCAGATCAAGATTTCCTGAATTGAGAACCCGGGTAATGGCATTCCAGGCCTCTCCGTTTTCGAAGTTAAAACCAAAGCGATCCCATTTGGGGTATATTCCGGTGTCCATATTTACACGGATAGCTACACGCGGTTTGAGGTTATTTTCTTCGCTTAGCCGGATCAAAGAAAATAGTTCGTCAAAATGGTCTATGTGAATCAAAGAATTTTTTTGAGCGGCAGTAATCAGTTGCTGATCAGTTTTATAAGGGCCGTTAAAAATGATTTTATCGCCGGGCACCCCATTTTTAATGGCCATCTCATATTCAAATCCCGAAACAACTTCAGCCCATGCCCCTTCCTGGTGAAATGTCTGGCAGACCGCTGTCAGATAGCTGGTTTTATAAGGCCAGGCAAACTGAACCTTTGGATACCGGGTTTTAAAGATCCTTGAAGCATTTTGATAGTTTCGTCTGATCTGTCTTTCAGATATCACAAACATGGGTGATCCATACTGATTTATAAGGCTCTTCACCGATATCCCTTCGATGTATGTAACCGGGTCAGATTCCCTGTGTGTGCCGAATTTATTAGGAAGTCCAATATTCATCCTTTGAATAATCGGTCTTTCATATCTTAATTTTTCCATATCCTTTAATTTTTGTGAACACGAATCCTGCCTGCAGGATTAAATTTCATCGATTATAATTCACCTGATCCAGAAATTTTCTGGAATTCCCGAATATCAGTTATCAGATCCCAGGCATAACGGATAAAGATTTTCCCTACTTCGTAATCCTTAAAGGGAGCTACTTTTTCTCCAAGTGCCATTTTTACCAGCGAGGCAGGCTGATTCTGACCTGCAGCTGCAGTCAGGTAAATCCATGCCGGGAAACGGGGATTGACTTCCAGTAGGTATGATTCCCCATCTGTGGTTTGCATGATTTCAAGTTCGAATCCGCCTCTCCATCGTGTATCTCTGTTGAATTTGTGGGCGAGTTCTAAGAATGAAGGATCACTGATGGTAATGCCTGCCCAGGCTTTCCCTTTATCCGTAATGTAGAGTTTTCGCATTGGAATGGCACTGATCGTATTGCCTTCCCCGTCTCCTAGGACAGCAATGTTGATTTCAGTCCCGGTTAGAAATTTCTGAATAATAACCGGCAATCCCCATTTGGCCTGAATTTTATAGAAAGCTTCCTGAGCTTGTTCCTTGGTATTTACAATCATGGCATCATAAAACTTGCCTTTTAGAACCACCGGATATCCGAGTTTGGATACTGCCTCTGTGAGATCTTTGATATTATAAATAATCCGGTTTTCGGGCACCTTCATGCCGTGCTTTTTGCCGAATTCGAACAGATTGATTTTGTCCCGGGCTTCAAATTGATCTAAATCGGGCAAAAAAGTGCGGATTCCTACAGACTCAAGTTTGTCCCTTAATTTGATGAAATTGAAAAGCTCTGCATCAAAATTAGGGATGATTATATCGATATGTTCCTGATTATGAATGCGCATCAGCCGGTCCAGAAGTATACCTGTTCCTGAGGAGGGGTAGGGGATCCGGTAGGTTTTGTCTACTAAATCATGCATATACAAGCCTGGCTCAAGAGCTTCATACGAGAGGCCAATAATTCGTACCTCAAAATCGGGACATTCACGGATTGCACGGATAACTGCAACCCCTGGCCCGGGGCTGTCGATCGCATTCAAGGCCGTAACACCAATGACAATCTTCATTTTCTCAGCGTTTACTGTTCTTGTTGAGTGTTGTTCCATCCTACTATTCCAAAATGGTATAATTCTTTAGCAAAGACAGATAGTCATCCAGATCTTTTGCAAACCGGTCACGCTCAACATCATATTTTGAACAGATCACCTCAATGATCACCGTGAGCGGTTTTTCGTTTCTGAGCAATTCAAGGATCTCATTGCCAATTGTATTTGTTGAAAATGAATCACCGGTTCCGGGATTAAACAGGAATCCTTCCTCGCTGGTTGCAATATTCTTCTTAATTCTCATTCCTCAAATTTTAATATATGCTAAATTATGAATGTTCTGTCAATAAAAGCCTGAAAATTCTCGCGGTATTGTTCTCCCACGGGTATGTAAACATTGCGATCGAATACGATTCGGTTTCGTTCAATCACTTTAACCCTATCGAGATTGACAATAAAGGATCGGTGTACTCTCATAAATTTTTCCTTTGGTAATTGTTCTTCAATGGTTTTCAGCCGGATAAGTGAGGTAATCGGCTCGTCATTAATCAGATGGATCTGGATATATTCATTGGAACTTTCGATGTATCTGATTTCTGACAAGAGGATCCGGACCAGTTTGTATTCGGATTTCACAAAAATCGAATCCTTTGTTGTGTGAACAGACTCTTCCGGCTTATGACTTAATTCGAACCAGGTCCTGGCCTTATTGGCCGATTTAAGAAAAATCGAATAACTGATTGGTTTGAGAATGTAGTCAATCGCATCGACCTCAAAGCCCTGAATTGCATATTCACTGTAAGCTGTTGTAAAAATGATTTGAGGCTTATGGGAGAGGGACTTTACAAAATCCATTCCATTCAGATCCGGCATGTTAATATCGACGAACATGAGATCAATCTCATTATTTTCAAGGTATTGCATGGCTTCAAAACCATTCTCGCAAAGCGCTTCACATTCAAGAAACGGCGTTTTCCCAATATATGCACTAATCTGCTTAAGTGCAAGAGGTTCATCATCAATGGCTAAGCATTTTATTTTCATAGATTGGAATTGTTAATTGGACTTCAAATTCTTTCTCATCCTCACGAATATTGAGTAGGTAGTCTTTTCCAAAGAGTAAATCCAGACTTTTTTTAATGTTTGTAAGGCCAATACCTGAATAGTTTTTATCCGTACTTTCCCTGGTGAAGTGTTTACTGTTTTTAATCATGCAGTTCAGGCGATTGTCTGTCAGTTCCAGTTTGAACGTAACAAATGATTCGGATTGAAAGCTTATTCCATGTTTAAATGAATTCTCCAGGAACGAAATAAATAACATCGGAGGGATTTGAATATCAGGTATGCTCTCCGGGATCACCAAACTGACAGCCACTTTTTTGGGGAATCGCAATTGCATTAAAGTGATGTAGCTATCTATAAAATTGATCTCCTTTTTTAAAGTGGTTTGACCCTGGGCCGTATCATAAAGGAGGTACCGCATCATTGTTGACAATTCAATAATCGTGTTTTTGGCATCCTCCGCATTTATGTCAATCAAGGCATGGATGTTATTCAGGGTATTCATAAAGAAATGGGGACTTACCTGATGCCTTAAAAAGGCAAGTTCATTCTTCAGCTGTTCCTTTTCGAGATCCATATGCCTGTTTTCCTCCCGAATCCACTGAGCAATCATCTTAATTGAGGTTCCGGCTCCGATAACCAGGATTGAAATAAGCAGCTGGTCCGCGATTATCATAAAGATTGATTCCTGTGCAGGCACTGTAACAGGCTTGTATCCGATGGGGGCGGGCATTCCGCTGCCCAGTTCCATCGGGGGCATTCCCGGACCAAGATCCATTGGTGGCATTGTCACAGGCTGGGCGGGGGTCAGGATCAGTCCGAATAAAACAGTGATTCCTGTTAAAGCAAGCGCAACCAGTAAGGCAGTCCCAATATATAGCCTGTATTTTTTCTTAAACAAAAAGAGAGGCACCAGAACGAAGAAATTGATGCTGAAGATGATTAAGTAAGAAGATATCCTGATCCATTCTTCAAACACCTTTGTCCAGTCGACTGAATTATTCAATCGATGGTTAAAAAATGGAATGGAGAAAATGGCCATCCAGCTTACAAAAAACACGATTAATTCGATGATTCTTATATTCAGGGTTTTACTGCCAATATATTTCATTCGGATAAGTTTGTAACAAAGATATCTATTTTGGTAATCGGGAATTCACCAAATTTACCTGAAATGTTTTGTTTCCCAGTATGTTATTTGCCATGATTCTGCATTTAACGAATTATTAATGATACCAGCTTTCCCTGTCCTCTCCCTCAAAGTGGGCATTGGCGGATCTCGTAGGAATACGATACTCTAACATCAGCTCATGGGAGCCATTTGGGTATATTCCTCTGATAAAACTCTGGTCGTACGAATATCCGACTTTGAGATTGGAAGAGAGATTAATCCCAAACAACAATGTCAATTGCGAAGAGGTTCGATAGGTTAATCCGATGTCGAAAATTTCTCTCGGACCACTTTGGAGCAGGGTAGGGCGTTTAAAGCGGAAACTTACATTTCCTTCAACAACAGTCATATTGTACCTGTTGATTACCTGCATTCCGGCATGGAAGTTAAATAAGTCGGCGTTCGTATTTTTATAAATAACAGACCCGTACCGGTGGTTGGTATTCAGAAATAAATGGTCTGATTTATTCACTGAAAGGATGTGGGTGGAAGAAATGCTGACAATTAAATAAGTCGATTGAAACTCAAAGCCAACATTGGCATCAGGCTTGGTAATCTGTTCCTTACTATACGATATTGAAGGGTCGGCAGTTGTCTCAGCTTCATAGAGCGAGCCGTTGGTCAGACGACTAAACACACCGGCTGAGAGCCCCATTGAAAACCACCAGTCGCGGTCATTTGAGATCCGGTAGGCGTAGGTTAGCATCGGATTGTAAGCCTGGGTCGCCCCCGTTTTCTCACCTACGAGAGAAATGCCCAAAGCGGAATGCATATCATTGACATACTGTGAAGCCTGCATATTAAAAACTTTTGGGGCCCCATCAATTCCGATCCATTGTTGCCTGACATTGGAGAAAAGATAGAAATATTCGGTTTTGGCGATTGATGCCGGATTGTAATTTGCCCGGTTATACCAGTGAGTTGCCATACTGATGTCGGCCTGGGCCTGAATTTCCTTCGCCGGCAATAAACTCAGAATTAACAGTAATGCTGCAAGATATGGTTTCATTTCACTAAAGTGATGTACCCCTTTCGGGTTTGTAATTTATCATTCTTGTTTTTATATTCAACGATATAAAAATAGGTATCAGGGTCAACCACATGTCCGTGCCAGGTGCCATTCCATCCCGTGTTCCCCGTGTACAGTATTGTTCCATACCTGTCAAATATCTGCAAATCCATTTGTGGTAAAAAAACGTCATTGATCCCGTCTCCGTTCGGGGAAAAGACGTTGGGAATAAAAGGAACCACGTCAATGGTCTTTGAACTGGTATTGGTACAGCCATATTGGGTGGTCGCAACGAGTGTGATCGTATATTCCAGAATGGCATTTGATAGGGTATAGGTGTGCTGGACCGATGAGCCGGTTTGGGTTGAACCGTCACCGAAATCCCAGAGGTAGGTTACGTCGTTTAGACCCGCTGAACTACACGAAATCTGGTTATGCCGGCTGTTCAGGGTGGAGGCAGAAAGGTCGAAATCCGAATTGGGCAGCTGGTATTCCGTGACATTAAATTTTATTGATTTCATACATCCGCGTTTATTCGAGCCGGTGACAAGATATTCTCCGGGCGTTTTAACCGTAATAGAGCTTGTGGTATCCCGGGTGCTCCAGAGATACTTCGCACCACCGGTGACCTTAAGAATTGAACTGTCTCCGACGCAAAAAGTCGTATCGCTTCCGGATAGGAATTCCCAATCCGGTTCCAGGCTAACGGTTCTGAAAATGGTGTCGGAGACGCAGCCGGTACTGGAGTGCCCCAACATCCAGAATTTTCCTCCCGGAGCACTTACTTCAATTGAATTTGAAACGGAACCGTTGCTCCAGTCATATTTGTAGGCCCCATAAGCTTTCAATACTGTACTTAGCCCCGGGCAATAGGTGGAATCTCCGCTTATTCCCACCAATGGGGGAGAAAAAGACTCGATTTGTGTGGTAAGAGTATCCACGCATGAAGAGGGGGGATTGCTCAGCGCCAGACGAACCTCGTGCATGCCGGAAGTGGCGAAAGTATACTGCGGGTTCACCTCAGTTGATATATTTCCGTCTCCGAAATTCCAGTTATACAGCAAATTGCCATGAGTTGTGGTTGAGAGGTTGGTAAACTGAACCTTATTGGAACGGCAATCAAGCATATAGGAGCTGAAGTCTGTTTTTATCACATACTTTACGATGGTTGAGTGGAGTGATACGGTACACCCTGTTGCGGACGTCATGGTGCAGGAATAAACCGCTCCTTCGGTAGGGTCAGGCAGGGAGAGTGTTTGGGCGGCAGAAACCACCTTTCCGCTGCTATCGGTCCAGCTGTAAGTTTCAAAACCCTCCGGAGCAGTCAGGATCGCATTGGAATCGCCCGCACAATATTTCACGGTGATATACAAAGGGTGACATTCTGCCACAAAATAGGCATAGCCGTAATGATATCTTCCGGTACAATCTGCGGACATAAATTCCACGGTAATTGTCTGCCCGATATATTTCAAAAGATTGGCCCCTACAGTTGTCCAGTCTCTCCATTTAACGGGGTTGTTTGTGCCGGGAGATCCTGCGGAGGCTGCCGGTGTGTAGGTTTGAAATCCCTTTACATTACTGCTTGAGGAGTAAACATCATAATTGGCACAGTCGGGTATGGTGTCCCCCTTTTGATTGAAAAGTGTAACCTTAAATCGGGGTTCCATTTTTGCTGTGTGGTCGCTCGCATACTGTAAAACCAGTGCAAATTTCATGATTAACAGCGCGTTCGTCGAATCGATGGTCATGGTGTACCTTAAGCTTTGTTCCCAGCACCGGGGATTTGAATCTGAACTGATGATTTCATCACCAAGACGGGCGGAATAACGGTAGCCGGACGGGACCTTTCTCAGCGCATTTCCGGTATTGGCATCATAGGCTGTGGTATCGGTGATAATGGTTTGTCTTCTGTTTATAATACCCGCTACTTTCGACGTGTTTATAGTAGGAACTTCAGTACTGTAAAGCCAGGTGTAGCCAACCCAGTTTGTAAAATTCCCGAGTTCAAAATTCAGGTTCTTGCAATAAGATTCCTGTGCGAACAAGGGCCTCCATGCGAAAACAAACAACAACATGCAGAACCGCAGATATTTGGCTTCTTTCATCGTATGGCTGGTCTAAAAAGCATCCCGGGATTTGTAAACCTGGTACTCCAGTAATGCTTTTGATTTTAGTTGACGAATGTAAATATGCCTTCGGCTCAGCGCAAGCGAAATCAGTGAAACAGCTTATTTACTCAGTGGAAAGGAGTTCTCTGCCTCCATAAATTATTCAAATCCGGATTCAGTGACAAAGAATGAAAAGATTTACCAGCAGATGCGGTGTCCAACCGTCCATTCAATAAAATCGGATTCATAAAAATTGTAGGCCCGCAAATTTATGCCGATAAAAGTATCCTTGAGGAAATGGTACTTGATGCCAATACGCTGGTAAAACATCGGCGTCATATTTGCTGCTTTCATACGGTATAGATAAAATCCCGGCTGAACCACTACTGATAATTTGTCAATAACCAGTTCGTAGGAGGGATAAATACTTAATGCCAGATGTCGGTTAAACGGAAGGTCTGCGGCATCCAGACTGCCTCCCTCGACAACAATCTGGGAGTTTTGGGAACCATTAAACTCCATGGTCATCCCCAGACCTATTTTTGATTTATAACTAATTTGCCGGTTAATTGTGTTGCTGATCCCATATACCGCGTAATTAACCCCTTTCATGCTGATTGCCTGATTAACTCCGGTTCCCTGATAGAGAACGTTTCGTGCTCCTCCGTACCCCGATAAAATCCACTCATAAAAGCTTGTGAATTTGGGTTTTGGCTGCGTGTGAAAATGGGTTTGACCGTCATCGAGGGTGCAGGATAAACTAATTTTGGTTGCTTCGGTATTTAAACCCTTATTGGGCATTTTAAGCGCACCGTTTGAAAAGTGGGTAAATCCATAGCCAATACCTAAGGCAAGTCTTTTGCTTAACAGATATTTCAAACTTACACCCGCATCGATATATACCGTTTTATCTGCACTAATGGCTATATTATTCGGATTATTTACCGGATTATATGAATTCCAGTTAAAGGTAAACCCCAGTCCCAATTCATAATTGAGACACCAGCGATCGTGTCGTACAAATGGGGCATTAAAGAATCCGTAAAGAGCAATCGGATTCCCCAGCTTTTTGGTGTTAGTGAAAAATGCGGAATATATTCCCAGTCCAAAGCTGGGATAAAGGTAAATCTGCTGCCACAATTGGTCTCCCGTTGTTTGTTTGGCTAACCGCAACGAATAACCGGTGTAATTGGCATTTCCGTCGGGATCAGTATTTTGAGCCCTTATAAAAGCATTGGTTGGAAGGACATTTCCGACATCCATGCGAAATTCAGTTGTTAGGTGGCTTTTAAAAACCAGCGAATCCTTTGGTGCTGACTGTGCCTTTATCAAATCAGTGAAGGTCAATTCCAGCAGGATCAGTGTCAGAAAAAGAGATTTTAACATTTAGAAACCTGAATAATCAATTTGAAGGCCAAAGAAAAGGTTTTTATTTTCATTTGAAGAACTAAATGATCTTAAAGTTAAATTTCTGTCCGGAGGAAAGGTTCTGAAGGAACCGGTATAATTTAAAGTCCTGAATGTTTATTTCTAATTCAGTGTCATGCGTGAAAATGGTTGTTAGGAATAAAAGATTTTTCGCTGCACCTTGTTTCACTCAGAATCTCTTATTCCTTCCAGTAATACATTGTTTGTAAATATCAGATAATCAATATGAAGGAGTATTCATTCACCCGGTGAGGCAGGACATTGTCAATGAATAATTAGGTGGTATGAATCAAAGAATCTTTATGCCGTTCAAAAAGATGTGGTAACCATTGCTGATGATATTTGAATTTGTCAGATTCGCGTTTGTGAATGAAGTTAAATAAGAATCACCTGTCAAGGACCAGGAACTTGTTGCATCCAGGGTTGCTGCTGCCATTTTTGCAATCTTACCCGTATTGATTCTTCCGGTATAACTGGAACTGTTTGAAAGGTTGAGGGTTGCTTTGCTGTTTGAATCTATATAAATAATTCCGCTTAAAATCTGGTTGCTGCAAACCAGATGGGTATTACCGCCTTGTGTCGCCGAGGAGCCGCCCCAACTGCCAAGAATTGAACGGACCAGAGTGTCGCAACTGTTGGCTAAAGTGACATTGCTGAGATAAACATAGGCAGTATCGTTTGTGTTATAGAATAATCCTCCTCTGGAACCGGTGTAAGTAAGCGATCCGCCCGATATGGTCACCTTTCCCACAGTCCCTGACGCATCACCTGAACTGCTTTGATAAATCATGATGCCCCACTTGTCATAAGCAGTGGTTGTAGTACAATTTGTCAGGGTTGCATTGTTGGAGCCTTCAATGACCACAGCTTCAGCTCCGTTTGCCAATAAAACGGCTCCGGTAACATTAATTGTGCCGGTCGAATAGACATCAGCTGAATTCTTTCCACCCGAAGTATAGGCACCACCGGTTATTGTGATCTTGCCTCCACCCCTGTCGGTTGCTATAACACTGGAACTGGCACCGGTTGTGGTGGCAATCACATCGGTGGCAGTGAGTGTTCCGCCCCCCGCTGCATAAACACCATGCCCCCCGTCTCCGGTGCACCTAATATAATCATTTGACAGGATGACGGATGCTGTACCATACGAAAACACCCCGTTGCCCGATAATCCGGTAGTGACAATTGAGTCATTAGCCAAGGTGACTGTGCTGCCGGAATTGGCCAAAACTGCAGCATTCAGCCCGTAAAAACTGCTGTTATCAGTTGAAGAGGTATTGCCACTCGACCAGATTTTTGAATCGGACAGGGTAAATATCCCGGAATTAGTAACATAAACTGCCGAAGAATCCCCTACCGTGGAATAATAGGTTTGTCCGGTTTTAGTGACTGAAATTCCGCTTTGCCTGAACCAGGTCGCCACCACTGAACCCGAAGAGGTTACTGTAAAACTGCCCGAAGAGGAAACTGAAATGGAATTTACGACTACCGTAATTTTTCCTGAGGTGGCTCCCGCCGGTACTGTTACCGTTAATTGGGATGTACTGGCTGTCAGTACAGGAGTTGCGACACCGTTAAAACTGACCGTATTACCGGCAGCAATTATGCTGTAATTTGTTCCTGTTATAACTACATCAGTTCCCGTTGCACCACTTGTTGGAGAGAAGCTTGTTATCGTTGGGGTTGTGGTTGAAACTGAATCCTTTTTGCAGCCATTTAATGCCAATCCGAAAATAACCATCGCGGTTACCCATCCTAAAACTGTCTTTTGCATGGTTTTTTAATTTACGTGTGATTGAATGCCAGTTTAATATTCTGTTTTTAAATCACAGTCTGAATTCGATCTGACTGGTTCTTAGGTGGCAAATCTAAATCTGACCTAAACTTGTGCAAAACAAAATCAGTAAACCGCTTTATCCGATCAGTAGAAGGTCATCCGGCTTAAATGAACGCAAAAAAGAAAAGGCAGAAGATTGCTCCACTGCCCGTTCTGAACCATCGGTAATAAAATTTAGATAAATTCTTTCATCGATGCCTGAATCAGCCCAATCGCCTCAATCATTTGTGCTTCAGTAATAATAAGCGGCGGTGTAAACCGGATGGTATGTTCATGGGTCGGTTTGGCCAAAATCCCGTGTTCCTTCATTAACAGGCACAGATCCCAGGCTTTTTTCCCTTCAATCGGATTGATTTGGATCGCGTTTAATAGCCCTTTCCCACGTACTTCGGCAATGAGCGGTGATTTAAAAGCTTTCATTTTGTCCCTGAATATCTTCCCGATCCGGGTCGCATTTTCTGCAAGCTTTTCGTCCATGAGCACTTCCATCGCAGCAACAGCTACCTTTGCGGCAATCGGATTGCCACCATAAGTCGACCCATGTTCGCCCGGCTTAATGGTCAGCATGATTTCGTCATCAGCAAGTACACAGGAAACTGGAAGCATTCCTCCCGAAATGGCTTTCCCAAGCACCAGAATATCGGGCCGCACCTCCTCATGATCGCAGGCAAGCATTTTTCCTGTACGGCAAAGTCCGGTCTGAACCTCATCGGCTACAAAAAGGACATTGAATTTTTTGCACAGTTCTGCCGCTTTTTTCAGATAGCCATCCTTTGGGACATAAACGCCTGCTTCGGCCTGTATCGGTTCGACCAAAAAACCGGCTGTGTAGGGATGGTGCAATTCCCTTTCAAGAGCCTCGATGTTGTTGTAAGGGATATTTATAAATCCCGGTGTAAACGGTCCATAATCACTATAGGAATCCGGATCGGATGACATCGAAACAATGGTGATGGTCCTTCCATGAAAATTTCCGTCACATACCACGATGCGTGCTTCATTTTGGGGAATTCCCTTCACTTTATACCCCCATTTGCGGGTCAGTTTAAGTGCTGTTTCATCCGCCTCGGCACCCGAGTTCATCGGCAGCATTTTGTCGTATCCGAATTGACGTGTCATCAGCTCTTCCCATTCACCGAGTGCATTATTGTAGAAAGCTCTTGAGGTTAGCGCCAGTTTGCCGGCCTGATCTGTAAGCGCCTTTACCAGCTTTGGATGGCAATGTCCTTGATTGACAGCAGAATAAGCTGCCAAAAAATCAAAATAACGGCGTCCTTCAACATCCCAGACAAAGATCCCTTCACCTCTTTCCAAAACGACAGGCAGCGGATGATAATTATGTGCGCCATAGCGGCTCTCCTTTTCGATGTAATCTCTGGTCTCCATTTTTTCAGTATTTAAATTCATTATTCGTTAAATTTGCTTGGATGGTGCCAAACTATACTTTTTAGAGCAACCCAACAATGATATTTTACCGTGTTTGGAAGTTGTTTCAGAAACGAACCGAAAATTTCAGATTTAACCTACGGCCGGTGAGATAATTTGGAACTGCATACATTTGGTTATGGATGTCTGATATCCAGTAATACGAAACGGTATTGTTGATATCAAAAAGATTAAATATTTCGAAACCGATCCAGGCATCTTTGACGCCATATCTTTTCACATCCGGGATAGCTCTTTTATCTCGTTTAATCAGTGTTTTAGAAAATCCAATATCAACTCTTTGGTAGGGAGGCATCCTGAATGTATCCATATACCGGGCTCCGTTTGGAGGGCCAAAAGGCAGGCCACTTCCGTAGAACAGAGTCATACTCATTTTAATGGTTTGGTAACCGGGAAAATAATCCTGTATGAACAGGCTGAAATTGAGCCGTTGGTCAGTTGGTCGCGGAATATATCCCGGATATATTTTTTCAGTACCACCACCAGCTTTGGGTCGTAAGTAATAATCCCCAATGATATTTTCGGCGGTTTTCATCAAAGAGAGGCTTGCCCACGACTGGGCCCCTGATGCAAGTTCTCCATTGATTTTACAATCGATTCCTGCGGCATATCCGACAGATTGCTGATCAGGTAAATACTGAATGTTTAAGTTGTCCGGTTGATAGGGTATCAAATGGCTAAGTGCTTTGTACCAAAGCTCAGCTGTGAACTTAATAGGTCGTTCGTAGGTTGTGATTGTTTTATCGTATCCCAAAAGATAATGAATTGCTCTTTGCGCCTTAACTCCAGGAACCAGTTGTGCTTCAGAATTTAGCAATTCCTTGAAAAATGGCATCTGATCGTATATGCCCCATGCAGCCCTGTAGGTTTGATTCCTGTCAGAACCGGTCTTCCAGCTTGCAGATATTCTCGGACTTATTATCGTTTGATGATTATAGTCCCAATGCTGAAATCGAATGCCACCTGTAACAGAGAGAATACCATTTCCCATGTTTTCAGTCCCGTTATCCTGAATGAATCCGGAAAAACGATTTGAAGTTATCTTATTGTTGCCCGTGATGCTGCGATATAACGTTAAAGCATTGTTTTGATAAGGAAGTGAATACCCGGCAGAATCACGCAACTCCCAGTCATTTTCATGAGCCGACATCATCTCATGCTGAAACTTCAGTTCCCATTGAAACTGCTGATGATTTGCTGAAAATGTTCCCCGGTGTTCAACTCCGGAGACGTAAGCAGTGAGCCGGTCGCGCGCATGATTCAGGTCTGTACCGGTTCCGGTGACAGTCGTACTGTCTGCGTTTGTTTGTGATCCGGACTGTTGACTGATATCATTAAGATAGTATTCACCCAGGATATCGTAGGATACTTTTTCAATGGAAGAGAATGAGCTGGCCTGGAATTTCAGGGATAAATGGTGATTTGGAGTATACTCTGAAGCTATGGCACCCAAATAATTTTCGAAACGGTCTTTTTCTCTTCCGTTATAATAGACCATGAACTGGTAAGGATTGGTCAGGGTACCAAATTTTGTCAGCTGGGTTTTGGGGATGAACTGATAAGTATTTGAAGCATAATTTCCCAGGAAACTTAAGGATAAACGCGCGTTAAACCGGTAATTCAGATAGGTTTGTAAATCGGTAAACGAAGGGTTATATTCCCCTTTTTTATCGAGTGTTCCCAGCAAATAGGCGGTATTTTTATAACGGATTCCGGACAGATGAGTAAATTTTCTGTTCGTACTTATCCCTTCAAAATGGGCAGAAGCACCCAATGCGCCAATTTCTGCCGATGCGGCAGTTCGTTTCGGTTTACGGTAGGTTATGTCGAGCACCGACGACATCTTGTCACCATACGAAGCATCAAATCCACCCGCCGAGAAACCGATTGAACCAACCATCTCACTGTTGATGAAGCTTAACCCCTCCTGTTCGCCCGTTTTCACCAGGAAAGGACGAATAATTTCGACACCATTGACATAAACCAGATTTTCATCGAAATTACCCCCCCTTACCGAGTATTGCGAACTTAACTCATTATTGTTGCTAACTCCCGGCAAAGTTTTAAGGATGGTCTCTACTCCTCCGGCCAGTGCCGGTAACCTTTCCGTTACTTTGGGCCGGATATTTTGCAGATTGTGGTTTTCCCTCTTTTGTTCGATGGTAATTTCCTGAATGTTTTTTAATTCAGTTTCCATGACTTGTAGAATAGGCTGTTGAATATCAAGCAATAAGATGTCCCGCTCTTTATTTAAGTAACCTACAGCCGTGAAAACCAGAATAACCGATTTCCCGGCAACGGGAGGCAGGATGAAATTTCCTTGGCTGTCGGATACAGTACCCAGCGGAGTACCTTTGATCCGGATGTGGATCATTTCAAGCGGATGCATCTCCTGATCAACTACTTTTCCCGTTATTGATCTGCTCATATTCTGTCCCCAAAGGGAAGTCATTGAGCAACACAGGAGGAAAAACAAGGAGTATATAAATTTAGGCATTTACCTTCCGGCTATTTGTTGGATACATCCGGAAGTAAAAATAGCTATTTTCCTCTTGGTTGAAACTCCATTTTAATTACTTTTCGGGATGAACTGATTTTTGGATAAACTTGTATCCTGAATTTCGTTACTTTCGCAATTCCATGACGTTAATATGACCTTATGGCGCAGAGACATCGCCCGCTTACTTCAGTTTTGGTAAAACCTTCAGGTCCGGATTGTAATCTTGACTGTACCTATTGCTTTTATCTCAGGAAGGATATCCTATTTCCTGAAACTAAAACTCATCCGATGAGTGGGGCAATCCAGGAAGAGATGATCAGGCAACTCATGCAACAGTCGGGCGACGCAGTTTCGATCAGCTGGCAGGGGGGTGAACCGGCGCTGATGGGACTCGATTTTTATAAACGTGCCGTGGAATTGGAGATGAAATATGGTCATGGACAATTTGTCGGCAATGGATTTCAGACCAACGGGATTTTGCTGGATCGGGAGTGGGCCCGGTTTTTTAAAAAATATGACTGGCTTGTCGGCCTCTCTCTCGATGGCCCTGAGCATATCCACGATCGTTACCGATTGGATAAAGGACATCGGAAAACATGGCAAACCGTTGAAGATAAGGCTAAAATGTTATTGGAGGAGGGGGTTGCGGTCAATGCGATGTGCTGTATAACAGATTATTCATCTGATAAAGCCGAAGAACTTTATAATTACTATAAAAATATGGGATTGACCTGGATGCAGTTTATTCCGGTCGTTGAATCAGATCCCAATGATCAGACAAGAGTCGCCCCGTTCTCCCTGACAGCCGAAAAATATGGACAATTTCTGATCACTTTATTCGATTTGTGGCTTGCCGACTTTAAGGATGGTGAGCCTGTAACTTCAATCCGGCACTTCGAGTCGGTATTCCATAGCTATGTTGGGATGGAGGCTCCCGATTGTTCTTTTATGAAAGAGTGCGGTGCCTACGTGATCATTGAACATAACGGAAACGTTTATTCCTGTGATTTCTTTGTCGAAAACAGACATCGTCTGGGGAATATTCGACACGATAAGATTATTAATCTGCTAAACTCTAAAAAACAGACCGATTTTGGAAAGGCCAAGGCGATGCTTCCCGGTAAATGCAGAATATGTCCATGGTATTCGAAATGTTTTGGGGGATGTACCAAAGACCGTATCAAGGATCCCCGGGATAACCACAAACCCAGATTTTGTAATAGCTATCAGTTATTTTTTGAACATGCCGATGCAGCACTCAAAAATATTGCCCTAAACTGGAAACAAAAACAGACCGATTGGCAGGAACAATACCAAACAAGAGGAGTTTATAATGCTTTCGATGATTTTCTGAAAAAAAGTCGTTAATACTTTTGTTTGAGTGACTTGAGATAGCAGAATGTCCTTCAATCTGTTATTCATATTTCTTAAATTCTGCCTTTTTAGATTCTTTCCAAATATCGTCAGATTAAGTAACAAATAGGAATCATTTCTAACTGAAGTTTCGCATTAGAAATTAGGCAAAAAAAAGGATAGGTTTTATGATAAAAAAGTAGCATGGAAATTTGTTTATATTGCTGAAAATCAGTAATATTATGTTGTCAAACAAAACAATAAAACCATGCTACGAAGTAAAGATACAACAAACATTTCTGAAATTAATGGCTTTTTCACTTCAAGCGAAAAAGTTTGTCAGACAGTTCTCTGGATTATTCGTTCTTTGAATCTTAACAGTACGCAATTGAAATCATCGGATGGTGATCGATCAACGTATTCGTCAAGCAATATTTTGACTCTGCTTCTGCTTTTTCCTCTGTTTCAACTTCCCAATGTAAGAGCTTATAGCATAAGCATTTTGTCGAAGCTGTTCAAAGGAGGTAAAGATGTTTTTTACCGTTTTAAAAACAATGAACTGATCAACTGGAGGGCATTACACTACCAGATTAGCTTACAATTGATCGGAATAGCAACAACTGCTGAGGAGTCGACCGGATATAAATGCCTGATTGCCGATGATACCGATTTACCCAAGACAGGTTGGAGCATTGAATTAATTGGCAGGATCTGGTCTCATGTTACCAGCAGTAGTAAACTTGGGTTTAAAGGATTGTTCCTTGGATACCACGATGGCAAGAGTTTTTTCGGAATAGATTTCTCTTTGCATGGAGAAAAGGGAAAAAACGAAAAGAAACCTTATGGATTAACTTCAAAGCAAGCAAAAGAGAGGTTTTCAAAGAAAAGAAGCGTTCATGCAGCTGGAAGTATACGTAAGGCTGAGTACTTTGAAAAGAAAACCGATAATTTATTGATGATGATTCGTACTGCAATTTCAAAAGGTATTCGTTTTAATTATCTGCTGGTTGATAGTTGGTTTGTAAGCGATGAATTGATCTCATTCATCCTAAAACGTAAAATTAAATGTCACTTGCTAGGCATGACAAAAATGGGAAAGGCCAGGTACGATTTTAAGGGACAATCCTATACAGCAAAGGAGATTATAGAAAAACAGAAACGAAATAAGAAAACAAAACGTTCCAGAAAACTTAATGTCTGGTATAGTTTTGTAGATGTAAACTATAAAGAGAATTATATACGTCTGTTCTTTTGCAAGACAACTCATCGGGGCAATTGGAACGTCCTACTGACAACGAACAACGAGCTTGAATTTGAAGAAGCTTATCGGATTTACAGTATCCGCTGGAGTATCGAAGTTTTCTTCAAGGAGACCAAAAATTATTTAAGGCTTGGTAAGAGCCAATCACAGGATTTTGACGCCCAGATAGCAGACACAACGATCGGTATGCTACAGTACAACATCCTTTCGCTGGCCAAGAGATTGTTAGAGTATGAAAGTTTAGGTGAACTGTTTAAACAGGCCGGCGTTGAGACATTGGAGTTAACTATCGTAGAGAAAATATGGGGCTACCTGTTAGAGCTTCTAAAATTAATAGCCGACATTTTCGAAATAGATATGGAACAAATATTGGATAAAATAGCTGATGATAATCAGTTAATTACAAAAATCATCAAAATGAACGCTGCGTTAAACGCGGCTTAGCGTTGATGCGAAACTTAAATTTCTAATTTATAGTTATCCGGATACTATTAAAATAGTATATCTAACTAGTAATTGAGAGGTACAAAATTTATGAAAGACTGACATTTCCGGCTAATCTATTTTCATTTCAGTGTAAAATATTCCATTTAGCGCCCCAAAGGTATTTTGGGATGAAAAAATATTTTACGCCTATTTGTAAATTATTAAATAGTGTTTGACTAATCCTAATGTGTGTATATATTTGTAATACTCGCATTATATGAGTATTGCCATTGATTTGTTTGGACTGAAATATGTCAAAAGTGAATAATATGTACGCGTAAAAAATATATTTACGTATTTGTCAGGAAGTAAAAAAATGATATATCTTTGAATCGCCAATCGATTATTTGGGTAGCATAGAATTTTAAATGTGATACATTTTTTTACATGAAAACAATTTCAATTCTTATCTTTCTATTGATTATTCTGATCAGTTGTCAGTCCACTCTGGTCAAGGAAGAAGCTTCAGAAATCCCTCAGGTTATTTCTGTATTTCAGCAAAGTTTACTCAGTGAAATTAATCTTGCCCGTTCAAATCCTTCTGGCTATGCCGACGCGCGGCTGAAACCTTATATGCTGGATTCCACTGATAATGGAAGTTATTTGTATCTTAAGCATTTAACACCTTTGTTATCACTGACATTCAATAATGCGTTAAACATTTCTGCTTCGGCTTATGCTACCTATTTAGCCCAAAATAACCTAATGGGTCACGATCTTGACGGGACGCCTTTAAAGCGGGCTATCAATGTCGGTTTTACGGGTTCATCCATTGGAGAGAATATTGCCGCTTCGACGGGTGACTGTTATAATTCAACGGTTGATCCGGATCTGGCTGCTATTTATTTTGTCCGGTTGATGATTATTGATGCCGGGGTGGAGGATTTGGGTCACCGGTTGACGATGTTGAATCCAAATTATAAAACCATAGGAATCGGTTACTGCAGAAATCCGTTAAGCACATATATCAATTATAATGTTCAGGATTTTGGGAACAAGTAATTCTGTCCGGGGGAATTTCACTTTAGCTCCAATTGTCTCTTCCTTTTGATAAAAATCAACTAATTTCACCGATTATTTATCTTATCGTAAATCCATAACTGGTCTTATGACGAAAAAACTTTTGCTCGGAGTTGAAGCAATCGGACAAGGTGCAATAGATGGCGGTATTTCAGGTGTTTATGCCTATCCCGGTACCCCATCAACTGAGATTACAGAATATATTCAGGGAAATGAGGTTGCTGTTTCGCGAAACATACACCGGGAATGGTCAGCCAATGAAAAGACGGCTCTTGAGTCGGCTTTGGGAATGTCATATGCCGGCAAAAGAGCTATTGTTTGCATGAAGCATGTTGGCCTAAATGTCGCAGCTGATCCTTTTATGAATGCCGCCATGACCGGAATCAACGGCGGATTAATTATCGCTGTTGCCGATGACCCTTCCATGCACTCCTCTCAAAATGAGCAGGACTCCCGTTATTATGGAAAATTTGCGCTGATTCCGGTTCTTGAACCCTCCAATCAGCAGGAGGCATACGAAATGACCCGGACCGGATTTGACCTTTCAGAGAAACTGGGTACTCCTGTTTTGCTCCGGATAACCACCCGCCTGGCTCACTCACGTGCTGGGGTTATCCCTGTCCAGGTTGCGGCACCTGAAAACAAACTCAAATTGCCGGCCGATCCGCTTCAGTTCATCCTACTTCCCGCTTTTGCACGGAAAAGATACCAGACTTTGCTCGATAAACAGGTTGATTTTGAGCGGGCTTCCGAAGATTCGCCCTTCAATGGTATTATCCAGGGACCAGATCACAGTCTGGGCATTGCTTGTTGTGGAATTGCCTTGAATTACCTTCTGGAAAATTTCCCGGATGGCTCACCCTATCCGATCCTAAAAATAGCCCAATATCCATTGTCCTCTAAAATGGTGAAGAAGTTTGAAAATATGGTTGACAAATTGCTGATCATTGAAGAGGGATATCCACTTGTTGAAGAGCAGTTAAAAGGATTTTTTGATTATGGGAAACCCGTTTCCGGAAAGCTGGATGGAACACTTCCAAGATCCGGAGAGCTCAACCCTGATATTATAGCTAAAGCACTGAATCTTGAATCAAATCCTGGTAATGCAATTCCATCCTTGGTTGCTAACCGCCCACCTGCCTTGTGCAAGGGTTGCGGCCATCATGACCTTTTCCTGGCGCTGGATGAGGTGATGTCTGATTTTGGCGATGGTCATGTATTTTCAGATATCGGTTGTTATACCTTAGGGGTTCTTCCACCCTATCATTCGGGCAACACCTGTGTCGACATGGGCTCTTCGGTTACAATGGCGAAGGGGGCTGCCGATGCAGGACTCTTTCCTGCCGTTGCAGTAATCGGTGACTCAACTTTTACCCATTCGGGAATCACAGGACTTCTTGATGCTGTAAACGAAAAATCAAATATCCTGATTATGATCGGAGATAACGAATCCACATCTATGACCGGAGGTCAGGATTCAGCGGCCTTTGGCCGGATAGAATCGATTTGCCAGGGCGCTGGAGTTGGTTCTGAACATATTCATGTACTTGGAGCTTTACCTAAAAACCATGAGAAACTGGTAAGTCTGATCAGGGAGGAATTGGCCTATCCGGGGGTTTCAATCATTATTCCGAGGAGGGAGTGTGTCCAAAAAGCAGCACGAAGAATCAGCGAACGCAAAAAGGAAAGTTCGGGTTTGAACGTTCTTTGAATCCTCCCACAAGAAATTCAATGTGCTTAATACTTTAAAAATGAAGTGTGATATCGTTTTAGCAGGGGTTGGCGGACAAGGAATTTTATCAATCGCTACCGTATTGGGATTTGCCGCTCTTGAGAATAATCTCTATTTGAAACAGGCAGAGACCCATGGAATGAGTCAGCGGGGTGGTGCTGTACAATCTTACCTGCGTCTTTCAGACCAGCCTGTTTATTCAGACCTGATCCCCTTTGGTAAAGCAGATCTGATCCTTTCTGTCGAGCCAATGGAATCACTAAGGTACCTTCCATACCTTTCCCCAGATGGATATGTGGTTACCAATATCACCCCCTATATGAATATTGTTAACTATCCTGAAATGGAGACGATAATGGACGAAATAAGGAAATTACCTCACTTCATCGCCATTGATGCTGAAGCCATTGCAAAAGAAATTGGAAATGCCAGGACTTCAAATATGGTGATATTGGGTGCCGCAACCCCGTTTATAGATATCGCATTGGAGAGTATTGAGCAAGGTGTTGGTGAAATCTTCGGAAGAAAAGGGGAGAAGATGGTCGCCTTAAATCTCCGGGCTCTTCATGCTGGGAGGGACTTTGCCCTGGCAAACAGGTAATTTCAATTATGATTTAATCATATAGAGACGCACAGCTGTGCGTCTCTACATTACCATATAACTGGCCGAAAATGAAAAAATTCACCACCATTTTTATCCCTGTTTTCCTTTGGACAATGATGGGATTAGCCCAGAGCAATCCTGATCGGTACAATATTCACCTCCAGACCGGGGATCTTCTTTTTTGTGCATCCGGCTCAGGAGAGCTCTCCAAGGCCATTGACCAGGCGACACAAACGGCAAATCAGACTCATTTTGACCATGTCGGAATTGTGGAAATTGATAAGGATACCATCTGGGTAATGAATGCTGCCCCCAAAAAAGGAGTTTGCCGCGAATTTATCGGACAATTCATGACTTCTGATCATGGTCAAATCATTGCAACGGTTTACCGGTTGAGAACGGATTATCAAAAAGCCATCCCGAAAGCCATGATCAAAGCCGGAAAATTTTTGGGACAGACCTACAATTACACCTATACGCTTCATGAAAAGGGCTTTTATTGCTCTCAATTCGTTTATGAGGTTTTTGCAGATGATTCGATCTTTACGCTAAATCCGATGACCTTTAAAAATCCGGAAACCGGGAAGATTCTTCCGGGATGGATTAAACATTACCAGAAACTCGGCATTCCGGTCCCGGAAGGGGAGCTTGGTTGTAATCCGAATGGTTTGGCTTCCTCACCCAAACTTGAGATCATAGGGGTACTGAAGCTTATCAGAAAAAGTAAATAATTGACTGATAACCTTTTATATTTGCTTTCCCAGGAGATCCAGCAAAATTATTCAAGCATCCTAAACCTGTCCTCGCCATAGATTACCCTGAGTTGGTGCGGAATGATCTGTAATTTAAAATTGCAGCTAGTGCCTATCGATTCTCCGTCGGCTTCTCCTGACAATATCTGCATGGCCGTTAAACTTACCTTTTCACCAACGTGTGTCGATACCCGGTAATCCTGCACAAAACGGCCGTCATACAGCTTTCTAAAATTAGTAAGAATACCCCAAATGCTTAGATTGCGGATAACTGTAACATGGAAATGTCCGTTAAAAGGATTGGCGTCAGGTACCTGCATCATCCCTCCTCCATTAAACTTCCCAATTCCTATGCTTATGCTGAATAAATTTACTTTAACCTGCTTATGGTCTATCAGAACGATGGCTTCAGCCGGTTTGAAATTAAAATAGCTCCAAACAAAACTCTCCAAATAAACCCTTAATCCGGACAATCCTTGGTTTTTAAGCTTATTTGCCCTGAGTGCGACCATTGCATCGAATCCAAAACCTGCGATATTCACAAAATAACGGCTGAAGTTTGTTTTTTGATGCTGCCATTCAATCCACCCGACATCCTGAACTACCGTATGATTCTTTAAGATAATATCCATCGCTGAATGATAGTCATCGGGAATGCCGAAAGTCCGGATCCAGTCGTTTCCGGTTCCAACCGGAATCATCCCGATCACAATATCAGTGCATTGATTGTTTTTCCCGCTGAAAATGCCATTGACCGCTTCATTTAAGGTGCCATCACCTCCCGCAACGATAAAATGGGTTGCCCCGTTGATGGCCAATTCTTTCGACAACTCAACAGTATGTCCTTCAAATTCAGATTCATAAAGATTATAAAGCAATCCTGAATGGTCAAGAACCGATTTGATTTTATCTTTATCCCTTCTCCCTTTGCCACTTCCGGCGTTTGGATTCAGAATCACCTGCCAACTCTTGTTGGGTAAGTTCCCGCGTTGTATAATCACTAAATGAATATTTTGGCTTTAACACTGGTGATCATCCTCATTAAACACCTTATGAATCAAGGATTCTGATTTTTGTTTTTAGCGGGATGTCAGGGTAAAAATAAAAATAATCCTTCATAAATCTTCAATTATAAAATTTGTGACATTTGCACCTCCGGAATTTCAGTGGAGAAAGCTTCTGGTAATCTCCCCAAAGAATAAATCTGTCAAGGCAACCATCAGTAAGGAAATTGAATCTGTGGGTTGAGGGAGGATTGAACTGGGGATTAATCAGCGATTTTTGAGAAAAAAAATCATATACCATGTTTGTTGAAAAAATGTATCTTTGCAAAATGATTCTAAAAATGAAAAATATTCTTTGGGCCACTGTATTATTCGTGGTTCTCTCATGTGGTGATTATCAGAAAATCGTCAAAAGTACTGACTATGAGTTCAAGCTGAAAAAAGCAAAGGAATATTATGATAATAAGGAATATGGCCGGTCATCCCAGCTTTACCAGGAACTGGTTAATATATACCGGGGAACAAGCCGGGCAGATCAGATTTATTATTATTTGGCCAAGAGCTTTTACGGTGAAAAGGATTATGTACTTACGAGTCACTATTTCCGGCAATTGCTGAAGGAATTTCCGCGCAGTCCGTTTAATGAGGAGGCTCAATATCTGATTGGCTATTGCTATTATCTCGATTCCCCGAATGCCAGGCTTGACCAGAAGACATCGCAGGATGCAATTGATGCGTTACAGCTGTTTATTAATATGTTCCCCGGTAGTTCCAGGGTTTCTGATGCAACCAAGCTTATTGATGAATTAAGGGAAAAACTGGTTTATAAATCCTATTTGTCGGGCAGACTGTACTACGACCTGGCCGATTACCGTGCCGCTGTTATCTCACTTACCAATTGTATAAAAGAATTTCCAGACTCAAAATACCGTGAAGAGCTGATGTTCTATTTACTGAAAGCTAAATATCTTTTGGGTGAAAACAGTATTGAAGAGAAAAAACGTGAGCGACTGAACAGTGCACTGGATGAGTATTTTACATTTACTGATGAGTACCCTCAAAGTAAATATCGGAAAGAGGCTGACCGGTTTTTTGCTAGTACAAAGAAACTGATGAACCTTTCTCAGGAAGAGATCAATAAATTACAAAAATAGATATGGATTATAAAAAAACAAAAGCTCCCGTTAGCACCGTACCAAGGGACCTGAATGAATTGGAAGCATTTACTGGCAATATCTATGAGTCATTAATGGTAATTGCTAAACGTGCCAATCAGATCAATGCTGAATTAAAAGAGGAACTGAATACAAAACTTCAGGAATTTGCCTCTTTTAGCGATAATTTGGAGGAAGTTTTTGAAAACCGTGAGCAGATTGAGATTTCACGTTATTACGAAAAGCTGCCAAAACCTACCCTCATCGCCTACGAAGAGTTCAAGGAAGGTCAGATTTATTACCGAAATCCTACCAAAGAGAAGAAGTAACGATTGGTATTCTCTGTTATTTTCTAATATTTGGCAGGTTTATCAAAAATATCATCCGGAAATCATTACTTAAACCCATCTGAACGGATGCAACTTCAGGGAAAAAAAATTATTCTTTGCGTAACAGGAAGTATTGCCGCGTACAAGGCTGCATACCTCTTAAGAGGCCTGGTAAAGCAAGGGGCTGAAGTTCAGATTGTTATGAGTCCTTCAGCCATGGAATTCATTACACCTCTGACCCTTTCAACCCTGTCAGGGAAAGCTGTATTATGCGATTTTTTCACAAAGGATAGTGGTCAATGGAATAGTCATGTCGAATTGGGGTTATGGGCAGACTTAATGATTGTGGCACCTGCGACAGCTTCCACCATTGGGAAAATGGCTCATGGAATTTGCGATAATTTATTGATTACTACTTATTTATCTGCAAAATGCCCGGTCATGGTAGCTCCAGCCATGGACCTCGATATGTTTCAGCACCCTGCAAATCAACGGAATATCGAAATTTTAAAATCCCACGGAAACATCATCATAGATCCTGCCTCCGGCGAGTTGGCGAGCGGTTTGGTTGGGCAAGGGCGCATGGTGGAACCGGAGATTATTCTTGAAAAGATTGCAGATTATTTTACTGAAAAAAAAAACTGCTGAATAAAACCTACCTGGTCACAGCAGGACCTACTCACGAAAAAATCGACCCTGTCCGCTATATCGGCAATTACTCTTCCGGGAAGATGGGGTTTGCAATCGCCGAACGGTTCGCTGCTTTGGGAGCAAAGGTTATACTGATTACCGGACCCGTTTCACTCAAATGTTCAAATCCTTTGATTCATCGCATCGATGTAGTTTCAGCAGAACAAATGTATGTGCAGGCTTTGCAGTATTTTGGCGAATGCAATGGAGCAGTTATGGTGGCCGCTGTTGCTGATTTTACCCCTTTAATTGTTGAAAATCAAAAAATTAAACGTACTGCGGAAAACTTTTCGATTGAATTGCGTCCCAATCCGGATATTGCCGCAACCCTGGGTAAATTAAAGCGAAAGAACCAGATTCTTGTGGGATTTGCACTTGAAACCAATAATGAGGATCAAAATGCCCTGCTTAAGCTCCAACGTAAAAATCTGGATCTGATTATCCTTAATTCATTGAATGATAATGGTTCAGGATTTCAGTTTGATACAAACCAGGTTAAAATACTTGATAAAACAGGCGTAATTTTCACATCCGGGTTAAAACAAAAGAGTGAAATTGCTGTTGATATTGTAAATAAAATCATCGGGGCCGAAAATTTCATCTCAGGATTGTCCTGAAATTCGTAATTTTATAGGAAATATATCTGTTCTTATGACCAAATCGATCCTCTTATTCCTATTGATTTTTTCAGCTATCTCCGTCATTGGGCAGGAGTTCCGGTGCAATGTGAGCATTTCCAGTTCCAGAATTGAGGGGACTAACAAACAGATCTTTGAAACCATGCGGACTGATATTTACGAGTTTATGAATAACCGGAAGTGGTCTGACAACATATTTACTACCGACGAAAGGATCGAATGCACGATCTTTATTCAGATTACCCAACAGCTTGCCGCGGATGAATTTGTTGGTACATTGCAGGTTCAGTTAAATCGGCCGGTTTTTAATTCTTCCTATAATACCCCGGTACTGAATCTTAAGGACAATGATTTACAATTTAAATATGTTGAGTTTCAGGCGATGGATTTTGACCAGACATCCAATTCTGACCCTCTTACGAATATCCTGGCTTTTTATGCAAATATTATCCTGGGATTCGATTTTGATACATTTTCCCCACTCGGAGGAACCCCCTATTTTCAGAAGGCTAGGGATATTGTAAACCGCTCTCAGAATGCTACTGAAAAAGGGTGGAGAGCATTTGAAGGAAATTATAACAGGTTCTGGTTAGTTGAAAATCTGACCAATACGGCTTATGGTCCATTCCGGGACTTGCTCTACCGTTACCATCGGTTAGGCCTCGATATAATGGCTGAAAAACCCGATCTGGGAAGGTCTGAAATTACGGATGCTTTAAAAAATATGCAGGTCGTATACCGTTCCAAACCTGATACCTACATTAACCGCTTATTTTTTGATGCCAAATCTGATGAGCTCGTAAATATTTTCTCTAAAAGCAATTCCGATGAAAAGAGTAGGGTGATGACGATTTTTACCGAATGTGATCCGTCAAATTCAGGTAAGTATCAGAAGATATTAGATCAAAAGAGTTTTTAATCCACATTTTACTACTATGTTAACACGATTAAAAATTCAGAATTACGCTTTGATCCGGGAGCTTGACGTAGATCTTGCCCCGGGATTTTCAATTATTACCGGTGAGACCGGAGCTGGTAAGTCGATATTACTCGGAGCTTTGGCCCTGATCCTTGGACAAAGGGCCGATTCTTCAGTTTTAAATGACAAATCGGTTAAATGTGTGGTTGAGGCGAATTTCAGAATTGAGGGTCTGGGACTCGAAGATCTTTTCCTTGACAATGATCTTGACTTTGACAATATGGCTATATTCCGGAGGGAGATCAATCCCGCCGGCAAGTCACGCGCATTTATTAACGATTCCCCGGTTATGCTTAAGGTTATGCAGGACATTGGGTACCGACTGATTGATATCCATTCACAGAACCAAAACCTGGAGATTAATGATCAAACTTTCCAGATGATGGTTGTGGATATTTGTGCCGGCAATCAGGAAAAGCTCCTGAATTACCGACAAAGATACCGTGATTACCGGAAGATTACTTCAGATCTCAATGAGGCGATCGTGGCGGTTGAGAAATCAAAGGCAGACCTTGACTATTACCAGTTCCAGTTTGAGCAGTTGCACAAGGCAAATCTGATTGAACAGGAGCAGGAAGAACTCGAAAAAGAGCTTGAGCTACTTACCCATGCTGAAGAGATAAAATCGGGACTTTCCAATGTAACCGAACTGCTGAACGGTGATAACGGTTCAACATTGATTCAGACAAAGACAACCATAGGATTGATCACCAAAATAATCAACTTTCTGCCTGAGGCGAGAAATCTCGCACAACGTCTGGAGAGTTTGTATGTCGATCTTAAGGATATCGCCCAGGAAGTGGTCTGGATCGAAGAGAAGGTGGATTTTGACCCCGAAAGGATTTCAACAATCAATAACCGCCTTGACCTGATTTATTCCCTGGAACAAAAACATCATGTTCAATCGGTTAAGGAACTGATTGAACTCAAAGATGCTTTTGAACAAAAAATACTGACAGTTTCTTCAAATGAGGAGGAATTGCTCCGCCTTTCACAATTAAAGGAGATTAAATATGCTGAAGTTGTGTCGGATGCGCAACTCCTGTCATCCGGACGTTCTTCGGTTTCCGCGGATATCGAATCACGCGTTCTGAGTCAGCTTGTCCTGCTCGGGATGCCAAATTCGAAATTTAAAGTTGAGATATCCCGCGAAGATATTCCGGGTACCAACGGGATGGATCGGGTAAGCTTCCTGTTTACCGCGAATAAAAATGGCGTATTGTCTGAGATTTCCAAAGTGGCTTCAGGTGGTGAATTGTCCCGTCTGATGCTCGCAATTAAGGCGTTAATCTCACGGTCAAAGGCATTGCCTACCATTATTTTTGATGAGATTGATTCGGGAGTTTCAGGCGATATTGCCGATCGTATGGGAATCATCTTAAAGGAAATTTCTGCTGATATGCAGGTTATCAATATTACTCACCTTCCGCAGATCGCAGCCAGGGGCGATCACCATTTTCTGGTTTACAAACAGGATTCAGCCAATGATACCACCACACGCCTGAAACGTTTGACCAAAGAGGAAAGGATCAAGGAATTGGCCAAGATGCTTAGCGGTGAAAATATTACTGCCGCGGCAATTCTGAATGCGGAAGAACTATTAAAGTAGTATTTATTTGTAAATCGAAACAATTAGGGTGACATATGGGTTATTAACCTGAGATGTTTTGCACGGATTGGGTTTAACAAATGAAGTCTATATTTGTGCACTATTTTATTAATTGAAAACCGGATGGTTTTCAGAAATTGTAACTAAATGGCTTATAATTTATTAAAGGGGAAAAGAGGAATTATTTTCGGAGCGTTGAATGAGAGTTCAATTGCCTGGAAAGTTGCTGAACGGGCATACGAGGAAGGGGCAACCTTTACCTTATCAAATGTTCCGATCGCGCTTCGGATGGGAGAAACCCAATCACTTGCTGAAAAATGTAACACAATTGTGATTCCTGCTGATGCTGCAAATGTTGAAGACCTTGAAGCATTGATTATTAAATCGATGGAAGCGTTAGGGGGAAAATTGGATTTTATCCTGCACTCAATTGGTATGTCTCCTAATGTGAGAAAAGGAAGGCACTATAGTGATCTTGATTACGATTTGCTGACTAGGACGCTTGATGTTTCTGCTGTTTCTTTCCATAAAGTCCTTCAAACCGCGCGTAAACTTGATGCCATCAACGAATGGGGATCTGTGCTCGCTTTATCCTATGTCGCGGCTCAACGTACATTTTATGGCTATAATGATATGGCTGATGCCAAATCCCTGCTCGAGTCGATTGCCAGAAGCTTTGGATATATCTACGGAAACGAACGCAAAGTCCGGATTAATACAATCTCTCAGTCGCCGACTCCAACAACTGCCGGTAATGGGATTAAGATGTTCGGAAATCTGCTCGACTTTTCAGAGAGGATGTCACCGCTTGGTAATGCAACAGCCGATGAGTGTGCCGATTATTGCGTTGTCATGTTCTCCGATCTGACGAAAAAAGTTACCATGCAGAACCTCTTCCACGACGGAGGATTCTCTTCGATGGGGATGAGTGTCAGTGCAATGGAACAATATAACAAGGGCTTTGAAGAGCCCGGACACAAATTCGATTAATTGCATAAAAAAAGCGCCTCAAAAGCGCTTTTTTTTATTATCTCTTATGCAAACCACACTCCCTGGTATCGGGATTTTCCCACCACCAACGTCCCGCCCTGATATCCTCACCGGGTAAAATAGCCCGGGTACAGGGTTGGCACCCTATGCTTGGAAATCCTTTATCATGTAATGGATTATATGGAATCCCTTGAACTTTAATAAATTGCAGGACTTCAGCCTCCGTCCAGTCAATCAGCGGATTCACCTTAATCAATCCATTCGCCTCATCCCATTCAATCCGTTCCATATTATGTCGTGTGACCGATTGCTCCCGGCGTAAACCACAGATCCAGACATCAAGACCGGCAAAGGCCCGCTTTAAAGGTTCTATTTTCCTGATCTTGCAACATTCTTTCCGATTTTCCACACTTTCAAAAAACAGGTTGATCCCTTTATCGGAAACCATCTTTTCCACATGGCTGGCTTCGGGAAAATATACACTGAGTCTGATCCCGTATTTGCTGTTTGTCCGGTGGATGAGCTCGTAAGTTTCAGGGAAGAGCCTGCCCGTATCAAGTGTAATGATTTTAACGGATTTGTCAATACTGCAAACCATATGGGTGAGTACCTGATCCTCAGTTCCCAGGCTGCTGGATAAGGCGATCTTACCATTGTATTCAGCCAGGAAACCGGTGAGTAGTTCCTCTGCAGTTGCATTCCTGTATTTTTGATTGAGAGCTTCGATTTGTTCTTTCATGATAAATAATTTACTTTTTAATAGCCATCTGGAATCCTTATCGATTTTCATCACCTTTGGTGAGTGCCGATTCAAAGGGTTTCATTGTTCTGTTTGTTATTTGGAACAAAAATAGCTTAAAATTTCTAACACAAAAGTGGCAAAAAAGAGATGCGTTAAGGCTGCGTGAATTCTTCCTATTCTCAAATCAGCCCATTTTGCGACGCTGTTTTATTGTCAGAATCGGTGGACACTTAAGAAAGTAATAAATGAACACTTCCCGTTTAATGGTGTGTTGGTTTAAAAGAATAATTGATGAGATTAAGGTTTAAATCTCAAAATAATAGCCGAATCCCGGTTTGTTACGGATATAATTGCCATAATCTTCCATTTTCTTTCGTAAACGGGTCATATTGACATCAACTGTCCGATCAGTGACAATTACATCGCTCTCCCATATTCGGCGAAGTATCTCTTCGCGGGAGAAAATTCTCCCCGGTGATTTGGCCAGCAACGAAATAATTTCATATTCCTTTCTGGTAAGTTCTGTTTTTTTTATCTCCCAGAAGGAGGCGTTTTGTTTCCTGATCGAGTGTGATTTCTCCTATTGTGAGCATGTTTGATGCCTCTTCGACAGCGATAGTTTTGCTTCGTCTTAGAACTACTTTAACCCGGGCTTGCAACTCTCTGATAGAAAAAGGTTTTGTGATGTAGTCATCAGCCCCAAGATTAAATCCGGTTAACAGATCGTTTTCAGTATCCCGGGCGGTAAGAAAGATAATCGGCACTTCAAGATGCAACTCTTTCCGGATCCTTTGTGCCAGACTGAATCCTGATATCTTTCCCATCATTACATCGAGAAGAATGAGTTGGTAAACCCCCAGATCTTTTTTCAGGGCTTCTTCGGCTGAATAAGCCGTATCAATTTGATATCCTTCACTTTCAAGGTTAAACTGCAATATCTCGTTAAGGTCCTCCTCGTCTTCAACCACAAGGATCCGGAAATGTTCGTTCATATTTTAATCTTTAGTTTCATTTTCGAGATTGTGAGGGCGAATAGCGGTCACTTCCAGGGCATA